>Ga0209906_100262_pt1 | contig 37555 bp, 36 predicted proteins | sample FECB24metaG_FD_188303 | JGI IMG/M metagenome (GOLD analysis project Ga0209906, IMG submission 188303) | Cyanobacterial communities from the Joint Genome Institute, California, USA from Joint Genome Institute, California, USA - FECB-24 metaG... ... | reverse complement strand
GAGAGGCCTACGCTGGAACGGCGCGCAATTTGGCGGCTCAACAACGCTTTTGCAGGACAGCTCTGCCTGCGCGCCATCCAGCGCTTGCATCCTTTAATCGGAGCGCGCGGGCTGGGGCGGGACAGTCTGTTCCTGCTCGCGTTCCGCGACATCCATGCGGCGGTGTCGCAGATCACGATGGCCTGGGATATTCAGACCGTGAATGCCGGACGAATCGTTTTTGGGCTACCGTCACTTGATCCTCGTCTGTAGGGTGAGCGAAGGACGGCGAAATGGCAAAAATTGTTGCAACATTCGGCGTTCCCCACACGCCTGCATTTCCGGCACTCGTAGCGCGCGATGGCCCGGACTGCGAAACGGCACGCCTGTACGCCAGGCAGCGGCAGCATCTCGAGGATCTGAAGCCGGATCTGCTCGTCATGTTTGATACCGACCATCTCAATACGTTCTTCTTCGACAATTTGCCGATTTTCGCGATCGGGGTTGCCGACCATTTTCAGGGACCTAACGACGAGGTCCCGCATCTACCTATGCGTGAGCTGGCGTCGAACGCGGCATTCGCGCGCCATCTGCACAGACATGCGGTCGAAGCGGATTTCGACCTGTCTCAGGTCGAGAACTTTGCTGCCGATCATTCGGTACTTGTTCCGCTGCATTTCCTGACACCCGGCATGACGACACCGGTGATCCCGATCTTCATCAGCGGACACGTGCCGCCTCTCCCTTCTGCGAGGCGATGTTTCGATCTCGGCCGTGCCGTCCGGCGCGCGATTGAAACCTGGGACGAACCAATGCGCGTCGCCGTGATCGGCAGCGGCAGCTTTTCGCTTGACGTGTATGGACCGCGAATCGAGCTCGGCCTGAGCTATGGTGTGCCCGATGCGGGCTGGGCCCGCCGCGTGGACGATCTCCTGCGGGAGGGCAATACTCAAGCCCTGATCAGTGAGGCAACGCCTGCGCAACTGAGAAGGGCCGGGAATGTGGGCGGCGAGCTTCTGAACTGGATTGCAATGCTCGGCGCAATCGAGCCGCGAAAGCCGGACTGGCTGGTGCTGCAATCCCAGTATGGTCACGGCTACGGCGTGTGGTTGAATTGAGATGAGCATCTACAACGTCAATTACCTGTGCCGCGAGGTCATGCGAGATCCGTCATTCCGCGAACTGCTGCGAAATGACCCGGAGGCTGCCTTGGCGCGGTACGCTCTTACGGAGGAAGAACGCAGAGCACTTCTGACGGGTGACGTGGGAACTTTATACAAGTTGGGGGCCAATTCGTTTCTTATGGGTTATCTGCCGCGATACGTAGTCCTGGGCCTGGACTTGCGCTCGTACGGTGAGCGGATGCACGCGGTCGCCGATTTCGCCGCCGACCATTAGCGATCGCCGTACGTGCCTGATCTTGAACAGGCCCACGCGAACCGTCGCTCCGCGTCGGATCGGGCACCTTCAGCGCGACATCATCGCGGCCCCGGCAAACGAAGCCGCCGGAGCTGGCGTGCGAATGCCTGCAGTTCTTTCCGTCAGTCGATACGAATATTACGGCGTTTGAGGATTGGTCCCCATTCGGCGAGTTGCTTGCGCGCGAATGCTTCGGCCTCCTGACTCGAGCTCGGGCTCAGCACGACGCCGACATCGGTCATCTTGGAGGAAAATTCGGGAGCGTGAACTGCCTCGATCATTGCCTCGTTGAGGCGCGCGACAATAGCCGGCGGGGTTCCTGCGACCGTCCCGAGTGCGATCCACACCGGAACCTGGACGTCATATCCGCTCTCTACCAAAGTGGGGATGTCCGGAAAGGCCGGAAGCCGTTTCGGCATCGCCAAGGCCAGCGCTTTCACCGAGCCGGACTTCACATGCGGAAGAGAACTGCCCGTATCCTGGAACATCCCATGCACCTGGCCGGCGAGAACGTCGTTCATCGCCGGCGCACCTCCGCGGTAGGGAACATGCGTGAGGCTCAGACCGGCCTGTTCATTCAGAAGCTCGATCATCAGGTGTTGTGCCGTGCCGGGCCCGGCGGAAGCGAAGTTGAGAGACCCGGCGGGCTGCGACTTGGCATAGGCGATGAGCTCGGCGATGTTGTTGACTGGTACTTTTGCGCCGACAACGAGCCACATCGGAATAGTGGTGACAATCCCGATCAGGACAAAATCACGCGCCGGATCATACGACAGTTTGGAATAGAGGTGCGGGTTCAGCGCGTAGTCGCCAATGTTGAGGCTGATCAGCGTATGCCCGTCAGGCGACGCAGAGGCGACGCTCGACGCGGCGATCGCCCCGCCCGCACCTGGCCGATTGTCGACGACGATTGGCTGGCCGAGCGACTTGCTCATCAGCCCCGCCAGAATCCGCGCCTGCATGTCGAGGCCACCTCCGGCCGGAACGCCAATGATCCAGCGGATGGGTCTGTTAGGATAGGTTTGAGCATTGGCCGTCGTCATCATCAGCGGCAGCGAAGCCATAGCTCCGAAAAGAAAGCGCCTGCGATCTTGATTCATTTGCATTACGTCCTCCCATTTTGTTTTCTTTCGCTGGCCAAAAGGCCTTGAACGTCCGCGGAGCTCACGATGGCTGCGAGTCCGCGCAGGATATCCAGGCTCTGCTCATGGTGCTCGGCGCGCGCAGATGCGCAGCAATCTTCGACCACGTAGGTTTCGAACGCGCGGTCGGTCAATTCGAACACCGCCGCCTCCACGACCAGACGGGTTGCCACGCCGCAGACCGCTACTTTGGTGATGTCAAACCGTTTCAAGATGTCGCCAAGAGCGGTGTCAGGGAACGACAGGATGCCGGCGTGATGCACCACTGCCTCGCCGGCCGCCGGCGCCGCATCGTCGTGGAATGCTGCGCCCCAACTCCCCTTCTCCAGCACGCCCTCTGAGAAGACGGAGCTGAACATTGGAGCGCTGCTGATGGCCGCGCCAGGTTCAGGAGGTATCGTGCATGCGACGTGGATAATTGGAACGCCTTCCGCGCGCGCGCTGGCAAAAAGCCGCCGCACGTTGCAAAGCACATCGCGCTTCTGGATTTGCTCGGCGTTGCCGCGACGTCCAATCGCCCCATCGGGGTGGACGACTGCGTTCTGAAAATGCAGGGCGAGAACTGCAAACCCTCTGCTCATTCCGCCGCCTCCCTATCAAGATGCGGGCTGACCTCTCCCGCACCGCTCAGAAACCGCTGATCCAAATCGACGAAGTTCGGACAACCGATCAGTGCCAGCGTGAGATCGATCTCCTCAGCCAGAATCTGCAGAGCGCGCCGAGCCCCGTCGAGCCCACCCGCTGCGACGCCATAAAGGGTAGCACGTCCGACCAGAACGAAATCGGCGCCGAGGCAGCGGGCGACAACAATGTCGGAGCCGCGCCGGACGCCGCTGTCCAACAGGATCGTGACTTGCCGTCCAACCGCAGCTCTGATCGACGGCAGCACCTCAACCGGCGTGGGGGCGCGATCGAGTGACTTGCCGCCGTGATTGGAGACGACAATGGCGTCGACACCCAAACGTGCACACTTGATCGCGTCATCCGGGTGCATGATTCCCTTGACCAGAAGCGAACCGCGCCACAGCCGCCGGAATTGCTCGAGATCCCGCCAGGTGATGGCCGTCGGACTCTGGCTGCGGAAAAAGCCTGCGACTTCCTGGGCGGAGGCGCCGTCGCGAGCGTAAGGAGCCCAACTGCGCATAACAGGCAGTCCGCCATGACGGACATATTCGTAAAGCCATGCAGGATGCGTGAGAGCCTCAAGCAGGAGGGAGAACGGCGGTCGAAAGGGCAGTCCTGCGCCGTTTCGGATGTCCCGCTCCCGTTTCGGCAGGACCGGATTGTCAACGGTCAGAACCAGGCCGGTGCAGCCAGCATCTGCTGCGCGCTTGACCTGATCCGCTGTGATGGCGGGATCGCGCGCGGGATAGACCTGATACCATGTCGAAGCCGGCGCAATGCGAGCGACCTCCTCTATGGAGGCCATGGATGCTCCTGAAATGACGAACGGAATTCCCGCTTCCGCGGCTGCCTCAGCGAGCATGTGTTCGGCGCCTGGCCGGAAAACACCGGCGATTCCGGTCGGTGCAATCCCAAAGGGCGAGCGAAACTCGGAGCCAAGCAGCGGGACGTTTTGTACGCGCTTCGTGACATCAACGAGATAGCGCGGAAGAAAGCGAAATTGCTGGAATACGTCCGTGTTCCGCGTCGTACACCATTCGTCCTCGACGCCGCTCTCGATCAATTCGAATAGAACCTTCGGCAGACGGCGTTTGGCTTGCCGTCGGAGGTCCGAGATACTGAGGGCCTTCCTGACGCTCACGAGACTTGCCCTGACACCGCCTGGAAATGACGTCGTTTCGTAAGCTATCACAAATTTAGAAAGTTAAGTTATGATCCCAGGCGGCCTGCTTATTATTTCGCACTTTCTTATCTTCGGCCCCGGCGTCAAACCCTCAAACCTGTGCAGCTCGCAGCTTGACGTGAATGTTCTTTTCCTGTGTGAACGCAAACATTTCCTCAATGCATTCTTCCCGTCCGATCCCGGATTGCTTGTAACCGCCGAATGGTGCGCCAAGAAAATGCTTTGACGTCTCGTTCACCCACACGAAGCCAGCTTCGACCGTTGCTGCGGTCCGATATGCGGCATTGAGATCGTTGGTCCATATCGAACAGGTGAGCCCATATTCAACGGAATTAACCTGCTCCAGCATCGTTCTTTCATCCGACCATCTGAAGATAGAGAGCACGGGTCCAAAGATTTCCTCGCGCGCAATCCTCATCTCCGGCGTGCAATCTGCGTAGATGGTCGGCTCTATATAAAAGCCTTTGGCGAGCTTCGGATCGGCCGGACGCTCGCCGCCATAGATAAGCCGCGCGCCGTCGCTCTTGGCTGATCCGATATACGACAACACGCGATCGTACTGGATTTTGGAAATAATGGCACCCATGGTCGTTCGCGGATCGGTCGGAATGCCCGGCTTGTAATATGCGGCTTTCTCCTTCACGCGCGCGAGCACGGCGTCGTAAATTTCGTCATGGATAAAGGCACGGCTAGTGGAGCCGCAGGATTGTCCGCACCAGGTAAAGTTCATGCCACCGATGACACCGGTTGCCACTTCATCCGGATCGGCGTCGTCGAACGCAATCAGCGCATTCTTGCCGCCAAGTTCGAGCAGGACTGGCTTCACTGTCTCCGCCGCTGCTTTCATGACTGCTCGACCGGTCGGAACGCTGCCGACCAATGCGACCATCGCGACATCGGGATGACCGGATAACCTCGAACCTGCGTCCTTACCGCCCGGGACCACATTGAACACGCCGGGCGGAAACAGACCGTCACACAATTCTGCGAGGCGCAACGACGAGAGTGGCGCCTGCTCCGGCGGCTTAACCACGATGGTGTTGCCGGTCGCGAGGGCGGCGGCGGACTTGCCGGCGCAGAACATAAAGGGATGGTTGAACGGGATGATGCGTCCAACGACACCGCGCGGCTCGCGCACCGAAAAGTTCACCACATCCGGGCCCATCGGGATCGAGGCGCCCTTCACCTCGGTCACGAGCCCGGCGAAGAACTCCATCTGCGCCGCCGCGATCTGAGCGTCGGCCAGCATCTCCTTTACCGGATTGCCGCAATCGGCGGCGTCGATCATGGCAAGCTCGCCGGCATGCTCGCGCAGGATTTGCGCCACGCGCTTGAGGATGCGGGCGCGTTCGAGCGGCGGCACCCGCCGCCATTCGCGGAAAGCGGCCTTGGCGGAGGCGATGGCCGCGTCCATGTCGGCCATCCCGCATTCCGCCACCTTGCCGAGCGATTCGCCGGTGCCGGGATTGATCGTGTCGACATAGCAGCCGTCCTTCGGCGCGCGCCACTTGCCGCCGTAATAGGCGCCCCGATGTTCGGGCAGATGAACCTCGCTAGAAATCGTCTGTGGTGGTAAAATTGCTGTGTTCATCTTATTGCTCCACATATCGAAACTGCTCGACGTCCCGAAAAGCTAGCCATAACAGCCGAATTCGGCTTCGCATAATAAATCCTACCATTACAAATGCTCAGAAAATGATGTTGACCGAGAAAACATTCAGCCAACCACATTCGTTCCCTCAAATCCGGCTCTGCTCCTTGGGCCACATCTTTCGGCTGTGGTGTAATCCAAGCTCAGCCATCATTGCTGCAAGACGGATTGGCGCGCCGACTCCCTCAACGACGGGTACGCCGATCTCGTGGCTCAGTATATTCGGATCAAGCAACAACGGACACTGGCTTACTCCCATCGGCAAGATAACGTCGCAATCGTCCTCCTCGACCAACGAGCGTGCATTCCGGATGATGTTCTCCCTGGCCGCGTCCTGGTTTGACGCAAGGTCCGGCAAGTCAAAACCGGTGCTTCGCCACCCTCCGATGCGATCGTTCATCTCATAGCGGGACACGATCCTTTGTAGCAGCGGCTTGAGGTTCCGGTGGTAAATCAGCAGTCCAAAGCGCCTCCCGAGCATGCAGGCGATATGGAGCATTGCTTCGGACGGTGCGATAATCGGAATATCGACCGCAGATCGCCCTCCGTCGCAGGCGATATCAAGCGTCCCAAGGGGAACGATCGCGTCGTAGCCGAGCCGCTCGGCCTCGATGAAAGCGTCGATAAAGGCCGGCTGAACACGCTCAATATCCGTTGGATTGAGATTATGAGCATAGGGCGACCCGGCGACCGACACGATGCCAACTTGTATGTTCGAGGTGGCGTATGCGATCGCCATCTTCTCGCGCCGTGCGCGTTCCTCTGGAGGGTAATTTCCGATCACGAACGCAACTCTCGCCATATACGCCTCTTCACCCTATCGCGGAATTCTTGGCTCGCAGATCAGCGATAGCGGACACCGACATGATGCCGTTCAAACAACGAACCGCATTTCATTGCGGAGCGATACCGACAGTCTTGGCTATGGTTTTGTAGCGGTCGACTTCCGCGGAAATGAAGGTCGAAAAGGAACTGCTGTCCGCCAGGAATGGCAGTATATGCTGCTGTTTGAACGAGTTCATCAGCGCCGGGTCCTTCATGGCAGAAAAAAAAGCCTCCCGAAGCTTCTGAATGATGCTCGGGTCGAGCCGTGCCGGTCCGAGCAATCCAAGCCAGGTTCCTGACGGAGCAAATCCTTTGAAGCCGGACTCGTTCATCGTCGGAATGTCCGGCAATGTTGGGAGCCGTTCATCTCCATTAACGGCGATCACCCGGATCTTTCCGCTCTGCACGAAGGGGTCGAACGCCTGATAGGTAAACCACATGAAGGAAACCTCGCCAGTCGACACGTCAGTGACCGCTTGGCTCGCGAGTCGATAAGGAATGTGCCGTGTTCTGATCCCTGCCATCGCATTAAGCATCGACCCTTGAAGATGAGACGAAGTGCCCAGCCCCGTGGAGGCAAATGTTAATTCGTCGGGGCGCGATTTCGCATAAGCAACCAAATCGGCAACGGACTTGATAGGCAAATTGGCGTTTACGGCGAGAAATGTCGGCACAATCACCAATCGCGCGATAGGGGCGAAGTCGCTTTGTGGATTGAATGTTAGATCACGAATCAAGGAAGGAGCCGCGGCTATCTGCGATGATCCAAAAAGCAATGTGTATCCGTCCGGTGCAGATTGAACGAGAGCTGCTGCCGCGATCGCTGAGCTTCCGCCAACCCTGTTTTCAATGACGATCGATTGATTGATGAGTTTTTCCACAACCGAAGAAATTTGTCGTGCTGTCACGTCTGTTGGGCTGCCGGCCGACAGCGGGACGATGAGGCGAATGGGTCGTTTGGAGGGATAGTCCTGCGCCAAGCTTGTGGCGCAGTTCAGTGCCAGCGTGAATGCGAAAGCGCCTCCCAGCAGCCTTGAAATAGTCATCTCCCTGTCTCCAAAGCGTTTCTGCCAAGAATTTTGTTGTATGACTTTACTTAGGGGCCTAAATATGAGGCCAGAATAGGACGCGGTGAGTCAATAGGTAAATGCAAAAGCAGTTCTGCTCGCGTGGCTCACATGGCGCGGCGGAAAATATGCTGCGTTGCGGAAGACCAAAAATGCCGCAGCGCTAGTCAATCCGTGCGCCAGATCGATCTATTATCGATTTATATCGTGCTACTTCCTGCGGAATAAAGGCGTCGAATTCAGGCCTGGTCGCGGTGAATTTTGTGATTCCCTGTTTGTTAAGGATTTGAAGTAGGCGCTGATCGTCCATTGCTGCTGTGAACACGGAGTGGAGACGATCGACAATATCTTGCGACGTCTGAGCAGGTGCGAACAGGCCGACCCAGGTGCCGCCGAGTATAAAGTCTTTGAGTCCGGCTTCTTTCATCGTCGGGATATGGGGTAATCCGATGAAGCGTTCGTCGCCTGTAATGGCCAGTATTCTTATTTGCCCGGTTTGTACGAATGGCTCAAAAGCGAGAGACGTATAAAACATCAGCGATATGGTGCCTGTCGCAAGATCTGTAACACCTTGGGTCGCGCTTCTGTAGGGGATGTGGCGCGCTTTTATTCCCGCTGTCGTGTTAAGCAATTCTCCTTGGAGATGCGATGCTGTGCCGTTGCCGGTTGACGCGAAGGTCAATTCGTCTGGTCTAGCTCGCGCGTATTCCACAAATTCTGCGACCGATTTAGCTGGTATGGCGGAGTTGACCGCCAAAAAAGTCGGAGTCAGTGCGAGCCGTGCTATAGGTGTGAAATCGACGAGCGTTGGCGTCAGATTCTTGTAGAGACTCATCGCAGCCGCCATCTGTGCGGTACCAAAGAGAAGCGTATAGCCATCAGGCGACGACCGGGCCACGGCAGACGCGGCGATGGCGGCTCCAGCTCCCGGCCGGTTGTCGATGACAATCGGCTGCCCAAGCAGCTTTTCGGCGACAGTCGATATCTGACGTGCGGAAATGTCGGACGTCGTGCCGGCGGCGAAAGGAATTACGGCTCGAATAGGTTTGGACGGGTAACCTTGAGCGTATCCGGGCGACGGCGCAGCAGCGATCAAGCAGATGAGAAATGTTGATACTACACAATATCGCATGAACGTTCCGCTCCTCTACTTTTCGTTATTTCGCTGAGCGCCGCAGATTTTCTTAACATTTCTTTGTCGGTTCGTGAAGGTTCTCCAAATCGTGGCTACCGGAAGTGGTCCGATGTATCGGCATCTCAGCGCTACGTGTACATCCGTCCAACCCCACGCGAGCGAAGGGAACCCGGCGGCTACGAACTGGCCTCGCACCAGGAACGAAATGGGTGCTTTGCAACAAGCGGAGAGCTGAAGTAGACAGAACGACCGATGGATGTGCTGGTTAAAATGAGCACAAGGATAAACGGTTGACAGACATGAAGCCGCAGAACAGCTTCGGATACATTAATCCTGTCTTGATCAGCGATTTCATCCATTATCAGTTCTACTCAATATTTCCGAGCGGCTCTCTGTTGACGGCTTATCACCTGGGCCTCAATAGCTTCACCTCCGACGGCGTGAACGAAGCGTTGCGTGCCTTCTGGCCGGCAGTCGATTTTCTTGCTGACCGCAAAGTGCAGCGTATAAGCCTTGGCGGTATTCCGCTTTCGGCATTCGCCGGGCGACAGCGGATCCTCGATCTGCTGGAGGAAGCCGGAAGGCGCACAGATATTCCCGTTACAACCGATTTCGAGGAATCTATCGACGCTTTGAGATATTTCGGTATCCAGCGTGTGGTTGCGGCTGCGAAGTGGGACGAAGTCGTTATGCAGGCGGTTGCATCCTACTTGTGCGATGCGGGATTCGATGTTGTCGGAGTTTATGGCGAGGCCCACACCGCCCAACAGGTGGTCGCGCTCCGCGCCGAAGAAAGTGCTGAAATCGCAGTTCATCTCGGTCGCGCGGCCTTTAACGCGTATCCGGATGCGGAGGCCTTGCTGCTTGCTGGAGGGGCATGGCTGGTCTTGCCGTCTCTTCCCGTGATCGAAGCGGAATTCCATAGGCCCGTCGTCAGCAATCCTGCGTCGACCTATTGGGCGGCGCTCAAACAAGCGAGGCTCCGATGCAAGATGCCAGGGCTTGGTCGGCTGCTCGACAGTACTCGGTCCTGAAAGTCGTGAATGCTGTCAACTGGCATGTTTGGAGCTATCATTTCAGATTTGCTGTCTTGGAATGCCGAAATGGCCGGATGTCCCGCTTTTTTTGGTTAAACTCGATACCATTGCGGTGGGCGTCCCTCTTTGAAACTCGCAACGCCTTCCTTCGCTTCACTGGAGGTGGATAAGCTATTGAAGGTCGTTTCGAGTTCGTTTCTTGAAGGGAGATGACCCGAGTAGGATAATTGCCGAAGAAGAGATTTCGCGATTGCCACCGCGTTGGGGGCCGCCCACAGATACTCATCGATCGAGAAGCCGATCCTGCCTTCCAGATCTGAAAGATCGCACACCTCCTGAACAAGCCCCGCGCGATACGCTGCAGCAACGTCAAAGCGGCCGCCGCTCAAGAGATAGCGTCGCAGGAAACGCGCCCCGCAGCCCCGTATCAATGCCGGCATCAGAGGCGCCGGCGGCAGGCCGAGACGTACTTCCGGAATCGAGAAATAGGCATCCCGTGTTGCGATCACCATATCGGCGCAGGCGGCGAGCGCGAGGCCAGCCCCCATGCAGGCGCCATGAACGACGCAAATTGTTGGCTTCGGCAACTCATCCAGGAATTCGCATAATCCGGGGACAGTCATGGCGGACTCTGCGTCGGCCTCTCGGAGATCGCTGAAATCCGCGCCCGAACAGAAATGTTTTCCCGCGCCGCGCAACACGACGACCCGGACCCAATCAGACGCCGCGGCATCCTGCAGCGCCTCGAACAACTGTGTCAGGAGCGCCCGGTCGATCGCATTCGCTTTTTCGGGGCGGTCGAGGGTGAGCGTGGTGACCCCCCGATGATCCGTATGTTTCTTCAGCGTTGCGCCTGCCACGTTATTTCGACCGTTGCGATGCTGCCCGGCTATGGACAAATAGCTGATCAAGCGTACAATGGTTAGGGTACTAAGTATATACCAAACGGCCGCAAAGGCCAGGTTCAGGGAGAGCGTTATGGAGAAGAAAGGGCTGATGGCCTTTTTCGTTGCATATCTGTTGTTCCTGCCGATCGAGGCGTTCGCCAGCGACGGCGTCATCAAGATTGGCGTTTTGAATGACCAATCGAGTGTGTTCGCTGATAGTACCGGGGCGGGCTCCGTTCTCGCCGCCCACATGGCGGCGGAGGAATTCGGCAACAAGATTGGCGATATGCCGATCGAGGTAATTTCGGGCGATCACCAGAACAAGCCTGATGTCGGGTCCAATATCGCACGACGCTGGTTCGACCTGGAGAAGGTCGACGTCATTGTCGATCTTGGCAATTCCGCCGTCGCATTGGCCGTCAATGAAATCGCCCGCGAGAAGAATAAGGCTATTGTGGTGTCGGCCGGAGGCACGACGGCCCTGACGGGTAAAAGCTGTTCGCCCAATACAGTTCAATGGACCTACGATACGTGGTCCCAGTCCTACGCCATCGGATCGGCCCTCGTGAAGGCTGGATACCCGACATGGTATTTCATCACAGCCGACTATACCTTCGGCTATAACCTGCGCGACGAAACAAGCAGCGTCGTGCAGAAGCAGGGCGGAAAGGTCCTGGGCTCGGTGCGCCACCCGCTCAATTCTTCGGATTTTTCATCGTTCTTACTGCAGGCCCAGGCGTCCGGCGCGAAGATGGTTGCGCTCGCGAATGGTGGAGCCGATACCGCCAACGCCATCAAGCAGGCGCGCGAATTCCAGCTCCACAAATCGGGGCAGGGCATTGTCGGCCTGTCAACGATGATCACCGACATTCACGCTCTCGGCCTCGATACAACGCAGGGATTGTTCGTCACCGAGACATTCTATTGGGATTTGAACGATGACACGCGCGCCTGGTCGAAGAAGTGGGCAGACCGCAACAACCAGCGCCGGCCGACCATGATGCAGGCCGGCGTCTATGCCGGTGTCCTTCACTATCTCAAGGCCGTGAAGGCTGTCGGCAAGCCGGACGACGGGCGTCAGGTCGTTGCCAAGATGAAGGAACTCAAGACCGACGATCCGCTGTTCGGCAAAGGCTATATTCGTCCAAACGGCCGCAAGATCCATGATCAATATGTGTTCCGGGTCAAATCTCCGGACAAGTCGAAATCCCCCTGGGACTATTATGAAGTTGTCTCGAGAACTTCCGGTGAAGAGTCCTTCCTACCACTGAAGGACAGCGGCTGTGCGCTTGTTCAGTAAGGGGGTCTGAGGAAGACGGCATGAATCTTCGCGACATCATCTTGAGGAATGTACAGCTTCATGCCGATAAGGACGCCATTGTCTTTGAGGAACGCAGGCTGACATTCCGCGAATACACCGAACGTGCAAGCCGGCTGGCCAATGCACTACTCGCGAACGGGCTGACGCATCAGGACCGCGTCGCGGTCCTCGCGCCCAATTGCCCCGAATACCTGGAAGCTTTCGCGGCCTGTGAAAGTGCGGGACTAATCATCGTGAACGTCAACTATCGCCTTGCTGCAAAGGAGCTGATCGAGATCTGCCGGGATTGCGAGCCGAGAGCCTTGATCTTCCACCAGCAATATGCCGATCTCGCCGGCGAGTTGCTGAAAGCAGCGACAAGAATCGATGTCGTCATCGGCATTGCGACGACCGCGCACGAAGCAAGCGACTACGAGGACGTTCTGGCCGGCGCAGCATCCGAGCCGCCGCCGGTCACGATCGATGGCGAGGACATCGCCTACCTGATCTACACCAGTGGGACGACCGGCCGGCCGAAAGGCGTGATGCTAAGTCACCGCGCGATTGCCAGGTCGGCGCGAGCCATCTCCCATGACGGCGGCGCCAGGACGAACGATGTCATGTTGATCGTCATGCCGCTGTTCCACATCGGCGGCCGCATCGAGATGCTCGGTTTCAATATTATCGGGGCGACCACGGTGCTGCACCGTGCATTCGACGCCAGCGAGATATTGCGGTCTTTCGAGGAAAACGATGTCACGGCGGCTCATCTCGCACCGATCATGGTGCAGCGGCTGCTGGAATCTCCCGATCTGCAAAAATATCGGCGCGATCGGCTGCGCTGCATCCACTATGCCTCTGCACCGATGCCGGTACCCGTTCTGCGGCGCGCCATTGCGGCATTCGGTCCGATCCTCACGCAGATCTATGGTTTGACCGAATGCATTGTTGTCAGTCTGTTGACATCAGCTCAGCACATCCTCGACGGAGAGGAGAAGACGGTCAAGCGTCTGGGTTCAGCCGGTCAGCCCTTTCTCGGTTGTACCGTACGGATCGTCCGCGTCGACGGTGGAGACGCACAGCCGGGCGAGATCGGTGAAGTTCTCGTGCGCAGTCCTGGACTGATGACGGGTTACTGGAACAACCATACCGCAACTGTTCCGACTTTGCGCAATGGATGGATGCATACCGGCGACCTTGGCTATGCCGACGACGATCACTTCATATTCATCGTCGACCGCAAGAAGGACATGATCATCTCGGGAGGCGAGAATATCTATTCCTGGGAGGTGGAAGAGGCGTTACGGTCGCATCCCGATATCGCCGAGGCTGCCGTCATTGGCGTCCCGGATGATGAGTGGGGAGAATCGGTCAAGGCTTTCGTTGTCGTGCGACCGGGCACCAGGCCGGTCGCGGAAGCGCTGATCGCTCATTGCCGTGCGCGGATCGCGAGCTACAAAAAGCCACGCAGCATAGAGTTCGTGGACGCGTTACCGCGCCTGTTCAACGGTAAGATCGACAAGAAGGCGCTAAGGGCACCATATTGGTCGTCACAGGATCGGCAGGTGGCTTGAGGCGGTCAAGTTGCCTTGATTTTCCGGCTCGTTTTGAGAGAGCCCGCCTTCGGTGCCGAAGCCGGGTGAGCGGCGCGGATATTCTCTCGAAAGCGATGCAGATAATCGTGAAAGCGTTCAATGTCCGCTTTCGAAAACCCGCGTAACGGTACACGGTTGGACTCGCTAACATATTTCAAGAGTACATTCTCGAGCGCGCGGCCTTCCTGGGTCAGAACAACACGCAGCTCACGTCGATCCGTCTTGCTTTTCAGGCGCCTGATAAGGCCGCGCTTTTGCATCTTTTTCAACTGTTCGAGCGTGGTCGGGTCAGACGCCCCGACCCGGCGGCTCAATTCTCGTTGCGTGATTTCATCTTCGATCCACAACACGCGCAGGAAGTACCACATTCCGACTTGAATATCGTGTGGTGCGATCAGATCCTGCAGGAAGCGTTCCTGCATCCGCTGAGCCTTCCGGATCTGATAGCCGGTACTCGAAGCAAAAACGAAATCCGGATCGACGGCCGAAACATCGGCTGCAATTGATTGTGACTTGGCCTTTTTCATGAAGTGAGGTCCTGCGGCGAATCAGAATTATCACTGATCGAGCTGAGCGCAAAAGCTTCTCCTTTGGTTTGCCTTTGCCCTCGACAATCACCGCTTGCGGGTCTAATAAATAGTTAGGGCCCTAACCAAAGTTGCGCCAGGCCGGCTTTGGCCGAAGCTGGGCCGTTCGTCGGAGAAAGAACAATGACCTACAAAGTGCTCCTATTGGACAAAAAGGACGGCATAGCCACGATTACGCTGAACCGGCCGCAGAAAAAGAATGCCATGAGCCCGCAATTGCATGAGGAGATGGCGCGTCTTCTTGACGAATTGCGCTACGACGACACGACGCGCGTTTTGGTAATAACGGGCGCGGGATCGGCCTTCTGCGCCGGGATGGACCTCAAAGAATTCTTTACCGATCTCAAGCCGAAGCCGCAGGAATATGACCGGATCTGGCGGCTTGCAGTTGAATGGCGTACACGGACCTTGCGCTATTATCCGAAGCCAACGATCGCAATGATCAACGGCTTCTGTTTTGGCGGTGCGTTCTCGCTCGTCGAGGGTTGCGACCTTGCAATCGCAGCCGACGAGGCGACATTCGGCCTGTCTGAAATCAACTTCAAATTATTTCCCGGCGGCAGCGTGAGCAAGTCATTGGCCAATTTGTTGCGGCCACGCGATGCGCTTTGGTACGGTATGCTTGGACGCCCGTTCGGCGGAAAAATTGCAGCGCAGATCGGCTTGATCAACAAGTCGGTTCCGGCTGCAGAGTTGCTCAACGAGACGATGACCGTTGCCAGAGAACTCGCGCAAAAGGATCCCTGGGCTCTAAAGGCGACAAAAGAAGGATATCGCTTCTCGCTGGAAATGTCGTGGGAGGCCGCAATGAGCTATTCATCGGCCAAAGAAATGGAACTTGTGCTCCGTCAGGGTGATGCTTGGCGGACGGAAGGGATTGGTGACTTCCTGAAGGGCGAATATCGTCCCGGGCTCGAGGCGCACGGCATCAAGAAGTGATAACCGACCGCGCCGCAATGCTCACATCGGAGGATTGGCCTTCTGGCCTCTGCGGTGAACGCGGTAAGCATGGCGCTGCATAGCTATCGAGATCCGATGAGGCTCGGGCTTCCCCCCGCCATGTTATGAGGAGCGACACTGAATGGCTGGCAAAGTGCGCCTGCACGGCAAAACGGCCGCCTCCGCTCAAGCCCGCCCGAACGGACAAGTTTCGGCGGGATCAGTGTGCAGTGGAGAGATCGAATGGCCGGTTGCCCAGAAGTTCTGAGAATCTCTTCTGATAACGCGGCCAGACTTCGGGGTTTACCAATCCGGTGGCACATTTCCTTCAAAGATCGTCAGCCATTATTCTCGCTCGCCGACAAAGGTCAAGCCGCCACTCGCCGCGACAAACCTTCCGCCGCCGCCACCCGTCCACGAATAGCTCCGACCCACAACGGTGAATCTCAGGCCGGTCTCAAAGGGAAGCCGAGGCTTTGCGAGGAACAAGGCGCTGGCCTTCACGGATGGCAACGGCGTCGATGCGACTTGCGGTCGGCCAATCATGTGAACGTTTTTCTTGAATGCTTTATCCGAAGAGACAGTATGACAGTATGCACGACAAAGAATGCACATATCCCCTACGGGCGTATCCATTTCGCCGAGGTCGAATGTCAAATCTTCGCGCTCTCCAGTGTCGCCGGATGAAACAGATCCTCCGGAGTGACGAGGCGCGACGACAACCCCTGCGCGTGATGATGGCGGAAGAAGGTCTCCAGCACATGCCGGTTTGCCTGTACGCCGTAGGACCAATAATCCTCGCCCATCAGCATCTGCGCTTCAAGGATACGCTCTTCAATGAAGGGCAACGTCACCTTCACCGCCGAGACGTCCCGCAGACGCTCGACCGCGACCGCCTTTGACTGCTCGAACGCCTTGAACACGGCAGCCGGCAGCCAAGGATGCTTCTCCGCAAGCGACTTGCGGACGCCGACGATATGCATGATCGGAAAGATCTTGGTTCGCTTGTAATAGTCCTTCGCCGCCGCTTCCGGATCAGAGAACAGCCAGCCAACATTCGGCGTATCCGGCGGCAAGGCTGGCGCGCGGGGCGCCATGAAGGCGTCGATCTCGCCCGACGCGAGCATGCCGGAAATCGTCTTGCCCTCCGGGGCATACTCCAGCCGCACGTCCTTAGGCAAATTGAGCTTGATCTTTTCCGGCCGGCCGGCATGTGCGATACCGCCGCGCACCCAGGTGATGTCGGATGGCTTCACTCCAAACTCGTCTTCCAGCAGCGCCCGCGCCCACACCACCGCGGTGAGCTGATATTCCGGCAAGCCCATCCGCTTGCCCTTCAGGTCCTGTGGCTTCTTGATGCGATCAGTCCGCACATAGAGGGAGGTGTGCCGAAAGCAGCGCGACAAGAAGGCCGGAATGCCGACATACGGAAAATTGCCGTCCGCGGTCTTCACGGTCGAGCTAGACAGCGACAATTCGCAGATGTCGAAATCAGTGGTCTTGAAGGCACGAAAGAAAATCTCTTCCGGAGATAATGTCATGAAGACGGGATCGACGCCGTCCATCTGAACCGCGCCGTCGATTAGCGGACGGTTGCGGTCATAGTCTCCGATGGCGACAGAAAGATTGAGCTTTGAAATGTAAGCCTCCCAAGCGGCATGGACGTGACCGGATCATCTAGCTTCGAACCATCGTTTAACCTTAGAACGCTAAGTAATATTATGCAACGCTTGAACAGCGACCGCAGCCGGGAGAGCCGCTCTTGGGATCGCGGGAGTTGCGTCTTAATCGATCTGGCTCAGCAGCCAAGCGCGGTGCCCGCCGGTAAATTGCCCGGGAATAGGGTTGAGACATCCGATGCTGACCTGCTGACTCAGCATCTTGAATCAGAATCCAACTAATCTGGTAATCCCAAGTCGATCCAACCTTAACTGATAGAACATTTGGCTGCCTCAAATTCAGCCGAAATCCTTTTGCTATTCGCTTTGACGTCGCGAGCCGACTCCGCCATGCGCTTCCTATTGCATCCTCGACCCGCCGTTAACGTCGATGACGCTGCCGGTGATGTAAGCTGCGCTCTCACTCACGAGGAAGCGCACCGCCGCGGCGATTTCCTGGGGCGCGGCGATCCGGCCAAGCGGAACGGCGGCAACCATCTGCGCGTCATTCTCCGGCGGATTGACGCTGCGGAACAGCGGCGTCTCCACCAAGCCGGGAGCGACCGAATTCACGGTCATGGCGATAGCGGCAGCTTCCCGTGCGGCAAGCTTGGTCAGCGCGAGCACGGCGGCTTTCGACGCCGCGTAATCCGCGCCGCCCCGCGCGCCGCCGGATTGGCCGGCCACCGACGAGATCGTCACGATGCGCCCTTCCGGCACCGGGTTGGTAAGTCGCCGTCGCAGCAGCGCGCGCACCGCGAAGAAGGTCCCGCGAGTGTTGACGCGAAACGTCTCGTCCCAGTCGGCTGCGCTAATCTGCGTCATGGACGGCCGCTCTCTCGTCCGGGCGATCATTGTGCCGGCGCAGGTTACGAGCACGCCGATCCTTCCGAGTTCGGCCTCCACACGGTCGAAGGTCGCCTCGACCGCAGCCTCATCGGTGACATCCATCACATAGTCCGACTCATGCCGGTCCGTTTCGGCGACGATCAATCCGTCCTCGCGGAGTGAGCGGACGCATTCCTTGCCGATCCCGCTCGCCGCGCCGGTAACGAGAGCGATACGTTTCATCGATGGCTCCTTCGAGTTCATCTTGGCTGCACCAGATCGGCAAGACCAGGCACAGTGGGTGCTGGGTGTCGGGTCGCGGTCATCGACGGCCGCGCTGACACCGCGTCGAACCAGGCGGCGAGCCTCGGCCGTCGATTCCGCCAGTCGTCGCCGGGAAATCGGAAGTCCAGATAGGCGAGCCCGCTTGCAACGCATATCCCGCCAATGTCGAACGCCGCCGCCGCGGGCGGTTGTCGTTCCAGTTCGTCGAGAATCTGTCGGATCGAGCGCTCGTAGCTCGCAAGCTGTGTCGGCGACTGTTGCGGCGATGGCCGGGCGGCTTCGCCGCGGCGCGGTACGGCGGCGTCCATGATCCCGTTGCCGAGCATCGCCGTGCTGAGCACCTCCCACCGCTGCGGCGGCGGGGGGAATAGGGGCGGTTGCCCTACCGCAAGCGTGTCCAGATATTCACAGATGACCTGACTGTCGAACATCCGGCGTCCGTCAGAAAATTCGAGAACCGGGACGCGGTGGATCGGATTGATCGCGCCGAATTTCGCCCATTCCGTCAGGTCGATCGGCTCCAGTTCGACCGGGAGACCAAGTTCCAACGCTGCGACCCGTACCTTGCGTACATAGGGCGAACTCGTGGTCCCGTAGAGCTTCATTCGATCCAACGCCATCTTTCACTCTACCTCATAGGTGCGATAACGGACGCTGGCTGCGCTTTCCGGCACCGGCGTGCCGATACCGACAGCCAGTATCCGGTTCAGCCATTCATATTTCGGATGGCCGGTCTCGAAGAAAATGGCGGTGCGGAAATAGTATTGATCTTCGCCGATTCCCGCCTCTCGGCGCAGCAGGCGCTGGAAAACGTCGGCCTCCGCATGCCACAGGCCGCGATAGGTCATGTAGATATAGGCTTCATCGTCGCACCGCAGCAGCAGACGCACGTCCGCTTCCAAAACGCCGTCCGGGCGTACGAGCGCGCAGTCGCCGCCACCCGGCACCACGATTCCGTTGAGTCGTGGCCCGTGGAAGCGACCTTTCTTTAGATAGACGATGCGGCGGCGGCCGCGCGGCGTATGCCCCGCTTCATATGGCGGCTCAGCCTCGAGGACGAACTCGGCGAGAAACCGCGAACGCAGGCCTCCACCCTCGTTGTGTGTCGGAACGCTGTGTGTTGCTTCCATCGATCATCAACATCGGCGCCAGCCGCACGATCGGAGTGGTGCGCCAGATCTCGGCGCACCGCTCCCCTATGCACCAACCTGCGCGCTCAGCGTGACAGCGGCTCGCCAAACAGTGACCAGGACACCCCGTCGAAGCGGGCCATCTGCAGCTTGCGGATCGGTGACCGATTGGTTGGCGTCGAATTCAGGGTGACGCCGGGCAGCAACATCGGAAGCGACACGTCCTTCAGGTTCACCGACTGCTGCATGATGTTTTCGCGGGTAAGATTGTCGCCGCAATTCTCAAGCGTGACCGCAAGCGTCTGCGACACGCAATAGCCGAGCACGACCAGGAGGTCGTTCGGGTCCACGCTCGGCTCATGTGTCTTCAGAAACGACAGGAACTCCATTACGCCAGGGTCGGACTGCCACCGCGCGTCGCCGGGATCCTTCAGGAAGCGGCTCGTCACCAGCCCCTTTGCTGCATCGAGGCCGGCCGGCTTCAGGACGGCGCCGATCGAGGCCGAGGCGAAGGGGATGATACGCTCGCCGGGCCACCCGATTTCAGCCGTCTTGCGGATCGCCTGACTGGCCGCCTTCGATATCACGCAGCCGAGGAAGGTGGTCGCGCCGGATGAGAGGAGATCAAGCACCTGAGGCTCGACGGTCGGATCCGTCACCTCATACGAGATCGCGCGGACGATGGCTTTGTCAGCCAGGCTGCCGAGCCCGCGCCGGAAGCCGTTCATCATGTCCCTACCGTAATCGTCGTTCTGGTAGAGGATTCCGACCTTGGGGTCCTTGATATTGGCGGCGACGTATTGCCCGTAGATCTCGCCTTCCAGTTCGGTGGCAGGAAGCCAGCCGACCGACCATTTTGACACTTCGGGATTCACGAGGAGAGGCGAACCACTATAGCAAAAGAGCTGCGGAACCTGCTTAGACGCCAGGTATTTCTGCACGGCAAGGTTACACGCCGTGCCCGCGATCCCGAATATCGCGAAGACCTGATCTTGCTCGACCATGCGCCGTACGACCTGGACCGTGCGGGCTGGATTGTAGCCATCGTCGACCGAGATGATCTCGATCTTGCGACCGCGGATGCCGCCCTTCTGGTTCAACATCTTAAAGTAAGCGAGATGCACCTTGCCGATCGAGCCGTAGGCCGATGCAGGACCGCTGTAAGCGATGGGCTGCCCCAGCAAAATGCGGCCGTCGGTGACACCTGTGCTGTAATTGGCGGACATGGCGACCTTAGGAAGCAGTCCCGAACCCAAAAGGCCGGCAAGGGCTGCGCGTCTGGAAATTCTGGTCATGTCATTCCTCCCGATTTTTAATGATGATAGTCCTCAGGTGCCGCGCATCCGTTTTCGTAGCCATGAGAAAGCGGAGCCGACGAGACCCGAGACGCCCGTCGGCAACAGGAACATAAAGACGATCAGCAGCACCCCATACGGCATCAGGGGTGCTGCCTGGAAAACCTTGTCCGAGATTTCCGGAACGAAGTGGATGAACAGCGCGCCGTAGAACGGGCCAAAGATGCTGCCAAGCCCCCCGATCACCGCGCCAACCACGAAGGTGATGGACAAGAACCAGCTGAATGAATCGGGGGCAACGAACTGGGTCAGGATCGCGCTGAGTCCGCCCGCCAGGCCCGTGAACATCGCGCTGACACCGAAGATGGCGGTTTTGTGAAAGGCCAGATCCACCCCCATCGTGGTGGCCGCCGTCGGTTGGTCCCTGATCGCGATCAAGGCGCGCCCGATGCGGCCGCGCGTCAGGTTCCAACTCGTGAGGAAAACGACGAGCGTCAGCAGCAATGCAACGAAATAGAGCCACTGATCGGGATTGAGGGGCAGGCCCAAGGGCGCGTCCGGTTTGTCCAGAATGATTCCTTGCACGCCTCCCGTCCAGCTCTGGAAAGCGTTGAGCTTGAGGAGTTGCGGCACCGCAATGGCCAGCCCAAAGGTCGCCAGCGCCAGGTAGTGTCCCTCAAGGCGCAGTGCCGGCAGGCCGAACAGGAGGCCGATAACTAGGCACAACACGGCGGCAACCACCAGGCCGACGATGTAGGAGAGCCCGAAATGCGACAATAGGATTGCGACAGTGTAGGCGCCGACCGCGTAGAACGCGCCGTGCCCGAACGAAAGCTGGCCGCTATATCCCGTGAGCAGGTTGACCCCCTGTATGGCGACCGCAAAGACCAGAAGCTGCGCCGCCACGAAGGTGTTGTAGGCACTGAGCATGAAGGGCAAAGCACAGAGGATAGCTGCGGTCGTCAGGATAAGCGGCCAGGACAGCGGCCTTCGCCGGGCGACCGAGCAGGCGGACAGAGACACTGTGTAGTCGGCTTGCGCCATGGATCAGACCCGTCGCACGATCGTGGTGCCGAGGAGGCCGGCTGGTTTGACGAGAAGCACCGTAACGATCACGACCAGCGCCACGGTCAGCTTGAGCTCGGTCCCGATCACGTAAGCGCCAAGCAGGTTTTCCAGTACGCCTAGCAGGAAGCCGCCGAGCACAGCGCCCCCCGGGTTGTCGATGCCGCCGAGGATCGCAGCGGCAAAGCCGTAGATCAGCACGCCCGACATCATGTTCGGGTCGAGGAAGATGACCGGCGCGATCAGCATCCCGGCAACAGCGCCCAGCGCCGCTGCAAGTCCCCAACCGAGCGCCCGCATACGGTCAACGCGGATGCCCACGAGGCGGCTGGACACCGGGTTCTGCGCCGCGGCGCGCATGTCCAGCCCAATCGGCGTGTAGCGGAAGAACAAGTAGACGACGGCGAGCAGTCCGCAGATCACCGCTGTCGTGCCGAAGGTGTGCCCGCTGACAAGATTGCCGAGCATGGACTGCGCCGGGAACGGGCTGGGGAAGGTGCGGACTGTGGGTCCGAACAGCCAGTTCGCCAGCGAATTGAAAATCAGAAGTAGCCCCACCATAACGATGACGACGACAAGGATTGGCCGGCCTTGGACGGGCCGCAACACAAAACGATCGATCAGCGCTCCAACCATGAAGGCCAGCACGACGGTGATCGCGAACGCGCTCCAATAGGGGATGCCGCTGTTGATAAGGACCAGGGCGACATAGGTGCTGAACATCGCCATTTCCCCCTGGGCGAAATTGATGTGATGGGTTGACTTGTAAATGACGACCAGACCGAGTGCGACTGATGCATAGATGCCGCCCGTGGCGAGCCCGGAAAAAACTTGGATCCAGAAAGCTTGCATGCTCCCTCCTTCAGTAGCCGAGATAGGCGCGGCGCACCGCTTCGTCGCCGCGCATCTCCTCGCTTGTGCCATGCATGACGATCCGCCCGGTCTCCAGCAGGTAAGCATGGCTGGCAAGTTGAAGGGCAAGCGAGGCGTTCTGCTCGACCAGCACAACGGTGATGGCCTCCTCTCTGTTGACCGCCGCCACGATCTCAAAGATTTCGGAGACGATCAGCGGCGCCAACCCAAAGGAAGGCTCGTCCATCAACAGCAATCTCGGCCGCAGCATCAAGGCGCGGCTGATCGCGAGCATCTGCTGCTCGCCGCCCGACAGCGTGCCAGCCTGCTGCTTGCGCCGCTCCTTTAGTCTTGGGAAGTAGCGGTACATTCGCTCGAAATCGTCGGCGACATTTGCCCGGTCGCTTCGTGCACGCGCGCCGAGCCGCAGGTTTTCCTCCACCGAGAGGTCCGTGAAAGTACCCCGGCCGTCTGGAACATGCGCGACTCGGAGGCGAACAATGTCTTCCGTGCGCATGGCGGCGATGTCTTGCCCGAAGCAGAAAAGGCTGCCTGTGCGCCGGATCATGCCGGAGATGGAGCGCAGCAGCGTTGTCTTTCCGGCGCCATTGGCACCGAGAATGGCGGTCAGACTGCCTGCCGGGATCGAGCAGGAAATCCCGTGCAGCACCTTGATCGCGCCGTAGAAAGCGTCCACCCGGTCGAGTTCGAGCGCCAGCGTCATTGCGCGGCTCCCAGATAGGCGCGGATCACCTCCGCGTTGTCGCGCACGTCTTTCGGCAGGCCGTCGGCGATCTTACGACCGAAATCAAGCGCAATGATATGGTCGGACACGCGCATGACGAGATTCATGTGGTGCTCCACGAGCAGGATCGAGACGCCAAGACGGTCACGGATATGGAGGATGGTCGAAGCCAGCGATTCCACCTCCTCGTGGCTGAGGCCAGCGGCCGGCTCGTCAAGGAGCAGCAGCGTCGGATACGCTGCCAGCGCGCGCGCCAGTTCGACGCGCTTGCGTGTGGCGAAAGTGAGCTCGACCACCTTGCGCGAGGCAAGCGGCCCCAGATCGAGGAAATCGATCAGTTCTTCGGTGCGCTGCGCAACCTCCCGCTCCTCGGCGGCAACCCCGGGTAGCCTGAGACCGCTCGTCACGAAGCCGGCCTTGGTGCGGCTGTGGGAGCCAACCATGATGTTTTCCGCCACGCTCATCGAGTCGAACAGCGCGAGGTTCTGAAAGGTGCGGCTGATGCCGATGCGCGCCATCGCGTACGCGGGCAGTTGCGACAGCCTGTGCCCGGAAAAGGTGATCTCGCCCTCGCTGAAGGTGTAAAGCCGGCTGATACAGTTGAAGATCGTGGTCTTGCCAGCGCCGTTTGGGCCGATCAGCCCGGTGATTTCGCCGGCCTTCGCCGTGAAGCTCATCCCGTTCAGCGCCACGATGCCGCCGAAGCGCACCGTCACCGAATCAAGCTCCAAGAGCGGCGCTTTAGCCATGCAACTCCCTACAATCGCACTGCGCCTTCTTGTGTCCGCCCGGCAGGCCGTAGCCAGGCGGCGTGCGCATTACTTGCTATAGCAATGATTGCCTTGGCATCTTTACATAGCGAAGGATGCTGGCGTCAAGCGGATGCCCGTTGCCCGAGAAATTTGAGACGCCGGGCCGTTCCGTCGGAAACCTGAGCTACGCGTTCAGGTGAGACCGGCGAAGTGCGTCGTCGGTTTGGAAATGATTGTAGAGCTTTGGAAGGCTTCGACGGGCGCTGATCCGGTCAACTGATCGGTTTCGGCTCAGAACTCCGCGGAGGGTCGGCGCAAATTTTGTTGAATGCGGGACATCGGCGGCCTCGGCCGCCTGTTCCACCGTCAGTCCGGCGCCTCGCGAACCGCATCTCGTCATGGCGCACGTCGTATTCCGGCTTAGAGGAAAAGACGCTACGCGCGTCGCATTGCGGGTCGTGTCAGTTGACCTGAAGCCAGCATTGGGCTTTCGGTTTCGGGCTTCACCAAATCGGGGTTTCGAGAACCCTCTTTGCTTCAATCCCGTCTTAGAGTCGTTGAACCACGTCAGCGGAAACCGTTGCGAGCAGCTACCTGCTTGCCAGGCGGAGCGGACCTGCTCTGCTTCCTAGCCAACACCTTGGGCACGCGATAGAAGTCCGTCATCGAAAATTGCACCACCAAACCTCGAATTCCCAAAGTAAGCAGGCATGCCCGCCAGACCGTCTAAGAAATACCGCGTCTTCATATCGAAGGACCACAAACCCGCCGAACCGAGCGCCGAAGAGATCGACTACGTCATCGATGAGACCTTCGGCTATGCCGCGATGGTCACATCCCGGCTCATCCAGCGGGTGCTCGCCTCCCGCTTCAAGACGCACGGCGTACTTTTCGGCGAATGGCCAATTCTGCTGTTCCTGTGGGTGCACGGCACTGCGTCGCAATACGAGCTCAGCCGGCTGATCTCCATCGGAGAAGGCACGGTCGCTCGGGTTGTAGCGCGCATGGAGCGCAAGAAACTTGTCATCCGCAAGCGCAACGAGAACGACAAGCGCCAGTATATCGTGCGGCCGACGCGGAAGGGCTGGAGCTTGCGCGACAAGCTATTGGCCGAGGTCGAGGACCTCAGCCGGTATATGGACCGGACGATCGGGGAGAATGACATGGACACGCTGATGGCCAAGCACCGCAAGCTGCATGTTGCCCTGGAGGACCTGCTGCGCGAGCCGCTACGGGAGGAAAGCAGGGGAGGCGGGCGCCTGAAGCGCACCCGGCCAATACGCCCGCAATAGCGGCCACCCTGACCGACGCCGAGCTTCCTGCTCGAGACGAACTCGCCTTGCGCAATTTCGTTGCGCGCTACGTATTGTGCTGACGCTGGCGATCTTCCCGCCGAGACGGTCACGAGGCGAGAACGGTTGAAGGCCCTGGTCCGCGCCTCGGTGATCGAACGCTTCGACCGCCTGTTCCGGCCGCATGCTTATGCTTACCATTTCAGTACATTATACTTGCCAAGGCAACCGCATAATACTTGCCCTAGCAATTAATTGACAACTGGGTTTTCCAGTGCCATTTGGTGCCCATGAGCCGGGTGCCGCGTCGAGGATTGTCGCGACGGCCTGGACAGAAAATCGTTAGCGGGTTGCTGCACGGCAACAGTCGCCGACGTGCGCCGAACCCGTCATCAAAGTCATGGAGGACACGATGAACAGCATGGTGAAGCCGCCCGTCGGCCCAAGTCCATCTCCGGTGCTCGGCCTGCATCATTTCGCCTATCGCTGCCGCGACGCGGAGGAGACGCGCGCCTTCTACGAGGATCTTCTCGGCCTGCCGCTGGTCCATGTGGTGAAGGAGGACATCGTCCCCAGCACCCGCGAGAAGTCGCCTTTCGTACATTTGTTCTTCGCGCTGCGGGATGGCTCCAGCATCGCGTTCTTCGACTTGGGCGACAACGTCAAGCCGGAGCCTTCGCCCAACACGCCCGCCTGGGTCAACCACCTCGCGTTGCGCGTGCCGACGCTGAAGGACGTCGAGATCATGAAGGAGCGGCTTGAGGCCAATGGGGTGAGCGTTCTCGGCGTGACCGACCACGAATTCGTCAAGTCCATCTATTTCTTCGATCCCAACGGCATCCGGCTTGAGTTTGCGGCCGAAACCGCGACCGAAGAGGAGCTTGAGGAATTCGCCCGCCAGGCCCATGAATCGCTGGCAAAGTGGACGAAGGAAAAGAAGCAGCCGGCCGCCGCATCGTGAGCCTGCCGCGCGAAATCCCGCACCGTCATCGGCAGCCGAGGCCAGACCATCATGGGCGCGCTCAGCGTGGAATGGGATCGTGTCCCGGTACTGATCAGTTTCGCCGAGACAAAGGTGCTGGTTGAGACTTATGGTTTCGCCGGAAGCAGCGGCGAAACCGTGCTGGAGGGCCAGCGTCTGCTTCCCAGGGACAGGCCTTCCGACACGGTCTTTCTCTTCATGCATCCGGCAACGACGCTGCAGTTGCTGCCGATGCCGAAGGCGCTAGCTTCGGCGGGGCTGCACGTGCTGTGTGCCGGCAGCCGCTATGCCAAGAACGACAGTGCCCTGATCATGGAGAAAGTGGCCTACGATCTGGGCGCCTATGTCCGCCATGCTCGCGAGGTTCTGGGCTATCGCAAAGTCGTGCTGGTCGGCTGGTCGGGAGGCGGCTCGCTTTCCTTATTTTACCAAGCACAGGCCGAGCGGCCGACGATCACCCACACCCCTGCGGGTGACCTCTACGACCTGACCCAGGCGAAGCTGACGCCGGCCGACGGTATCGTCTTCATCGCGGCGCATCTGAGCCGCGCCGAGACGCTGACGGAGTGGCTCGACCCATCCCTGCGCGATGAGTTGCGCCCCGACGACCGCGACATCGAGTTCGACATCTACGAACAGAACTGCCCCCACAAGCCGCCTTTCGACTCCGACTTCCTGGCCGCTTTCCGCGCCGCGCAGCTCGCTCGCAACCGCCGCGTCACAGACTGGGCGCTTGATCTGCTCGAAACATTCAGGCGTCGCAACGATGGAGAGATGGAGCGCGGCTTCGTCGTGCACCGGACGATGTGCGACCCGCGCTGGATCGATCCCGCCGTAGATCCCAACGATCGCAAGCCGAACTGGACCTATATGGGCGATCCGCGTATCGCCAATTCGGCGCCCGCCGGACTCGCGCGCTATTCCTCCCTGCGCTCGTGGCTGTCGCAATGGTCCTATGACCTTTCGCAGGCCAAGGGTCCCGGCAACGCCGCCCACGTGAAGAACACGCCCGTGCTCCAGATCGTGAACACGGCCGATGACGCCGTCCCCGCGCCGCACAATGTCATCATCAGGGACGCGCTGGCGACTCCGAACAAGGAATATGTCGAAATCCGCGGTGCCACCCACTACTACGCCGGGCAGCCAGACCTGCTGGCCGAATGCATTCACACCCTCATCGACTGGAGCCGGCGCAACGGCATGCTGCCGCAGCCGTGACCGGCAGTAAGCAGACCGGCGTCGTCATACCGCCGCGACTATTGTGCACGGAGCGGGGAGGGCGGCTGAAGACGGCGAGAAGCGCGAGCGCGCTGACGGGGGAAAGCAATGGATTTGAGGTTGAGCGGTAAGCCAGTGCTGGTGACGGGCGGCGGGTCGGGTATTGGACGCGCCACAGCCTTGTTTGCGGCGCGGCACGGCGCTGCCGTTGGCGTCGGCGACCGTGACGCGGCGGCTGCCGAGGCGGTTGCCGCGGAGATCGCGCAGGTCGGCGGAAAATCAATTGCCCTCGCTTTCGACGTTATCGACGAACCGGCGACGGAAGCGGCGCTTGACAAGCTATCGGCGACATTCGGTCCGATCCGCGGACTCGTCGCCTGCGCCGGTATCTCGCGTCCGGCCGCCACCGCCGATATGACCGACGAGATCTGGGATCTGGTGATTGGCGTCAATCTCACCGGCGTCTTCCAGTGCTGCCAGTCTGCCGGCCGACGTATGATCGCCGAAGGTGGCGGATCGATCGTCACCATTGGTTCAACCGCCGCACTCGGCGGCCATGCCGGCCGGGCGCATTACTGTGCCTCCAAGCATGGCGTGGTCGGCCTCACCAAGGTGCTGGCATTGGAATGGGGCCATCTGGGCATCAGGGTGAACTGCGTCGCACCCGGCGCGATCGACACGCCGCTGCTTCGGAATGGCGTGCCGGCCGACCACGTCGACGCGGTGCTCCGCGATCGCACACCGACGCAGCGTCTCGGCAGGGCTGATGATGTCGCGTCGGCCGTGCTGTTCCTGCTGTCGGACGCCGCAGACCATGTCAACGGTGCGGTTCTGCCGGTCGATGGCGGCGCATCCAGCGGTTACATGGCACGGTGGAACGGCCGCGATCTGGCCTCGAACACCCTGCTCGCGGCCGGCGTCTACAGCCTGCCACAGGAGAGCGTGCGATGACCGAGGACGCCTCCAACCTCGCGGGCCGCGCCTTTGTCGTCACCGCAGGCGCATCGGGTATTGGCCGCTCCGCGGCAATGCATATCGCACGCGCCGGCGGCGATGTCGCGATCCTGGACATAGATGCCGCCATGGGTGAGATCGCGGCCGCTGAGGCGCGGAGCCACGGCGTGCGGTCGCTCTTCTGCCGGGCCGATGTGCGTGACCGTTCCGCCGTGACGGAGGCTGTCGAGTGTGCCCAGCACGAACTCGGCCCTCTGCGCGGCCTGGTGGCGGCAGCGGGAATTTCCATACCGTCCCCTGCAGCGAGCCTGCCGCGTGCCACCTGGGATGCGGTGCTGGGGGTTTCGCTGACCGGCTGCTTCATCACCTGTCAGGTCGTCGGCCGCAAGCTAATAAGCAACGGTGGCGGCGCGATCGTCACCATCTCCTCGATTGATGCCATTGGCGCCCATGCCGGCCGCGCGAGCTATTGCGCCGCGAAGTTCGGCGTGATCGGGCTCACACGGACGCTGGCGATCGAATGGGGCGTACACAACATCCGCGTCAACTCGGTCGCTCCCGGCATCACCGATACTCCGGCCGTGCGCCGGGGCATTCCGATGGAGCAGATCGAGAATGTTCTCATCGACCGCATTCCTTCCGGAAGAATGGCGCATCCGGACGACATGGGCGCGGCCTGCCGCTTCCTTCTCTCGGACGAGGCGAGCTATGTGACCGGCATGACGATGGAGGTCGACGGGGGACTTTCGGCCGGGTTCTTCACCAGATGGCAGGGTCGCGATCTCGCTTCGCGGGCGCTGTTCGAGAGAGGCGTTTACGGGGCGCCTAGTGCCAAGGGATGATACGGTGCGGAAGCACCCCACCGGTGTCATCTGGAATGCGCCAAGAGAAGGGGGCGCCTCGAAGACGACGTGGTGCAAAGTTGGATCGGCCCGACTACGCAACTTGCTCATCACGACAACTCCAGCGGCGCTCAGATCAGACGTGCGCCGGCAGTCAGCGATGTATCGGGAGTCTCCATGCATTCGTTCACCAGAGCGGATAGCCGATCGGATGCACCAAACTCCTGCGCAATGGATAACACCAACTTGGCCAGGAATACGGTCTCGTTCTCGGGGCCGACCGCATCGATCGCGGTCGCCAGTTCGTCGTAGAAGGCTTCTAGATCTGCAAACTTCAATTGAGTCATGAGTGATCCTTGCTCAAGCGGCAGCCGTGGCGCGCACAGGAGACATCAGTGCGCGTCCAATTGCATCGCTCACACGTGTCTTGCTTGCAGCCGTCCAGCGAGCGCACACATGCTGGTCGGGTCGCAGCACATAAACTGCAGGGACAATGCAGCCCCACAACGTGCTGACGTGACCAGCGGGGTCGGACAGAGCGACGTCCACTCCGGCTCGCATCGCATCTGGCGACACCCGATGCTGCACCGTTAATACGCGCACCGCAACTCCATTGCGGCGCAAGCCATTCGCGTCCTCGATTGCTTCCCCTATCAAACGGGCGTCGCCTCCGAACACGACGACATGGAAAGCCGGTCCGAAGTAGTCCAGCAAGAACCCTGCTTTCGGATTGGCGGGATCAAGGCGCGCGTTGCGTGCTGGTGCACCAGGAGCCGGACCTCCTGCGAAGCTCGATTCCGTAACATCCACCAGGGTGAGCGAACTCTCCGCGTAATCGATCGGGTGGGACGTGCGCCAATGCAACAGATCGCGGATCCATTCATGGTCGAGCGCCAGCGACAACACAGCCTGTTGCAGGATGCGGTGCCCGCGCGTCGGGGGCGCCATCATGCGCGTACTGCGCGCTGCTTCCACGCAGATCTGGCGCGCATCGGCCACGCGCTCGCTGCTGTAAGTATCCAGGATCTGCGGCGCGGCCTGTCCTTTGATTGCCGCTGCCAGCTTCCAGCCCAAATTGATCGAGTCCTGAACGCCGGTGTTCATTCCTCGTACGCCGAAGACCGGGAGCAGGTGTGCCGCATCGCCGCAGAAGAGCACGCGACCATGATTGTACTTGGACAGCGTAAGGGTGTTAGGCTTGTAAAGCGTGGTCCACTCGATCTCCCACGGCAACTCTACGCCGATGTACTTCAGATGGGCGCGAACGTCTGCGCGAATGCGCTCCTGGTCAAGGGCCTGTTCGTCCGAAAGGCTCTCGGGCACCTGGTAGTCCAGGCGCCACACGCCCAACGGCGTCTTGTGCATGAGGGCAGTCTGTCCTGGCAGCCACGGCGGATCAAAATAGCAGCGACGGCCCGCCGGCTCGTCCAGATCGATCTTGAAGTCAACGATGACGAAGCGGCTCTCGAACGAGTTTCCGTCGTAGCGCAGGTTCATCAGTCGTCGGATTGTGGATCGTGCACCGTCGCAGGCCACGACCCAATCGGCCTTGAGCTGATACTCACCCTGGGGCGTGTCGACTGTCAGCAACACGCCTCCCGCACCATGTTCCAGTGCTGTCAAAGCACTCTGAAAGCGGGTGTCGACGCCCTGCGCCAGCGCTTCATCGACGAGGATGTCTTCCATCATGCATTGGGCGAGGTTGGTCATCGGCTCGAACTTGTCGTCGTCCTGATAAGGTAGCCGCAGATGGTGGACGACGCGGTTTCTGTAGAAGCTGCGCCCCTCGCGCCAGGTGATGGCCTTCTCCAGAAAGCACGTGGCGACATTGGACTGCTCGATGATTTCCATAGTGCGCTTGGTCAGCGCGACCGCCCGGCTGCCGCCGCTGACCTGCGCTTTCCAATCGATCAGCACGCACGAGATGCCATGCTTGCGCAACTGGATTGCTAGGACCAAACCGATCGGTCCCGCACCGACTATCACAACCGGGTATGGCTGCTTGTTGGTTGCCGCGAACTCGGGCGCTTTGCGAAAGGGATAGATTTTGTAGTTGAAGTAGCTGGATTTCAGGGGAACGGTGTTGGGATGGTGCACGATGCGGCTCCAGAAGGTACGTGATAACGTCGGCGAAGGACGGTCATGAACGGCTCAATAAGTAGGGCTTCGTGGTGCCGCTTTTTTCGACCCTGATTCTGTTCGAGCCTCTTAGTGCAGCGCGGTCGATCGACAGGCCAGAATCCCTGAAGCGCGCGCCGAGGACATTGCGCGGATCGGGATTCGGCGATTTTCACACCCACACTTCGTTTGCCGGCAGCAATGCTGCCGGCATAGAAATTGCGGTCGAGCAAGCTGGTCATGGAGATATCCGTCCTTGGGAGCCGAGCAGCGTGCACACACCGGCAGTAAGATTTGCTATTTGCCCCAGACCTCGTCGGCGAGTTCGACGATCTCGCGTATCTTGGCCCATTGCTGGTCCTCGGTAAGGATGTTGCCCTCCTCGCTCGAGGCGAAGCCGCATTGCGGCGAGAGACAAAATTGCTCGAGCGGGGCGAATTTGGCGGCTTCGTCGATCCGCCGCTTCACGTCGTCCTTCTTTTCGAGCGTGCCGCTCTTCGACGTGATCAGCCCAAGCACGACCTGCTTCTGCCCCTTGGGCAGGAACCGCAGCGGCTCGAAGCCGCCGGCGCGGTCAGTGTCGTATTCCAGGAAATAGCCGTCGAAATTCACCTGGCCGAGCAACACGTCCGCTACCGGCTCGTAGCCCCCCGATGAGATGAAGGTGGAGCGGAAATTGCCGCGGCAGGCATGCATGGTGATGACCATGTCGGCCGGCTTGTCCTTCAGCGCGAGATTGATCATGTCGCGATACTTCTGCTGCAGCCCTTCCGGCTCGTCGCCGCGCTCGCGCGACAGCTGACGCTCCTTTTCCGAGCAGAGATAGGCCCAGTTGGTGTCGTCGAATTGCAGATAGCGGCATCCGGCGTCGTAGAAGGCCTTCACTGCCTTGCCATAGGCCTTTCCAGTATCGTGAAAGAACTCGTCGAGATCGGGATAGACGTCCCTGCTGATGGAATTCCGACCGACGCGGAAATGCGCCACCGTCGGCGACGGGATCGTCATCTTCGGCACGACCTTGGTATTCGCCTTCAGAAAGCGGAAGTGCTCGAGGAACGGATGAGTATCCGGGAAATCGACCTTGCCGACGACGCGGATATTCCACGCCTTGGTCTGCGCGCCCTGGAATATGACGCCGTGCGTATGATCGTACAGATCGACGCCGTCCAGCCCTCCCATGAAGTCGAAATGCCAGAAGGTGCGCCGGAACTCGCCATCGGTGGTGAGTTGCAGCCCGATGTCCTCCTGCTTACTGATGAGCTTCTTGATCTCCTCGTCCTCCACCGCCTTCAACTGCGCGGCAGTGATTTCGCCTTTCTCGCGCTTGCCGCGGGCGGCTTTCAGAGCGTCGCTGCGCAGGAAGCTGCCGGCCTGGTCGGCGCGAAACGGCGGCTTGGTACGTTGCGTCATGAAGCATTCACTCCCATTGTGTTTGATCTGATGTCATTTGCTCGACCGGTCGCGCCAACGGCGTCTCTGGCCAAGCTGCTTTCTCAGGCATTCTGAGACTTGAACGTGACGGACCGCGCTCCCAAACGCACCGATTCCACCTCACGAACGGCCCTCCCGGTTCATTCAGATACTCTTGTTCATCGCATGAAGGACGGCAAGAACAGGCTGATGGCAGGGAACATGACAAGCAGGATCACGCGAACGATGTCGGCGCCGACAAAGGGCAGGACACCGCGGAAGACCGTTTGCATGGGAATATCCGGCAGAACCGCGCGCAGCACGAAGACGTTCAGTCCGATCGGGGGTGTGATCAGGCCGATCTCGATGACGGTGATGATGATAATCCCGAACCACACGAGATCGAAGCCAAGGCTCGCCACGACCGGATAGAAGACCGGCACGGTGAGGAGCATCATGGACAGCGATTCCATCACGCATCCCAGCACCAGATAGACCACGATGATGATGGCGATCACCTGGATGGGAGAGATATCGAGAGTCTGAATCCAGTTTGCAATCAAATTGGGCACGCCGGCGACGTTCACATAGGTCGCGAACAGCAGCGCACCAATCAATATGCTGATCATCATGACGGTAGTTTGGCCGGAGTCGATCAGCACCTCCGCGAACTGCCGCAAAGAAACGTTGCGCCGGATGACGGCGAGCAGGACGGCGCCTCCCGCGCCGACCCCCGCCGCCTCGGTGGGCGTAAACAGCCCGCCATAGATGCCGCCGATGATGAGCACGAACAGCGCGAGCATGCCCCAGACGCCCTTCAGGGCGGCGATCTTCTCGCGTAGCGGCCTGCGCGGGCCGGCGGGCCCTAGCTCGGGATGCCTCCACGTCACCACCCAGACTGCGAGGGAGTAGAGAACGGCGCCGAGAATGCCCGGCAGGATGCCCGCGATGAAGATTCTGCCGATGTCGGTCTCGGTCATGATTCCGTAGAAGACCATCGGGATGCTCGGCGGAATCATGATTCCGAGCGTGCCGCCGGCGGCGACAGAGCCCGCGGCAAGACTGTCATGATAGCGATAGGCTCGCATCGAGGGGACGGCAACCTTTGCCATCGTCGCCGCCGTGGCGAGGCTTGATCCGCAGACGGCGCTGAAGCCGGCGCAGGCTGTCACGGTCGCCATCGCGAGGCCTCCCCTGAAGCCTCCGAGCCATGCATTGGCGGCGCCATACAGGTCGCGGGACACGCCGGACCGCGCCACCAGATTTCCCATCAGAATGAAAAGCGGCAGGATGACGAAATCGAAGGTCATGGCCGTATCAGAGGCCAGGGTCCCCAGGCTGCTCAGCGCCGGATTGGGGCCCAATCTCCACGCGAGCCCCACGACCCCCATCAAGCCGAGCGCAAACGCGATCGGCATGCCGAGAAACAACAAGACAAACAGCGCTACGAAAACGATCAGGACGTCCATTGTTTATCCAGCAATATCTTCTTTCGACCGCAGGTTCGACATGAACAGACTCAGATAGACGCACGCCGCAATAAAGGTCATGACGCTCATGACATACACAACCGGCGCAATCGGCCACTGGGTGAACATGAATATGTTGTTCGAGGCAGCGAGCTTTCCGGCCTGCAACCATAGTTGCCAGCACCAAACGAGACCGAGAAGGAAGCAAATTCCATCCATGACGACTTGAAGCAGCCGCCGCACGCGCTCACTGAAATGCATAATGAGCATGTCAATCACGACGTGACCACGTTGGGCCGTGACCAGCGGAAGCCCGATATAGAAGACCAATCCCATAGAAATTTGGGTGACCTCATAGGTGTAGGCAAGCGGATATCCGAGTTTGCGACCGATCACGTCCACGAACGCGATCACCATCAAGAATGTGAGCAGCACCGCCACCATGGCTGTCAGGAGCATGTGACCAAGGCGGATGCCGACGCTTGCCGGGCTCGTCATTCGTTCACCCGCGCCACTCGGTTTGGCTGCGTTGAAAGGCAGAGGTGCTTCATCTTCCGCTTCATCGGCGCCTCTGCCTTAGGTCGACGGTCGTCTAGTTCTTGGCGACCAGCTCGCGAAACATCTCGAGCGCCGCCTTGCCGTCGATCCCAACCTTGTTGGCCCGTTCGATCCAGTCCTGGTCAAAGCCCCCGAGACGTTTCCTGAACGCTTCGAGGAACCCGCCTTCCAGTTCCGTGACCTTGATCCCGTCTTTGTTGAGGTTTGCTTCTGCGCCCGCGGCTTCGTCATCCCAGACCTGGCCAAGCCGCTTAGCGAGCTTTTCGCCCGAGATCGCCATTATGATTTCGCGATCTTTCTCGGAGATCGAACTCCATTTCGCCTGATTGACGACGAGGAAAAAGCTTGTGGCGTACAGTCCGCCGGGAACCCGGAGGACATACTTGATGTAGTTGTTTATCTTAAATTGATAGATGGCTTCGTCGGTAAAGCCCAAGCCGTCCACAAGCCCGCGAGAGAGCATCTCTCTCGTCTCAGTCACCGGCGCACCAATCGGCGCGGCGCCGAGCCGCTTTAAACTCTCGCCCACTATCGCGCTGGCAGAGCGCAATTTCAGACCGCTGAAGTCGTCCATCTTCACCACCGGCTTTGTCGTATAGAAATGGCCTGCCGGGTGGACATGAACCGTGAGCGTATGCACGCCCTTGTGCATCTGCGCGGGTTCGAAAAATTTTTTGTAAACGCGCCAGTACGCAACCGAATTGGTTGCAGCCGACCTGGTTCCGAACGGCAGCTCCACCATCTCGCTGAGCGGGAATGTGCCAGGGGTATAGCCATGGACTCCCCAGCTCATGTCCGCGATGCCGTCGACAGCCAACTGGAAATTTCTCGGCGCGGGGCCGAGCGCGTTCGCTGAGGGTTCGACCGTAACGCGACCTTCCGTCACCTTTTTGATCTCATCGAAGTATTTGTAGAGACCCCGAACATGCATGAAGTGGGTCGGCGGAACCCAGTTATTATATCGAAGCACAATGTTCTGAGCTTCGGCCGGCGGCGAAGAAAGGCCGCCTATCGCGAGAGCGCCCGTCAAAAGAAGCACCCGGATCATCGTTTCCTCCTTCGAATTATGCGCAGTCCGTGCCAGGCGTGTTCGCCTGCCGCGACTTGCTTATTTCCTGCATCAAGCTGTGCAGAATTGCCGTCAATGCGGCGGTCCATTCTGTCTCTTGTCCAAGAGCACAAATCTCGCGGGCGCCGACGGCACGATAAAAGCCGTTGCACGTCGTGAAAGTCATGCGTTGACTTACTTCGCCTGCGCGGAATCGATGGACGAATTGCGCCAAGTTTCCCCCCGTAAGCCCGTTTTGACGGGTCTGCGACTCTCCGCATTGCCGCGAGTTATTCGCAGCATCGGATTTTGAAGCAGAGTGCCGAACGCCTAAAGCACTTGTAAAGCCGATTTTTCTGGTGTTCTATTTTCGGAAAATCCGATGATGAAGCACATGGACGCACGATTTACTCTGCGACAATTGAATTATTTTATTGCCGTAGTTGAGGCCGGCACACTTCGTGCCGCTGCCCAACGCCTCAACATTTCGCAAAGCGCATTATCGGAAGGACTCAGCGAACTTGAACAGGACCTGCAGGTCCGCCTGCTGATCCGTCAACGAGCCCGCGGCGTCACTCTCACCAATGTCGGTCGGGAACTGCTCGAATACGCGCGTGCAATCATGCATAGCACCGATCTCTTGCAGACCGCAGCGACCGGGTGCGAACGCACACTTGCAGGAACCATGGTCATTGGCTGCTACATCACGCTTGCACCATTTGTCATTCCCCCGCTTCTCGCTCGACTGCGCGCACGTCATCCTAATCTCCGGATCGAAATACGTGAAGGGGCAGCAGATGAGATACAGACTGAACTTCAACAGGGTCGTTGCGAATGCGCTTTTCTTTACGATTTCGATGTCGGCGTTGGCATTCAAAGCGAGGCACTTTATCGAACCAAGCCACATGTCTTGCTGCCTGGCCGGCACAAGCTTGCGAAACAGTCTGCGATTGATCTCCGAGTTCTCGCCGGCGAACCGCTCATCTTATTTGATCTTCCGCCATCGTCCCGGAATATTCAGAAACTCTTCGACGAAGCGGGGGCGACGCCAAACATATACATCCGATCGAAGAATTTTGAACTGGTGAGATCGTTGGTTGGACGGGGACTTGGCTATGCGCTTCTGATACAACGCCCCCCGATAGACAAAAGTTACGAAGGTTGCCGCGTGGTAATTCGGGAGATCAAGAGGGTTGCCAGCGAGGTTTCGGTTGTACTCGCTTATACGAACGACAATGCTCGGAGCTATCGCCTGCTTGCACTGCGGGAGGCATCGCAATTGTCATTTCGAGGCGCATCCGGTTCGTCAACTCGATGACGGCTATCTCGCTGTCAGTCGCGGCCCTCATCATCCGGCACAAAGGGTGCGAGATTTGCACATACACGTTTTACCAATCGCCGAAACATTTCCGCCTCATCCTCAGTAAGGCCGGCCATCGTTTGCTGTTCTACCTCGAACGCGAAATCCGTTAGATCCTCTACGAGTTTCAGGGCCTTTTTTGTTGGCGAGATGAGCACACCGCGTCCATCCACCGCGGACGATGTCCGCGTAATAAATTCCTTTGTCTCCAAGGATTGAAGCAGCCTCGAGAGCGTCGGCGGCTCCGTAAAGGTTTGGCTCGCCAGAACGTGGAAGCGTGTCGGTCCGCGACCGTGAAGCACGGCGATCACCCGCCACATCGGC
>Ga0209906_100261_pt1 | contig 37660 bp, 44 predicted proteins | sample FECB24metaG_FD_188303 | JGI IMG/M metagenome (GOLD analysis project Ga0209906, IMG submission 188303) | Cyanobacterial communities from the Joint Genome Institute, California, USA from Joint Genome Institute, California, USA - FECB-24 metaG... ... | reverse complement strand
CGGGACAGCCATGCCCGGCGCGAAGCCGAAGCGCACGCCGTTGCCGAGAATTTCGCCCAGCGAGCGGCGCGGCTCGGCGAGCGGCGCCTTGCCGGTGCCGCTCGGGTCAAGCCAAGTGCGATGGACGCCGGTGATCGTGCCGTCGAGATTGGTCACGGCCGCGATCAGCGCGGGCAGGACGAGCGTGCGTCCGGTATCGAGATCGCGGTAGTAGCAGCCGGGATGGAAGCGCAGGGCGCGCTCGCGCGGGCCGCACAGGATGCCGCGCGTCTGGAGATAGCGGTCCGCGAGCGTGCCGCGGATCGGCTGCGAAATCGCGAACAGCCGGCGCGGGGCGTCGGGCGAGCGCGGGCGCGCAGGCGCGGCGCGGGGATGCGCCTGTGGCGCTATGTGCTCGTGCGGCAGGTTGAGGAAATGACGCGCCTCGTCGGCGAGCGCGCGGCCTTCGTAGAGGCCGCACGATTCGCGAATGAGATCGAGCAGGTCCCCGTGCTGCCCGGTTGCGGCGTCGGTCCACCGACCGGCCGCGCCTTTGCCGCTTTCCGGGCCCTTGAGGCGCACGTAAAGCGAGCGCCCCGGATTGTTGTTGACGTCGCCGACCAGCCAGTAATTGCCGGCTCGCCGTCCCGCTGGCAAATAGTGGCGGCACACCGCCTCGGCATCGCGCGCGAGCAGGCGCGCCAGGTCGCGGAACGATTGCGCGATCATGGCGGACGCTCCGCTTATGCCGCCGTGACGCGATTGGTGATGCCAATGATCGGATGGCGCTCCGTGAGCCGGCCCAGCACACCCGCGCCTTTTGTGCCGACCGGAATAAAGAGGCGCAGGCGCCAGGAGATGATCTCGCTCATCAGCCCCATGGCCTTCAGCCGATCGACCATCGCGTCGGAATAGCCGCTCACCTCGACGCGGTAGTCGCTCATGACGCGCACCCGCCTCAACATCAGTCCGTCGGCGAGCTCGACGGCCGAGCGTCCCTCGATGAGCGCGTCCCATGCCTCGTCGACCGACACGGTCACGGCGTCGTCGAGGCCGAGGTTGCGGTAGAGCGTGCCGAGCTGTTCGGCTGGAATACGCCGGCCGATGATCCGTTCGCCGTCGTCGGTCTCGAGGCGATAGACCGCGCAATGATCGTCCGGCAATCGCCGCCAGATCGGCAGCAAGAGGCCGGTGACGACATAGAAAGTGTTGGTGGTGAACTCCGGCACCTGCGCTAGCTCGTCCGACCACGCCGCGTCGAAGGTCTTCCGATCGACCAAGGCCCAATGTTTCTGGTCGAGCGCGGCGCGCGGATAACGCAGTTCGTCCATCGGCCGGATCAGACGAACGCGCTCTTCAATCGCGCCATCGTCCAGCATGATCGACGCAGCCGGAACCTGCACAGCGGCGCGGTGCGAATGGCTATTGACGAGAAGCCGGGACGCTGGCTCGCGCGCGGCGATGTCGAGCATCTGTTCAACCGTGCGCGGCCGGTTGCGGTCGCGGCGTTCGATCGTGAATACTTGCGACTGGGCGCCTGACGCCGGATGCACATAGATGGTGCGGCGCGCCGTCACCGTCATGCTGTCGGCCTTCAGCGTTTCGACACCCATATCGTAAGTGCCGGACGCGATCGCGCCCTCGACCTTGGCCGCGTGCAGGCGCTCGAAGACCTCGAAGATGAGGTCCTGCATCTCGATGCGCAGGGCCAGCAGCCGATTCAGGAACGTCGTGATCGGCGGCAGGTCCTCGCGCAGGCCGCCTTCCGGTGACGTGAGCCGCAGCCCCGTCATGTTCTCGAAGGTCTGAAACGAGCAACCTTCGACCTTGCCGGCATGGATCAGTCCGTAGAGCTGACGCAGCGCTGCGCGCGCGTAGTGGTTCTCAAGGTTGTCTTCCGCCCGAAAGAGGCCCTGCCCTCCGGTCTGTCTCTGTCCCTTGGTAATGGCGCCGAGCGTGTCGAGCCGACGCGCGATCGTGCTGAGAAAGCGTCGTTCGGCGCGCACATTCGTGGTGATCGGCAGGAAGATGGGCGGCTGCGCCTGGTTGGTGCGGTTGGTGCGGCCGAGCCCCTGGATCGCGGTGTCGGCGCGGAAGCCGGCCTCGAGCAAGTAGTGCCGGCGCAGGCGTTGGTTCCGCTCTGCCAGATCCGCATGATAGGAACGCCCGGTGCCGCCGGCGTCGCTGAACACCAGGACGCGCTTGTCGTCATCCTGGAAGGCCTGACCTTCGCTGAGATTGGCGGAGCCGGGCCGCTGTTGAACTGCCAGCCGCGAGATCCCGTCGCGTCCGGTCTTGCGTACGATGCGCCGTGACCGGCCGGTGATCTCGGCGACCGTGTCCGTGCCGAAACGATGGATGATCTGATCGAGCCCGGTCGGCACCGCCGGCAGCGCCGCGAGGTGCTCGATGAGCCGGTCGCGCCGTGCGATCGCCTCGCGGCATTGCACCGGATTGCCGTCGTCGTCATAGACCGGCCGTGAATAGGTCTTCCCCTCATTGTCGGAATAGGGCTCGAACAATTGCGTCGGGAAGCTGTGCGCAAGATACGACAGCACGTATTCGCGCGGTGTCACATCGATATCGAGGTCCTGCCATTCCTCGGTCGGGATATCGGCGAGGCGGCGTTCCATCAAGGCTTCGCCGGTCGAGACGAGCTGGACGACACTTGCATGCTGGTTGGCCAGGTCCGCGTCGATCGCTTGGAGCAGCGTCGGGGTCTTCATCGAGGTGATGAGATGATTGAAGAAGCGCTGTTTTGAGGACTCGAAGGCGGAGCGCGCGGCCGACTTGGCGTTGCGATTGAGCGTCCCCTCCTTGCTGGTGATGTTCGCTGCTTCCAGCGCGGCGCCGAGATTGTTGTGAATGACCTGGAATGCGTCGGCATAGGCGTTGTAGATGCGCACCTGCTCTGGCGTGAGCGCGTGCTCGATCAGTTCGTATTCGACGCCTTCGTAGGAGAGCGAACGCGCTGTATAGAGCCCGAGCGCCTTGAGATCGCGGGCGAGCACCTCCATCGCAGCGACGCCGCCAGATTCGATTGCCGCCACGAACTCACTGCGGTTGGCGAAGGGAAAGTCTCCCGCGCCCCACAGGCCAAGCCGCTGGGCGTAGGCGAGATGCTCGACGATGGTTGCGCCCGTGGCTGAGACGTAGACGATGCGCGCGTCGGCGAGCGCGTGCTGCAGGCGAAGCCCCGCCCTGCCCTGCAGGGAGGCTGCGACGGGCCCGCGCTCGCCAGTCGAGCCGCCGGCGTTGGCCATGGCGTGCGCCTCATCGAAGACGATGACGCCATCGAAATCGCGTCCGACCCAGTCGACGATCTGCTGGACGCGCGAATCCTTGCCCTCGCGTTCGTCGGACCGCAGGGTCGCATAGGTTGTAAAGATGATGCCTTCGCCGAGCCTGATCGGCGTGCCCTGGCGATAGCGCGACAGCGGCTGAATCAGCAGCCGTTCCTGCCCTAGCGCGCTCCAGTCGCGCTGCGCCGACTCCAGCAACTTGTCGGATTTTGAGATCCATACTGCGCGCCGGCGGCCGCGCATCCAGTGATCCAAGATGATGCCGGCGACTTGCCGTCCCTTGCCCGCGCCGGTGCCGTCGCCGAGCATCCAGCCGCGGCGAAAGCGGACAGCGCCCTCGGCATCGTCAGGCGCGGCTGAGACGACATTATAAGTGTCGTCCACCATCCATGCGCCGGCGAGATGCGCGGCGTGCGCCTCGCCGGCATAGATGACGCTCTCGAGCTGCGCGTCCGACAACAGGCCTTCCTTGACGACGCGATCGGGCAGCATCGGCCGATAGCTCGGCTTCGGCGGCGCGACCGACGCCATGGCGGCGGATTGCACGAGCGCCGTCGGGTGCGGCTTCGCACCCGGAATGCGGACCGACTGGAGCGCATAGGTTTCGTAGAGCGCCTCACTCATCCGGCCGCCGGCCGGCTTCCAGTCGATCGCCTCATAGCGGAGTTCGCTGATCGGCTCGGCAGCGACCGATGCGATGCGGCGCGGCACGAACGGCTTCGCCGGTGTGGATGTGCGGGCCACGACGATCGCGCGCGGTCGCCCGGCTGGTGCGGGAGCAGCGCCGCGCACCAGCGGACGCGGCGGCAGCGGCTCGATCGCGGCGAGCAGCGCGGCGAGGTCGTCCGCCTTGCCGGCGGACGGGACGAAGGCGTGCGCCTGCGGCGCGGGGACCTTGTCGATAACGGTGAGGCGGGTTTCGACCGTCGTGCCGTGGCGCGCATAGACCGATCCGTCGAGGGCCGCCGTGAAGACGACTTGGCCCTGCTCCTGAAGCTGCGTGAAGGCGTCGCGCCACGCAGGATTGTCGGGCGAGAGCCGCGCGCCGGTGATCGCCACGAGGCGGCCGCCGGGCCGCAGCCGGGCGAAGGCCGCGGTGAGATGCCGCCATGCCGCGTCGGCGACGCGCCCGGTGACATGGGCCGCGACCGAGAAGGGCGGATTCATGATGACGACGCTCGGCGCGATGCCGGGGTTGAGGCGGTCATGGATCTGGGCCGCGTCGTGCCGCGTCACCTGATCGGTGCGGAACAGCTTGCCAAGCAGGGTGGCGCGTGTGTCCGCGAGCTCGTTGAGCGTGACCCTCGCGCCGAAGGCCTCGGCGTGGACTGCGAGCATCCCGGTGCCGGCAGAGGGCTCGAACGCCAAGTCATCGCATGTGAGCGCGGCCGCGCGCGCGGCGACATAGGCGAAGGGCAGCGGCGTCGAAAGCTGTTGCATCGCCTGCGATTCTTCCGACCGGCGCGTGTGGGTCGGAATCAGCGCAGCGATCTTCGTCAGGTTGCGCAGGACCGTTTGCGGAGAGCCGGCGCGCGCAAGCAAGGTGCGGCCGTAGCGGCGCAGGAACAGTGCCTGCGCGATCTCGCAGGCCTCGTAGGCGTCCTTCCATTGCCAGGCGCCTGCGGCATCCGAACCGCCGCAGGCCGCGGTCATGATGGTGCGCAGGTCCGCCGTGGCGATGGGGCGTCCCGCTTCGAGCGCCGGGACGAGCTGCTCGGCGGCCTGGAAGATTTGATCGGCGCGGGCGGCCGCGCTGGCGTCATGCGTGAGGGCATCCGCTGCCGCCGTCGGCAGGGAGGAGGATTGCGTCATGGATCATGCCTGTGGAGAGCCGGTTGAACCAGCCGCGCGGGAGCGCTCTCTGCCTCCCGCGCGACCAGCCCCTTCCCGGCCCCGCTCTGGCTCTGATCGGCGAAAACCCGTCCGATCTGCCGGGTTGCCGGTCGGATCGGGTGCCGGGACGCCGCAGTTTGGGAGCGGGTTGGCGGGCGATGCGCCGTTTCGAGATCGCGGGCGCTGTGCTGGACGACGGCGATCCGGCGTTGCAGGCGGCGCGGGAGACGGCGTATCGCGACCGGCGGCGCCGCTCTGCCTGTGCCGTCAGCCCCGGGTCGCGATGTATATCGCGCGGATCGGCGACCAACTGGTCATCACGCGCATGCCGCTGATCGGCGGCGGCCACGATTCGTCATGCGAGTCCTACGAGCCGCCGCTGGAGCTGTCGGTTCTCGGCGCGCTGATGGGCGGGGCGATTCGTCTCGATCCGGCGACGGCCATGGCTGCGCTGAAGTTGGATTAAGCCTGTCGCGCGCCAGAATCCTACGTCTCGCTCGTGCGCTGATGCGTTGCGTCGAGCGTCGCGCTCAAGCTTGGTGATGTCTCCCGCTCGGCATCGCTGCGGAGATCTTCGAGCATGTCGAATGTGGACTTGCCGGAGATGATGTCGGCGGTGATCAGCGTGACCGCGCCGCCAAACCCGTCCGGGCGCATCCTGCTGCAGGTGAACGATGTCGTCACCACGATTTCATCGAGCGTCGGCGATCGCTTGACGATATCCTGCAGGATGAAGTCCCAAGACGTGTCGGTCATGTCGATATCCACATACGAATTCTTCGGATCGGTCGGATCTGTCTCATCGCGCAGCTTCTTGTCGATATAGGCGTTCACGGTGCTGTTAGGCGTGCGGCCCGATTGCTCGACGGCGCGGACCAGAGCGTCGCGAGCGACGCAGATCATGTCGCTCGCGCCGGTCTCGCTGAAGAGATAGACATGATCGTCGTCGTATTCGCAATCGAAGATCGCCTCAAGCAGCAGCCGCTCCAGCGGCGTCATGTCTGCGAGAGGGATCATGGGTGTGACGACGGTTGGCGCGTGGTAATCAGCCATTGTCGATTCTCCTGTTGCAGAAAAGCAAAGCCCGGCGCGCGGCCGGGCTGTTCGACGTGGAACGGGTGCTTGCGTCAGGCGGTGGCGTCATCAGGATCGCGCCGCCCTTCGAGGATGGCCTTTGCTTTCACGACCGCGGCCTGTGCCTTCGGAAGCCAGCGTTCGAATTCATCGCGGGAGATACCGCCTGGCTGCGCGACATCGTCCAGGCACAGCATCAATTCGCCGAAATGATTGGCCTTGCGCTGAATTGTCTCCTTGAAGTGGCTGGGATAGGAAGCGCCTCGCCTTCATAGGCGCTGTCGGCGCCTGACCAGATGCCGGAGACATAAGTTTCGCCCGCCGTCTCATGGTCCTGCGTGTCGTCATCCCAGTCGTCGTCCTCGACGGCGAGTCTGCAAGCCTCCGCGAGGCTTTCCGCTTCGTAGGTGCCCTGGCGATAGACAGGCAGATGATAGGTCGTCTCGATCGTATAGTTGCATGACGGTGTCTCCTCGTTTGAAAGTGAGAAGCCCCGCGCGGGGTGGGGCGTCGGACGGCTATTCGCAATTCCGGCACTCTCAAGGTTCAGCACGCTCTGCTTCCGTGCCTTCGGCCTTGGCGACGGCGCTGTTAGCGCGCCTGATCCAGCCGGCGAACTGCGCTATTCCGGTGCGCTGTTCGAAACCGCGGACCTCGTCCAGAACCTCCTTCAGCGTTGCCAGCATGGCGTTGAAGGCGTCCCGAACACCTTCGACCTCGATGGCATCTCGTTCGAGATGCTCTTCGCCGGGAGAGGTCTCGGCGTCGTGTCGAAAGCGGATCGCGAGCCATTCGATCGTGAGATTCGTCATTGTATTCATTCCCTCCTTGAAGGCTCGCCCACGGGACATGACGCGCGTGGCAAGCCGGGATTGCAGGATCAGGTGGTCGATGCCGAGTCGCTTCGTCGGAACGGCACATGCGCCGGGTCATTGCATGACGATGATGCTGATCCCGACGTTTCTGGCATCGAGGTCGATGCGCAGATGGGTCGCGGCGGGACGGCGGTTGGCGATTGCGAGGATTTCTTCTGCGGCGAGGAACTCAACGCCGTCATCGCCGCCGAAATACCGGCACTTGTAGTTGCGCCAGTCCGGGTTGGTCTGCGGATTGCACTGGTCGGCGTAGCAGACCATCGGGCGGACGCCTTGGGGCAACCGTCCGTTGGACATCAGATAGACGCCCTCGTCGCCGACCAGCCAGAGACCGGGCTGTTCGTCGTCGCCGGGGGCAAGTCCGTAGTGCGGATTGCGGAAGCCGCCATTGGCTGCGGCATCGGCCTGGCCGCGCGCGATGACGGCGCGCACCGCTGTGAGCGGGAACGTGAACATGGATGTCTCCTTGGCGTGATGAAATGTTCGTTTGCGGTCGCTAGGCCGGCGTCGTCACCGCGACGGGCTGGTCGAGGATCTTTATCCGCCGCCACCACGCTATGCGTTCATCACGCGTCGCGTTTGCGAGCCGGATCAGGACATGGCCATGACAGGCACGGGGCGAACACCAGCACACAAGATCGCGGCCGCGCAGTTCGTCCAGGGCGCGCAGCAGATGGTGCTGGTCGGCGAGCCAGCGCTCATACTTCGCGATGACGGTTGCGCGATCTCCGTCGCGTCCGATGATAAACGGGTTTCCCCATTTCGATCCGCGCCCGATATAGACGGCCCCGGCGGGAATGCCGACGACGCGCTTGTTGAGCACGTTGCACATGGTCGATGTCTCCGCATGGTGTTGGTGTCGAGCGATGGTTCGTCGCCGTAGCGGGGCCATCACGATGTGAAGCGAGCCGAGGTAGAGCCTCCTCCGCGCCGCAACGGCTCGCCCCTCCTCGGCCCGCCTCTCGCTCTAAGCGTCGGTGCAGATCATGCTGACCGGTGCATGGTCACGATTATCCATTGATGTTGGCGCATCGCACTTCGCGGCGCGAACCGGGATCACGCGTTCAAGGGTCTCAGGCGTCACTGCATGACGATGACGCTGATAGGGAAGGGCATATCGGGGCCGAGGGAATCAGTCGTCGGTCGGCGCAGCTTCGCCGTAGACATCCTGATAGAGCGCGTCGCAGGCCTCGACGGTCTGGCCCAGGAAATGCCCGCCTCGGATCGAGCCGATGAAGGCGAAGTTCCAGCCTTCATCGAACGCGTGGATAGTGATGGTGAGATCCTTCGCCTCGGGTCGATCGGCGAGCGCTTCAAAGATCGGGTCTGGCGTCGACCAGGCCGTGTCGAACATGAATTCGAAGCGGCCAGCGCACTCGCTCACTTCGCCGAAGCTATAAGAGTTCCACTTCGTGCCCCAGTTCTCGATCGACCAACTATACCAGGAGGTGTGGCCGTAAAGGTCGTGAGCTTTGATCGCCCGTTGCGCGACCTCCACGCATGTCGGGTCCGTCTTGAGAAGAAGGCCCTTCAAGCCTTCATAGTCCGTGACGCCAGCCGCTTTGACCCATTCATAGGAGAGGAAGCGCGCAATCTGGTCGCACAACGTCTCGCGCATCCCGAATTCATTGACGATGTCGGTCCGGCCGAGCACAAGGAGGCCGTACCGCACCGATGAGCTGCTCTCTGTTCTCTGAATGAGGTCGGGCATCGGCACGAGCGCGTTGAAATCGAACTGCGTGTAGCGGTGTTCCGTACCGTCGAAATCTCGGCCTGTCCTTTCGAAGAGAAAGGCAGCTTTGAACCGGGCAATGGAGTCGGACGGACCAGTGACGACGACCCGGTGGGTGACATGATTGGGCATGGGATTGCTCCGCGATCATTGAGGGATGGGCCCGCGGCACACTCTCCGAGCGTCACGCGACCCACCCCTCTGCGGCCGCCCCTCTCCCTCTCGGGATGGCGGGAGGCCTTGAAAGCCCATGTCGTCGGGACTATCTTACATTCGTCTTACGTTGGAGGATCAGGCCGATGCCCGGCGCGGAAAAGCTCACCACCACTGTCTCCACCAAGGGGCAGGTCATCCTGCCCAGCGCGATCCGCCAGCGGCGCGAATGGGGCGCGGGAACGCGGTTGACGGTCGAGGAGACAGCCGAAGGGGTGCTGCTGAAGCCAGCTCCCGCTTTCGCCGAGACGCGGCCGGAAGACGTCTTCGGTCTGCTGCGTCACAAGGGCAAGCCGAAGACGCTGGAAGAGATGGACGCGGGCGTGCTCGCTGAAGCCAGGCGCCGGCATGCTCGCAGTTGATACCAACCTGATCGTCCGCTACCTGACGGGCGATCATCCGAAGCAATCCGCGCGCGCCCGCGCGTTGATCGACGGTGAGGGAGTCTTCGCCGCCATCACGGTGATGCTGGAGGTCGAATGGGTGCTGCGCAGCACCTACGGATACGGACCGGCCGAAGTCGCTCGTGCGCTGAGGGCGTTCGCGGGCCTGCCCACGGTGACGGTCGAGGACAGCGCAGTCGTGGCGGCCGCTCTCGACCTTGTCGACACCGGGATGGATTTCGCGGACGCGCTACACCTGCGCAAGTGCGCCCATTGCGACGGCTTCGTCACTTTCGACCGCAAGTTCGCCAAGGCCGCGAAGGCGGCCGGGTACAGCGGTGTACGCGAGGCGTGAGGACGCTTCAGCCGAAGCGGCGGCCCGAGGCGGTGAAGGTGTATTCGTTCGCGCGGATTGCCTCGTCGACCGCTTCTTCGGAGGTCTGGTAGTCGTATTCGCGCTCAAGCTGGCGATAGAACCAACGGGCGAGGTCGCGCAATGCTTCGGTCACGACGTCCTTCGCGTCGACGGTCATATCCTGACAGGTCGGGCTGTCGCGCTCGATCGCAATAGCCATGCAATATTCATGGTAGTAGCGACCGCGGTGATTGATGTCGGCATGGAGCTGATAGAAGTTACGGCGCTGGATCGCCTGGAGCGCGTCGGCGATGCGGTGAAGCTCGCCATCCTTCGGCGCGTAGTCGCGGATCCTGCGCCGTGTCGCCTTGGCGTGGCTATAGCGTCCTTCGAAGCAGGCGCCGTCGCCCTGGCTCCAGAATCCGGAGAACCAAATGCACGGCTTCTGCCGCGCGCTGCCGCCAACGAGGCGGACGGTTCGCGTCGCGAGGCGCACGCCGAGAATTTCGCAGACGCGCTCGAAATCTTCATAGAGGAAGTCGAACCAGTCATGGTCGAAGGCACCCTCGCAATACCAAGCGCGGGCCTTTTTCTTCGCATCTTCGGACAGTTCGTCGAGGTGATAGACTGTGGTTGTGACGATCTCAGGCATTGGGGTCACCTCTGCCACGCGCGGGCCGGTGAGAGCCGAGCAGTTCGTCAATTTCCGCGTCGGTGAGATCTTCGAGCAGCTTGAGCATGGCGCCGAGACCGCCACTGTTGACGAGAATGGTGCGCTTGCCGCGATGCTCAGGTGACCAGGCCGATGGATTGAACGTCCCGGCGATTCCCTTGAAGTCGTCAGGCGTCAGATTCCAGACTGCCTCAAGCTTCTCGGCGCGTGTCATGCTGTCGAAGGCCCGCGTTTCATAGGCGATGATGGCCGCGCGCATGCGATCGGGATTCTGCCGATCGGAAAGATCGCAATAACCATGGAACCAGCGGTGGCGGCCGCGAATGGTGATCTCGAAGAACACGGAGGTGACGTTGCCGGCCTTGAACTCCGACATGCCGAACATGCCCGGGCGCATGAAGAGCGGCGGCAGAATGTTGAGCATGTCATCGTAGCCGGCTTCGGTGATCTCGAACCATTCACCGGCCCAGGCGGCGCCGGACATGCGTTGTTCGATCGGGAGATCGGCGCCGCGATTGAAGAGCTCGTACATCTTCCCGCGGCCGGCGACTACGGGATAGATTTTACGGAAAGGCTGGTCAGAGGACATGGAGGTTGCTCCTGGACAAGTGACCGCGTGAGCGCTGCCGCGCTCGAAGCGATCGGTGATGGGTTGATTGGGTGAAAGGACGCGCGACTAGGCCGCGGTCAGCCAGATGTGGAAACCGGCTCGTCCACGCGGCGGGCGAGCTCGATGCCTTCCTGCGCGGCGTAGGATTCAGCGAGTTCGATCGCCCAGCGACGCGCCTCAGAAAGGGTGTCGCCGAAGTCCTCCCACTTGGTGCTGACGCGGGCGCAACCGTCGGCGATCAGGCGTGGCAGTTCCGGATGTTCTTCGAATTCCTCGTAAGCATGCTGCACCGTATCCTCGACGGTCAGCACGATCAGCGGATGCCAGCCGGACGCGTCCTGACAATCGAGTGCCATGATCTGAGCGTCGTCGGTTGTGAGCGTCTGGCGCGCATACCGCCATGCACGCACGATGCGTTTTCGACGATTGTGAAAGCGCCAACGAAAGTCGGCGATCGCAGCGGTCATTTGCTGCAATCGTCTCGTCGGACTGAAGGTGCGAGGGCGAATGTCGTTCATTGGACTATCCCACGGTTGTGGCATGCGTCGGCGGTCCGTATCCCTGAAGAGGGCGCGATTTAGGCGTCGGCGCGGTTGTGACGGAGTGGCGGCGTCAGAGCCGCCAGGCGCGAACCAGTTCCTGCGCGTCGCGATGATGGCGCAGCATCTCGCGATAGAAGACCTTGCGCGCATCGCGCCTGGCCGGGTCGCGGCGGGCCTCGCGTTTGAGTTTGGTCGACGCGGCCCGGATGACGTCTCGCCAGGAGGCGAAGACGTGGACGTTGAGGCGGTGATAGGTGCCGAGCATGGCTACGCCGCCTCCGTGTTGGCCGGGGGGTGCTCCGGGTCGAGGTCATGCTCAATGCGCTGCGCGCGACCCATCCAGGGCATGGGACGTATCGCTTTCACCCAATCCGCGAAGGATGGGATGAAGCCGAGATCTTCGCGCACATGCTGTTCGCCGACCCAGCGGGTCGGGATCATGCGGCCGGTGGACAGCGTGATCGTGGGACCAAAGATCGTCTCCGCCATAAAGATCCCCTCGGCGTGATGGCGTAGGGCCCTGTGCCGGAAGTCGGCGGTGATTTCCTTGCTGGCGTCGAACCAGCTGTGGATCGGCAGGTAGTTGTCAACCGATCCGCCCCACTTTTTCACGGAGGAAAGGGCGTGATGATAAGGATGCGCCATCGACCTCTCCTCAATAACTGTGGGTGGTGTTGTTCGACGCCGTGTAACGCTCGTTAAAGTCGAACGTGATCGTTCGGATCGTGGCGTCGAAGGTGACGTCGCCATAGGCGCCGTCACCATCCTCCCAGCCCGCGTGTTCTTGCTCGAGCAGCTGGTAGACCACGTCCTCTAGGGCCTCGCGCAGCGCCATCGTCGTCTGTTTGGGCTCCGACGCGTTGCTATCCACGGCTTTGAACGCGATGCCGACGTCGGGCAGCGTTGCGCGCGCGCCGTCGACTTCGACGTCTTCGATCTGGCCGCTGTCGCCGTAGCCATCGAAGGTGACGACCACGGTGGCGATTCCGGCCTGATCAAGCGCGTCCATGATCGACGCCTTGTTGAATGGAAGCGTCAGAGCGATAAGCCCGTGATATCGCCGTATGCTGGCTTCGACACTGGCCATCAGGTCGTTCGTCGTGACCTTGGGTGTTTCGAGGTCGGACATGGTGAATCTCCGGATTGCTTGAGGGAAGCGAGCCGCCAGCGCTCTCTCGCCACCGCGCGGACTCAATCCCCTCTCCGCCCACCTCTCGCTCTGGCGAGCGTCAGTTGCAGTTGGCGATATTGGAAGTCGTGGGATGTCGCAGCACCCAGCCGAGGACGTCCTGCGTCGTCAGTCGCCATGCTTCATCGTGCGCGAGCGGCGCGATAACGGCGTCCTTGAAGTCCTGGTAGAGTTGCTCGGCCCGCTCATCGCTGTGCAGGGCGTGACACAGGATGGCGAGAGCAAGTTGGGCGGGACCTGAACCGCCATAGCCCCAGGCGAAGCCGGTGGGGCTGTGATTGCGCAGATCGAGGCGCGGATCGAGGACGTGGACGACGCCGTCGTCATCCTCGACCCGGACGGCGCAGGTGCGAGGATCGCCGCTATAGGTGTAAACGGCGTCGGCCGACCATGGTTGGCGGTTTGCCGGACGAAGCATCATGGGCGGCAAGTCATCGGCCGGAAGCGCCCGCGCCGCGCTGATGACCTGCTGTAACAGCGACGCGGCAGTATTCGGATCGACCGCGTCGTCCATCGTGGCCAGCTCCGTGATGAAGCGACGGGCTTCCGAATGAAACGGCCGGTCGCCGGCGAACGTGCTTGCCTCGCCAACTTGAGTTCGGTCGCCATCGAGCCGATCGACATAGGAGATCAGCCCGTCATGGCGATCCTCGAGGTCGATTTCTTCGGGCTGGCTGCATTTCGTCATCATATGCCGTGCTGCAGCCTTGGCCATGTGGAAGGCCTCCGCATCGGTCGCAGCCGCGATGATCATGCTGTCATAGGCGCGGAGCCAGAACCGGATTTTGACGACGTAATCGGTCATGACGCGGCCTCCGTCGTGGCGGAATCAGCAACCGTGAAGACGACGGTGTCGCCGACGATTTCGTGGTCGATTGCGCGAGAAAGAAGTTGGTGGGCGGCGTCTTCGGGAACGCCCGGCCAGCCTTCGACGATCACGCGACGAAGAACGTCGCGGTCGCGTTCGAAGGCGTAACCGTTGATCGCCCAGATGACGACGCCGGGCGCGTTGATGAGCTCGTTCGAGCCAAGCCGATAGGTTGGCATAGCGCTTCTCCGATTTGAGGTTGGAGGGAATGGTGCGAGTTCGTTGCGTGCGGGCTCGCGGGCCGATGCCTCATGCGGCGGTCGAAGTGGCGTTCAACGTCGGCACGCCGACTCCGGTGATGGCATGCACCGTTGCCGCGAGCGCGGGGATGTCGTCGAGCAAGGCGAGCGCGGTGAAGTGATTGGGACCGCCAGTGAAGTCGCGACGCCCCTTGCAGCGTCGGATCAGAATGCCGTGTCCGGACGACAAACCGAACTGGCCGACCTGAACATAGGCGCCCTCGTGGTGAAGGGTGACTTCACCGGATACGGCAATGCCGCCTTTGTTCGATCGGATGTCGAACGACCCGGCAGGCAACCGCAACTCGGCGGCAAGGCGCTTCAGGCGTGAACGGGCAGTGGCGTGAAAGCGTCGCTTCTGCGCATCGTCGTAGGAGCAGGACCTGGTCCATTCAAACATGATGGTCTCCATCAAATGGAAGCGCCCGGCGATCGCAGGGCGATGCCGGGCGCAGGACTACGGGTCAGGTGAATGGGTGGCGTGTCAGGCGGCGGATTGCGCCTCGATCACGTCGGCGCCGACTTCATCGGCGGTGACCTCTTCGAGCCGGACGTTCGAATAATGATTCTTCGACAGCCAGCGCTCCGCCGCTTCGCGGTTTTCCGCGAGGTGGAGCAATTCGGTCGTGTCGCCGATGGATTGCAGAACGCGCACCATGCCGATCGTCGGGCGCTCCACGAGCTCAAAGCGGAGCGTACTGTCGACCGAATACGTGCGCATCATCGTCACGAGGATGATGCCGCCCCGGACGATATCGCCTTCATTCAGGGTGAAACAGGCAGGCGACCAGTAGGTCCGTCGCTCACGCGGCGGCTCCTTCTTCGTCAGACGGCCGGTTCCATTGCGGTTCTTCCAATCGCGGAGCTTCCGGGCAAAGCGCGCCGGCGGCTTCGGCGTACCGTCGGAGTAGCGGATGACGCTTCCGAGCGGGGCATTGTGGTAGATGGTCAGTGCAGACATTGGTCGTTCTCCTGTTCGAAAAATGACGAGGGCCCGGCGAGGTCGCCGGGCCCGGGTTCGTCGGATTGCTGGAAGAGCTATTCGGCCGCTTGCATCTCGCCGTCCGCGGCATCCTCGTCGCCGCTGAGGTAGGCCGGCAGCTCAGTGGCCGCGTCGTCTGCGGTGGCGGCGACGCGTCCCGATCCGGAGTTGTCGGCGACCTCGCCGAGCCGGAGCGGCTCGGGCAGCCAGCCGGATCCGTCGAGCAGACGTGCCGCCTCGCGGGCCATGTCACCCTTCTTGAGGTGGTCGATGAGCTGCGCCGACGCCTCATCCTTCGCCTCACGCACGGCTTCGAGGATCCGGACTTTGGTGACGCGTCCGAGATAGTTGTCGACGGTCGGCGCCCAACCCGCTTCGGCCATGTCGAAGCCGATCGTGCGCGCGATCTGATCGGCATGGGCGAGCGAGCGCGCACGCTTGTTCCAGGGCTCGATCACGGCGTTCAGCGACTGTGCTGCACAATGCGCGAACAGCGCCTGGCGGCTGGCATCGTCGAGATCGATGAGGACGGACCAGAGGTCGTCAGGGGACTTCGGGAGATCCCGTCCCCAGTTCGCGTGCCGCTCGCCGATCTCCTTCGCCCAGACCGTCTCGCCGAGGCCCTGGACCTGGGAGAAGCTGGCGCTCTTCAGGCTCAGTTCCAGGCAGGTGTCGCTGGCGTAGTGAAAGAAGGTCTGGAGCACCAGCGCGTGGAGCACGGCGATGAACGCCATTTCCGGGTTCTGAGCAAGCGCGTTGCGCAAGGCGAGGGTCCGCTGCGCGGTGAGGTCGAGTACGAGCCGGTCGGGGAGCGGCCGGATCGTGTCGTCCTCATCATCGCCGGCGGCCCCATCTGCCGCGTCGTTGATTGGACGGCCCCGCTGCGGGCGGTGGCCGTTGACCTCCCCATGGTCATTGTCATCACCCTCATCGCTCGCGTCATGGGCGTCAGAGCGAAGTTCGTCTTCGGGATGGATAAAACCGCGTTCGACGCGGAGCTCGCCGTCGGCATCGAGCGAGACGAACGCCCCGGCGCGCGTGACCTCGTCGGGATCGTAGATATCGGGCCGATCGGTGAAGACGTCGAGCTGCTCACCGAGGGCTTCAAGCTTCTTCTCGGTCTCCTCGTCGTATTCATCGGACTCGGCATAGGCTGCATCCAGCTCGTCATAGGCCGCCTTCACCTTATCGTGCTGCGCACTTTCGTCTGCGGTCATCGGTGCGGGCTCGCCATAAATGCGGCGCAGGCCGGAGGCGTGGCCGTATTTGAAGTCGATGGCGGCATCGACCCACTTCCATCCCTCGGCCTTCACCTTCTCGGCGTCGGCCTGCAGCTTGTCGAGCACCAGCCTCTCAAGCAGAGCCGGATCCTGGAACCAGCCGCCGCCGTCCTGTTCGAAGAGGTCGCGCAGGATGAGGCCGCCGGCAGCCTCGTAGGTCGCAGCGCCAACATAGACTGCGCGGCGATCGTCCGCGTGTACCGCCGTTTCGGTAAGAAGACGGCGAATGTAGTACGGCTCCTTGACATGCGAACGCGCGATGGTCTGCCAGACCTCTTCCTGGCGCGCGTGGTCGTTCGTGATCGAGAACGCCATGATCTGCTCGAGCTTGATTTCGTCATTTTCATACAGGTCGAGCAACTTGGGCGAGACCGAAGCGAGCTTCAGACGCTGCTTGACCGTGGCCGGCGTGACGTAGAAGCGCGCTGCGATCTCTTCCTCGTCGAGACCCTGCTCATGCAGTGTCTGGAAGGCGCGGAACTGATCGAGGGGATGAAGCTCCTCACGGCGCAGATTCTCGGCAAGCGAATCCTCTTCTGCCGTGGTGGTCTCCCTGCGATTCACGATGCACGGCGTCGGCTCGTTCTTCGCCATCCGCTTCTGCTTGACGAGGAGGCCGAGCGCGAGAAAGCGTCTGCCGCCGGCCGGCACTTCGTACTGTCCGGTCTCCTCGCCGTCATCATCGCGAAGCGGACGAACATTGAGACTCTGGATGAGGCCGCGACGGCCGATGTCTTCGGCGAGTTGCTCAATGGTCACACCGTTCTTCTTGCGGCGGACGTTCTTTTGCGAAAGAACCAGCTTGTCGAAGGGAATGTTCTCCGACGGATTCAACGTGAGCTTCGGTGCGGCTTTCGCCATGGTGCGTTCTCCGTGACGGGCGCCCCGGAGCCATCCTCCGGACCTCCAAACCCGTCACGGACTCCTCCCGGCCCCCCTCTTCCTCTCCGGACCGGCCACGCGCACCCGGCCAAACTTCGCCGGGCGATCGGCAGACTTGAACGGCTGACGGATACGTATTATTTCACGTACCAGACAAGGAGGCCGAGATGGCACAGGCAGGGTTCAAGGGGACGATCACGACTACTGGCCGCTCCGAGGCGTTGCGGCTCGACAAGGCCTTGTTCAAGGCCCATCCGGAATTTCGGCAGCGGGCGCGAATCCGGGCCCACGTCATTGGACCGGGCAGCCTGCTGGTGACGCTCGATGACGAAAACGGCGGCACGGCCAGTGGGGATGTCGAACGCGATCCTGTGGTCGCGGCCTACCTGTCGTTTCTGGAACGCGATATGAAGGAGCATCCCGACCGCCTTCGTCCGTTTACTGAAGCGGACGTCAATCGCATCCGGGAGCTGACAAAAGATGTGTCGGTCTCCGACGAGGATGTGATCCCCGACGATGTAACGCTGTGACAGCGTCCGGTGAAGTCTTTGCCGAACGGCATGGATGGAAGCTCTATCGTGCGGGCGCCTTCGCCGCGGCTTTTGATGCGCTCGAGGCGGAGGTCGCTCGCCTTTCCGAGGAGCGGCTACAGGACTTTGCCACCCATCCGAAAGCCAAGCTGTTGGCCCGAATTCGCGACCTGATCTTCGATGAGATTCCACGCGATCCGAATGCCCATATCTATGGGCTTGGCAACACACTTGGCCCGGCGCATCGACATTGGCGCCGGGCCAAGTTTCTAGAACGATTCAGATTGTTTTTCCGTTTCGACAGCACCAGCCGCATCATCATTTATGCGTGGGTTAATGACGAGAACACCTTGCGCAAAGCGGGGTCGCGAACGGATCCCTATGCGGTATTTCTGCGCCGCCTTGACGAGGGCAATCCGCCCGATAGCTGGACAGAGCTTCTCGAAGACGCCCGCATGCCGTCGCGATCGCCGCGGCGCTAGCCACATTCACGGATGTCGACGCGGCCCAGCCTGCGGAGCGCATCGAGCATGCGTCTATGATCCATCAGGATGTGGATGAGCGCCTGGCGTTTGACCGTCACAGACTTCCTGGTGCTCTGCGTTCGATCATGACGCTCGTGCAGCCGCAGAACAACGCGAGAGAGAGCGCGGCGCGACGCCGCAAGTCGGGACAGTTCGAGCGCCTAGCTTCGATCGAGCCCGCAGCCCGCTGGCGGATCAAGCGATCGGTGACGACGGCCGCGAGCGGGATTCCGTCATGGAGCAGCGCATGTGACCACCCCTGATTTGGCCGGCGGACCGGACCCATGCGATGACGCCAATCGACCAGCAATGTGTTCAGATCGGCGCGGTGGATCTTGTGAAACGTGACCTTGCAGAAGCGCGCTGTGCTAGACACCGCACATTCCCTCGCACTCGAGCGGCCAGAGGTCGAGTTGGTCGGCATCGTCCGATAGATCGGCTCGGTCGAGTGGGACACAGGATCGGTGCAGGTACAATTCGCCGCGCATGCCGCGAAAGCCGGTCCGAATGCGTCGATCGGCGTCGACGGCATCCCGCCAGGCTTTCGGATCCTCGTCGCGGATCTGCCGCCAGCGGGCGTTCGAATGGAACGGACAGCCGATACAGGCGCTCTTCGGCGGTAGAGGATAGTCATGCCGTCTGAGCCACGCGAGGCAATCGGCCCGGCTCATCCGCATCTCGATCAATGGCCAGCGATTGACCCGCCAGGACTCGAAGCTCGGCTTCATGCGGATCGTTTCGTCGGTCGAGATGCCAATCCATTGCTCGACGATCGGAAATGATGGCGCTCGCTTCCTTTCGATTCCGGCAAGCACGCGGACATGGCGGCGGATCGGCACGAGTTTGTATTCCGTCGTGCATTGGCGGGTGATCATGCCGATTTCGATCTCGCTGCGGGCGAGCGTGCGGTAGCCGACGGGCACACGCTCACCGTCAGCATCGTCCTCGTACTGCAAGACGCGCGTGCCAGCCGGCGTTACGGTCTTGGTGAAAGCCGGGATCGAGGCCCAGCGCTTACCGCGTGCGCCACGCATCAGGCCATGCCGGATATTGCCGGCGGAGACGACATGCACCGGGAATGGCAGCACATTCGGTGAGGCCAACCAGCGCAGGTGGTCGTAGACCCTGCGTGGCTCCCATCCCGTATCAGCGAACACAGCAACATCCGGCATGGGTCCGACTTCGCCGTGCGCTGCGAGCAGCGCGACGGTCGTCGATTGTACGCCCGCGCCGAGGCTGAGAACACGGAGGCGGATCCGGCTTTGATCGAAGACTGCCTGCATCACGCCGCCCCCATCGCCGAAGCATTCGATAGCGTCTTTCCACCTGGCTGCTGCGCATGCATCCAATCGGCGGCCGCTTGTGCCTGGCTCGCGGCCGTGACGATGGCGCGGGTGTCGCTTTTCAATGCCTCCAGCCAATCTGCGACATAGGCGGCATGATCGTCGCGCGGCCGGCACGACAAGCCAAGGTCGGCGAGGATGAACGCCGCCGTCAGCTCGGCGATAATCTCCTCGATCGCTTGGGCGTGCGTAGAGAAGCGCTTTTTCAGATCGCGGTTGAGGCGGTGTTCGGCGCCGGTGGCGTGGCCCGCCTCATGAAACAGCACGCTGTAGAACGCCAGCGGATCGATGAACGCACCGAACGACGGCATGAAAATCTGGTCGTGGTCGACGCGATAGAAGGCCGACGCACCGCCATAGCTGATCGCGATCCCGAGCTGCTTGAAGAACGCGTCCGCGCTCGCGATGCGCTCACCTTCGTCAAGTGTTGGCACCGCCGGCTCTTCATAGTTATCGACTTGATAGCGGTTGAAAACATTGTAGCCACGGGCGATGAACCGCCGCCCCCGCGCGGGTTCTTCGTCGTCGCCTCCATCGGCATGGTCGGCGCCTCGTACCGGCTTCCAGAAGATGATGGTCGTCGGGTGTTCGCCGCGGCGGACCTGGGCGCCTTTCGTCGTCCACTGTCGGTAGGTGCCCCAGATCCCGCTGCTATAGCCGGCGCTTTCGGCGGCAGCCCATAGCAACAAAGTGTTGGCGCCGCGATAATTCTTGCCGCTTGTGACATTGACAGGCCGGGACGTGCTCGAGCCGTCATGATGCCACGGCATGCGAAACGGGCCGGCGCCCGCCTCGATTGCGGCGATGATCTGCCGGGTTGTGCGCTCGTAGACGTTTGCGCGCTGGTCGGTCATGGTGGGAGCTCCATGACGGGCGGCCGCAGACTCCCTCCGGCCTCCTGACCCGTCACGGCTCCCCGCGCCCGCCTCGGGCTCTGGGCGAGAGCGCGTTGCCTGCCGGCCTTCCGGGTTCGCCGCGCTTAACGCGCGCGTCGCATCACTTCTTGTAAGTCGGCATTCCAATCATCGAAGCGTGATCGCAATCGTTCGAAGCCGCAGCCCGCCTGGGTGGTGATCGCGCGTATGCGATCGCCGAAGACGTCTCCTTGCATGTTGCTGTCGGTCGCGGCGACCAGTTGGGTGTTGGGTCGGGCGGCGAGTACTTTCAGTTCATTTTCCGTTGCCGGAGCCCAGCCGCCGCCTGTGCTGGCATAGAGCGTGTCGTGCCGCAGACCTTCGAAAGCGGCGAGGCTCAAGGCGTCGATCGCCGCTTCCGTGATGCATACGCGGCTTGGTTGGTGAGTGCCGAACCTGAACAGCCTCTTGCTGCCGGCGTTCGCGAAGCCGCGCCAGTCGGGACCGCGCTCCTCCCATCCGGTTACGACGCCGGCGTCATTGGTATGCGCTGCCCACATGCTGCCATGCGGCCCTTCGCGCAGGCAGTCCTGCGCGACCGCTTCTTGGATGAGATGATCCGGGATGGCGCGCACCTCGGCGAGGTAGCGCCAGGTCGGTGATCCGGGCCGCGGCTTGAGTCGGGCGTTCCATCGGTTCGTCACCGGCGCGAGGGGGTTCGTGCGGGCCGGGCGCTTCCAGGCCGGCTTTGTCGGCTGGAAGCCGACGAGAGCTGCGACGTGGTCGAGCGCCTCGGGAAAGGTTTTCGCACCGAGATGCGTGGCGAGATCGAACACGTCGCCTTTGCTTGTCGACATCGGGTCGAACCAGCCGCGGCCGCCGTGAATGACGATGACGATTTCACCCTCGCCGCGCCGGTATTTGACCGCGCGGGCCGTGCTTTCTTTCAGGTCGACCTGCCAGCCGGCCTTTTCCAGCAATGCGGCGCAGGCGACCTTCTCGCGCAGCTCGTCTTTTTGCCGGTTATCCATGCTTTTCAGGCGGGGCCCAAAGACCCGCGATGTCCAGTTCTTTCTACAGTTACAGTTGATTTTATCCCACGCTTTGGGCGATTGCAGTTTAGCCGGAACGGTACGAGGAAGCGGGCGTAAGAAAGCGGCTTTCCGGCCAAGCCTAACGATTCTGGCGCGGCTGTGCGGGGAGTGGATGCCGCAATGACGCACTTGGCCACCCGTCGGATTCGACAGGGTGTGCGGCTTGCCGCGCCGGTGGATTCTCCCGCTCACGGCGCAAGCGTCGGCATGGGAGCCGCCGCGCATGCCGGGCCGGATGCCAGCCGGGATAACACAGGGAGATATCACATGCCAGCCATCGGCTACGTCAACAAGCTCGACGACGGTTCCTATCGTGGCACGCTGCGGACGCTGTCGATTTCCGCAGCGTTGAAGATCACGCCGAACAAGGAGAAGAAGCCGGATAGCGACCAGCCCGACTATCGGGTCTATGCCAACGGTGCGGAGATCGGCGGCGCCTGGATTCGCCAGAACAAGGAGAGTGGCGCCGACTATGTGTCGGTTTCAATCTCGGCGCCCGAGTTCGGGCCGCGCAGGGTGTTCGCCAATCTGGGCCGGGCCGCGGGTTCGGAGAGCGACGACGAATTTGCGGTGATTTGGAACCCCGCGGAATAGTCGACGTATGAAAGCTAGAAGTCTCACTTCGGTTGCGTAGGGATAGCCTCCGCAGGGTCAAAACCTAGCCGCAACCGGGATTTCAGCGGAGCCGAGAGCGCGGTCCCGCACAGACACGCCCGGACCCGTCATCTCGCATTCGGTTCGGCACGGACCTAAATGATGTTCTATGTGCAATGCCTATGAACAGCACCTCCGCTGGGCCGAGTACTGCAAGATGATGCAGGATCTCGCGCTCGACATCCCGACCCAGCAGACCGAACTCGACCTTCCGCAAGCCGACGATATCAAGATTAACGACCGCGGCCCGGTGATGCGCGCGGCCGGCAACGTTATCGAGCTCGCCGTCATGAACTTCAGCCTCCCGCCAAGCGGCCGCGGCGGACCTGTATTCAATTTTCGGTCGGAAGGGCGGCGTTTTGCGAACAGCAATCGCTGCATCATTCCCGCGAGCGCCTTCTTCGAGTTTACCGGCAAGAAATATCCGAAGACCAAACATCGCTTCACGTTGAAGGGCTCTCCGATCACGGCGATCGCCGGCATCTGGCGCGAAGGACAGGGTAACCATCCGCCGTCGTTTGCCATGCTTACCACACAGCCCGGGCCCGACGTTGAACCGATCCATAAACGTCAAGTCGTTGTGCTCCGCCCGCAGGACTGGAGCGCCTGGCTTCACCTGACGAAGCCGGAGAGCGAACTTCTACGTCCCCTGGCCGCGGGATCGCTCGACGTCGAGACGGTCAGGCGCGGCAAGGACTGAGCGAGGGCAGGACAGTAACGCCTTGCAAGATGGCCGGCGCGACGACGCCAGCGCGCGCTATTGCGAACCGCTCGCCAATTCTCTCAGGGCTGCGCTTGTAGGTTTCGACGAGACGGTCGCCTTCGGCGCGATCGACGGAAATCGCGAGGCGCATCGCCGCTTCGCCAAGCTGCCAGATGAGAAACGCCGTCGCGGCGAGCTGGGCAGGGTTCGCCTCCGGACGCAGGCGGCTCCAGACGCGCGCCAGGCTGTCGGCGCAGGCGCGGCTGTCTGCCAGCTCAAGTTCCCGCAGCGTCTTGTCGACCTGCGTGCCTGACCAGATATCGCGCATCACCGGCTCGGCGAGGCAGATCGCGTAGTAGGTATCCGGCGGCTCCTTGCGCTCCTGCGAGACGAAGCGTTCGAACAACAAGTCGTTGCGATCGGGATCAATGGATGTAATGCCCAGCACGTAGCAGACCGCCGAATTGGCGGCCGAGCCGCGGCCCTGACACAGGATGCCCTTCGATCGCGCAAAGCGGACGATGGAATTAACGGTCAGGAAGTACGGCGCGTAATCGAGCGTCGCGATCAGCCGCAGCTCGTGATCGAGTGTCGCGCGCACTCTGTCGGGCAGTCCTTCGGGATAGCGCTCGGCCGCGCCCTCCCATGTCAGCTTCTCCAGCGCCTGTTGCGCGGTCAGCCCCGGCAACGTCCGCTCTTCCGGATACTGATACTCAAGCTCGGCGAGCGAGAAGGTGCAACGCTCCGCGACCGCGATCGTGCGCCCAAGCGCCTCGGGATAGCAGGCGAACAGCCGGTGCATCTCCTGTGGCGATTTCAGGTAGCGATCGGCATGGCGTTCGCGGCGGAAGCCGAGCTCGTCGATCGTCACGTTATGGCGGATCGCGGTCACGACATCCTGCATGATCCGCCGCGCCGGATCATGAAACAAAACGTCGTTGGTGACGACGGTCGGCACGTGCATGGCGGTCGCGAGATTGGACAGACGATGCAGCCGGAGCTGATCGTTGGGACGCCGGCGCAATGTCAGCGCCATGTAGCCCCGATCGCCGAACGCCTCGCGCAGCCGGCGCAGGCGCAGCGCGCAGAGATCGTCGGCCTCGTCCGGAAGGAAAATGGCGATGAGGCCGTCGCCGTAGGCTACAACATCCTCCCATGTGAGGTGGCATTTCGCCTTGCCGGCGCGCTTCTTGCCGAGCGAGAGCAATCGGCACAAGTGCGCATAGGCCGCGCGATCGGTCGGATAGACGAGAACCGATAGGTCGTCCGCAAGATCGAGGCGGCATCCGACAATCAGGCGCACACGGGTCGCCTTCGCCGCCTCATGCGCGCGCACGATGCCCGCGAACGAATTCCGATCGACGACGGCGAGCGCCTCGATGCCGAGCATGGCGGCCTGCGCGAACAATTCTTCCGCGCTGCTGGCCCCGCGCAAAAACGAAAAATGCGAGGTGACCTGCAGCTCGACATAGCGCGCGGCGTGGCCTCGAGATCGGCGATGTGATCGAGGCCGAGCCGGTGCAGGCTGTCGATCATGTCGATTGGCAGCCGGAGCGCCGCGACCGGCAGAGACATGATCGTCTGCGCGCTCGTGCCTACGGGGACGACAAGTGTCGGTCGCGCGACAAAACGCGCGAGCGCATGCGCCGCGCCCCAGCTATCGGCGCTCGCCGCACGCGCGGCAACGCCCGCTGCGGCAAGACGCTCGACCATGTCGGCGAGCATAGCATCTTCTCCGCCATGAAGATGCGCCGCGCCGGTCGCGTCGATGACGAGGCCGTCGGGGGGATCGGCAGCGACGATCGGTGCGTAGCGCTTGAGCGCCCACAGCGCCAGGCGGTCGAGCGCCGCGAGATTCGCATCGGGCTCGGCGTCGCGCACAACGAGATCGCGCACCAACGCCTGCGCTTTGCTCACCGCCATGCCGACGCGCAGGCCGGCGCGCTGCGCGGCCGCGTCGGCGGCCAGCACCACACGACGGCGGCTGTCGCGACCTACAAGAATGAATGGCGTCTCACGCGGAGGCGCGGCGTCGCCCAACATCCTTCGCGCCCTGTCCGTCGGCCAGGTCGGAAGGAAGAGCGAGACGACCCTGGTCATCACACGCCTCCACGACGAAATCCGCGCTTTCGCCGGCGCGGCTGCGGATCAGTTCGAGCAGCCAGCGCGGCCGGCCGATGCCGGGCACCGGCAGCGGCGCCGACGGCAGCGCCGAGACGCGCCATCGTGTCGTGGCCGCAGTCGGCATTCCGAAATCGGCGGCCTCGGTCTGCCGCCGCCAGCGGCGGACCGCGAGCCCGATCACGCCGGAGGATTCGGCCGCGAGCTGCAGCCTGCGCGAGGCGGTCATCGACAGCCGCGCCACCTCGCCGACCGCAGCGCCCAATCCGGGATGCCGCAGCCCCTCCTCGAAACAGGCAAGCAGCGATTTCTCATCACCGCACTCGACGTAGATCACGCGCCCCGGCGCGAGCCCGGCCTGGGCGAGCGCCGGTGCGAACAGGTCCGGCCGCGTCAAGCACCACAGCACCTTGCCGGACGCCCGGGCGGCGATCCCGGCCGCGAACAGCGCGGCGGCCGCGCCGTCGACGGCGCCATTACCGCCGCCCGCCAACTCATGCAGCGCGCCGCGCACCAACCCCCCTCCCGGCAGCACCCGATCGATTGCGTCGACGCCGAAGGGTAGGGCTGCGCGTTCTTGCGCGACCCTGCCCCGAAGCCTGGCGATGCGCGCCCGAAGTTCGGACACGACTGATCGGGTGGCGGACGTACTCATGTCCTTTGCAACGCGCTCCGCATTGGGTATGTTCTATGTTTGTTCTCATCACCCTTGAGAGTCAATCGGACTCGTTGGAATCGCCCTGCAGGAGGTCGTCCGGAAGGAAAGAGAGGCCAGACGGCCTTCCACTGACCAAAGTTTGAATAGAAATTCTGGTCAGCGCAGGTTCCAGATTGCTACTGACCAATATTTATATATAATCTTCGGACAGAAAATGAGCGGCCCCATGCCCGACCCGACGTCCGACACTCTCGACCGCATCCATGCCCGGATCACCCAGGCGGCACCGGCCGGGGTGTGGTCGCGCGCCGATTTCCTCGACATCGGAACGCCGAACGCCATCGAGAAGGCGCTGCAGCGGCTGACCCGGCGCGGCGATATCCGTCGGCCCTATCGCGGTCTCTACGACAAGCCGGGTGTCAGCAAGCTGACCGGCAAGATGGTGTTTCCGCCGCGCGCCTCCTTCATCGACGCGATCGCCCGGCGCGACAAGCTGCGCGTCCTCGTCGACGGCATGACCGCCGCGAACGATCTCGGCCTGACGACGGCCGTGCCCGCGCGCTCGACGATCTACGCCGACACCTATCCCCGGACGATCGAGATCGAGGCGAGCGCCGGCGATCCGAAGGTGACGAAGTCGGTCATCTACAAGCTCGACTTCAAGCGCATCGCGGCGAAGACGGCGTTTTGGGCCGGGCGGCCCGCCATGCGCGTCGTCCAGGCGCTGGCGTGGTTTCGGGATGAGAAGGCGAGCATGGACGCCGCCGTGAACGGCATCGTCCGGCATCTCGCGCGCGATCCGAACCGCGAGAAGGTCGCGGACGATCTACGCGAGAACATCCACGCGGTCCCGGCCTGGATGTATCCGCTGATCGAGACGATCACGCGCCGGCTCGCCGAGGATCACAGCGAGAATGCGCCGGACATCGAACGCGCGAAGGGCGATCATGCAGACGACGTTCATTGAAGTCCTGCGATCGAACGTCGATGAACGCCGCGCTCTCTTCGAGACGGTTGCCGCGCATCTCGAAACGCAGGCGCAGAACGTCGAGAAGGACCTTTATGTCTGCTGGGTGCTCGACTTCCTGTTCAACCGGCGCGGCGAAGATCCGATCGGCCTTTACTTCAAGGGCGGCACGAGCCTGAGCAAGGCGTATGGACTGATCCGGCGCTTCTCCGAGGACATCGACATCGGCATCTACAAGGCCGACCTGCATGTCCCGCTCGAAGCCGAGATTGCCGCCCTGCCCTCAATCAACCAGCAGCAGCGTGCGCTCGCGGAGAAGGTCGACGAGGCGGCGCGTCAATACATCTCCGGTCCGTTGAAGGAGCTGCTGGCGAAGGAGATCGCTGCCGTCGAGGAAGCGATCGAGCAGCCGGGACATTTCACGCTCGGCTTCGGCTTCGACAATTATCGCAACAGGGACGCGCTCGACATTCTGGTGGTCGGCTACAAGGGCGTCTTCGATTCCGCGCAGAACTATGTGCAGGCCGCGGTCCGCATCGAGGGCGGCGCGCGTCCCGATCCGGAGCCGGCCGAGCCGCGCGAGATCGTCGCCTACATCGCCGACGAAATGCCGGAAGGGATGGAACTCGCCGTTCGCAACGTGACGACGGTGAAGCCGGAGCGGGCCTTCTGGGAGAAGGTGCTGATCCTGCATGCGATGACGGAGATGACGGAGAAGCGGCGTGAGGAGGCCAATCCCGAACGGCCCGTGCCCGATCTCAATCGGTACTCACGTCACTACTACGACGTCCATCAGATCTGGGCGCATCCGGACTATGGCGTCGCAACCGCCTCGCTGCGCGATCTCGCAGAAGCCTGCCGGCAGCACAAGGAGCTGATGTTTCGCGCGCCGGATCACCGATATGACCGCGCCGTGCCGGGCAGCTATCGTCTCGTCCCGACGCCGGACATGCGATCTAAGCTCGCGGCCGATTATCAGCGCATGACGGCGATGATCTTCGGCGCGCCGCCGGCCTTCGCCGATGTGATCGCCAGCATCGAAGCGCTCGAACATCATCTCAACGCGGCGGATGCCGGGGCGAGCGAGTCATGACGAACGCGCCGACCGCCGACGATCGTCGTCATCACGTCGTCGTGGTCGGCGTCGGCTTCGGCGGCCGTGAGACCGTGCATGGCCGTCATCGACTTCGGCCGCATCAAGCGGCGCGGCGCGCTTGCATGGTGGATCTGGGGCCTTCCGCACATCTATTTCCTGATCGGCGTGCGCAACCGGCTAAGCGTCGCGCTGAGCTGGCTGTGATTTCACACCCGCGATCAGCGCAGCTCGCGGCTCATCACCCAGGGCAGCGCCGCGGGCCGATCAGCGGAGCCGGGCAAAGACCGGGCGGGGCCAAAATGATAGGGTAGCCACATGGCTGAGATTTCGGAGAACGGACCTACCAGACTGCCCGACCACGGCTCGGTCGAGGCGGTGCTGGCGCGTCTGCCGGCGGGCGCCGACGAGACCGCTTTAGCGGCGGCATTGAGTGACGCCTTCCCGGGATTTGCATTTTCGGCGTCGAACATCGACGACCAGTATTGGCGGGACACGCGCTCGGTGCTGGCCGCCGACGGAATGCGGATCGCCGAGTACCGTCCTTGGATGAAAGCCGAGCTTGCGAAAGACAATGGAGATATCGCGACCGTCTGGCGACGGTTGCAGGACACTGATCTCCAGATTTCGGAATGGCACGGCAACAGCGTCTATGCTTTCGCGCCGACAGGACCCGGCGCTGCCGACTATGTGCAGATTTCGCTCGGCCGCGAGACCGAATGGTGCGCGGGTCCGATCGTAAACCCATCACGTCGGCCGTGGGGCGAGGAGGAGCTGCTCGATCCGTCATGGATCAGCCATGACGAAATGTCTGACGACAAGGTGCTTGCGGGCCCGCTTTACAGGCTGAATCGCGGCGGCAGCGTCGTGTATGTCCGTACTTTTCTCGCGCGCTGCGCGCGTCTCGAGCGCGACAAGCGCGAGGCGCGACGGCCTGAGTTGGAACGGCGCGTCTGGGTCGGCTCTGATGGCACGCGGACGCCGTTTCTCGATCTTCAACCGAACTACTTCGATTTCACGCCGCGCGAGGTCCGCTTCTTTCAGGATTGGGAGGAATCGAGCGCGCGAACGAGCCGCGTCTACGAGCATTGGGCGCTCGACATCAGGGACTTCGAACACAACGGCGAACGTCAGCTCGCATTCATCCCCCGTCCGCTGCGGCTGCCGGAGGAGCGCCTGGAGGCGGGCGATGCTTCGGTCCATATCCTCATGGATCGCGTTGAGCAGATCGACCGGGAGATGGGCATGCCGTTCGCCTGGTTTTTCCTCATGACGCACGGCAACAAAGTCTCTCCCGCTGTCGGCGAGACGATCGCGCAAGGCCTGCGCGAAGCGCGTGTCCGTCTTCCTGAGCACGACGCCAAGGTGCTGCTGCGCTGGGCCGACGAACAATATCTCTTCTAGCGCTGGGATGGTTCCGGCATGCACGACCTTCCTGCAGACGTCGAAGCTTATAACCGTTCGCCTGAGTTCAATCAGGACACCCTACCGGCGGCGCTTCGGAAGCAACACAGCACGAAAGCGGGGACATGGGCGCTGATCCATGTTCTGGAAGGCCGCCTCACTTATCGGATCTACGACCCACCGAGCGAGACCGTGCTCGAGCCGGGAAAGCTCGGCGTCGTTCGGCCGGAGCAATTACACGAGGTTGCGCCGGCAAGCTCTCCGATGCGCATGTATGTTGAGTTCTACGCCGCGAGAAGAACTTGAGACACGGCGGCTACGGGACGGTCATCAATACAGATTGGTCTTGTAGTCGTGCTGCAATCTCTTGCGCATGACGCCTGGAACGGACACCGCGCTGCGCACGAGGCTCACTGGCTTGCCCTCGCCGCATCTGTCGGCGTCTGAGAATCGATGGTCTCGAACCGCAATTCCTTGATCTGCGGCAAAGCCGTACCATGCTCAATCGGCCATGTTGCTGTGCCCACATGATAGGATCCATCTGATTCGGCGTGTGGATCATTGGCGATGGCGAGCGACCTCACCTTCTTCCAGACCGTGATCAAAGACATCGTGTTTAGGGGTGAATTAGGAAGCGCGGGGCCGTTAATTAGCGCTCGTCCGCTCGGGAAGCCGCAACGTCATACCGCGCCACTTGGCCCCTCGGCGATTTTCCATCACTCCCCGCGAGCGGACTCCGACTCCGAGGGATGGTGGATTTGCGAAGGCTTGCCGCCAATGGAAAGAATCTTCTTGGCGGGTTTTTCACGAGGCGACGTGCAGCGCCTCTCTCGCCGCTTTGGCCTGCCGGTGCATCCCGACGGCCGGCCGCCGTTCGCGCATTTTCTCAAATCCGCGGCTTTCGATGGGTTGATGTCGTGGGTTGCGTCACATCCCAAGAAAGCGGCGAACTGGTCACACTGCCACACGGAATTCGATTGGTACGCGGAAGCGCTTCGTCAAATCAGCGACGCAGCTTGAGGTCTCTTTGATACGCTGGCGTCAAGCTCCAGACTGATGCTTGCGAGAGAGGTTTTGAGCGGCTTGACGCATGGCAGCAGTTGCTTCACGCGGCTATGGAACGCGGCTCGCTTCGACGAGGTCGGCAAATCGCGTGAACTCGCCCTGAAATGACAGGTTCACGGTGCCCGTCGGCCCATGCCGCTGCTTTCCGATGATAATTTCAGCCTTTCCACGCGATCCCTCAAGGTCCGCCTGCCATTTGAAGTGAGCGTCGGTGCCGGCCATCGGCTCGCGATTCTTGAGATAGTATTCCTCGCGAAATACAAACAGCACGACGTCGGCATCTTGCTCGATCGAGCCGGATTCGCGCAGGTCGGACAGTTGCGGGCGCTTTTCCTCCCGGTTCTCGACGTTTCGAGACAATTGCGACAACGCGACGATGCGGACGTTAAGCTCCTTGGCGAGCGCCTTCAGGCCGGTCGTGATCTCCGTCACCTCCTGTACGCGGTTTTGCGCAGCCCGTTGCGTCGTACCTTGCATGAGTTGGATATAATCGACGACAATCAGATCGAGGCCACGTTGTCGCTTGAAACGGCGCGCACGAGCAGCCACCTGCCCAACAGTGAGCGCTCCCGTCTGGTCGATAAACAATGGTATGCGTCGAATTTGCTGCCGTCGCTGAAGCAACGCATCGAAGTCGCCCTCCGATATCTCGCCGCGTCGGATGCTTGAAGACGATATCTCCGATTGCTCTGCGATAACCCGCGTCGCAAGCTGTTCCGATGACATCTCGAGCGAGAAGAAAGCGACGATACCGCCGGCGCGGGCTTGCGGAGAACCTGCGGTGACGTCGGACGGCTCGTATGCCCGTGCGACGTTATAGGCGATGTTCGTCGCGAGCGACGTCTTGCCCATGCCGGGCCGACCGGCAATGATGATGAGGTCCGACGGCTGCAACCCTCCCATCTTCGCATCGAGATCCTTGAGACCTGTTGGCAGACCGGAGAGGCTGCCGTCGCATTGGTAGGCGAGCGCGGCTTTGTCGATCGCTTGTGTCAATGCTGCGTCGAAGGTTTCGAAGCCGCTGCCGAACCGGCCCGTTTCTGCGACCTCGTAGAGCCGTTGCTCCGCATGCTCGATCTGCTCGCGCGGTTCAGAGTCCACGGCTGAATTGAACGCCGCGTCGCGGATATCGTCCGCGATGTTGATCAACTCGCGACGGATCGCCAAATCGTGGATGGTGCGACCATAGTCTGCTGCATTGATGACGGTTGTCGCTTCGGCCGCCAGTCGCGCGAGATATTGCGACAACGACAACCCGCCGATATCCAGGTCGGCGGGAAGAAAACTCTTAACTGTGATAGGACTCGCAATCTTGTTTGCTTCGATCAAGCGTGCCATCACATCGAAGATCGCACGATGCAGCGGCTCAAAGAAGTGATCGGATTTCAGGAAGTCGGACACGCGGTAGAGCGCATCGTTGTTGATGAAAATCGCGCCCAGCAGGGCCTGCTCGGCTTCAATATTATGCGGCATCGCCGGGAACGACGTCCGCATCGCTTCCAACCTGGCCGCCGCCTCTGCCATCGCTTTCCTTGTTCCGCGCGTTCTATTACCCGGGATGCCTCATGCGAGAATCGGTGTCGTCAGACTAGCGTTTTCGCCTACCCGGGAGCCAGCCGGGACGTGATTAGGGCTAGGAGAAATCAGCTCTTGCAGAATGGCGCGAATCGCGTGTGTTGATCAGGTGTGAGGCGCCGCACGTTTGACTTGCCGCGCAGCGTGAAAGGCATATCGGGAAACATCTCCGGCGTCGTCATCGGCATGAAAATGCCCATTGAGTGCCAACATCCTTGCAGCTACGCTTTTAGCTTGCAGATTCTCGTGAACTCCTTGATCAGTTTCGCGCGGTCTCGTTCCCCCAGCGTGTAGGTGGTTCTCGTCACCTCGAGCGTTCCTGGCCCGGGTCGGCGGAGCAGTGTGACCAAGGCCTGGTACGGGGCTTTTCGCACATGAGCGTGCACGTCGTTATCGGTCGCGATCTTTCCCGTCATCGTCACCGTCTGTCCGTTGACGGTCAGTTCGACAATAACGGATTGGCCGCGTCGGGCCCGCTTGTCGGTCACCGCGACTGATACGGCCGCTGTTCGTTGTTCGTTATCGCACATCAGGATGAAGCGGTTCTCCTGGCGCTCGGCATCTTCGTAGACAAGGTACGGCAGAGTATCGTCACCCGACACAGACCATCTCCAACCATTTCCGGCCTGAGCGCCGGCGGACCCGAAGCTCAGCAAGGTTGTGAAGGTGGCGGCCGCGATCAAGCGGGTTGCGAACATCATCTCTATCCTTGGCGAAAGACAGATATTGATCTGAACCGTCGTCACAGTCTTGGTCGGGGCGTTCTCCTGTATCGCGTTCGAGCACCGAAGCAGGATTCAAGCACAGAAAACGCTTCCGTTCATTTCGCCGGACCCCAAATCTGAGTTCGCCTCAACCCAAGCGCTGGACCTATATTTGACGTATGTTGGCGGCGGGCGAAAGATTGCTTTCGGAGGAGACAACGATTTCGTGGCGTAACCCATCCGAGCGATCCGGGAGGCTCCGGGTGCAAATGCGCGGTCCAACGGTCGCGCTGCTTGTCTTGATCGCCCCCTTTGTTCTTCCAGGGGTGAATCCGGCGCATGCCCAAGCGAAGACCGCTATCGACCCCGAGGAGGCCGCAAAAGCCAAGCTCCGGCCGATCTGTGCTGACCCTGCGGCGCGCGCCAAGATCGTCGCACAGATGATCGCGCAGGGCGGCGAATACGAACGGGCAACCGCCAAATGGGACCTGGATGCCACCTGCGAACAGATCGACCTGCCGGTCACACCGGTTCACGACACCGCCGATTTCGCCGATGAGGCCTCGCACACCAACTGGATTTACGACGCGCGCTGGAGTCCGGACGGTAAACTGATCGCAACGGCCGGCCGTGACGGCACTGTGCGGCTGTGGGACGTTGCGACCGGCAAGCCCGTGAGGAAAATCGACGTCACCAAGCTGCCGGGCATGAAAACCGGCATTACGACTCTGCTGCCCGGCACGAAGACCGATAGCCCCGTGTATGTGCGTGCGGTGCGCTTTCTCGGCGACGGCCGTTCGCTCGTCGTCGCCGCCGACACCCACCCTGTCCGTATCTTCGACGTTGCGAACGGCGAGCCGGTCGCAGAGGTGCCGTACACGCAATCCGATCCTACAACGAGAACGCCTCCCGTCATTTCAACGACGGCGACGGGACTCGTGGTCCTTTGGGGATCCGGCGGCGACCTTGTCGTCTACGACGCGAAGGCGACCGCGGAGCGCTACCGTCTGCAGATCCCAAATGATTCCCCCAGCTTGGCCGTTTCGGAGACGGCAGGGTTCCTCGCGACGACAACGCCGGGGAGAGACGGAAGGGACCGAAGTGTCATCGTTCAGTTGAGCAAACTCGAGACCGGAGAGCCGTTGTGGCAGGTGGAGGCTGAAGGCGATCGTTCGGCCTACTCGATGGCGTTTTCCCGCGACGGCAAGCGGCTTGCCGTGGCCGTGCATGGACAGGTCTATGTCTACGCAACCGCGGACAAGAAGCTGATCAAAAGGGTTGTCGTCTACCCGACTTTCGGTGACTTCGACATCGCGTTCACAGCCGACGGGCAGAAGCTGGTCAGCACTGCGAAACGTCACGCTCAGCTCTGGGATATTGCGACGGGCAAGCGGTTGCGTCATTTCGGGTCCTTCAGCGATGTCTGTCACTCGGTGAATGTCAGCCCGGACGGCAGATATCTCGTGACAAGCCATACGGGCTCCGACGGCCGCATCTGGGAGATCGAGACCGGCATGTTCTACCGCCGCCTTGGAAAGAACGTGCGTCCGCGAGGTTGAGCACTCGCCTTACCGTCCAGCGCGACCGCATTTTTGAACCTATCGAAGCGCGCGACCGACGGACGAGGCGCGAGCGATATGAATCACAGGATGACCGAGACCAGGACTCTGCATACGCACGTTGCTACAGGCTGGAATGCGGCGGCCCTGCTCGAGCTACGGGGATTCGCCCGGTTCCTCGCCGTTCTTATCGCATTGATTCCACTCGTCTCGCTTGGCAACGCCGGCGCGCGGGCATCTGCAACCGAGCCCGTCATGCTTGTCCGCAGCTTCTACGTGGTCGATTTTGATGAAGAGACGATACCGTTATCGCGACGATTGAAGGCGCTGCGCGAGCGCGCGGAAGCGGTATCTCTGCAATTCAAAAGGCCAATGGCTGGTTTGATGCATGAGTGGATTCTGGGACCGCAAGATCCGGACAATCCCGCCGCGGATGGATGGCAGAAGTCCGCGCGCGTCATCGAACGAGCCCGCTCTACGCGCAACGCCACAGTAATCGTCACATTCAGGATGCGTTCCGACAAGCGCAACCGGGACGAGGTTCGTTTCTCAATGCTCAAGGAAAATGATCGCTGGGTTGTCGACGATATCCACTATCGCTCGGGCGGTGAGACACTGTCGGAGTTGCTAAGAGCTGGCGCGCGCGGAGAGCGGAATTAAGGGATGCTTAGGTCTCCGCATCTGATGAATATCTTTCGCTCGTTGGGGTTCGCGATTGGCGTGTTCGCCGTCCCGGCAGCCTCGAGCATGGCGCAAGAGACGACGGATGCATTGGACGCGCTGCGGGAGCGCGGCAAGGAATTTTGCTTCGGGCGCATTAACAGCAGCGCACACATGGCGCGGCATAAGCAACAACGTCTCTCCGCGTTCTTTCTATTCAGAGACTTCTCGCCGGACCCCTTTGCCGAGAACAAACCGATCCCACGCGAACGCCTGATCGTCATCGATAAGAGCAGCGCCCCTCGCAAGATCGATGTCGTGAGCCGCAATCGCGCAGGACGGATAAGCCATTGGGATCTCGATTGTGAAGAAACTAATGGCGAGTTCACATGTTCTGGTTCGTCGGCGGATGAGGATAGCGTCCTGGAAATTCGTCCGTCAAAAGGCGCGCTGTTGGTCAAGAATGGCCTGGAGGAAGCGCGGTACAGGCTTGTCCCGCTTCCGGTCAGCACATGCCTGGCTTGGCGGGATCGCGCACGTCCAAGTTGGGTTGGACAAGGGCCACCTTTGCGAGTTCGCTTCGCCGAGCACGCTCCAGCCTGCTTCATGCGAGAGTACGATGTGCAGCATCTTGCCCGGCATCCGGGCCAGCGCGTCGCTGCGGTCGCCGCAAAAATCCTTCGTCCGGTTGAAATCGACGAGCGGGATCAGGTGCGGCATACGATGCTGCGCGCCACACTCTCCTTGCGGCTCAGAGATGGAACGCTTGTCGAGCGGCACACCCGCTGTGATGGAGCGGGATATGATTTCTGGTGCCAGTACGGGCATGGCAGCGTGCATCTGGCTCCCGCAGGAGATCGCAGCATCATGATGTTCGATCGGCAATCCAACGATCGCGACGAGAACCAAATGGAGCTCTTCTTCGGTGCTCCGCTTGGACGCAAGGGGCAGATCTTTCGCCTCGACGCCCGGAGCGACACACCGTGCGAGTTGCGCCCACCATCCGAGGTTCGACCACAGCAATAATGCCCCGGAGACCGGAACAGGACTGCTCAATAGATACGTCGCGGTACCAGCGGACGATGGCATCTGCGGTTCCTGCAGTAGCCGGTAGACGATCTTGCCGTGCGACCCTCACTTCCCCCGGCATCGGCCGTCGTCGTCGCCAATGTCATGGCATTGCCACAGACAGGCGAGATCGTAGTCACAGATGACACCTTGCCAACCATCGATTCTTCGGTTCGAGACAGCTCATTTTCCCGAGCGTGACCGGCTCGCGATGTTTCGCGAGATGTTTGGGCGTGGCGTTGCCAACATGGACATCACGCCGCTCGGCGAGGAGTGTCATGCGGAGATCGAGTTGCGCGTGTTTCCTGGTGCGAGCGTGATGTGGGGCGGCAACAGCCCACATCGCTTCGAGAAAGGCTGTGACCTTGGCAAATCCGACGACGATTGCCTCTTCGCGTGGGCGAACGGTCCTGGCCTGTTCCGGCATTTGGGCAAGGAGATCACCGTCGGCGCAGGACCGGCGGTTCTCATGTCCTGCGCGGACAAAGCGACCGTCGAGAATGCACGTCCCATCCAGCATGTCACGTTGAAGGTGCCGCGGACGGCTCTCCGGTCTCTGATCGCGGGGATCGAAGACGCGTTCATGCGCCCTGTCCTTGCGGATACTGCGGCATTGCGGCTCTTGAAGAGCTATCTGGCGACACTTCGCGCCGAGCATGATGGAGCTGATATCGATCTGAAGCGCGCAATGGTCTTGCACATTTACGATCTGATCGCGCTGGCGCTTGGCGCCACGGGCGACGCCGCGGAGCTTGCCTCCAGGCGCGGTCTTCCTTCCGCGCGGCTCGATGCTATCAAGAAGCACGCGCTCGGTCGGCTTGGCGATCCGTCGCTCTCGGTCCAGGACGTGGCGCGTTCCCAAAGGGTTACTCCGCGCTATGTCCAGATCCTATTCGAGAGAGATGGGAGGACGTTCTCTGCGTTTCTGCTTCAGTCGCGGCTGGCCCTCGCGCACCGCCGATTGAGCGATCCTGCCACGGTGCCTCAACCGATCAGCGCGATTGCCATCGAGTGCGGGTTTGGCGATCTGTCATACTTCAACCAGTCGTTCCGCAAAGCCTATGGTGAAACACCCTCCGAGGTGAGAAACCGTGCTCGCGATGACAGGCTAAAGCGTTAGAGGTCGCGGTCCGCGGGGCCATGCGACCGAAAGCGGCGCTTGGCTCGGGGAGTTGGTCAGATGAAGGGCGCGAAACCTGAGACCATTCACGCGTTTAATGATGCGCAGATCGGGGAGGACCAGCAGATCTGCGAAATGCTCAGGCGGGTGATCGATCGAAATCTTACGGGGGCGGAAAGCAAGATTTGGCATGCGCATCCAGTATGGTTCTGGGATGGCAATCCCATTGTCGGATACAGCAAGCTCAAGAATTGTGTACGCGTTCTATTCTGGAGCGGCCAATCGTTTAAAACCCCTGGTCTCGTCCCTGAAGGTAGTTTTAAGGCGGCAGAAGTGCGCTACACGGCCAAGGAGCAAGTCGACGAAAGCGCTCTGAAGCAATGGATTGCGGAATCAAAAACGATCCAGTGGGACTATAAGAATCTCATGAAGAAGAAGAGGCTTGAGCGGCTCTTCTAAGAGTGGAGCAAACGCTATCGTCCCGGCGCTTATTTCCTCGCAACCGGCGACTATGCGCCGTGATTTCTGGCGCCGCCGCATTACAACCCGGCTCGAAAAGCCGCGACCGCCCGCTTTCCGGCGAGCTTGCGCCACCGCCGCTCAATGAACCTCTGGCTTTCAGAGAGGTGGTGAACAATGCCGTCACCAACCGCGACATATCCCTAGAACGCGGACTTCGAACGCTGGCGGCGGCGCCCTATTGAGGTGGCTGAAATGAGGCGAGGATTTCTGTTCGGGCTGGCGGCCGGCTTGCTTGTCGGCATTTATAGCGGACTGGATGAATTAGGGCCGCGACTCATTAAATCCACCATACAAGCGCGGCGGTGAGGCATACAGAGGCGAGGTAATTTCGCGCCAGCCTGTCGTAGCGGGTTGCGATCCGCCTGAAGTCCTTCAACCTGTTGAATGCACTTTCGATGCGCCAGCGCAGTTTGTACAGACGCTTGCTGAAG
>Ga0209906_100257_pt1 | contig 38770 bp, 42 predicted proteins | sample FECB24metaG_FD_188303 | JGI IMG/M metagenome (GOLD analysis project Ga0209906, IMG submission 188303) | Cyanobacterial communities from the Joint Genome Institute, California, USA from Joint Genome Institute, California, USA - FECB-24 metaG... ... | reverse complement strand
GCGACGGTCGCTCGCGCTGCGCTACGCCAACGGCTCCGCGCAAGCGCCCGCCGCTTCACCCGCCCAGCAGGGCAAAACCACCGCCGGAAACGAACTCAGAAATGGATAAATCTTGGGGGCAACGTCACTCCGCGCTTCCGTCCTTCGAACAAAGCTCGAAGCAGAAGCTGGAAAACGACATGCGGGCGCTTATTGTCGGAATTGCGCGGTGCAAGGATATCGAAAAGCACTTCACAGTTATGTCGGTGCCTTTCAGTGTCTCGGACGATGGCGATGGCACCCGTAGCTACCACGTCATGATTCGAGAACCGACCGACAACTCCTTAGCTGACAACTTTTTCAGTCGTTCATTGACCGCCACGTTGGAAGTCCGATCTTGCGTTCTGATTTCCAAATATGTCCGCTACAACTACAAATAGACTAAGGGTTCGGCTGGATCAGATCCCAGAGATTGCCGCAGAAATCCTCGAATACGGCGACCGTGCCGTAGGGTTCGTGTCGCGGCTCCTCGCGGAACTTGACGCCTTCGGCTGTCATCCGGGCATGGTCGCGGGCGAAATCATCGGTGTGCAGGAAGAATCCAACCCGGCCGCCGTTCTGGTCGCCGATCCGCGCCGTCTGAGCATCGCCCGAGGCTTCCGCCAGCAACAGCGCCGTGCCGCCTTCGCCGGCTGCGACCAGCACCCAGCGCTTGCCGCCGCCGAGTGGCGTATCCGCGACGAGCGTGAATCCGAGCGCACGCGTGAACCAGTCGATCGCCTCGTCATAGTCGCGGACGAGGAAGGTCACGGCTCCGATGTGCCGGGCTCTCATGGCTTGACGATGTCGTAATGGCCGATCAGCCGGCCGGTGGCGATGTCGTAGACGAGTATGGCCTCGTCCTCCGAATCGACGGCGATGTGTAGGGCCATTCGCCCGCCGGACAGGCTCTGCGAGATGATCATCGCGCCCTTCGGCAGCACGATCTGACCGCGCGCGGTTTCGCCGATGGGCGGTGCAAGCTCAGCGACCGGCGCTGAAGGCGCGGACCAGTTCCTGTAGACAACCGCTGCTATGACGACCATAACCGCCACAAAGAGGATGCTTAAATTGATCGCCATGAAGCGGACGAGCTTTTGCCGGACGCGCTCCGCGGCCGGGTCGAGCGGCTTCTCGTCCTGTTCCAGATCGGCTTTCTGTCCCGCCATGCCTGTGTCCACCCGATCGCCTGTCCAATGAGCGCCCCTGATAGCGAACAGCGGCCGGCATTGAAAGCGTATCGCGCAGGCGCGGACGCCGCGGGCCAGCGGCTTGACCAGTGGCTGTCGGCAGCTGTCGGCGATGACATGTCGCGCAGCCGCATCCAGGGGCTGATCAAGGGCGGCGCAGTCAAGATCGGCGGCAAAGCGATTGTTGAGACGAAGCACAAGCTGCATGGCGGCGAGGAGGTCGTGCTCGACGTTCCCCCAGCCACCCCGGCAGAGCCCGAGGGCGAGGACATCGCGCTCAGCGTGATCTACGAGGACGAGCACCTGATCGTCATCGACAAGCCGGCGGGACTGGTGGTCCACCAGGGCGCGGGCAACTGGTCGGGAACACTGGTCAACGCGCTGATCCACCATTGCGGGGCGTCGCTGTCGGGCATCGGCGGCGTCGCACGGCCGGGCATCGTGCACCGCCTCGACAAGGACACCAGCGGCGTGATGGTCGCCGCCAAGACCGACCTCGCGCATCGTGTATTGTCGGACGCATTCGCGGACCATGGCCGCACGGGTGACCTTGAGCGCGCGTACCGCGCCATTGTCTGGGGCACGCCGCCGCGCAAGGCCGGAACGATCGACGCCTATCTCGGCCGCTCCACAAAGGACCGCACCCGCCAGGCCGTTGTGCCCGACGACCGGCCGGATGCGCGCCATGCGGTGACGCATTATGATGTGCTCGAAGTCTTCGGACGCGGGCCTGACGGGCCAACCGCGAGCCTGATCGAATGCCGGCTGGAAACCGGCCGCACCCACCAGATCCGCGTGCACATGGCGCATATCGGCCATCCGCTGGTCGGCGACCGCGACTATGGCGGGGCGTTCCGCACCAAGGCGAACCGCCTGCCGGACGCGGTCAAGGACGAGGTCAATGCCTTCCCCCGCCAGGCGCTGCACGCCGCGCTGCTGGCCTTCAGCCACCCTGCGAGCGGGGAACTGATGCGCTTCGAGGCGCCGCTGCCAGCGGACATGCTGTCGCTGGCCGCTGCGTTTCGTTCCGTCTGACGTCCGAGTTCACACGGCTTCGTGTGCGAAAACGCGATTGTTCACTTGAGCGTGACAGTGTGTCGGTTTCCAAAGGAGACCATGTTATTTCCGGAATTCTTCCTATATAAAGCGGGTGTCCGCGGTGCGCGTTCATCGGGCCGCGGGGAAGCGCCCGCCATCTTGGGGGCGCACGATTTGAGAGGGAGGGCGCTTTATGGCCCAGTCATTGCCCAGTATCGTTTCCGGCGAAGGTGGATTGTCGCGATATCTCGAAGAGATTCGCCGCTTCCCCATGTTGCAGCCCGAAGAAGAATACATGCTCGCGAAACGTTACGCCGAGCATGAAGACACCAAGGCCGCGCACAGGCTGGTCACCAGCCATCTGCGTCTCGTCGCGAAGATCGCGATGGGCTACCGCGGCTATGGCCTGCCGATCGGCGAAGTCATTTCCGAAGGCAATGTCGGCCTGATGCAGGCCGTGAAGAAATTCGAGCCCGAGCGCGGCTTCCGCCTGGCGACCTACGCCATGTGGTGGATCAAGGCCTCGATCCAGGAATACGTCCTGCGGTCGTGGAGCCTAGTGAAGATGGGCACCACGGCCAACCAGAAGCGGCTGTTCTTCAACCTGCGCAAGGTGAAGAGCAAGATCCAGGCTCTGGAAGAGGGTGATCTGCATCCCGACCAGGTCCAGGAAATCGCGACCAAGCTGAATGTCAGCAAGGAAGAAGTGATTTCAATGAACCGCCGCCTGTCCGGCGACGCCTCGCTCAACGCGCCGATCCGCGCGTCGGAAGGCGAATCCGGTGAGTGGCAGGATTGGCTGGTCGACACGTCGGCCAGTCAGGAAGACATGCTGGTCGAGCAGGACGAGATGGAGAACCGGCGGTCGATGCTGACCGGCGCGCTTTCGGTCCTGAACGAACGCGAGCGCCGCATCTTCGAAGCGCGCCGCCTGTCGGACGAGCCGATGACGCTGGAGGAACTGTCGAGCGAATTCGACATCAGCCGCGAGCGGGTTCGGCAGATCGAGGTGCGCGCCTTCGAGAAGGTGCAGGATGCGGTCAAGGCCGCGGCCAAGCGCCAGATGCAGGCGCTCCGGCCTGTCGAGGCAGAACCGGCGCACTGATACGCTGGTCCGCCTGAGCGGCCACCAGGAACGAAAACGGCGCGAAACCTTCCGGTCTCGCGCCGTTTTCTCTTATACGTCAGACATTCCCGTCAGCCGTTCGCTGCGCTCCAGGCCTGGATCGCTTCCTCGAAGACCTTGTCTCCCGGAATGCCACGCTCCAGCGTGATCAGCGCACGCCGTCCCGAGCGGTAGACGATCGGTATGTCGATCCACTTCATGCGGCGGAACAGCTGCATGTTGGCTTCCAGTTCCGGAGCGCCATCCGAGAGCGCGATCAGGAAGAAGCCGTCGCCGATCTTGGCGGGCAGGCCGAGAACCGGGTTTCCAGTGGCCTCCTCGGTCTCCTTCATCGTCATGCGCAGCAGATTGTCGATCACGCCACCCTCGAAATTATCCGGCGTCAGAAAGATCAGCTCGACGATGTGGCTCGCTGGCAAGGTCGGGTCGCCATTGCGGCGAATGGTCATCCGCAGCTGGATATCCTTGCCCGGAACGGTCGCGTCCGCCCGGATGGCTGCCTCGGCGGGCTTGTCGCCGCCCGGCGATTCCTGCACCAGAGACCAGACGATGTTGCCCTGCTGGGCCGATCCACCGCTGGCGCTCGTGCGCTCTTCATAGAAAATCGCGCGCTGGCCGACGGCCACCGTGACCGGCTGAGGCTGGGTTTCGCTCGGCGGCGGCGTTGTTGGCGCCGCGGCTGCGGGTGCCGCGGGCTGAGCCGTCGGCATCGTCGCCGGAGTGGCGGTATCCGTTGCGGCCGGCGCTGCAGCGTCGCCGGCGGGCGGCGCAACGGGCGTCTCCGGCGGCGGGACGGTCAAGGCGGCGACCGATGTGCCCTCGCCAACGCCTGGCTCGCCGTCGGCTGGACCCGTATCGACTTCCGTGCCGTCTGGACTGAGCTTCTGCGTGAACTTCGAGATTGCCTGGTCGGCAGGAGCGGCGGCTGGTGTCTCCGGCGCCGCTGCGACCACTTCGGGCGCTGGCGCGGGAGCTGCCGGCGCAGGCTGCTGGGCCACCTCCCGAGAATCGGCAAGACCCAGCATCACCGAGACCTCGTCGCGGTTCAGCCAAACCGCGTAGCCGGCGACGCCGGCAAACACCAGAACGATGAGCGCGACTGCAAGCAGGCCGCCTCGACCGCTCCGCTTGGTCTTGCGGGGAACTGAACCCACCCCGGTTGGCGATCCGGCGGTCGTGCGCTCGGCAACCAGACTGTCGGACGAAGCGATATCAAAGGCGGGCTCAGCCGGCGCGCGCGGTGCGGGTTTCGGCGCTGACACATTGGCCGCAGCCGGAGGCGTCTTGGCGGGAGGCGGCGCAGGCTTGGCCGCTTTGGCATTTGGATCGGGCTGCCGCTCCAGGCTGGCGATCACGGCGTCGAAATCATCAACGTCCACGGGGGCCGCGGCGACATACTCGGATTCAAGGGTCGATATCGCTTGTTCGAGCGCGGCCTTCTGCCGCTCGACGACAGACGGCGCGGGCGGCGGCGTGATCGCAGCAAGCTTCGCCGCGATGGTTGAGCGCGCCTTGTCATAGACCCGCGCCCGCGTCTCCGGAGTGGTGTCGCCCAATCCGTCGATCGTCTTTCTCAGAACCGCGACGAAATCCGCCATCTACTCAGTATCCATGTTCTTGCGCACCGCTCCTCTGACCCCTTCTTTTTGGCCAGATGATGGTAAATGTCACAATTGCTCTAATCTTCAAACGGATCCGTCACAAGTATGGTGTCGTCGCGCTCCGGGCTTGTCGAGAGAAGGGCGACCGGAGCGTCGATCAGTTCTTCGATCCGCCGGACATACTTGATCGCCTGCGCCGGGAGCTCGGACCAGGTCCTCGCGCCGGCCGTGGTGTCGGACCAACCCTCGAGCGTTTCGTAGATTGGCTTCACCGCCGCCTGCGCGCGCATCGACGCGGGGAGGTAGTCGATCCGCCGGCCATCGAGCTCATAGGCGACGCAGACCTTGATCTCCTTCAGACCGTCCAGCACGTCGAGCTTGGTCAGCGCGATGCCGGTGATCCCGGACGTCTTGACGGTCTGGCGCACCAGCACGGCGTCGAACCAGCCACAGCGGCGTGGGCGCCCGGTGTTGACGCCAACCTCGCGCCCGACGGTCGCAAGGTGGCGGCCGATCTCGTCGTTGAGCTCGCAGGGGAACGGTCCTTCGCCGACGCGCGTCGTATAGGCCTTGGTGATTCCGAGCACGTAGCCGATCGCCGTCGGCCCGAGACCGGACCCGGCGGCGGCCTGCCCGGCCACCGTGTTGGACGAGGTGACGAAGGGATAGGTGCCGTGGTCATTGTCGAGCAGCGCGCCCTGTGCGCCCTCGAACAGGATGCGGGCGCCGGCGCGGCGCTTCTCGTCCAGCACGCGCCAGACCTGATCCATGTAAGGCAGGATCTCGGCAGCGATCGAGGTCAACTCCTCGTGGATCGTGTCCGCCGAGATCTCATCCAATCCCATGCCGCGGCGCAGCGCGTTGTGATGAGTCAGCAGGCGCTCGATCTTGATCATCAAGGTGTCCGGCTCGGCCAGGTCGACCAGGCGGATCGACCGGCGGCCGACCTTGTCTTCGTACGCCGGGCCGATTCCGCGCCGCGTCGTGCCGATCTTCAGCGCCGAACTGGCGTCCTCCCGGATGCCGTCCAGTTCGCGGTGCAGCGACAGGATCAGCGGGGCGTTGTCGGCGATGCGCAGGATCTCGGGCGTGATCGTCACGCCCTGGGCGCGCAGCTTCGCCACTTCCTGGACGAAATGATGCGGATCGACCACCACGCCGTTGCCGATCACCGACAGCTTGCCCTGAACCAACCCCGACGGCAGCAGCGCCAGCTTGTAGCTGACGCCGTCGATCACCAGCGTATGGCCGGCATTGTGGCCGCCGTGAAAGCGCACGACGACATCCGCCCGGTCAGCCAGCCAGTCGACGATCTTGCCCTTGCCCTCGTCGCCCCATTGCGAGCCGACGACCACCACATTTGCCATCTTGCCATCCCCGAAAGGCGCGGACGCATGCCGCGCGGTCTTTTTCGTGGCCTCTATAGCGTCATGTTCGCGTCCGCGCGACCCTTGAATGCGCAGCCCTGGCACAAGAACAACAATGTCCCGGTGGTTGCAGCGACGGATGCGACGTCGTAACCCGTCGACCCTGCCGCCATACCGGACGGCTGTCCCGGATCATCTCATGCAGCGTCGCCAGGCCTATCTCCTGCTCACCCTGACCGCCCTGTTCTGGGCGGGGAACGCCATTGGCGGCAAGCTGGCGGTCGGCCACGTCTCGCCGATGCTGTTGTCGGCGCTGCGCTGGGGCATCGCCTGCGTCGTGCTCTATGCGATCGGTCGAAAGCATGTTCGCGACGACTGGGCGGTCATCCGCCAGAACGCGGCTCTCCTCACAGGGCTCGGCTTCGTTGGCTTCACGCTGTTCAGCGTCGCGCTCTATTCGGCGCTGATGTTCACGACGGCGATCAATGCGTCGATTCTCCAGGCCGGCATGCCTGCGATCATTTTTGTCGCGAATTTCTGGGTCTTCCGGCTCCGCACGACCGCCGGTCAGGTGATCGGCTTCCTGCTCTCGCTCGTAGGCGTGGCGATTGCTGCAACGCATGGCGAACTGGCCCGACTGCTGGCGCTCGACGTCAATATCGGAGACGCGCTCGTGCTGCTCGCGGCGATCGTCTATGCGCTCTACACCGTGGCGCTGAAGCGCAAACCGGTGATGCACTGGACGAGCTTCATGGTTGCGCTGACCGCCGCCGGTTTCGTGACATCGGTCCCTTTCGCGGTTGCGGAATACGCCTATGGCTCGTTCATCGCGCCCGACGCGATGGGCTGGGCGATCGTCGCCTTCACAGCCATTTTCCCGTCGATCATGTCCCAGGCGTTCTACATCAAGGGCGTCAACCTGATCGGCGGTAACCGGGCGGGCCTGTTCATCAACCTGGTGCCGATCTTCGGCACGCTGCTGTCAGTGTTGGTGCTGGGCGAACAGCTGCACCTCTATCACGCGCTGGCGCTCGGACTGGTGCTCGGCGGCATCGCGCTTGCGGAACTGAGCGGGCGGAAGGCCGAATAGACTTCGTGCAGTCTTTGTGATATCATGATATCACCTTAAGGAGGCATAGATGGCCCAAATCCTTGTTCGACGGCTGGAAGATGATCTCAAGGTCAAGCTGCAGAAGCGCGCATCGAACCGCGGCGTGAGCATGGAAGAAGAGGCGCGATCGATCCTGCGCACAGAATTGCTGAAACCTGAGCCGAAGGGTCCGGGACTGGGAACGCAGATTGCGAACCTGTTCAAGGACATTCCGGATAATGACGAGCCTTTGCCTGAATTCCCGCGGGAGCCATTCAAGCCTTATGATTTTGACAAGGAATGATCGTCCTCGACTCAAACGTGGTCTCGGCAATAATGCGACCATCCCTCAACCCGTCTGTGGTTAAATGGGTGGACCGACGCACCGGCTCGATTTGGATCACGTCGATCACAATCCTTGAAACGCGATCCGGCCTCCTCCGCCTGCCGAACGGCAGACGAAGGACCGAGATGACCGAGGCTTTCGAAACCATTCTCGGGCAATTGCTGCCCGGGCGAGTTCTGGCGTTCGATTCCGAAGCGGCGGAGGCGGCAGCGGAATTGTCGGCCGAGAGGATTTCGGCCGGGCTAAACATCGATACGCTAGACACTCAGATTGCCGGTATCTGCGTGTCCCGAGGCGCTTCGCTTGCGACCCGCAACACACGCCATTTCGCCGGTCTCGATATCCCGCTCGTCAATCCCTGGACGGATTGAGTTTTCTCAAACCCCCGCCACATCGAACACCAGCGGCTTGGCCGAGGCGATCTTCGGGTTGGCCCTGAGTTCCGCCAACACCTTTTCCGGGAACGGCGCGTCGAGGTAAAGCAGCGCGATGGCGTCGCCGCCCGGCTTGTTGCGGCCGAGCTGGAAGTTGGCGATGTTGACGCCGTTCTGGCCGCAGATCGTGCCGAGCAGGCCGATGATGCCGGGCGCATCCGGATTGGTCGTGTAGAGCATGTGCTGGCCGACTTCTGCGTCGAGATTGATGCCCTTGATCTGGATGAAGCGCGGCTTGTGGTCGGAGAAGCAGGTGCCGGCGATCGAGCGGGTCTGCTTCTCGGTCTTGACCGTCAGCTTGATGTAGCCGTCGAACACGCCCGACTTGTCGCGCTTGACCTCGGACAGCACGATGCCGCGCTCCTTCACCATGATCGGCGCCGAGACCATGTTGACGTCGGCGACCTGCGGCCGGATCAGGCCGGCGAGCGTCGCCGAGATCAGAGCGCGCGTATTCATCGCCGCCGTGATGCCATCGAACAGGATCTCGACCTCGGTGATCGGCTCCTCTGTGACCTGGCCGACGAACGCGCCCAGCACTTCCGCCAACTTGACGAAGGGCTTCAGCTTCGGTGCCTCTTCCGCCGTGATCGACGGCATGTTGATGGCATTCGAGACCGCGCCCTTGATCAGGTAGTCCGACATCTGCTCGGCAACCTGCAGCGCGACATTCTCCTGCGCCTCGCTGGTCGAGGCGCCGAGATGCGGCGTCGCGATGACGTTCTCGAGCCCGAAGAATGGGCTTTCGTTCGCCGGTTCGACCTCGAACACGTCGAGCGCGGCGCCCGCGACCTTGCCGCTCTTCAAGGCCTCAAGCAGGTCGGCCTCGACGATCAGCCCGCCGCGGGCGCAGTTGATGATGCGCACGCCCTTCTTCATCTTGGCGATCGCCGCTGCGTTGATGATGCCCCGGGTCTTGTCGGTCATCGGCGTGTGCAGCGTGATGAAATCCGCGCGCTTCAGGAGCTCGTCGAGCTCGACCTTCTGCACGCCCAGCTCCTCGGCGCGGCTGTCCGACAGGAACGGGTCGTAGGCGATCACGTGCATCTTGAGGCCGACGCCGCGGGTGGCGACGATCGAGCCGATATTGCCGCAGCCGACGACGCCCAGCGTCTTGCCGGTGATCTCGACGCCCATGAAGCGGTTCTTCTCCCACTTGCCGTCATGCGTCGATTTGTTGGCCTCCGGCAGTTCGCGGGCCAGCGCGAACATCAGCGCGATGGCGTGTTCGGCAGTGGTGATCGAATTGCCGAAGGGCGTGTTCATCACGATGATGCCCTTGCGGCTGGCGGCCGGGATATCGACATTGTCGACGCCGATGCCGGCGCGGCCGATGACCTTCAGATTGGTCGCGGCGTTGATCAGCTTCTCGGTGACCTTGGTCGCGGAACGGATGGCGAGGCCGTCATACTGGCCGATCACTTCGAGCAGCTTGTCCTTGTCCTTGCCGAGATCGGGCAGGTAGTCGACGTCGACGCCGCGATCCTTGAAGATCTGCACGGCCGTGGGGGAGAGCTTGTCGGAAACGAGAACGCGGGGCATGGGAAATCCTTTGGTCGATTGGATTGAGGAAAGCCCCCCTCACCCGGCCTCCGCTCCCCTCGGCCGACCTCTCCCCGAGGGGGAGAGGAGACTGCCGAAGGTGGTTGCCTTCCTCTTCTCCCCTCGGGGAGAGGTGGCCGCGCTGCGGCCGGATGAGGGGGTATTGCTTGTTCGGCCTTCAGGCCGCGGCCTTGAGCGCCGCCTTCTGCTGCGCGAAGGCCCAGTCGAGCCAGGGCAGCATCGCTTCGAGATCCGCGGTCTCGACCGTCGCGCCGCACCAGATGCGGAAGCCGACCGGCGCGTCGCGGTAGTGGCCGATGTCGTAGGCGACGCCTGACTTGTCGAGCGCAGAGACGATCGCCTTGGCAAAGACCTCCTGGGCCTTGGGGTCGAGCGCCGTCACGTCCGGGTCGGTGATGGTCAGGCACACCGAGGTGTTCGACCGACTCGCGGGATCGACGGCCAGATGGCCGAGCCAGGAAGAGGCCTGCACGAAGCGGTCGACGGCGGCTGCATTGGCGTCGGCGCGGGCGACAAGAGCATCCAGCCCGCCCAGCCCCTTCGCCCAGGTGAGCGCGTCGAGATAGTCCTCGACGCAAAGCATCGACGGCGTGTTGATCGTCTCGCCCTTGAAGATGCCTTCGATCAACTTGCCGCCGGATGTCAGGCGGAAGATTTTCGGCAGCGGCCAGGCCGGCTTGTAGGTTTCGAGGCGTTCGACCGCGCGCGGCGACAGGATGAGAATGCCATGTGCGCCCTCCCCACCCAGCACCTTCTGCCAGGAGAAGGTCACGACATCGAGCTTGGCGAAATCAAGTTTCTGCGCAAACGCGGCGCTCGTCGCATCGCAGATGGTCAGGCCCTGCCGGTCGGCCGGGATGAAATCGCCGTTCGGCACCCGCACGCCCGAGGTCGTGCCGTTCCAGGTGAACACCACGTCGCGGTCGAAATCGATCTGCGAAAGGTCCGGAAGTTCGCCATAGGGCGCTTCGATGGTCCGGGCATCGGCGAGTTTCAACTGCTTGACCACATCGGTGACCCAGCCGGCGCCAAAGCTTTCCCAGGCGACCATATCGACGCCGCGCTGGCCGAGCAGCGACCACATCGCCATCTCGACCGCGCCGGTGTCAGATGCGGGAACGATGCCGATTCGGTAGTCGGCGGGAACCTGCAGAACCTCCCGCGTCAGCTCGATCGCCAGCGCCAGCTTGTCCTTGCCGATCTTGGCCCGGTGCGAGCGGCCGAGCGAATCGGTCGTGAGCGCGCCGAGCGACCAGCCAGGTCGTTTCGCGCAGGGTCCGGATGAAAAATTGGGATTTGCCGGGCGCATTGCCGGCGTGGAGACGGTGGTCATCGTGGCTATCCTTCCAGATAGTGGCCCCTCGTTGGGGAGGGGTGGCCCACGGACGGCGATATTGCGTCGCGGACTTTCCGTCAAGCTGGAAAGTATCGCTGCGTCGACTTTTCCTGTCCCGTCCGCGCCATCGCAGCGCAACGCAAAAGGGCGGGCCGAAGCCCGCCCTTGAATGAACCGAGGCCCGAATCCTACCAGAGCGCGTAGCGCAGGCCGAGCTTGATCTGGTGGTAATCGACGCCGGTATGAACGGCATAGGTGGTGGGTGTAACCAGCGTGACGTATTCCGCCTGCGGGGCAGCGAAATACTCGTAGCCGACATCGAGCGAGAGATTGCGGGTCAACTCGTAGTTCACGCCTGCGCCGACCGAATAGGCGAAGCTGTATTGGGTAGCGTTGTCACGAAAGATCGTATCGACGAATGCTGCATCGACGAAGTTCTGGCCGAAGCTGTATTTGCGCAGTGATGCGGCGACGCCGATGCCCGCGCCGACATAGGGCGTGAAGCCGACATAGGTGCCGAGATCGGCATAGGCGTTGACCATTCCGGTCCACATTTCGTTTTTGGTCGCAACCGAGACGTCCGATACGACGACGCCCAATCCGTCGACCGTCAGGTAATCGAGGCTCGACGAATCCGACGTCATCAGACCAAGATTGGCTTCCATTCGGAAGTAGTCGGTAAAGCGGTAGCCGAAACCGATGCTGCCATTGATCGGCAGGCTGTTCTCCTCGTGAGAGAAGATCGGGCTGGGCCCGAAATTGCTGTCTCGGTACGGCGTGTTGAATTTGTAGCCGATGTCGCCGCGAAGGTACCAGCCATTGCCGACCTCGACCGGGACGTACTCGGCGGCATCGTCGATGACGATCGGCGGATCGTAGTCGGCAGCCTTGGCAGTGTTGGCTGAAACCAGCCCGGCAAGGGCGATCGGCAGGGCGGCACGCAGGAACAGGCTCATGGTCCAAACTCCGGAAATCCGGCGCTCTCCATCTCGGTTCGCGCCTTCTTGGTGTTGGTCCACTGTTAACCATAGTGGTTAAGTCGCGGTTAAGCATACGAACTATTTTCGGAAGCTGACCGCCGGACAAAGAAAAAACCGCCCGGATTGCTCCGGGCGGTTCGAGTTTGGGTGCAGGGAATTACTTGTAGACGGGCGGATCGATCGGCTCGGGAGCGTAAGCGATCGGCTCCGAGCAGCCGCTCGAGCCACCGAACTGGTAGCGCAGGCCGGCGCGGCCTTCGTGGATGTTGAAGCCATCGTCGTAGCCGGGGCCGACGCCGCTGGCGAACTCGAACATCTTGCCGCCGTTGATGTGGGAATAGCGATAGCCGACGTCGAGCTTCAGGTCGTCGGTGAGGCAGTAGGATGCACCTGCCATGAGCGCATAGGCGAAGCGCCAGTTGGCCGATCCATCGTGGATCGTGGTGATGCCGCCAGCCGTGTTGTTCAGGTCGCCCCATTTGACGTAAGCGCCACCGATGCCGGCGCCGACGTAAGGCGTGATGCCGCTCCAGGTGCCGAATTCGGCATAGGCGTTGGCGAGCAGCAGAAGCGCGCTGTATTTCGACGTGTCGACGGAAACGCAGGGAATGCCGCCGCAGACGCCGGAAGTCTGGCCCCTGAACGAGGCTTCGCCCATCCAGTCAAGCGTCAGGTCGGTGCGCAGATATTTGCTCGCCTGGTAGCCGACGCCGCCGCCGATGGACCAGCTGGAGTCGATATCGCCGAAATCGAATGCGCCGGATCCGGGAGGCGGGCCGTAGGTGATGTACTGGCCGCCGCGGAAATCCGTTGCGTGGTAGTCGAGGTCGCCGCGGATATACCAGCCGCCGTAGTCGAGCTCCGGCTCTTCCTGCTGATACACCGGCTCAGGCGCATAGACCTGCGGTTCGTATGGATCTGCGGCAAGGCCCGGCACAATGCCGGCGGCCAGCACCGCAGCGCCGATCAGCGACTGTTTCATGAATGTGACCATTTCCTTCACCCTCTATCACCGGACGGGAACACGCCGCCGGACACGATTGATCCCGGGTTTGGATAATGAATCGGAAAGGTTAAAGGCCGCTTAACCCTGTCGCTTAACCAAGAATTTTGTCATTTCGCGCCGATTACCTTCGCCGTACGCAATACGTCCGGCGCGGTTGTTGCGCGACTTTGAACTCGGAAAGCGGTTGCTCAGGCGGCGTTGCGCAGCGAGGAGATCGCGCCGACGATATCGTTGACGACGGTCTCGACCAGGCCACGATCATCGGCCTCTGCCATGACGCGGATCAGCGGTTCCGTACCGGACGGCCGGATAACCAGTCGGCCGGAAGCGCCGAGGCGCGAACGGGCGTCCTCGATCATCGCCTTGACGGGATCGCTCTCGAGCGGCTTGCCGCCGGTGAAGCGGACATTCTTGAGGACTTGCGGCACGGGCTCGAACTTGCGGCAGACCTCGCTTGCCGGCTTGCCGGAGCGCTTGACGCAGGCGAGCACCTGCAGCGCGGAGACCAAGCCATCGCCGGTCGTCGCGAAATCGGACAGGACGATGTGGCCTGACTGCTCGCCGCCAACATTGAACCCATGCGCGCGCATGTGTTCGACGACGTAGCGGTCGCCGACCTTGGTGCGATGCAGCGACAGGCCCATGTCGCCGAGATAGCGCTCGAGGCCGAGATTGGACATGACGGTGGCGACCACGCCGCCGCCGGCCAGCCGGCCATTCTGGTGCCAGGCTTCGGCGATCAGCGCCATGATCTGGTCGCCATCGATGACGGTGCCGTTCTCGTCGACGATCAGCATCCGGTCGGCGTCGCCATCGAGTGCGATGCCGATGTCGGCGCGCACTTCGTGCACCTTCTTCGACAGGCTCATCGGATGCGTCGAGCCGCATTCATGATTGATGTTGAGGCCGTTTGGCTCGGCATTGATGGTCACGACTTCCGCGCCGAGCTCCCAAAGCGCGGCAGGTGCAACCTTGTAGGCGGCGCCGTTGGCGCAATCGATGACGATGCGCATGCCGGCGAGAGACATCGAGCGCGGCAGCGTGCGCTTGGCGAATTCGATGTAGCGGTCGTGCACGCCGTCAATGCGCTTGGCGCGGCCGATCGATTCGGAATCAGCCAAAGCAGCCGTCAGGTCGGTCTCCAGCAGCGATTCGATACGCAGCTCGATCTCGTCGGAAAGCTTGTAGCCATCCGGGCCGAACAGCTTGATGCCATTGTCATGATAGGCGTTGTGCGATGCCGAGATCATCACGCCGAGATCGGCGCGCAGCGAGCGCGACAGCATGGCGACGGCGGGCGTCGGAACCGGGCCAAGCAGGAACACATCCATGCCGGCGGCGCAGAATCCGGCGACCATCGCGTTCTCGAGCATGTAGCCGGACAGGCGCGTGTCCTTGCCAATGACGACTCGGTGACGATGGGAACCACGCTGGAACGACATGCCGGCCGCCATGCCGACCTTCATCGCCACTTCCGCCGTCATAGGAAAACTGTTCGCCCGTCCCCGGATACCATCCGTACCGAAATAACGCCTCGTCATGCTGACCGACTATCCCCGCCGCGATTCGCGCTCTTGCCACTGTTCTGCCATATGTAAGCCAGGCAAGGGCATCACATTGTGTGAGTCCGTGTTACGGTCCCGATCGCGAAGACTGCAACCGGACAAGCATAGCATCAGCCGGTTAACGCATTTTCTCGATCCACTCACGCAAGACTTCGACAGCCCGCGGATCGGTCTGGGTGCGGCCAAGTTCCGGCATCATGACGCCGGCTTCATTGCTCTCGACTCGGTAGAGCAGGATCGAATTGTCCGGATTGCCCGGGTCGATGTCGAAGGCGCGATTGCCGCTGCCCTGCCCTGCTGCCACCGGCCGCTTGCCGACGCCGATCGCCACCGGGCTGGTTTCGCCCCAGGTCAGAAACAGGCCCGAATTCGACGCCGGACCTTCCCGGCGATGGCAGTGGGCGCAGTTGACGTCGAGCCATGCCCTGGCGCGCGCCTCGATCGGCGCGGACGCCTCTGTCCAGACGGGAACCGCCGGTGCGCCTTGCGGATCAGGCGCGCCGGACAGGATGCCGGCTTCGGTCCAATGGGCGAGTTGGTTGGCGGCGCCCGTCTGATAGTCATGCGCAACGTTCAGATTGCGCGCCTTAGGCCCCAGCGGAACGATCTCCCCGTTCATTGCATGGCAGCCCTTGCACTGGTTCTTGTTCGGCACGGCAAAGGTGAATGCGCGCGGCGCGCCATCCGGGTCGATGATGGCGACGTCCACCTTCGCGCCGGCGATCTTCAGCTCCGCCTCGGTCTGTCCGGCGTTCCAGAGATAGGTCCAGGCCTGCCAGCCGGCTTCATGCCGCAACAACACGCGCGTCTCGATCAGGCGGACATCGATGTCGGGGGTCCGCAGGTCGGCCGGGAAGGCAAAGGTCTTGATGAGGGCGGTGCCGACGGGAAACGCGAAGGCTTCGTCCTGGCTGTAGGTGGCCAACTGGCCCGGTGGGACATAGGCGAAGCGGTATTTCTCGGCGAAGTCGGAGAAGAGTGGCGTGGCCAGATGGTAGGGCACTACGCCCTGGGCGGGCTGCTGCTTGGCGGCATCGGCGAAGAAGCCGAAGCCGGAGATGAGCTTCGGCGGCTTCGCGGCGAGGATGGCGTCGGAGGAGACGGCGTGGGCGGGCATTGAAGCGAATAGGGAAGCAAGCAGCGCACACAAGGCGGCGAGAAATACCCCCCTCTGTCCTGCCGGACATCTCCCCCTCAAGGGGGGAGATTGCGTGTCACCTACACTTTCGCCAATCGCGGACGAACGAAGCAAGGGCGACACATCGAAACTGCCAATCTCCCCCCTTGAGGGGGAGATGTCCGGCAGGACAGAGGGGGGTGAAGACGGCTGCAAGGAAGCGCCCAGCGCGCCTTACGACCCGCTGTCCTGCGGCAGCTTCACCGGCGCGGGTTCCGGCAGCGAACCCTTGTAGCCGGTGATGTCCGTGTCGGGTGACGTGCTCCAGGGCAAAAGCATCTGCGAGATCATCTTCAGGTTGGCGAAGGTCGTGCCCTCCGCCTCGTCGATGTAGATCTGGTCCTCGGCGTTCACCCAGGAGAAGTATTCCGGGATCCGCGTCACGCCGTCCCAGACAATGTCGGGCACCGGCGTCCCCGAAACGTCGGTGATGATCTTGCCGACCTCGCCGTCAGGCTCATAGCCGCCCTCGCCATAGGTGTTGCCGTGCACATAGACGCCGCGTGGCACGAACATGTAGTTGTCGTCCTCATATTCGTTCGGGTAGGCCGCCAGCAGCACATGTGTCGTGCCGTTCTTGTCGAAGCGGTTGCCGAAGACGCGGACGTTGCGATTGGCCATCACCATCACGCCCATGCCCTTCGGGACGATCGCCACGATGTTGCCCTTCGGCGCGAAATTGGCCGTGTCGTTCTCGACGATGTCGTTGTCATAGACCCGGATGTCCTGTCCGCCCTGCACCGGCAGGTTCGGCAGGTCGAAGACCAGGATGCCGCCGGTGTTGTGAGTCGCGACATTCTTGTAGACGTCTGCGCGCTTGGAATTCTCGATCTCGATGCCCGCGACATTGTATTCGGCGCGGCTGTTGCGAACGACGATGTCCTCGCTCTGGCCGACATAGATGCCGGCGTCGGCGGCGCCCGAAACGAACACGCCGTCGATCAGCACGTTCTTCGACGAGACCGGATAGACGCCATAGGCGCCATTGGTCGGCTTCGGCCCGCCGGTCCAGACGACCGAGAGGTTGCGGAATGTGATCTGGTCCGAACCCTTCGACTTCACGCCGTCGCCCTTGGTGTCCTCGACCGCGAAATCTTCTAGCACGACGCGGTCGGATGTCACCAGCAACCCTTCGCCCGAGCCGGTCTGGCCCTTGAAGGACAGCACCGTCTGACCGGTGCCCGCGCCCTGTACCCGCACATCGTCGACGTCGAGCGACAGGCCTTCGGTCAGTTCGAACACGCCAGGTCCGATCTTAACCGTGTCGCCGGGCTGTGCGGTGATCAGGGCCTCGATGAGGCGTTCGTTTGCGCCCTCCCCCGCCTCGACTGGGATATCGGCTGCCAGCGCGGTCGATGCGGAAAGGGCGAATGCGAGAGTGGCGAGTGATATGACTCGGGACATCGTGCTATGCTCCGTGGCGATACGGGACGATGCGTCAGTCGCGCCACGGGTGTCAATCGACGGCGTGATGCCGGACTTTGCCTTGACTCACCACTTGCCTTGGGGTAACCGACCCGCACATCCGGCGTGGGGTCTTCCCGCGCCGGTTGGTTTTTGAACCCCGCAGACTGACAAAAAGACGGCCGCAACGGCTATTTGCTGTTCTAGAGCCGACCGAACACCGAAAGGCAAAAAAATGTTCGCAGTCATCAAAACGGGCGGCAAGCAGTATCGTGTCGCCGCCAATGATGTGTTGAAAATCGAGAAGGTCGCCGGCGAAGTTGGCGACATCGTGGAAATCGGCCATGTGCTGGCGCATGGCGAAGGCGAGGACGTGACGATCGGCGCACCGTTCGTCGATGGCGCGCTGGTGACGGCGGAAGTCGTCGAACAGGGCCGCGCCAAGACCGTCATCACCTTCAAGAAGCGCCGCCGGCAGAACTCCCGCCGCACGCGCGGCCATCGCCAGATGCTGACGACGGTGAAGATCGCCGAGATCCTGATCGGTGGCGCGAAGCCGTCGAAGAAGGCAGCCGTCAAGGCGGAAGCCAAGACCGACGGCGACGACGCGCCGAAGGCAGCGAAGAAGGCCAAGGCCGCTGACGCCGCTCCGGTCGCTTCCCTGTTCACCGCGCCGAAGGGCAAGGGTGACGACCTGACCGTGATCGTTGGCATCGGCCCCGTGGCCGCCGGCCAGCTCAACGAGCAGGGCATCACCACCTTCAAGCAGATCGCCAAGCTGTCCGACGCTGACATCGAGACGATCGACGCCAACATGCCTTTCTCGAGCGAGCAGATTTCTAACTGGCGCGAGCAGGCGAAGGAACTGGCGAAGTAAGCCAAATCAATGTATGAGGGGCGCCAAGTCGCCCCTCCAAGGGTTTAGCCGCCTGCAAGGGCGCAAAGGAGATCAAGATGGCACACAAGAAAGCTGGCGGTTCGTCGCGCAACGGTCGCGATTCGGAATCCAAGCGCCTGGGCGTGAAGAAGTTCGGCGGCGAAGCCGTGATTTCGGGCAACATTCTCGTTCGTCAGCGCGGCACCAAGATGCACCCAGGCGTCAATGTCGGCATGGGCACGGACCATACCCTGTTTGCTACGCAAGCCGGCGCCGTCGCCTTCCAGAAAAAAGCCAATGGACGAACCTACGTATCGGTCAACCCGATTCAGGAAGCAGCGGAGTAGCCGGATCCGCGACACCACCACCGGCGACCCATCCCGGGTACCGGTGTCTGGATTTTCCAGGACGAAATCAGGGGAGATGGGTCGCCATCTCCCCTTTTTCTTTGCCTGGAGATCACCATGCACGTTCTCGTCACCAAGCGCCTGACGCTCCGCACGCCCACCTGGCTCGACGCCGAGGCGATTGCCGCCGGCCTGTCGAAATGGAACGTCGCCCCCATGCTGGGTCCGGTCCCGTTCCCCTACTTCCCGGAAGATGCGGAGGACTGGATCGCCAGCCTGGACGCTAAGCCGGAAGGCCTCGTCTACACGATCCATCGCGAGCAGTTGATCGGCGTCGTCTCGCTTGAGGGCGGCGGGCCGCAGCCGCGGCTTGGCTATTGGCTGGCCGAGCCCTGGCACGGCCGCGGCTTCATGACCGAGGCAGCCGGCGCGCTTCTGGCGCATGCATTCGACACGCTGCCGATCTGGGGTGTCGAGTCCTCGGTCTTCATCGACAATCCGGCTTCGCGGAGGGTGCAGGAGAAGCTTGGCTTTGCCGTCACCGGCCTCACGGAAACCTTTTCCCGCCCGCGCGGGGCGGCGCTGCAGGCGCTGACGACGCGCCTCTCGGCCGCGTCCTGGCGGGCTGGCCACGATCTCGTCGAACTCACTGCTGCATGAATGCCGATTGGAACAGGGGGACAGATCGATGGCTATGGAGATAGCGGAAGATGAACGGGGTGGGCGCATCGACTGCCCGGTCCTGGTGACCGAGCGGCTGGTGATGCGCCCTCCCCATGGCGACGATGTCGCGGATCTGGCCATGCTCGCCAACAATCGCCGCATCGCTGAGATGCTGGCGCGCATGCCGCACCCTTACGGCAAGGCCGAGGCGGAAGCGTTCATCGCGGCCTCGGCGGAGCGAAAGCGTGGCTGCGTCTACGCGCTGGCGCTCGCCGAAACAGGCGCGTTCATCGGTTGCGCGGCGCTCAACGCCACCGAGCGCGGGCTCGAACTCGGCTACTGGATCGGCGAACGGCATTGGGGGCGCGGCTATGCGACGGAAGCCGCGCATGCCCTTGTCGATCTCGCCTTTCGCGTGACGGACATCGACGCGCTCAACGTGTCGTGCCGGGTGATCAATTCCGGATCGCGCCGGGTGATCCACAAGTGCGGCTTTCAGTATGCCGGCCAGGGCATGCTGAACTCGATCGTCGCCGGCCAGGTGCCGGTCGAACGCTATCGGCTGGACCGTCGCACCTGGATCAGCCTGCGCACCTGGAGCGCCAACGAGGCGCGGAGCCTCAGCGCATGAGGATCGGCCTCAAAATAGCGACAGCAGCGCTGGCTCTCTCTGCCTGCGCCGCCGTCGCTGTTGCGCAGCAGGAGATGACGCCCTTGTTCACGCCGGAACAATTCTTCAACGGATCGGTCTCAGGCAAAGGCACAATCACCACGCTGTTTTTCTGGGACGAGGATTTCAGCAATGAATTCTCGGGCCGCGTGCAAAAGGACGAGACGCTGATCGAGGAGCGCTTCACATTCACCGACGCTACGCCGAAGCAATACTGGCGCTTCCAGCGGCTGGGTGACGGCCGCTACAGCGGCGACGTGACCACGCAGGGCAAGGACGGCCGGATGCGGGGCCCGGTTCCCGTCGAGGCGTGGGTGACCGCCGACGGGTTTCATCTCGACTATGCGGGCTATGCGCCGGACGGCGGTGACACGATTTTCCGCTTCCGTCACCACCTCGCCCCGCAACCCGACGGCACAGTTGTCAACTCGGTATCCGTATCCTGGTGGGGTATTCCGCTGGCCTATTCGCGCGCGGTCTTCACAAGGTCGTCATAAGTTGGTCGGCGTGCAATCCGGAACTTCGAGCGTCGCGTATGCTGGACAGAAACCCACGGGATATGTCCATGTCGCGCATAAATTACCTTGTCCTGGCGCTTGGCCTTGTTCTGACAAGTCATCAGGCCGCCGCAGCCGACTTCGCTTTGGAAAAATGGTTCAAGGGCAAGACTGTGGCGCGCGGCGAGTTCTCCGCGATCACGGGCACCCGGCGGGGGTTCGACGTGCTTCTGACCGGCAAGTGGAACGGCAAGACGCTGACCTTGCGCGAGGACTTCGTGTACGACGATGGCGAACGGGACCGCAAGACGTGGCGCTTCACCAAGACGGGGCCGAACACCTATTCGGGTACGCGCGAGGATGTCATCGGAGCAACCGTCGTGACGGTGGCGGGCGACACCGCCCGGTTCTCATACGATGTCTATCTCGATGGCAAGAACCGCAAGAACAAGGTGCGCTTCTCCGACGTGATGGTGCTGCGCGACGATGGCACCGTGCTCAACACGGCGCGCGTGTCCAAATTCGGCATTCCGGTCGGACGCACCCGCGTGGAGTTCCGCCGGCCCTGAAGTCGAGAAGGGACGCCAAAGGTTTCCTTTGCGCTCGAAACCCTTTAGGAGGGGCGCGATTGCGTCACTCCCGTTCGATTGAAGTCCGATGAAATTCCTCGACCAGGCAAAAGTCTATGTCCGCTCCGGCGACGGCGGCGCGGGTGCGGTGTCGTTCCGGCGCGAAAAGTTCATCGAGTTCGGCGGTCCGGACGGCGGCGACGGCGGCCGCGGCGGCGACGTGTGGATCGAGGCCGTCGACGGGCTGAACACGCTGATCGACTATCGCTACCAGCAGCATTTCAAGGCCAAGACCGGCGTGCACGGCATGGGCCGCGACCGCGCCGGCGGCAAGGGCGCGGACGTGGTCCTCAAGGTTCCCGCCGGCACGCAGGTCTACGAAGAAGACAACGAGACGCTGATCGTCGACATGACGGTGACCGGCCAGCGCTATCGCCTCGCCGCCGGCGGCAATGGAGGCTTCGGCAACGCGCATTTCAAGACCTCGTCCAACCAGGCGCCCCGCCGCGCCAATCCCGGTCTGGAAGGCCAGGAAATGACGGTCTGGCTGCGGCTGAAGCTGATCGCCGACGCTGGCATCGTCGGCTTGCCCAATGCCGGCAAGTCGACCTTCCTCGCCTCGGTGACAGCGGCAAAGCCGAAGATCGCCGACTACCCGTTCACGACGCTGCATCCCGGCCTCGGCGTCGCCCGTATCGACGCCCGCGAATTCGTCATTGCCGACATCCCGGGCCTGATCGAGGGCGCGCATGAAGGCGTCGGCATCGGCGACCGCTTCCTCGGCCATGTCGAGCGCACCCGCGTGCTGCTGCATCTCGTCTCGGCGCAGGAAGAGAATGCCGGCAAGGCTTACAAGACCGTGCGCCGCGAGCTCGAAGCCTATGGCGGCGGGCTGACGGACAAGCCGGAAATCGTCGCGCTGTCGCAGGTCGACACGCTGGATGCCGACGAGCGCAAGAAGAAGGCCGCCAGCCTGAAGCGAGCCTGCGGCCGCGCGCCGCTGATGCTCTCGGCCGTGACGCGCGAAGGGGTCGAGGAGGTGCTGCGCGCGCTGATCAGCCACGTCCAGAATGCGCGCGAGGCGGAGATCCCGGTCGAAGACACGCGGTGGCAGGACTGAATCTTCGCCATGACCACCCGCGCGATACCCCGGCTTTCCTCGCACCGCCGCATCACGGTCAAGATCGGCTCGGCGCTGCTCGTCGACCGCTCGACCGGGCTGAGGAAGGAATGGCTTGCCTCACTGGTGGCGGATGTCGCCGCACTCTGGGCCCAGGGCACGGAAGTGCTGGTGGTCTCATCGGGCGCGATCGCGCTTGGCCGCACGATCCTTGGCCTTGGCAAGCGTGTTTTGAAGCTGGAGGAAAGCCAGGCGGCAGCAGCCGTCGGCCAGATCGCTCTGGCTGGCGCATGGTCCGACGAACTGGCGAAGCTTGGCCTGAAGTCCGGCCAGATCCTGGTGACGCTCGGCGACACCGAGGAGCGCCGGCGCTATCTCAACGCCCGCGCCACCATCGACACGCTGCTGAAGTTGAAGGCGGTGCCGGTGATCAACGAGAACGACACGGTCGCCACCAGCGAGATCCGCTACGGCGACAATGACCGCCTGGCGGCTCGAGTCGCCACGATGATGGGCGGCGATCTGCTGGTACTGCTGTCGGACATCGACGGCCTCTACACCGCCCCGCCTGCATTCAATCCCGACGCCAAGCACATCCCCGTGGTCGAGCGCATCACGCCCGAGATCGATGCGATGGCGGGCGCCGCAGCCTCCGAACTGTCGCGCGGCGGCATGCGGACAAAACTCGACGCCGGCAAGATCGCCACAGCCGCCGGCACCGCGATGATCATCACCGCCGGCGACCGGCTGAACCCGCTGGCCGCGATCGACAAGGGCGAGCGCTTCACCTGGTTCGCGCCGTCGGCCAATCCGGTGCGCGGCTATAAGACATGGATCGCAGGCCAACTGGAGCCGGCGGGGCGATTGACCGTCGACGCCGGCGCCATCACCGCGCTCTTGTCCGGCAAGTCGCTGCTTCCGGCGGGCGTCCGCCTCGTCTCCGGCGATTTTTCGCGCGGCGACACGGTCGCGATCCTTGCACCAGACGGCCGCGAGGTCGCACGCGGGCTGGTTGCCTATGACGCGGCGGATGCCGTAAGGATTGCCGGGCTGAAAACGGCCGAGATCGCCGCGGCGCTCGGCTACGAACCGCGCTCGGCGATGATCCACCGCGACGATCTGGTGGTGTCGCAAAGTGCAGCGCGGACGGAGGTTTAGAATGCTGACCGCAAACGACAACCAGCACGGAGACATCGTGGCGTTGATGGCGCGGATCGGACGCGATGCTCGCGCTGCGGCGCGACCGCTCGCCATCGCCTCCGCCGAACGCAAGCATGCCGCGCTGATCGCCATGGCCGACGCCATCCGCCGCAATGAGCCAGGCATCCTCGACGCCAACGCAATCGACATGGCCAATGGCGTCGAATCCGGCCTCACATCCGCATCGATGGACCGTCTCAAGCTGGACTCGGGCCGCATCCGTTCGATGATCGACGGCATCCGCGAGATCGCCGAGCTGAAGGACCCGGTCGGCGAAGTCATCGCCGCCTGGGATCGTCCGAACGGGTTGAAGATCGAGCGTGTCCGCACCCCGCTCGGCGTCATCGGCGTGATCTTCGAGAGCCGCCCGAACGTCACGGCGGACGCCGGCGCGCTGTGCTTCAAGGCCGGCAATCCGGTGATCCTGCGGGCGGGATCCGACTCGGCCAACTCGTCAGCGGCGATCCATGCCTGCCTGGTCGAGGGGCTGAAAGCGGCGAAATTGCCCGAGGCCTCAATCCAACTCGTTCCGGTGACCGACCGGGCGGCAGTCGGCGAAATGCTGAAAGGCCTCGACGGCAATCTCGACGTCATCGTGCCGCGCGGTGGCAAGAGCCTTGTCGCGCGCGTCCAGTCGGAAGCCCGCGTGCCGGTCTTCGCCCATCTCGAAGGCATCTGCCACCTCTACATCGACAAGTCCGCCAACCTCGACATGGCGGTAGCAATAGCCGTCAACGCCAAGATGCGCCGCACCGGCATCTGCGGCTCGGCCGAGACTCTGTTGGTCGACCGCACCGTGGCGAACACGCATCTGGTTCCGATCGTCGAAGCACTGGCAAAAGCCGGCTGCGAAATCCGCGCCAGCGCCGAGGTTCGGTCGCTCTATCCTGCCGCGAAGCCTGCGGTCGACGCCGACTGGACGACCGAATATCTCGACGCGATCATCTCCGTCGCGCTGGTCGACGGCGTCGCAGGCGCGATCGACCACATCGAGACCTATTCCTCACACCACACCGAGGCGCTTGTCGCTGAGGATGCGGCAGCGGTGGAGCGCTTCTTCTCCGAAATCGATTCGGCGATCCTGCTCCACAACGCCTCGACGCAGTTCGCCGATGGCGGCGAGTTTGGCATGGGGGCCGAGATCGGCATCGCCACCGGCAAGATGCACGCGCGCGGCCCCGTCGGCGTCGAACAACTGACCTCGTTCAAATACCGTGTGCGGGGAACGGGGCAGGTCCGGAAGTGAGTATGTTCTGAAACCCCGAGAATGTTCATGTAATGCACATTCCATTGTGTTAGCTTGTGCACATGAGCACACAATCTTCCGAGACAGTGACCATTAGAGTGGCGAGCGAAACCAAGGCCCGCCTCGAGGAACTGGCCCTCCACACTCGTCGTTCCAAATCGTTTCTCGCAGGCGAAGCGATTGCCGGCTATGTTGAACGTGAACTTGCAATTATCGAGGGGATCAAGCGTGGTCTGGCTGATATGGAAGCAGGCCGTGTGACCCCCCATGCCGAGGCGATGGCGCGACTCAGAAAAACGGTCGCAGACGCATCGCGAAGATGAGGACTGTTGTCTGGTCAGACGATGCTCTGGACGACATCGACGCGGTCTTGCTTCATGTTGCTCAAGACAGCCCCAAAGGTGCCTTGACGCTCATTGATCGGATCGAAAACGCCGCGGCAGGTCTTGCAGACTTTGCGACAGGTCGGCCAGGCCGAGTCCCTGGAACTTACGAGAAGGTGGCTGGGCGCACTCCCTACACGATTGCCTACGCGCTGACGGACCGCCGGATCACCATTCTTCGCGTGATCCACGGCAGCCGCGATTGGCCGGAAGGCGAATGGCCTGCGGAATGAATTTCAACGGCTTGGACAAGCACTACCTCCGCATGCCGCATGTCGAGAAGGGCATGGCGGTCGGCCTGTTCGGCGGTTCGTTCAATCCGCCGCATGCCGGCCATCTGCTCGTCGCCGAAATCGCTCTGCGCAAGCTGAAGCTCGACCAGCTCTGGTGGATGGTGACGCCCGGCAACCCGCTGAAGAGCACCCGCGAGTTGAAGCCGCTGGCGGAGCGGATCGCGCTGTGTGAGGCGATGTCGCCCGACCGCAAGATCAAGGTGACCGCCTTCGAGGCGAGCCACAATGTGCGTTACACCGCCGACACGCTGGCGCTGGTGAAGTTGCACAATCCGGGCGTCAACTTCGTCTGGATCATGGGCGCGGACAGCTTGCGCGACTTCCACCGCTGGCAGCGCTGGCACGAGATCGCGCTGACCTTCCCGATCGCCGTGATCGACCGGCCCGGCTCGACGCTGGCTTTCCTGTCGTCGAAAATGGCCAAGACCTTCGACTATGCCCGGCAGGACGAGGACGACGCACCCTTGCTGGCGCGCATGCATGCGCCGGCGTGGACCTTCATCCACGGCCCCCGATCCTCGCTCTCCTCTTCGGCCATCCGAGCCGGCCTCGCCTAAGTCCTTGCGCCAGATCGCGCCAATCGCCTGTCCACCGAAGGGACGCTCTTCCATGTCGCTTTTGACGCCGCGCCTGACTGGCGCTGCCGTCAGATTGGACAAATGAGCACCGCCGAGCTAACATTTCCGACCGAGGACGCGCCGATGATCGGCGTCGCCGGCGTTATCCTGGCGATGGCGCTGGCCGCGATCGGCAACGGACTGATGTTCGCCTACATTCCGGTCCGGCTGGGCGCCGAAGGCTATGAGCCGACCTGGGCGGGGCTGATTCTGACCAGCTTGTCCGCCGGCGGCATCGCCGGCTGCCTGCTCACCGCCTGGCTGGTCCGGCGAGTCGGCCACGCACGCGCGTTCATGGTGTTCTCGGCGCTGATCATCCTGTCCAACGCGCTGGTCGGCATGGGCACATATCCACTGGTCTGGATCGGCGCCCGGGCGCTGTACGGCTTCGCCATCTGCGGCATGTTCGTGGTTGCGCAGAGCTGGCTGAACGACGCCGTCGGTAATGCCGTTCGCGGCCGCATCATGGCGATCTTCTACGTCTGCTACATCGTCGGTCTTGGCGTCGGCTCGTACCTGATGGGCTTTCTCGACGTCTCGGCCGCCGCCGCGCCCATTCTCGGCATCGCCTTCACCGCGCTCTCCATCCTGCCCGTCGGGCTGACCCGCCTGCGCCAGCCGCCACCGCCGCAAGGTGCGTCGGTGGCGATCCGCGAGGCGTGGCGCATCTCGCCGGTGGGCGTCGCCGGCATGCTGGCGGTCGGAGGACTGTCGATGATGATCGCCGGCTTCGCGCCGATCCACGCCACCGCGCGCGGCTACAGCCAGCAGGAAGTGGCAACGCTGATGTTTGCCATGCCGCTCGGCACGCTGCTCTTCCAGATCCCGTTCGGCTGGGTCTCGGACCGCACCGACCGCCGCTATGTTCTGATCGCCGCGTCGGTGCTGGTTGTCATCGCTGGCGTCGCCGCCAGCCGCTTCGACGGCGCCGCCCTGCTGGTGATGATCCCGATCTACCTGGTGTGGGGCGGCGCTGCCGAATCGATCTATTCGCTGTCCTCAGCGCATGCCAACGACCGCGCCTCGAAGGACAACCTGGTCACGCTGTCGAGCAGCATGCTGTTCCTCTGGTCGGTGTCGGGCTTCATCGTGCCGGGCCTCGGCACGGCGCTGACCGCAGTATACGGCACGCAGTCTTTCATAATTGTGGCCATCGTCATCGCCGCGCTGTTCTGCGCCTTCGTCATCTGGCGCGTCCGACAGGCGCCGCCGGTTCCTGCGGTCGAAACCGGCAGCTTTACCCCGATGACGGCACAGGCTCCGCTGCCGGTCGAACACGCGCCGGGCGATCGAAACGGCGAGCCTATTCTCTAAGTCTTGAAACTGTCGCGGGACTCTGCCTATTTATAGGAGGTTCGCGCGGGACGAGCATGGTCAACCCTTTCCCGCATTGAAAGGAACGAAGCTGAGAACAGAACTGCGGAAGAGGGCTGAAATCATGCCTTCGACGGCCGGGAACAACGCTTCGAGCGCGTCCTCGGCCTTGAAACAGGTCATTGCAAGTCTCGAAGACTCCAAGGCTGAAAACATCATCTCCATCGACATTCAGCGCAAGTCCAGCCTCGGCGATTACATGGTGATCGCGTCGGGCCGGTCGAACCGTCATGTCGCGGCCGTCGCCGACCATCTTCTCAAGGCTTTGAAGGATGCGGGTCTCGGCCAGGCGAAGGTCGAAGGTCTGACTGGCGCCGACTGGGTGCTGATCGACGCGGGCGACATCATCGTCCATGTCTTCCGGCCCGAGGTGCGCGAGTTCTATAACCTCGAGAAGATGTGGCAGTCCGGTCTGGAGGAAGAGACGGTTCACTGACCTACTGCATCGGCCCGAAGCCGGTATCGGCTTTCGGAAAGCACGATGCAGCAGATCAGTCGGTGAACGCGCTCTTCGACAGGCGATGCGGATAGGAATCCATGCCGTTGGCCGCATGAAGGCGGGCCCGGAACGCGACCTTGCCGCGCGCTATGCCGACCGTTTCGCCAAGTCGGGTCCGGCGATCGGCCTCGAATGGGCCGGCGTGAGCGAGATCCCCGAAAGCCGCGCGCAGAGCGCGATGCTGCGCAAGCAGGAAGAGGGCCGCGCGCTGATGTCCGCCGCGCAAGGGTCGACACTCATCCTCCTCGACGAAACCGGAAAATCGATCGGCTCCGAAACCTTCGCCGCGAAGATCGGCGACCTGCGCGATTCAGGCACACGCCAGCTTCTGTTCGCGATCGGCGGCGCGGATGGGCTCGACCCGGACCTGCATGCCAAGGCGGCGCTGATCCTGTCCTTCGGGGCGATGACCTGGCCACATCAGATTGTCCGCGTCATGCTCGCCGAACAGCTTTATCGCGCCACGACCATCCTGTCGGGACACCCATATCACCGGGCGTGAGCGCTAGGCGGCCTTGCGCATCCGCGCCGCGAAGAAGCCGTCCAGACCCGACATCGCCGGTGTTTCCATCGCAAGCCCAGCAGGCGTGGTGCGGAGGAAGCCCTCTCCCGTCACAAATTCCGCAATGCCCGGCGCATCGCCCGCGGCGATCGGATCGAGCGCCATGTCAGGCGTCGCGGCGAGGAAGCCGCGCACCAGCGCCTCGCCCTCTTCCGGATCAAGCGAGCAGTTGGAGAACACCAGCGTTCCGCCTGGCTTCAGCAGCCGCGCCGCGCTGTCGAGCAGCTTGCGCTGGACGTCGGCGAGCTTGGTGATGTCAGCCTCGGTCTTCGTCCACAGCACGTCCGGGTGCCGGCGCACCGTGCCGGTGGACGAGCATGGCGCATCGAGCAGGATCGCGTCGAACAGTTCCGCTGGGGCATAGGTGGCGAGATCGGCGGTGACGAGTTCTGCGTCAAGTTTCAGCCGTTCGAGATTTCCGGCCAGCCGCTTCAGCCGGTTTGCCGAGATTTCGACGGCGGTCACATTCGCTCCAGCCAGCACGAGCTGCGCAGTCTTGCCGCCCGGCGCGGCGCACAGGTCGGCGACGCGCTTGCCGGCGACATCGCCCATCAGCCGGGCCGGCAGCGTTGCAGCCGCGTCCTGCACCCACCAGTCGCCCTCGGCATAGAAGGGCAATTCGGTGACGGCGCGGTCGAGCTTTTCGATGCGTATCGAGCCGGTCGGCAGCACGGTTCCGCCGAGCGTCTCCGCCCAGCCCGCGGCATCCGACTTCACCGTGAAGTCGACCGGCGATTCCAGCCGGTGCGCCGCCAGAATGGCGTCCGTCGCGTCTTTCCCGTACGCCTTCTCCATGCGCCGGATGAACCAGTCGGGCGCATCGCGCGTCGCAGCCAGCAGCCGGGGCAGCGCCTCGTCCTTGTCGCGCCCGACGCCGCGCAGCACCGCGTTGACCAGCGAGGCGAAGCGCTGTGTGCGCGGATCGGCCTTGGCCTGCTCGACCGCGACATCGACGGCGGCGCTGTCGGGAATGTCGAGAAACAGCATCTGCGCCAGCGCGACATGCAGGATGTGCGACAGCATATGCGCATTGCCGGGCAGCGGCCGGTCGAGCCGCTCGCGGATCATCGCCTCGATGGTAGCGCGGTGGCGCAGCGCCGAAACCAGGATGGCGCGGACGAGGCCGCGATCGCGCTCGTCGAGTGCGCGATATTGCGGATGGCCGTGGCTGGCGTCCGTCATGCCGTCGAGCGGCGTCCGCGCCTCCACCACGGCGGCGAGCAGCCGCGCCGCCGCCTGTCGGGCGGGCAGGCCCGGGACAGTTGCGCGATCGCCTGAAAAACCAGAGGTCTTGCGTTCGGGCCGCAAGCGCGGCGTCACTGCCAGGGTCCCTTGGACTTGCGCGGCCCTGTCGGGTTGCGGCCCCATGGGGTCGACGCCTGCGGCTCAGGCGCCTTGGGCTCGGCCGGCGCCGCAGGCGTGGAGCCGCCCCACGGTCCCGATTTCGGCGCACGTGGCGCGTCCGGCGCCTCGGGCTCAACCGCTCGCTCCGGCCGGGCGCGAGGCTGCGGCTCCGGCTGCGCCTGGAACTCCGCCGCCATCTGGCGCAGCGCGGCGATGCGGTTCTCGGTGGCCGGATGGGTCGAGAACAGATTGTCCATCCGCTCGCCCGACAGTGGGTTGATGATGAACATATGCGCCGTGGCGGGCGCCCGCTCCGCATCCGGGTTGTGGATGCGCCCTGCCGCGGTGGCGATCTTGCCAAGCGCCGCGGCCAGCCACATCGGGTTGCCGCAGATCTCCGCGCCGCGCCTGTCAGCCGAATACTCGCGCGTCCGGCTGATGGCCATCTGCACCATCGCTGCCGCGAGCGGCGCGACGATCATCGCCACCAGCACGCCGATGAAGCCGAGCGGATTGTTGTTGTCCCGATTGCCGCCGAAGAAGAACGCGAAATTGCCGAGCATCGAGATCGCGCCGGCCAGCGTCGCGGTGATCGTCATCGTCAGCGTATCCCGGTTCTGGATATGCGCCAGTTCGTGCGCCATCACGCCCGCGACCTCCTCGTAGGACAGCCGCTCCAATAGGCCCGTGGTCGCGGCGACGGCCGCGTTCTGCGGGTTGCGGCCGGTGGCGAAGGCGTTCGGCTGCTCGTTCTGGATCAGGTAGACTTTCGGCATCGGCAGGCCGGCATTCTGCGACAGTCCGCGCACGATCTCGAAATATTCCGGCGCATTCCGCTCGTCGATCTCGACGGCGTGGTGCATCCGCAGCACCATCTTGTCCGAGTTCCAGTAGCTGAACAGGTTCATCGCCGCGGCAATCACGAACGCGATCATCATGCCGCCGGTGCCGCCGATCAGATAGCCGACGCCCATGAACAGCGCGGTCATGAAAGCGAGCAGCATTGCGGTGCGGATCAGATTCATCGAGAACTCCGGTTCGACATCGTCCCTGCCCCTGTCTTGGGCGGGCATGTCCCTATATGATGGGGAAGACCAGGTTGCACTTCAATATTCGGACAGCGGAATGACCGACGACAGCGACGAGCCCGGAAAGACGTTGCCCCCCGCGGCGCAGCGCGCATTGGCCGAAGCCGAGGCGCGGCGCAAGGCGGCGCGGCGCCAGCCGGCGCCGCCGAAGGAAATCGGCGGCCGCGGCGGCGAGGAGCCGGTGCGCTATGGCGACTGGGAAGTGAAGGGCATCGCCACGGATTTCTGATTCCGCACGCCCTTCTGCGAGTTGGCAATTTGCGCCTGTTCGGGAACCGGACGAAAAGTTCGGCGTTCTCTGGAAATCCTCTTTCCAAACGAACGGTGCAGTCCATGCTCATCCGCCTCGGTTACGAACTCGCGATCGAAGTGCCGCAAGCCACGGCCGTCGTGACGGCGCTGGAAATCCATCCTGACCGCAAGCACGATCTGCGCTGGGAGTCGGGATTCATGCCAACCCCGCTCGTCAAGACGGAAACCTACGCCGACGCGTTCGGCAACCGTTGCCGACGCTTTCTGGCGCCGGCCGGAAAGTTCGTCATGCGCTACGACGCGGTGGTGGAGGATTCAGGTCTCGCCGACGCCCAGGTCGTGGACGCCGAGGAAACGCCGGTCGCCGAACTGCCGACCGAATGCATCGGCTATCTGCTCGGCAGCCGCTACTGCGAGACAGATCATCTGTCCGGCATGGCCTGGAACCTGTTCGGCCACACCAAACCCGGCTGGGAGCGCGTCCAGGCGATCGTCGATTACGTCCACGACCGCCTGTCCTTCGGATACGGCTATGCCCGCTCGACCCGCACGGCTGCGCAGGCGCATGAAGAGCGCGTTGGCGTCTGCCGCGACTTCGCCCATCTCGCCATCGCCTTCTGCCGCGCGATGAACATTCCGGCCCGCTACGTCAACGGCTATCTCGGCGACATCAACGTTCCGGCCGATCCGGCGCCGATGGATTTTAGCGCCTGGATGGAGGCCTATGTCGGCGGCAAGTGGCACACGTTCGACGCCCGCCACAACAAGCCGCGCACCGGCCACGTGGTGGTCGCGCGCGGCCGCGACGCCACGGACGTGCCCTTGGTCCACACATTCGGCCCGCACCAGCTCACCAAGTTCGAGGTCTGGACCTACGAGCAGACCGCTGGCTTGGACAGCGGGCGGAAGCCCGACAACGGCTTTCGCGTGAGCGCCGCGGCGTAGCCGACGCGTCCCTGATTTTCGTTCAACGCCTGAATCAAAAAGGCCTCCCGCGAGGGAGGCCTTTCCGTGTTTCGTCCGCGGGCGCGACCCTGGCAATGACAATCGTCATCGGCCGCGCGTCATGCACTTTGTCAGGAAGGCTGCTTCCCGGAAAGGCAATCCGCCGAGGCCACGCGCAGGAAAACGAAATCACTCGACATCGGATCACCTCCTTTCAGTTCGTTGAACACAGAGGAGAATGTGGGACCGTTCGCCTTGATGCGCAAGCGGAAATTTCCCTGCCGCAATGGCTAGGGCGCCAGGTGCCGGAATGCCGCCACGACCTGCTCATAGAGCGCCCGCTTGAACGGCACGATCAGCTCCGGCAGGTCCGCCATCGGCTTCCACTCCCAGCGGTCGAACTCGGCGGTATGGCCGCCCGGTGGCGGGTCGATCGCGATTTCGCTCTCGTCGCCCTCGAAGCGGAAGGCGAACCATTTCTGCGTCTGGCCGCGGTATTTGCCCTTGAGCGCGATGCCCATCACGGCCTTCGGCAGGTCATAGTTCAGCCAGCCCGGAGCCTCGGCAAGCAGCGACACCGATTTGATGCCGGTCTCTTCGTAGAGTTCGCGATAGGCTGCCGGCAGAGGGTCTTCGCCCTTGTCGATGCCGCCCTGCGGCATCTGCCACAGCTTGTCCGTGCCGGACATCTCGCTGTCGGGCTCGGCGATGCGCCGGCCGGCCCAGACCAGCCCGTCGCGGTTCAGCACCATCACGCCAACGCAGGGACGATACGGCAGCGTCTCGGGATCGATGACCTTGGCCTTCTTCGCCATTTCAGCGCCCCGCCTCTGGATCGTTTGCAACCGCCGACACCGGCACGATCTCGATGCCGCGCTTCTTCGCCTCGGCCACCCAGGTGACGACTGCAGCTACCGTCAGGTCGAAGGCGGAGCCTATGCCGATTGCCGAGCCCCGCGCCCGCGCGGTCGCCTCAAGTTCGTCGAGCTTCTTCAGGATCGCGCCGCGCTCGCGCACGCTGTCGATGATGCCGTCGCCGGCGGCGAAGGGAACGGCGTTGCCAAGCGCCAGTTCGGGCGCGACGCTGCGCGCGCTGGTGCCGTCGTCGAGGTAGAGCAACCCGCGCTTGCCCAGCTCCTGCATCACCGGGATCATGGCGTCCCGCTCGCCGACGAAGCGGCCGCCCATATGATTCATCACCCCGGTGTAGTTTGTGGTGCGCGACAGCGCCCAGCGCAGATTGTCGAGGTTCTGCTCAGGCTCGGCGTCGACCGTCAGAGTATTGCGTCCGGGATTGACGGCTGGATAGTCGAACGGCTCCAGCGGGATCTGCATGACGATCTCGTGGCCCTTTTGCCGCGCGCTTTGCATCCAGCGCGACAGGCTGTTGCCGGCCGACGCGAAGCCCAGCGTCACCTCCGCCGGCAGCGTATTGATCGCTGTCTGGGTGCCGGTCTGGGACAGGCCAAGTCCGCCGATCACCAGCGCGACCTTGGCGCCGCGCGAGCCTGACCATGCGCCGGCATAGACATCGAACGGCCGGCGGCCATCAGCGGAACGGATCGGCAGCGGCCCGGTCTCGGTGTCCTCCAGCAGTTCGCGGTCCGGCAGATGCGCGGTGCGCGGATTGCGCGCCAGCGCCGACGGGTCGCGGATAATGATGACGTTGCCGGACGGCGACGTGTCGGGGTCGACCTTGATGATCGATGGGCCGTCTGGATTGGCCTTCGGCAGCGGCATGGTCTTGGGCGCCGCGACCGGTTCGGGCGCGGCAACCGCGACTTCCGGCACTGAGACGGCCTCGCGCAATGGCGTGCGCAGGCCGTTGTCACGGGTCGCGATGAAGGTCGAGCTGGCGACGACCGCGAGCAAAACCGCCATTGCGCCAAACGGCAGGCGGCTCAGTTCCGCGCCGAACCCGCCTGTGCGGACCGGACCGGACTGGCCAAGCGGCTGCTCGATATTCCTGTTCAGGATCTGTGCTCCAGCGACGTCTCGAGGAAATGCCAAGTCACGCCGGCTGCACGTACAACGAAGCGGGCCGGCGGGACAAGCCGCCGGCCCGCTCGGATTACTGGTTGTTCATCACGGCCTTGGTCGGGTCGGCCGGGAAGGAAGCATCGGTCTTTGCGCCGCGCACGAGATCCAGCGCGTAGTTGAGCTGGATGTCATCCTTCGGATCCGGCGGCACATAGGCGGCCGAGCCGGAACCTTCAGTGCCTTCCTGCTGGCCCTTGATGTGGCCCTTCAGGTCGGATTCGCCACGGGTCACGTCGCGTCCCTGCAGTTCTTCCGGCAGCGGCTGCTCAACCTTGACGTCAGGCGTAATGCCCTTGCCCTGGATAGAGGTGCCCGACGGCGTATAGTAAAGCGCTGTCGTCAGCTTCAGCGCGCCGTTCTCCGGCAGCGGGATGACGCTCTGCACCGAACCCTTGCCAAAGGACTGTGTGCCCAGCACGGTCGCCCGCCGATGATCCTGCAACGCACCCGCAACGATCTCGGAGGCCGAGGCGGAGCCGCCATTGACCAGCACGATCAGCGGCTTGCCATCGATCAGGTCGCCGGCACGGCTGTCATAGCGCTCGGTCTTCTCCGGGTCGCGGCCACGGGTCGAGACGATCTCGCCCTTGTCGAGGAAGGCGTCCGAAACGCTGATCGCCTGGTCGAGCAGGCCGCCCGGGTTGAGACGCAGGTCGAGGATGTAGCCCTTGAGGCCAGCAGCCGGCGCCTGCTTCTCGATCGAGTCGATCGCCGCCTGCAGGTCGCCGAACGTTTTCTCGGTGAATGAGTTGATCTTGACGTAACCGACATCATTCTCGACGCGGAAGCGCACGGCGCGCACCTTGATCGTCTCACGGATGATCGTGATCTTGATCGGGTCGGTCGCGCCCTCGCGGATGATCGTGAGGTCGATCGGCGTGTTGACCGCGCCGCGCATCTTCTCGACGGCTTCCTCGAGCGTCAGCCCGCGGACTTCCTGGCCATCGATCTCCGCGATCAGGTCGCCGGACAGGACGCCCGCGCGCGCCGCCGGCGTTTCTTCAATCGGCGAAATGACCTTGACCAGCTCGTTCTCCATCGTAACCTCGATGCCGAGGCCGCCGAACTCGCCACGAGTCTGGACGCGCATGTCCTTGGCCGCATCGGGGTTCAGGTAGGAGGAATGCGGATCGAGCGAGGAGAGCATGCCGTTGATGGCGCTCTCGACCAGCTTCTGCTCTTCCGGCGGGGTGACATACTGCGCCCGGACGCGCTCGAAAATGTCGCCGAAGATCGCCAGCTGCTTATATGTGTCGGAACCCGCCGCGTTGGCGCTCGAACCCGGCGCACCATAGACCAGGCTCATTGCCGACGCGCCCATCAGCGCACCAGCAAACAGAAGCGACACCTTACGAATCATGGCCTGTCCTTCCAGGTTGCCTTTCCTGCCACCAGGGGGCGGGATCGACGGGTTTTTGGTCCTTGCGAAACTCGATATAGAGTTCCGCCTGCGCATTTACACTCTCGTCTGACGATACGCTCGCGATTCGCGTCTCGCCCATCGCACCGACAGGTTCTCCGGCGAGCACCGTCTGACCCTGCGACACGCTGATTCTGCCCAACCCCGCCAACACCACATGATAGCCACCGCCGGCATCCAGTATCAAGAGTTGGCCGTAGGAACGGAACGCTCCCGCATAGAGCACCGTCGCATCGGACGGTGCGGTGACGATTGCTCCGGATTGTGTTCTTACCGTGTCGCCAAAGGCTGTCACGCCGGCATCGTCGACATGGCCAAACGCCAGAACTTTCTTGCCGGAGACGGGCAGAGAGAGCAGCCCGTGCAGCGCCGGGAATGGCGCGGCGCTGGTCAGCCTGTTGCCCTCAGGCACCGCGCGCTCAGCACTTTGCGCCTCGCGCTGCAACCGCGCTTCCTCGGCAAGCCGGGCGGTTTCGGCGGCTTCGCGGGCCGCCTCCATGCCGGACTCCAGTGACGCAATCAGGTCCTTCAGGTTGCCCGCCTTGGACGCCAGCTTGGCGGCCCGCAGCTGCTCGGCCTTCAGCGTCTGTTCCGAACCCGTCTGCAGCTTCTGCTTCTCATCAAGCAAAAGTGACAGCCGCGTGCGGCCCTCGGCCTGCTCGGCGATCGCGGCAACCAGCCGAACGCGTTCCGACGCGATTGTCTCGCCGACGCGGGACAATTCCTTGAGGTCGGCCAGCAGAGTGGTTGTCTCCGCGCGCAGTTCAGGCACGACAGCGCCGAGCAGGATGGCGCTGCGCACCGACGACAGCGCATCTTCCGGCCGCACGAGGATGGCCGGCGGCGGGTTCAGGCCCATGCGCTGCAATGCGCCGAGCACTTCGGCGAGCACGCCGCGCCGCTCGGACAGCGAAAGCCGGATCGAGTCCTGCTGCTCCTGGAGGTCGGACAGGCGGCTTTCCATGCCGGCGACGTCCTCGGCCAGCTTCTTTTCGGTTTTCGCGGCCTGGATCAGCGCCGTGGTGATCGAGGCATTGTCCTTGCGAATGCGGGCGATTTCATCGGCCAGCGTCTTCTGCCGCGCATCCGACAGGCTGAGTTCACTGGTGATCCGCTCATATTCGCCGCGGGTCTCGGTGTGCCGCGAGGCGAGATCCGCCGGCGCCTCGGCATGCGCCGACGTGATCGCCATCGTCGCAAGGACGGCGATTCGGAGGGTCCGGATCAGATGTCGTTTCACGCGTTTTCCAGCTCGAAGACGGAGTGGCAAATGGACGCGAAGCCTACCAAGACGATCGTTAAGGAAGCATCAACCATGCACCCTGCGGCCGGCCTTTGCGAGACGCATGCAACAGGATTGGTGACGCTCCTGTCCATGGGTTTTTTGCGGCTGCATCTTGCTCCTCGCGGAAATAACTGAATCAGGTAGTCTGGGTTCGGCGGGACGGTGAGGAGGCAGGCTTTTTTGGCGGCGGACAGGGGACAGGGGCCGGCTCTTTGGGGCTTTGCCGCGCGCGAGCAATGGCGCCGGATCAAACGCCGTTTCGGCGGCGGTCCGGCCTATCGCTGGCGTTTTTCCGGCCGCACGCCTGAACGGATCCTCGTCGCGCCGCCCGATCTGCGCCTGCCCGATCCACAGATCGCCAGCGAAATGTATCATGGCCGCTTCCCGCTCGCCGGCCAGATGGTCGAGACCGGGGGCGCATCGCCATTCCAGGTCGTTGGCGCGAGCGCCGCCTGGCAGCGCTCGCTGCACTCGTTCCGCTGGCTGCGCCACATGCGTGAAGCCGGGACCGACCTCGCCGCCTCGAACGCGCGCGCGCTGGTGTCCGACTGGATCGCGATGCATGGCGGGCGCATTGCTGAGCCCGCCTGGGATCCCGCGGTGACCGCAAAGCGCGTCATCGCGTGGCTGCAGCATTCCACCATCGTGCTGCAGGGCGCGGAGTTCCCTTTCTACCGCTCCTATCTGAAGCTGCTTGCCGTGCAGGTGCGCTATTTGCGCGTCGCGGCGCGCGAGATGCCTGACGGCGAGGAACTGCTGCGCGTCCGCATCGCGCTGACCCTCGCCGCGCTGTCCCTGCCGGTACCCACCTCGGCTCTGCGCAACGCGACGAAAACCCTCGCCTCGGAACTCGAACGCCAGATCCTGCCCGATGGCGGCCATGTCTCGCGCAACCCGATGGCGCTGCTGGAACTGCTGGCCGATCTGCTGCCGCTGCGCCAGACCTATGCCAACCAGGGCGAGGCCCCTCCCCAGGCGCTGATGGGCGCGATCGACCGCATGCTGCCGGCGCTCCGCTTCTATCGTCACAGCGACGGTGGCATCGCGCGCTTCAACGGCATGGGCCCGACCGTCGCCGACCGCCTGGCGGCCGTGCTGCGCCATGACGACACCGCCGGCGCGCCGCTGCTGCACGCGCCCTATTCCGGCTATGAGCGGCTCTCGATGGGCGGCACGACGGTGATAGCCGACACCGGCATCGCCCCGCCCTTCGACCTGTCCGACGCGGCGCATGCGGGCTGCCTGTCGTTCGAGTTTTCCTCCGGCCGCCAGCAATATGTCGTCAATTCCGGCGTCGACCTGTTTGGCCCCGACGATTATCGGCCACTTGCCCGCGCCACCGCGGCGCATTCGACGGCAGTGGTCTGCGATACGTCGTCGGCGCGCTTCCAGCTGTCGCCGCGCATGCGCGCGCTGCTCGGCACGCCGCTGCACAACGGGCCGACGAAAGTGCCCTGCGAGCGGCGCGACACCAACGACACGCAAGGCTTCGTCGCCAGCCACAACGGTTATGTCGGCCGCTTCGGCCTGTTCCACGAGCGCGAGATGATCCTGTCGCGCAGCGGCTCGGTGATCGATGGCACGGACCGGCTCTTCCGGCAGGGCGGTCAGCCCGCCCGGGCCAATGGCCGGGACGACATTGCCATCCGGTTCCACCTGCATCCGGAGACGGAGCTTTACCGCGACACGTCCGATCGGCTGGTGCTGGGCGCGCCGGAGCAGGACTACTGGGTGTTCTCCTGCGACGAAGTCGTGCCGCTGGTCGAGGAATCGATCTTCTTCGCCGGCATTGCCGGTCCGCGCCGCACGCGCCAGATTGTGCTCGCCTTCAAGGCGTCGGAAATCGGCGTGGTGCGCTGGAGTTTCACCCGGACCCAGCTCTCGACCCGGACCTAGAGCGCTTCACGTTCAGATAGAAGCGCTCTGTTTCCCGCTGGCGGGCGCCCGCAGCGTCAGGCGGACTTGGCCGTGCCACCAGCACGACCTGCGCCGCCTTCCTGGCGGATCGCCTCGCTATCAAGAAACAAAGCCGCTTCTATCTGAACGTGAAACGCTCTAAGCAGCTAGAGCGCGTCTTGTTTAATCCGGGTCATATCCTGCGGCTCTGAAGTAGTTTGCGCATTCGGCTGGTGTGAACTGGTCGAGTAGCGGTCCGACGGCGTCCCATAGGGCCTTGATGGTCCGTTCGGCCTTGGCGCGCAGCAGGGCCTTGAGCTTGGCGAAGGCGTTCTCGATGGG
>Ga0209906_100254_pt1 | contig 39063 bp, 40 predicted proteins | sample FECB24metaG_FD_188303 | JGI IMG/M metagenome (GOLD analysis project Ga0209906, IMG submission 188303) | Cyanobacterial communities from the Joint Genome Institute, California, USA from Joint Genome Institute, California, USA - FECB-24 metaG... ... | reverse complement strand
CGGCCCCAGACCCCAATCGATTTGGTGCGTTCAAATGGGGTCTGGGGCCGCGGGCCCCAGCCGCCGGAGGCCTCTTCCTGCTCGCCGCCTGCGCCACCGGCCCGGATTATGTTCCCCCGGCAATGCCGGCCGCCGCACTCACGCCCTCGGCGGTGGCGACGGCCGATGCAGCGCCTGACGCCTGGTGGCGGCTGTACGACGATCCTGTTCTCGATGATCTGATTGCCCAGGCTTTTGCCGCCAATACGGATCTGCGCGTCGCGACTGCCAATCTGCGCCGGGCACGGGCGGTCCTCGATGAAAATCGCGGTGCCCGGCTGCCGACGACCAACATCACCGGCAGTGCGGTCGAGGCGCAGATCACGGTGCCGACGCCGGCGGGCCCGGTGCCGTTCCGCACCCCGTTCTTCCGGCTCGGGCTCGATGCCAGCTACGAGATCGATCTTTACGGCCGGGTGAGCCGCAGCATCGAGGCCGCGCGCGCCGATGCGGCGGCCGAAGCCGCGGTGCGCGACACGGTGGCGATCAGCGTCGCCGCCGAGACCGCCCGTGCCTATGCCGATGCCTGTTCGGCGGCGCGGCAGTTCGCCGTGGCGGAGCGCTCCTTGAAGCTCCAGGCCGACAGTTTCGACCTGACCGAGCGGCGGGTGGCAGCGGGGCGCGACTCGCCGCTCGATGCCGTCCGTGGGCGGGCGCAGCTCGAAACGACGCGGGCGAGCCTGCCGGGTTTCGCTGCCGAGCGCCGCAGCGCCTTGTTTCGCCTCGCGGTGCTGACCGGCAAGCCACCGACCGAGGCCGATCCGCGCGCCGCCGCCTGCACCGCGCCGCCATTGCTGAAGACCCCGATCCCGGCCGGCGATGGCGCTGCCTTGCTCAAGCGCCGGCCCGATATTCGCCGGGCGGACCGCCAGCTGGCCGCGGCGACGGCGCGGATCGGGGTGGCGACGGCGGATCTTTACCCGCGCATCAACCTTGGCGGCGCCGTGACCGGGCAGGGCACGTCGCCCGGGGCCGTGTTCAGCAGCAACGGCTTCGGCTTCAGCATCGGCCCGGCGATCAGCTGGAGTTTCCCTAACATCACGGTGGCGCGTGCCCGCATCCGCCAGGCGCGGGCGAGTACCGAAGGCGCGCTGGCAAGCTTCGACGGGGTGGTGCTGGCAGCGCTGCAGGAAACCGAAACCAGCCTGTCGGACTATGCCGGCGCCATTGATCGCAACAAGGCACTGCGCAGCGCCCGCGACCAGAGCGCCGAAGCAACGCGGATCGTGCGGCTGCGCTATGGCGCGGGGGCGGAGAATTTCCTCGCCGTGCTCGATGCCGAGCGCACGCTGGCAACCGCCGACGCCAATCTCGCCAGCAGCGATGCAGCGCTGACAACGGCGCAGATTGCGGTGTTCAAGGCGCTGGGCGGCGGGTGGGAGAGCGCGCCGGTGGGTTTGGCGCCTTAGGATTCAAGAGCCGCCGGCGTCCCGGATCGAGCCCGGGATGACCGGGGGCCTATGGCCCCAGACCCCGATTATGGGGACTGGGGCTGTTTTCAGCTATCAGGCGAAAGCGGGGCTGCGACGGCGGACGGCGCTGCCGACGAGGCCGAAGCCGATGACGAACATCGCCCATGTTGCCGGTTCGGGAACAGCGTTGAGGTTGCCGCGGATCTCGCCGCTGGGGATGTTGGCCGTGTGCAGGTTGAAATAGACGTTGCCGAGATCGAGTTCGGCGAACAGCCGGTTGCGTGCCAGTTCGATGGTGCCGCCGCTTGCCGTGATGAAGGCGGCTCGGAACACGCCCTCCTGTGTCAGGTCGAGAAGGCGGGTGATGGTTCCCGACGTCGAGCCGAGCGGCAGGCCGCCGAAGCCGATCGCCACGCCGGCGTTGCCGGTGGGTGCCGCGCAGCAATGGATGTGGCCGTCGACGAGCCCTGAGCCGAGTCCGTTGTAGGTGATGTCGACAAAGATGCTGGTGCCGATCGTGCGCAGGATGCCGAAGCCCGTTGCCGTGGAGGCATTGGGGGGATTTTCGGCGGCACCGCTGAAGGTGGCGCTGTAGGTGACGGCCTGAGCCGAGGTCGAGGCCAGCAGCAGTGCGCTGGCCGCAAGGCATGTCCTGATCATCATGTTGCTCCTTTCCCCTGCCGCCGGGACCGACGACAGCCAAAGTGTCTCAAGACAAGATGACGGTTGCACGCGCACGGACGACGCTGCGACACCGCGTAGCGGATGCTGGGGCTGGGCCAGAGCTGCGGGCTGGCCTGATTGACTCGAACGGGAATGTGTTCTCAATTAGAACATAAGTAGAACATATGAGTCGTTCCCGCCTTGCGGCCCTTGCGGCTTTGCGCGCCCAGCCGGCGGGGCTGGATGCGGCTGTCGTCGACCGGCGGATCGGTTTCGGCGCTGCGGCGGTCGATTCGCGGCTTGGTGGCGGTCTGGCGGTGGCGGCCCTGCATGAATTCTATGCCGCCGGTGCCGCCGATGCCCCGGCGCTGGCGGCGATGGGCCTGCTGCTGGCGCTGCGCAACGGCCGGGCCGGGCCGATCGTCTGGGTGGGGGAGGACCGGGCGCGGGCGGAAGGCCGGCTTTACGGGCTGGGGCTGGTCGAGATCGGCATCGATCCGGCGCGGCTGCTGCTGGTGGAGGCGCCCGACACACTGGGTGTGCTTCGCGCCGGCGCCGATGCGGTGGCGTGCGATGCCGTGGCAGCGGTCATCCTCGCCCCCCATGGCAAGGCAGCGGCGCTCGACCTGACCGCGACCCGGCGGCTGGCGCTGGCGGCGGCGCGATCGGGGGTGACGGTGCTGGCGCTGCGCCAGGGGGAGCCTTGCCCCAGCGCCGCGCTCAGCCGCTGGCAGGTGGCGGCGGCGCCGTCGCTGCGCTTGCCCGGCGAAGCGCCAGGGTTGCCCGTGTTCCGGCTCGATCTGCTGCGCCACCGCGGCGGCATAACGGGCTTTTCATGCCTTCTGGAGTGGAATCGTGACCTTCAAGCCTTTGCAGAAGCGCATTCTGGCGCTGCACCTGCCGTTGCTTTCGAGCGAGCGGGTGCGGCGGCAGAGCGCCGCCAGCGCAACCGCCGCGCTGCCTGAAGCGCCGCTGGCGCTTGTCGAGCGCGAGCGCGGTACCATCCGTCTTGCCGCTCTCGATGCGGCGGCGCTGGCGCTCGGGCTGGCGCCGGGGATGGCGCTTGCCGATGCGCGGGCGCGGGTGCCCGATCTCCACACCCTGCCGCACGATCCGGCGGCCGATGCCGCGCTGCTCGACTGGCTGGCCGATGGCGCCGATCGCTACACGCCGATGGTCGCGGTGCGGCTGCCGGCGGGGCTGGTGCTCGATATCACCGGCTGCACCCATCCCTATGGCGGCGAGGCCGGACTCGCCGAGGATCTCGACCGGCGGTTGCGCCGGTTGGGCCTTACCGCCGGGCTGGCAGTGGCAGGCACCCCCGATGCCGCGCTGGCGCTGGCGGCGCACGGCCTTGCCGAAGTCGAGGATTTGCCGGTGACCGCGCTGGCCGTGCCCGAAGCCGTTCATCTGGCACTGCGCCGGGCCGGGTTGAAAACCATCGGTGCCGTCGCCCGCCAGCACCGCGCCGCACTCGCCGCGCGCTTCGGGGAAGACATGACGGCAGCGCTGGCGCGGATGCTGGGGGAAGTCGATGTCGCGCTGTCGCCGCGCCAGCCGCCGGCGCCGGTCACGGTCGAAAGCCGTTTTGCAGCGCCGCTCACCCAGAGCGAGGCGGCGCTTGCCGCGATTGCCGCACTGGCGGTGCGCGCCGGGGTGCGGCTGGCCGAGCGTGCCGAGGGCGGGCGGCGTTTCGAGGTGACGCTGTTTCGCAGCGATGGCCATGTTGCGCGGCTGGCGGTCGATACCGCGGCCCCGCTGCGCGAGGCGGGGCGGCTGATCCTGCTGCTGCACGAACGCATTGCCGCGCTCGCCGACCCGCTCGATCCGGGGTTCGGCTATGATCTCATTCGCCTGGATGTGCCGGTGGTGGTGCCGCTGGCGGCGCAACAGCTCGATCTTTCGGGCGGTGATCTTGGTGCCGGCGAAGTCAGCGCGCTGGTCGACCGGCTCGGCGCGCGGCTTGGGCGCGGGCGGGTGCGGCGGCTGGTGGCGGCCAATACCCATATCCCCGAGCAGGCGGCGTTCGATCTGCCGCTTGCCGATCTGGCAGCGACCAGCCGCTGGCCGCTGGCGCCCTCCGGCGAGCCGCCCTGGCGGCCCTTGAAGCTGTTCGATCCGCCGCAGATCGTCGAAGTCATCGCCGAAGTCCCGGATGGGCCGCCGCGGCGCTTTCGCTGGCGCCGCCGGCTCCATGAAGTGACGGCGCATGAAGGGCCCGAACGCATTGCCGCCGAATGGTGGCGCCGCGCCGATGGCGCCGGGCTGACACGGGATTATTTTCGCGTCGAAGACAGCGACGGCCGGCGTTTCTGGCTGTTCCGCCATGGCCTTTACGGTGTCGAACGCCGGGTGCCGGGGTGGTTCCTGCACGGGCTTTTTGCATGAAATTGGCTGGCGACATTCGATTTTCGGTCATCCCGGGCTTGACCCGGGACCCAGTTGCTTTGGGTGCACAAGAAAGCTGGGTCCCGGGTCAGGCCCGGGATGACGGGGGATGAACGCGTGCGCTTTCGCCGAACTCGCTGCCGCGACGCATTTCAGCTTCCTGCGCGGCGCCTCGGCGCCTGAAATCATGGTCACGGCCGCCGTGGCGCTCGGTCATGGCGGCATCGGCATTGCCGATCGCAACAGCGTTGCCGGCGTTGTTCGTGCCCATGTCGCGGCAAAGGCGCACCCGGACTTCCGCCTCGTCGTCGGCGCCCGGCTGTGTTTCGCCGATGGCACGCCCGATATCATCGCCTATCCCGCCACCCGCCGCGGCTGGGGGCGGCTGACCCGGCTGTTGACGCTGGGCAACCGCCGCGCCGTCAAGGGCGATTGCATCCTCGGGTTCGATGATCTGGCGGGCCATGCCGAGGATCTGCTGCTCATCGCCATGGCGCCCGGCCGCCTCGATGACATTGCAGTGCTCGCCCCGGGCCGCACCTGGCTTGCCGCTGCCATGCCGCGGGGCGGTGCCGATCGCCGGCGGCTGGCATCGCTCGACCGTCACGCCGCCGCTGCCGGAGTGCCGCTCGTTGCCGTCAATGCCCCTCTCTATGCCACCCCCGACCAGCGCCCGCTCCATGATGTCCTCGCCTGCATCGCCGAGAAAACCACCCTTGCCGAAGCCGGGACACGGCTGCTTGCCAATGCCGAACGCCATTTGAAGGCACCGGCCGAAATGGCCAGGCTGTTCGCCGATTGTCCGCAAGCCCTTGCCGAAACCGGCAAGATCCTTTCGCGCATCGATTTTTCGCTCGACCAGCTGGCTTATGAATATCCGCATGAGCCGGTGCCGCCGGGTTTTACCCCGCAAGCCTGGCTGGAAACGCTGACCCGGCAAAAGGCGGCGGCGCGCTGGCCCGGCGGGGTTCCGGCCAAGCTCGAGGCGCTGCTCGCCGAGGAACTGCCGATCATCGCCAAGGCACGCTATGCCCCCTATTTCCTGACCGTCCATGATATCGTCGCCTTTGCGCAGGCGCGCGGAATCCTCTGCCAGGGGCGCGGGTCGGCGGCCAACTCGGCGGTCTGCTATGTCCTCGGCATCACCGCGGTTGATCCGGTAAAGAACAACCTGCTGTTTTCACGCTTCATTTCCGAAGAGCGCCGCGAGCCCCCCGATATCGATGTCGATTTCGAGCATGAGCGCCGCGAGGTGGTGATGCAGTATATCTACACCCGCTATGGGCGGGAGCGCGCCGGCATCGCCGCCACGGTCATCCATTACCGCCCGCGCAGCGCGGTGCGCGAAGTCGGCAAGGTGCTGGGGCTTTCGGAGGATGTGACGACCCGGCTGACAAGCACGGTCTGGGGCAGCTTTGCCAGCCATATGGAAAAGGCGCGCTTTGCCGAAAGCGGTTTTGATCCGGATTCGCCCGAAATCGCCCGGCTCGGCAGTCTCGTCACCCAGATCATGGGCTTTCCCCGCCATTTGTCGCAGCATGTCGGCGGCTTTGTCCTCACCCAGGACCGGCTCGATGAAACCGTGCCGATCCACAATGGCGCCATGCCCGATCGCACCTTCATCGAATGGGACAAGGACGATATCGACGCGCTGGGGCTGATGAAGGTCGATGTGCTGGCGCTCGGCATGCTCACCTGCATCAGAAAGGCCTTTGATCTTCTAGAGACGCATCTGGGCCGGCAATATTGCCTGCAGAGCGTCCCCGATGATGCGCCCGATGTCTACGACATGCTGTGCAAGGGCGATTCGATCGGGGTTTTCCAGGTCGAAAGCCGGGCGCAGATCAACATGTTGCCGCGCCTGCGCCCGCGCGAATTCTACGATCTCGCCATCCAGGTGGCGATCGTCCGCCCGGGGCCGATCCAGGGCGACATGGTCCACCCCTATCTGCGCCGGCGGCAGGGGCGCGAAACGGTGGAATATCCCTCGCCGGCGCCGCCGCACGACCCCGACGAGTTGCGCGGCGTGCTCGGCAAGACATTGGGGGTGCCGCTTTTCCAGGAACAGGCGATGCGGCTGGCGATCACGGCGGCCGCCTTCACGCCATCGGAGGCCAACCGGCTGCGCCGCGCCATGGCGACCTTTCGCAATCTCGGCACCATGCAGGAATTCACCACCAAGATGGTCGAAGGCATGGTCGCTCGCGGCTATGACCGCGATTTCGCCGAACGATGCTTCCGCCAGATCGAAGGCTTTGGCAGCTATGGCTTTCCCGAAAGCCATGCGCTGGCCTTTGCCCGGCTGGTCTGGGTGTCGTCATACCTCAAATGCCGGTACCCGGCGGTGTTCGCCGCGGCGTTGCTCAATTCGCAGCCGATGGGCTTTTACGCCCCGGCGCAGATCGTCCGCGACGCCGCCGAACATGGCGTCGAGGTGCGGCCTGTCGATATCAATTTCAGCTATTGGAACAATAGCTTGGAAGGTGATGCCCTGCGCCTCGGCTTTCGCCAGATCACCGGCTTTCGCGAGCTCTGGGCGGATCGGATCGTGGCGGCGCAGCCTTTCGATTCACTCGAAGACCTGGCGCGGCGGGCGGTGTTGCCCGAACGCGCCTTGCGCTTGCTTGCCGATGCCGATGCCTGTGGTTCGCTTGGCCTCGATCGCCGGGCAGCGGCGTGGGAGGCGCTGCGCACGCCCTCCGCCAGCCTGCCGTTGTTCGCTGCGGCCGCGGCGCGGGAACTTGGCGAGGAAGCTGCCGCCGATCTGCCCTTGCTCACTCCCGGCGAGCAGGTGGCGGCCGATTACCAGACGCTGCGGTTGTCGCTGAAAGGGCATCCGATGGGTCTGTTGCGCAGCGCGTTCGCGGCCGAAAAGGTGCTGACTTGTGCTGACATTTCGGCGGCCCGCAACGGTCGCCGGGTGCGGGCGGCAGGCGTGGTGCTCGTCCGCCAGCGGCCGGGCAATGGCAATGCCATCTTCGTGACCATCGAGGACGAGACCGGCGTCACCAACATCGTCATCTGGGCGCGCCTGTTCGAGATTTTCCGCCGCCCGATCATGGCGTCGCGGCTGATGCTCGTCGAAGGCGAAGTCCAGCGGTCGCCCGAAAATGTCGTTCATCTGATGGCCAGCCGGATCATCGATCGCAGCGCCATGCTCGATCACCTGTCGGATACCGCCCCGACACGTCCCAGCGTTTCCCGCGGCGACGAATTCATCCACCCCGATGCCCCGTCGAGCCACCCCGGCAGCCGCGCTCGCCACCCGCGCGATGTCCGCATCCTGCCACGATCACGCGATTTTCATTGAACGAGCCGCCAGTCGCGAGTGCGCTCTATCGAATGGGGTCCGGGGTCGTCGACCCCGGCCGCCGGAGGCCCTCAAATCTCGATCAGATGATCGGGCAATTCGTTCACATCATCGACCGCCCGCGGAAAATGCTCGGCAAGCACGCCGCCCGCCAGCCCGACCGCGGCGACCACGCCATCGGCGGCACGCCCCGCCTTGACGCCGCCGACCAGAGCCGAAATCGTCGTGCCCCAATGTTCGGGCGGCACCTTGGCGTAGATGGCCGTGTCGGCGATCACTTCGGCGACATGCGCGGGTTCGTCGATGTAGATCAGCACCCCGGTTCGCCCGGCCGTCGCTTCCAGCCCGCGCGCCTTGAACTGGCCGAGTGCGGCGCGGTGCACCCGGTCGCGCCGCAGGCCTGCCGGGGTGAGGACGCGGCCGAGGCCGGCGTACCACAGCAGCGCCAGAACCGCACCGAAGACCAGCACCTGAACGATGATCAGCGCTTCGAGGCTGCGGGCTTCGGCAGCGGCGCCGTCGCTCCAGTCACCGAAAAGCGCAGCCGGCGACCAGCCGGCGACCAGCGCCAGCATCGGCACGGCGAGCGCCAGCAGCGTCGCCACCGACAGGCAGGTAGCCGGGTATCGATGCGGTTCCGTGGCCACGATGACGACGATCTCGCCAGCGGTACGGTTTTCGGCCTCGGCAATCGCCGTGGCGATGCGGCTTCGGTCAGCGTCGGTGAAAAGCATCACCAGCCCCCCGATGAGCCACCGCCGCCGAAGCCGCCGCCACCACCGCCGAAGCCGCCGCCGCCGCCGAAACCGCCCCCACCGCCGCCGCCGCCCCAGCCGCCCATGCCGGGCCCCCAGATGATGGCGGAGCCACTGCGCCGGCCGCGGTTGCCGCGGGCCACCGAAACCACGATCCAGATGATGATGATCGCCAGCCAGACGAGGGTCGAAAGCCCGCCGCCGCTGCGCCGCCCGCCCTGGCGCTCGCTTGCCGCCGCTGCCAGCGCTGCCTGCTGGCGCTGATCGGCGGGGAGTTCGAGCAGGCTGACCAGCGCCTCGGTACCGCCGGTGACGCCGCCTGCCATGTCGCCGGCCTTGAAGCGCGGGACAATGTCGCGGCGGATGATCCGCGACGTCAGCGCGTCGGTCAGCACGCCTTCGAGGCCATAGCCGACTTCGATCCGCACCTTGCGCTCGTTGGGAGCGACGATCAGCAGCGCGCCATTGTTGCTGTCCTTCTGGCCGATGCCCCAGGCGCGGCCGAGCTGATAGCCATATTCCTCGATTTCATAACCCTGGAGATCGGGGACGGTGGCCACGACGACCTGCACTGTTGTCGAGGCTTCGAGTGCCGCCAGCCGGGCATCGAGCGCGGCCCGTGTTTCGGCCGGCAGGATTCCGGCGGCATCCGTCACGCGGCCCTCGAGCTTGGGAAAGCTCGGTGCGGCCATCGCGCCGCTGGCGAGCGACATCACCAGCACCAGACCCGCCAGCAGCAGCGCGACGAGGTTGAGGCGGCTAAGCAGACGGTCGTCCGGCCGGCGGGTCATGGCAACTCCAGAAGCCCCGGCGGCATGGCGCCGCGCGGGGCAGGGCGGCAGTTTAGAACTTCACCGTGGGGGCGGTTTCGGCACCGACAGTCGTCGCCTTGAAGGGTGCGATCGGTTCGGCGCCATAGATCACCTTGGCAGCGATGATCGACGGGAAGGTGCGGATTTCGGTGTTATAGCCCTGCACCGCCTCGTTGTAATCGCGGCGCGCGACGGTGATGCGGTTCTCGGTGCCTTCGAGCTGCGACTGGAGCGCGAGGAAATTCTCGTTGGTCTTGAGGTCCGGATAGGCTTCCTGAAGCTGGCGCAGCGGCACCAGCGAGGCGCCAAGCCGGGCCTGGGCAGCGCCATAGGCTTCGACGGCTGCCGGATCACGCAACTGCTCGGTGGTCAGCTTGATCTGGCTGGCGCTGGCGCGGGCTTCGGTGACTTCGCGCAGCACGTTGCGTTCCTGTGCGGCAGCGCCCTGGACGCTGGCGACAAGATTGGGGATGAGATCCGACCGACGCTGATACTGGTTCTCGACATCGCCCCACTTGGCCTTCACGGCCTCTTCCTTGGTGGGGATGGTGTTGACGCCGCATGCCGACAAACCGAGCGCAAGACCGGCGATGCTGCCGATGCGCAGGATATTGCTTGCGAAACGCTGCATTGGTCGCTGTCCCTTCGAAAATTGTGTCAAGCGCACGCGATATTCACCATTGGCTTTTTTCATGTCGCCAGCCATGCAAGACTGGCCTTGTCAAAGCCAGCGCATAGATAGTGCGCCGCGGGGGAATTCAATAGGGGGCCAGACGATGCTGCAGGAATTCAAGACCTTCATTGCCAGGGGCAACGTTCTCGACCTGGCCGTGGCGGTGATCATCGGTGCGGCTTTCGGCGCCATCGTGAAGTCGTTGACCGACGACATCATCATGCCGGTGATCGGCGCTGCCACAGGCGGCGTCGATTTTTCGAGCTATTTCATCATTTTGGGCGATGTGCCCGCAAGCTACACAGGGTCGCCGACAGACTATCAGGCACTGAAGGCAGCCGGGGTCGCCATGGTCGGATTGGGCGCCTTCGTGACGTCGATCATCAATTTCGTCATCATCGCCTTCGTGATCTTCCTCCTGGTGCGCACTGCCAACAAGATGAAACCGCCCGAAGCGCCCGCGGCCCCTGCCGGCCCGACCCCGAGCGAGGTGCTTCTCGCCGAAATTCGCGACGAGTTGCGTGCGGGCAAGCGCTAGCCTCGTCCCCCTTCTGGCGCTCGCGCTGGCGATCGGTGGCGCGGCGCCGGCGCCGGCGCCGGCACCGGCACAGCTCACCCTGTTTCCCGATCGCTTCTATCGCGGTATGCCGCAGCGCTTTACCGGCGACATGCCGCGGCTGGCGGTGCCGGTGGTGCCGCGCAGCCTGCGTCTCAGCGGTCGCTGGCAGATGTGCACCGAGGCCGATTTCGCAGGCCGCTGTGTCGAGGTCGAACGCGATTATGCCGTGGCGGCGGCGCTTGGTGATGGCATTGCCGTGCGGTCGCTGCGCCAGCTGAGGCCAGGCGTCGGTGCCGGTACGCCTGCGGCCGGGGTCGCGCCCGAGGGTGCCAGCCTGACAGGAGTCGCGTCGCGTTACTGGGCCGCGCCGACCTATGGCGGCGAGCGGATCCTCGCCTGTCCGGACGGCAAGCCGAGCCTCAACTGTGCCCATGATACGGCCGAGGCGATGTGCCGCCGCGCCGGCTATCGCGTGGTTCGGTACTGGCAGATCGAGGCTGTCGACGCGCGGGTCTATCTCGCCGATATCCTGTGCACACGGAGCGACGAGACATGAGACGGACGATGATCGTGGCGGCCGGCCTGCTGGCACTGTCGGGCTGTGCTCGCGAAGTGGCACTGGTCAAGGGCGATCTGCCGGCAGTGACGGGCAGTCTCGAAGGCGGTCCCTGGCTGGTCGAGGATATCAACGGCGGCGGCGTTCCCGATGGCGTCCGCCTCGATGCCACTTTCGATCCTGGCGATCAGAATACCAGCATGGTCTTCGGGTCCAGCGGCTGCAACCGCTTCCGTGGCAGCTGGCAGCAGAATGGCGGGACGGTGAAGCTGGGGCCGCTGGCCGGCACGATGATGATGTGCGAGCCGGCGAAGATGGATACCGAGCGCAAGCTGCTGCAAACGCTGGAGGCTGTCACGATGGTCAGTTTCGATGCGACTGGCGCCGCGCTGCTCAAGGCCCGTGATGGCCGGATCGTCAAGCTGCGGCGCGAGGCGAAATAGCCGGTCAGTCACCACCGCGCAGCTTGTCGCCGGCCAGTGCCACAAGGCCCAGCCACAGCCAGCCGAACATCATCAGCGAGCCACCGATCGGCGCAAAGGCCGCGACCCAGCGCGGCGCGCCCAGCGCCAGGGCATCGAGATTGCCGGCAAAGATCAGGCTGCCGATGGCAACCGCCCAGGCACCCGAGCGCACGAATTTGGTATTGCGCCAGGCGATCAGCCCGAACACCGCAGCGACATGGGGCAGCTGGAACATCACCCCGGTCATGATCCATTCGCGGGCCTGGGGGTCCTTGATGCCATGCGCGGCAAAGGTGCCGAAGGTGAGCGCGAGAACGGCATTGGCCGCGGCAAAGGCCGGCAGCCAACGCGGCACATCTGATGCGGGGCCGCTCAATTGCTTGCTCGCAAAAGCTCGGGGATCAATTGCTTGCTCGCAAAAGCTCGCGGGCGGTGATCATCCGCATGATTTCATTGGTACCTTCGAGGATCTGGTGGACCCGCAGATCGCGGAAGATGCGCTCGACGGGATAGTCCATCAGATAGCCATAGCCGCCATGCAGTTGCAGGGCGCGATCGGCGACGGCCATGCCGGCATCGGTGGCAAGCCGCTTGGCCATGGCGGCGAAGCGCGTCTTGTCGGGCGCGCCGGCGTTCACCTTGGCGGCGGCCTGGTAGAGCAGGGCACGGGCGGCGGCGAGGTCGGTTTCCATGTCCGCCAGCTTGAACTGGGTGGCCTGGAAATCGGCGATGGCCTTGCCGAACTGCATGCGGCCGCGGGTATAGCCGATGGCTTCGTCAAGGGCGCGCTGGCCGCCGCCAAGGCTGCACGCGCCGATGTTGAGCCGGCCGCCGTCGAGCCCGGCCATGGCGATGGCAAAACCCTGGCCTTCGTCGCCGATGCGGTTCGCCACCGGCACCCGAACCTCGTCGAAATTGACCTGGGCGGTGGGTTGCGAATGCCAGCCGAGCTTGCGCTCCGGCGCCCCGAAGCTGACGCCCGGCATGTCCTTTTCGATGACCAGGCAGGAAATGCCGCGCGGTCCATCCTCGCCGGTGCGGACCATGGTCACATAGATGTCGTTGACGCCGCCCCCCGAGATGAAGGCCTTGGATCCGCTGACGACATAGCTGTCGCCATCAAGCACGGCGCGGGTTTTCAGCGCGGCGGCATCGCTGCCGGAGCCCGGCTCGGTCAGACAATAGCTGGCGATCTTGTCCATGCTGACCAGCGCCGGCAGATAGCGCGCCTGCAGGTCGGCAGTGCCGAAGGCGTCGATCATCCAGGCGGCCATGTTGTGGATGGAAATGAAGGCGCTGGTCGATGGGCAGCCATAGGCCATGGCTTCCATGATCAGCGCCGCCTCGAGCCGGCCGAGGCCGATGCCGCCATTGGCTTCCGACACATAGATGGCGGCAAAGCCAAGCTCGGCGGCGGCCTGGATGGTCGCCTTGGGGTAGATGTGCTTTTCATCCCATTCGGCGGCATGGGGCGTGATGCGGTCCGCCGTGAAGCGGCGCGCGGCTTCCTGGATGGCGCGCTGGTCGTCGGTCAGGTCGAATTGCATTGGCTGTTCCAGCTGTGGATGTGCCGGCCATAGCGGTTTTCAGCGCGATGGCGAAGCGTGACGGCTGGCCGCGCCATAACAAAAAACCCTGCACGGTTGCCCGTGCAGGGTCTATTGAACGTGAAGCTGCCGAGGATCAGGCGGCGACGGCGCTGGTCCGGCGGCGACGCGAAGCGGCGCCGACAAGGCCGAAACCAGCGATCAGCATCGCCCAGGTCGCGGGTTCCGGAACCGGATCGACGGGGTTGCCATCGACGAGCGCGCCCGTGAAGGCGAGGCCGGTGTCGACAACGGAATCACCGAAGTTGGTGACACCGAAGCCGAGACGATAGGTGCCGGCATCGGCGATCGTGTAGGTCGACTTGATCCAGCCGGTATAGCCGCAGCCATTGCCCGGGCCGCCGAAGCAACCACCCGAGCTGTCGCCAAGCTTGTCCCAGACCGGCGGGGTGGGAATGATCGGTGTGGTTCCCGGGTCGAGGATGGCATTGAGACCCGGCAAGCCGAAGCCCGGGACGGTATCGCCCGAGGTCGTCGTCCGCGCGGTGAAGATGTAATCGACGACCGAATTGCCGGCAGCATTGGTAAGGCCAGACCAAGCATAATCCGGGAAACTGCCGGTGCCATCCGAGGTGATGAAGTTGAAGAAGAAGGTCAGCTGAGCGCCTGCGGCGGCGCTGAAGGCGTCGGTCAGGTACAGCGAACCGTTGGTGCCGCCAACACCCGCGATCTGGCCGATACCAGCGAGGCCGCCGGAGGTCGAGACGTAGCGGTAGACCGGGCCACCGACCGGCGGTGCGGTGACGACTCCGTTCGGCGTGCCGAAACCGCCATTACCGGTAATGATCTGGGCGTTTGCGCCCGATGCACTGGCTGCCATGGCAGCAGCCATCGCTATCAATCTTAAGCTACTCGTCATTTTATACCCCTATTAAACAACTTGTGACTAAGAACACGGGCGTTCCGCCCGAACCGTAACAAGCAAAACTCATGCCAAGCCGTTAATGGAATGTTTTTTAACGATTTCATGAATCGCTGCCTGTCGAAAGTGTAAACGCAGCCGACGTTTTTCACCGTTGCGGCACCATCGGGCTTTGCTGCCCGCGCTGTCGGTGGTCCCATTGCGCGGCGGCGTGCGCGCCACTCACCCCCCGGGAGATGACATGGCAGTCGCTTTCGGGCATTGGCCGGCGATGACCACTCCCTCCGGCTTTGTCGACCAGCTCGTTACGATTCAGGCACAAGCGACCGAAGCGCTCCGCCATGCCTTGCGTGAATATCTCGAAACCGGCCTCGAGCCCGATGCCGCGGCACGTGTCCGCGGCGACTGGTCCTATCCTGAACTGCGCGTTTCCTACAGCGCGCGCGATGGCAGCGAGCGCCCGGTTCGCGCCTTTGCGCGGCTCAACCGCCCGGGCGAATATGCAACGACGGTCACCCGTCCCGAACTCTATCGTGCCTATATCGTCGAGCAGCTCGAACTGCTGATGGCCGATTACGAAGTCGAGGTGACGACGGGGCGTTCCAATGTCGAGATCCCCTATCCCTTTGTTCTTGATGGTGCGACGGATCTGAAGCTCGATGCCGTTGCGGCTGGCGACCTGGCGCGCTGGTTCCCGACGACCGAGCTTCAGGCGATCGGCGACGAGCTTCCCGACGGGCTGTGGGACGATGCCCTGTCCGACACCCGCCCGCTGGCGCTGTTCGATGCGCCGCGAACCGATTTCTCGCTGGCGAGGCTGAAACATTATACCGGCACGGCGCCGGAGGACTTCCAGCACTATATCCTGCTTACCAACTACCATCGCTATGTCGATGAATTCGTGTCCTGGGCGGCGACGCAGCTCGGTGGTGGCGATTATGAGCGGCTGTCCTGCCCTGGCGGGCTCGATATATTGGCGGCCGATGCATCGCCGGAGCGCGCCGCCGATGATGTGGCGTGGCGCAAATACCAGATGCCGGCGTGGCATCTGACGGCGCCGGGCCGCAAGGGCATCACCCTTGTCAACATCGGGGTCGGCCCGGCCAATGCCAAGACGATCTGCGACCATCTCGCGGTGCTGCGCCCCGAAGCCTGGCTGATGATCGGCCATTGCGGCGGGCTGCGGCCGAGCCAGAAGATCGGCGATTATGTGCTGGCGCACGCTTATTTGCGCGACGACCATGTTCTCGACGATGTTCTGCCTCCCGAAATCCCGATTCCGGCGCTTTCGGAGGTGCAAAAGGCACTGCAACAGGCCGCCGAAGCCGTTACCGGCGCGGCCGGTCAGGCGCTGAAACCGCGCTTGCGCACCGGAACGGTGGTGACGACCGACGATCGCAACTGGGAATTGCGCTTCTCGCGCTCGGCTTTGCGCTTCAACCAGTCGCGGGCGGTGGCGATCGACATGGAATCGGCGACCATCGCGGCACAGGGCTATCGCTTCCGGGTGCCTTACGGAACGTTGCTGTGCGTCTCCGACAAGCCGTTGCATGGCGAAATCAAGCTGCCCGGCCAGGCCAATCGCTTTTACGAAGGGGCGATTTCGGAGCATCTCCATATCGGCATCGAAGCGGTGAAGCTGCTCCGCGATGCGGGGCCGGGGCTGCACAGCCGCAAATTGCGCGCCTTCGACGAGCCGCCGTTCCGCTGACCATGGCCGAACCGCTCACCGTTGCCGCCCTGTACGGCTTTGCACCGCTGCCCGACCCGGCGGCGCTTGCCGAAACACTGGCGGCGTGTGCGCGCGGCGCCGGCATCAAGGGCACGCTGCTGATGGCGCGGGAAGGCATCAACGGCACGATTGCGGGAACGGCGTCGGGAATCGACACGGTTCTGGCGGCCATTCGGGCAATCCCGGGGCTTGATGGGCTCGAAATCAAGCTGTCGAGCGCGGCGGCCATGCCATTCTACCGGCTGAAAGTGCGGGTGAAGGCCGAGATCGTCACCATGGGTCTGCCCGATCTGGCCATGGCGATGCGGGGAACGCATGTGCCGCCGGCAGAATGGAACGCGCTGATCGACGATCCGGACACGGTCGTCATCGACACCCGCAACGATTATGAAGTCGCGGTCGGCAGCTTCAAGCGGGCAATCGACCCCGGCACGCGGCATTTCCGGGACTTTCCGGACTGGTTTCGTGCCAACCGCGAGGCCCTTTTCGCCAGGGGTGGGGCCCCGAAAGTGGCGATGTTTTGCACCGGCGGCATCCGTTGCGAAAAGGCGACGGCCTTTCTCAAGGCCGAAGGCATCGAGAATGTTTTCCATCTGCAGGGCGGCATCCTCAAATATCTCGAGGATGTGCCGGCACAAGCCAGCCGCTGGCAGGGCGAATGCTTCGTTTTCGACGAGCGGGTGAGCCTTGGCCATGGTCTCGAACCCGGCTCTCACAGCCTGTGCCGGGGGTGCCGGATGCCATTGAGCCCGGCTGACCTGGCATCACCGGCCTATGTCGAAGGCGTTTGCTGCGCGGCATGTGCAGGAAATCGTACGGGAAACCAGCGCGCCGGGGCTGCCGAGCGGCACCGCCAGGCGCAACTGGCGGCGGCGCGCGGGGTGCAGCACATTGGCGCAGCCCCGGAAACCGGGCGATAATTCTGCAACCCGGGCGTCAGCTTTTGCGCCTTTCCCTCGTTTCCGGCCATTTCGGCCATGCAACCGGTGCCGCTTTCCGTGCGTAGGATTGTCGGAAGGGGATCGACATCATGGCCGATGACGATTGGCGGTATCGCAAGGCGCAGCAACTCGGGCTGATCGACACCCGGCCCCTCGGCGCTGCCAATGATGGCCGCAAAAGCGCCGCCACAGGCAATGGTCGCCGGCCCGTCCCACCCCTACCGCCGCGTGCGCAATCGGACTTCAGGGCATCGGCCGCCCCGGCCGGGTTTGCCCGGCCAGGCAGCCCCGTTGCCAAGGCGCCGGCAGATGGTCCCCGCCGGCTGGCATTCTTCGGTGGCACGGCATTGGCCTTGCTGGTTGCCGCCGGCGCCGGCTGGCTGCTCAACGATGCCGTGGGGGACCGCCGGATGGCCGATTTTCCGCCGCCGGTCGTCGAGCAGGCGCAGGCCCGCACCGAACCCGCGGCAGCAACGGCGGCGCCCGCCATTCCAACACCGCCACCGGCTGCCCTGCCAGCCAGCTTGCCGGCCACCGAGACGCCTGCTGCAACGCTGCCAGTGCCGGTTCCGGTGCCCGTGCCGCCACCGGCGCGTGCTGTTGCAGCGGCCGAGCCGCCGGCGAAAACCGCCCGCATCGTCAAGGCAAGCGCGGTGCGGCGCAGTGCTGTCAAACAGCCGGTCGCGAAACGCACAGCCCGCAAGGTCGTCGCATCGAACCGCGTGAAACCCAGTTTCAACTGCCGCCGCGCCAGCAGTCCTGACAGCCGGATGATCTGCGCCTCGCCGGAGCTCGCCGGGCTCGACCGCGCGCTGGCACGATCCTATCGCAATGCGCTGCGGCGCAGCGATCCGTCGCAAGCCTATCGGCTCGACCGGCAGCAATCGGCCTTCCTCAACGCGCGGGCGGCCTGCCAGTCGGCGCCCTGCATCGCGCGGCTCTATTACCGTCGCCTGGGCAAGCTCGATCGCGGGTGACGGCCTGCCGCCCTGTCAGCGCCGGAATTTCAGCGCCGGGCCGGCAGGCGGACCAGCACTAGCGCGGCGACGATCAGCGCGGCGCCAAAGGCGGTGATCGGCCCCGGGATTTCGTTGAAGCGAAGCGCCCCGATGATGGCGGCGAAGGCCGGCTGGACAAGCAGCGTCAGCCCGATAACGAGTGGCCGCAAATGGCCGACGGCAAAGACGATCAGCCCCTGGCCGATGACCTGGCTGCCCAGCGACAGCAGCAGCAGCGGCGTCCAGTCGCCGGGGAGAACGGGCCCGGTGGCAAGGGCGATCGGCAGCAGGACAACAGCGCCGGCAAGGCTGGAGAGCGCCAGCAACGGCAAGGCGGCGACGGGCTGGGCTGCGACGGGCTGGGTGCCGACGGCAGCAGCGCCGGCCGACTGGACATTGGGGCCGCGAACCTGGTCGACGACGATCAGATAGCAGGTGTAGAAAACCGCAGCGCCCAGGCAAAGCAGATCCCCGGAAAGATGATCGGCTGACAGCTGTGCGCTGGCGCCGACAAGGAACAGGGTGCCGACCAGCGCCAGGCCGATGGCGAGCAGGGCGGTTCGGCTCGGGCGTTGGCGCAGGACGACGATTCCCCACAGCGGCAGCATGAAGCTTGCGCCATTGGCGAGCAGCGTGGCGTTGGCGAGCACGGTGCGGACGATGCCCAGATGCCAGAGCAGCAGGTCGATGGCGAAGAACAGGCCGGAAAGCGCGACAAGGGCGATGGCGCGGCGGTCGAGCCCCTGCACCATCACGGGCGTCGAGCCGGCAACGAGCCGGGCAAGGACCAGCAGCGGCACGACCGCCAGCGCCAGCCGCCAGAAAGCCGAGGCCACCGGCGGCACATCGGCCATGCGCACCATCCACGGGCCGAAAGCGAGCGCGATGCTGCCGGCGACCATGGCCGGAAAGGCAAGGCGGTTGGGCGGGCCAGCGGCGGCGGCAGTGTTGGACATGGGGTTCCGCCCTACCGGCAAAAGCGGCGCTGTGAAACGCCGAAGCGTGGTTGCCGGCATTGACTTGGGGCAACCCTTGCACCACATAAGCCGGACTAAATCACTCCGCTTTAAGGGACAGCCTTGATCCGTCTCACCAACCTTGCCGATTATGCGGTTGTCGTGATGACCGCGGCGGCGCGCGAGCACGAAGTTTCCGGAGCTGGCGTGCGGCTTTCGGCGGCGCGGGTTGCCGAGGTGACGGGCATCCCGGCGCCGACAGTGGCCAAGCTGATGGGAACGCTGGCCCGCGGTGGCCTGTTGACGGCGTCGCGCGGCGTCGCTGGCGGTTTCAGCCTCGCCATGGCGCCGGGCGCAATCAGTATCGCGGCGATCATCGAGGCTGTCGATGGCCCGATTGCGCTTACAAACTGCGTTGCCACTCTTGCTGGCAGCGCCGGCAGGGCCGGCAGGGCGGGCGAAACCCATGATTGTGCGATCGAAGGCCACTGCGGCGTTCGTGGGCATTGGGCGCCGATAAACCATGCGGTACGCGCAGCCCTTGCTGCGGTAACGCTCGCCGAATTGGTGCGGGCCCCGGTCGCCGCCCGCCAGAAGGTTGAAGCATGAACGATATCGCCACCCCCGCCATCGATTCGATCGATCCGACCCTGATGGACCAGGAAGCCCGTGCCGCGGTTGCCGATCTGGCGACCTACAAATGGGGCTTCACCTCCGACATCGAATCCGAAATGGCGCCCAAGGGGCTTTCGGAAGATACCGTGCGCTATATTTCGGCCAAGAAGGCCGAGCCGCAATGGCTGCTCGACTGGCGGCTGAAGGCCTATCGGCGCTGGCTGACCATGGAGTCGCCCGATTGGGCCAAGCTCGAAATCGCGCCGATCGACTATCAGGACGCCTATTATTACGCGGCGCCCAAGCAGAAGCCGACGATCGGCTCCCTCGACGAGCTCGATCCCGAAATCCGCCGCACCTATGAAAAACTGGGGATTCCGATTGCCGAGCAGGAAATGCTGGCCGGTGTCGAAGGCTCGCGCCGGATTGCCGTCGATGCGGTATTCGACAGCGTGTCGGTGGCGACGACCTTCCGGGCCGAGCTCGAACGCGCCGGGGTGATCTTTCGCTCGATTTCCGAAGCGGTGAAGGAATACCCGGATCTGGTGAAGAAGTGGCTGGGCAGCGTCGTGCCGCAGCATGACAATTATTTCGCCTGCCTCAACAGTGCTGTCTTCAGCGATGGCACCTTCGTCTATATCCCCGAAGGCGTGCGCTGCCCGATGGAGCTGAGCACCTATTTCCGCATCAATGCCGCCAATACCGGCCAGTTCGAGCGGACCCTGATCATCGCCGACAAGGGTAGCCATGTCTCCTATCTCGAAGGCTGCACGGCGCCGATGCGCGACGAGAACCAGCTGCACGCCGCCGTTGTCGAACTGGTGGCGATGGATGATGCCGAAATCAAATATTCGACTGTCCAGAACTGGTATCCGGGCGATGCCAATGGCCTTGGCGGCATCTATAATTTCGTTACCAAGCGCGCCAACTGCCTCGGCAAGCGATCGAAGGTGAGCTGGACGCAGGTCGAGACCGGCAGTGCGATCACCTGGAAATATCCGTCGTGCGTGCTGTCGGGCGAGGATTCGGTGGGTGAATTCTATTCGGTGGCGGTGACGAACAACCGCCAGCAGGCCGATACCGGCACCAAGATGATCCACCTCGGCCGCGGCACGCGCTCGACGATCGTGTCCAAGGGTATTTCGGCGGGGCGCAGCCAGGGCACCTATCGCGGGCTGGTGCGCGTCGCCGCTTCGGCCGAAGGCGCGCGCAACCATACCCAGTGCGACAGCCTGTTGCTCGGCGCCGAATGCGGCGCCCATACGGTGCCCTATATCGAGGTGCGCAACCCGAGCGCGATCATCGAGCATGAAGCGACGACATCGAAGATCAGCGACGACCAGCTTTTCTATGCCCAGTCGCGCGGGCTCGATGCCGAAGCCGCGGTGGCGCTGATCGTCAATGGCTTCTGCAAGGAAGTGCTGCAGCAGCTGCCGATGGAATTCGCCGTCGAAGCGCAGAAATTGCTGGGGATTTCGCTGGAGGGGTCAGTCGGATGACACCCGATGCGCTGGCCGATTTCTATGGCGGCTACACGGCTGCATTCACGCGGCACGACAGCGACGCGCTGGTGGCGGCCTGGTCGTTTCCGGCCACGATCGCGGGCCCGCGCGGCAACGCGGTGTTCGATGCCGCGGCCTTCCGGCGCAATGTCGAGGCGTTGTTCGGCTTTTATGACCGGCAGGGTGTCGTGAAGGCGACGGCGACCGTCGCGGCGATGACAGTGCTCGGCGACGATGTCGTCCTCAGCCAGACCGATTATGCGATGCTCGACCGGGATGGCGCGCTGATTGCCGGTTGGCAGACGCCGTACATGCTGCGCGCCAACGCCAGTGGCTTGCGGGCCTTTGCGGCGGTCGCGGATAGCGAAATCGCTGCTTGGGCGGCGCGCGGCACGCCGATGGGTGGCCGATGATGCGTCTGCTTTATCTCGGGGCGCTGCTCGGGCTGGCCGCATGCAATGACGTGCAGGCGCCGACGAGGAGCGAGGGCGAAGCCCAGAAGATCAAGATGGACATGGCGACGAAAGAGTATGCCGAGTGCATTTCGGAAAAATCCGCCGAAGCCAATGTCGACAATGATGCGGCAGGCTCGATCGCCAACCGGGTCGTGCTGTTGTGCAAGGATCTGCGCAACACGTTGATGGCCGATGTCATCGCCTTCCACCAGATCGGCCATCCAAAGTTCAGCATCGCGCAATCCAAGGCGGTGGCCGAAGCCTCGATCGCCACGATCGAGGATGAACTCCGCCGCGAAACCGTGGTCGGCATCGTCAGCCGCCAGATCGCAGGGCGGTCGGCGAGCGACGCCGATGCCGCAAGTGCCAACAAAGCGTCCGAGAATTTCACGGGCCGAGGGAAAACAGGGCTGTAATGCTTCATATCGACAATCTTCACGCCAGCGTCGAGACCGCCAGTGGCCCCAAGCCGATCCTCGAGGGGCTGTCGCTGACGGTCAATGCCGGCGAAGTCCATGCCATCATGGGCCCCAATGGCGCCGGCAAATCGACCCTGTCCTATGTGCTGGCCGGGCGCGCCGGTTACACCGTGACCGGCGGTGCGGTGACGTTCATGGGGACCGACCTGCTGGCGCTGGCGCCGCACGAGCGGGCTGCCGCCGGGGTGTTTCTGGGGCTGCAATATCCGGTCGAGATCCCGGGCGTGTCCAACCTGATGTTCCTGCGCACCGCGCTCAATGCCCAGCGGGTGCTGCGCGGCGAAAAGGAAGCTTCGGGCGCCGAGTTCATGAAGCTTGCCAAGGCTGCCGCCGAGGACCTTGGCCTGCCCTATGACATGCTCAAGCGCAGCGTGAACCAGGGCTTTTCGGGCGGTGAGAAGAAGCGCAACGAAATGGTCCAGATGGCGGTGCTCGAGCCGAAGCTGGCGGTGCTCGACGAGACCGACAGCGGCCTCGACATCGATGCGTTGCGGGTGGTTGCCGATGGCATCAACCGGATGCGCAGCCCCGAACGGGCCACGCTGCTGATCACCCATTACCAGCGGCTGCTCGATTATGTCGTTCCCGATTATGTCCATGTGCTTGTCGGCGGCCGCATCGTCCGTACCGGCGGCGCCGACCTGGCGCAGGTGCTGGAGCGCGACGGCTATGTGAGCATCGCGGCGTGAGTGCGCTGCCTACCCGGCGTGACGAGGCCTGGCGGTACAGCGATATCGCTGCCGTCGAGCGGGTCTGGCCGGTCGCGGCCGAGGTCATCCATGTCGCCGCCGGCGACAGCGACGCGCGGATGGTCGTGCAGGACGCGGGCCCCGGCAGCGCGACGATCCGCCAGTTCGACGTGACTCTCGAAGCCGGCGCAGCGCTGGCGTTCCACATTATCAACAGCGGCGGCGCGTATGGCCGGGTGGCGCTCGACGTGACGCTTCACGCCGGGGCGCAGTTCGATCTGGGCGGCATCATCATCGCCGGCGGCGAGCAAGTGCTCGAGATCGTGACGACCGTGCGCCATGCCGGGCCGGGCGCGGTCAGCCGCCAGGTGGTGCGCTGCGTCGCCGGTGGCAGCGCCAGCGCAACCTATCTCGGCAAGGTGGCCGTGGCGCGCGAAGGCCAGCAGACCGATGCGGCGCAAAGCTTCAAGGCGCTGCTGCTCGACCGCGGCGCGACGGCCAATGCCAAGCCCGAGCTCGAAATTTTCGCCGATGATGTCAAATGCGCCCATGGCGCCACGGTGGGCGAACTCGACAAGGCGGCGCTCTTCTATCTCGAAAGCCGGGGTGTCCCGCCGGGGCAGGCGCGGGGGCTGCTGATGCGGGCATTCCTGTCGGACGCGCTGGAAAGCATTGCCGACGACAATGTGCGCGACGCTGCCGAAGCCAGGGTTACGGCGTTGCTGGAGGCGGTGTTGTGAGTGAAGTCGTTGCCGAATTCGTCCGCGCCGTCGAGCCGACGCTGAATCCGACGCGCCAGCGCGAGCCGGGCCGCAAGGCGGATTTTCCCGGCCTGGCCGGCAACTGGGCCTATCTCGATACCGCTGCGACGGCGCAGAAGCCGCAGATCGTCATCGATGCGATCGCCCAGGCCTATGGCGCCGATTATGCCACCGTTCACCGCGGCGTCTATGAACGCTCGGCCACCATGACGATGCGTTTCGAGGAAGCGCGCGAAACGGTGGCGCGCTTCATCGGTGCGGCATCGCCGGCGGAAGTGGTGTTCGTTCGCGGCGCCACCGAAGGCATTAACCTGGTGGCGCAAAGCTGGGGCCAGCGGTTGGCAGCAGGGGACCGGGTGCTGCTTTCGGCGCTCGAGCACCATAGCAATATCGTGCCCTGGCAACTGCTGCGCGACCGGGTCGGCATCGAGATCGATGTGGCGCCGCTGACCGACGATGGCCGGATCGACGAAGCCGCGCTGGAGGCGATGCTGACGCCGCGGACGAAGCTGGTGAGCATCGCCCATGTTTCGAATGTGCTGGGCGGGATCGTCGACGTGGCACGCATCGCGCGCGCCGCGCATGGCGTCGGCGCGCTGCTGCTGGTCGATGGCTGCCAGGCGGCGCCGCGGCTGCGGCTCGACATGGCCGCGATGGGTGCCGATTTCTATGTGTTTTCGGGGCACAAGCTCTATGGCCCGACCGGCGTCGGCGTGTTGTGGGGACGCGCGGACCTGCTCGAATCGATGCCGCCCTGGCAGGGCGGCGGCGCGATGATCGAGACGGTCAGTTTCGAAGCCAGTACCTATGCGCCGCCGCCGCAGCGTTTCGAGGCGGGAACCCCGGCGATTGCCGAGGTGATCGGGCTGGCCGCCGCCATCGATTATGTCGAAAGCATCGGCATCGAGGCAATCCATGCGCATGAAAGCGCGCTGGTATCGGCCGCGCGCGCGGCATTGGGGCGGATCAATTCGGTGACGCTGTTCGGGCCGGAAGAAAGCGCCGGCATCCTCAGCTTTGCCATCGAAGGGGTGCATCCCCATGACATCGGCACCATATTGGACGAAAGCGGCGTCGCCATTCGCGCCGGCCACCATTGCGCCCAGCCGCTGATGGCGCTGCTCGGGGTGCCGGCCACGGCGCGGGCGAGCTTTGCGATCTACAATGACCTTGATGATGTGGCGCGGCTGGCGGCGGGCATCGAACGGGTGACACGGATTTTCGGGACGGAGACGAAATGAGCGAACGCAGCTTCGAGATCGAGGAAGTCAGTGAAGCGGCGCCTGTCGCCAAGGCGCCGCCGCTGCGCGCCCAGCTGGAGCGCAGCCCCGATTATCTGGAGGGTTTCCTGAACCCGCCGGCCGCCCCGGCCCCGGCGCCGGCCCTGGCGTCATCTGGCGATACCGGCGGCCTTGTCGATGAGGTGGTTGCCGCCCTGCGCCAGATCTTCGACCCCGAAATCCCGGTCAACATCTATGACCTGGGGCTGATCTACAATGTCGAGATCGCCGATGGCCATTGCGTCGTGACCATGACGCTGACGACGCCGCATTGCCCGGTGGCCGAAACCATGCCCGGTGAAGTCGAACTGCGGGTGCTCAGCGTGCCCGGCGTCGCCTCGGCCGAAGTCAATCTTGTCTGGGACCCGGCCTGGGATCCGGGCAAGATGAGCGACGAGGCCAAGCTCGAAATGGGAATGCTATGACCACAGCCACCCTCCGCCGGCCGCGTCCGGCACCGATCACCGTTACCGAGGATGCGGCGCGGCGGATTGCCGAGATCATCGCCAGGGCACCGACGCCGGCTGCCGGCGTGCGGTTGACGACGCCCAAGCGCGGCTGTTCGGGGCTGGCCTATAGCCTCGATTATGTCACCGAGGCCAAGCCGGGTGACGAAGCGGTGGCGACGCCGGGTGGCACGCTGTTCATCGATGGCGGCAGCCTGATGTATCTGATCGGCAGCCGCATGGACTGGAAGGAAGACGATTTCGCCGCCGGCTTCGTTTTCGAAAACCCGAATGCCAAGGGGAGCTGCGGGTGCGGCGAAAGCTTCACCGTCTAGCGTTGCTGGTTCCGGCGCTGCTGCTGCCCGGCTGTGTCGCCACGGCGGTTGCGGGGGCCGCTGTCGCAGTCGTCAAGGCGCCTTTCCAGATTGCCGGCGCGGCCGTCGATGGCCTGACGACGAGCCAGGAAGAAGCCGACCGCAATGCCGGTCGCAAGGCGCGCCAGGAACGCGAAAAGGCCGAAAAGGCATACCGCAAGGCCGAGAAGGAACGCCGCAAGGCCGAGCGCGATCGTTGACCGGCACCAGGCAGCGCCAGCGTTCGCCAGCCTGCCGACACAAATCGAATTGACTGTGAAACGGGCTGTGGCAAGCTTGCCGCATCCGGAGGTGGTCGTGCGGAACCTGTTGCTACCAGTGCTGCTGATTCCCCTGGCGCTGCTCGGCACCGCCTGCGCGCCGCGGTCCAGCGACCAGTCGGCGTCGGTTATGCCGCCGCCACCCCCGCCGCCGCCGCCGGCGGTGCTTCCGGCGCCACGCCCGCCGCCACGCCCGACGATGATGCCGCCGCCGGAGGAAGCCCTGGTCGGCGCCATTGTGGGCGGTACTGCGGGTGGTGCTGCGGGCGGCAGCGCCAGGCCTTTCCCGCAGTTCCCGTGTCGCCCCCCAAACCCGTCGGACCTCGTGACGCTCGACAGGCAAGTTGCCGTTCCGGCGACCGCCCCCGCCACGCTGGGGGCGGTCGAAAGCCGGCTGAAGAACGCCTTTGTCGCTGCCGGATTCCGCCAGCCGCGGGTGTATCAGACATGCGGGGGCTTTGTGCTGGTGACGTCGATCGAGCGCGCGCGTGCCGATGGCCGGCCCTTTGCCGAGCCGGGGCGCTTCGTCGATCTCGACCGGTCGATGTCGGCGATCGAGGATTTCTCGCTGGCCGGCGTCCTGCGCGCGCTGCTGACCGTCCAGCCGGGGCGTTTCCGCATGATCGCTGTCATGGTTAGCGACGTGGCGATCGAGCCGACCGGCGATACGATGTCGTCGGCGGCGGCAAAGGCGATTGCCACCGGCGGGGCCGATCGCCTGCCCCGGCAACTCGCAGGCGCGCCGTTCAGCGACAAGCATGCCGTGACGGCGCTGGTCTATGAATTCGAAAAGGCGCCGGGCAGCGCCGAGGCAAGGCTTGCCGTACCGCCGCGTTTCAGTGCCAATGAGCATCTGCGCCTGACGGGCGTTCTGGACGCGCTGCGCCCCTGATGCTCCGTTACCGCAACAGCCTGGCGCTGCTCTGGCTGTCCTGGTCGGGCGTGCTGGTGCTGTTCCTCGTCTGGCGGCTGATGCAGCAGGATGGCGCTGTCGCCGCCACCATCGGCTGGCTGTCGCCGCACCTGGCGCCGACCTTGTCGCTCGTGTGCACCGTGGTCATCGCCACAAAGGCCAGCCCCGAAGCCGAAGGCGACCCGGCCTTGCGCGGCGCCTTTCTGCGCGCGTTGATCGCCAGCCTCGTCTATCTGCTCGTCATCACCGCCGCGACCGTTTCGGTCTCGCTCACCCTCGGCGGCGCCGAGACCATCCTCAAGCCTTACAATGCGGTTCTCGGCCTGTTGCAGGGGGCGACGGCGGCAACGCTCGGGGTGTTCTTCGCCAAGACGCCGACAAAGAGCTGATCGCACGCGGGTGGAAGCATGGGGCTGCCGGCACCCGATGCCTTGATGCAAAAGCCCTACAGCGGCTGGAACATGACCAGCGCATCGACAAACCCCAGCGACGGATGCTCGAACGCCCCCGGCAGCCGCCCGGCGATGGTGAAACCCATGGCCTGCCACAGGGCCACGGCGCGGGTGTTGGTGCTGATGACGAAGTTGAACTGCATGGCGCGAAAGCCGCGGGCCCGGGCTTCGTCCAGCGAATGGGCGCACATCGCCCGCGCCACACCCTGGCCGCTGGCATCTGGCGCGGTGACATAGCCGGCGTTGGCGACATGGCGGCCGCCACCGGCGCTGTTGGCGCGCAGCGTATAGCTGCCGATCAGGGCGCCGTCGTCGCGCTGCGCGACGAAGACCGTCTTTTCGGGTGCCATCCAATAGGCGATGGCGGCGCTTTCCGAAGCGTTGCGATCGACGGCCAACGTTTCGCCGGCGCGGATGGCCGGGGCGATGATCTGCCAGATGGCGGGCGCATCGGCCGGCGTGGCGGGGCGGATCAGCATGAAGCGCCTGATGACAGGCGCGGCGTTTGCGCTACACCGGCGCCAATGGTTGCGATCACCCGCCTCGCGCTCACCGATTTCCGCTCCTATGCCGGCGCCGAGCTGGTTGCCGCCCCCGGTGCTGTCGTTCTGACCGGCGACAATGGCGCCGGCAAGACCAATATTCTGGAGGCGATCTCGCTGCTCGGCCCGGGCCGTGGCCTGCGCGGCGCGGCGCTTTCGGAAAGCGCGCGCAGCGGTGGGCCGGGCGGCTGGAGCGTGGCGGGGACGCTCACCGGCGCCGGCGGGCCGGTGGACCTTGGCACCGGCACGACATCAAATGCCCCCGAGCGCCGGATCGTGCGGATCAACGGCGCCGGGGCGACGGCGGCGGCGCTGGGGGAATGGCTGGCGATCGTCTGGCTGACGCCGGCGATGGACCGCATCTTTGCCGATACGCCGGCGGCGCGGCGGCGCTTTCTCGACCGGCTGGTGCTGGCCCTCCACCCCGGCCATGCCCGCGAAAGCCTGCGCTATGACGCGGCGATGCGGGCGCGGACACGGTTGCTGACCGAAGGTTCGGTGCCCGATCCACACTGGCTGGCGGCGCTGGAAACGGCGATGGCCGAACATGGCAGCGCGATTTCGGCGGCGCGCGGCGACACGGTGGCCGCGTTGGCCGACGCGTTGGCCGGGGCGCCCGATGGGCCGTTCGCGCGGCCACGGCTGGCGCTTGGCGGCGGCGATGTTCCGGCTGATTTCGCCACCGCCCTGGCCCGCAACCGCGCCGCCGATGCCGCTGCCGGCCGGGCGCTGCTGGGGCCGCACCGGGCCGACCTGCTGGTCACGCATGCCGGCAAGAATGCTGGTCAGGGCGAACCGGCGGCGCGCGGTTCGACCGGCGAACAAAAGGCGCTTCTCGTCGCCATCATCCTCGCCCATGCCGAGCTTGTCGCCGCGCGGACCGGGCGGCCGCCGCTGCTGCTGCTCGATGAAGTCGCGGCGCATCTCGATGGTGCGCGGCGCGCGGCGCTATTCGAAAGGCTGGCAGCCACCGGCAGCCAGGTGTGGATGACCGGGACCGATGCGGCGCTGTTTGGCGATGTACCGGCGCCGGTGACGCGGTTGCGGGTGGCCGAGGGGCGGGTCGAGCCCGAGCTGTCATCCCGGGCTTGACCCGGGACCCAGTTTTCTTGGCGCGTTTGCAAAAAGAAGCTGGGTCCCGGGTCAAGCCCGGGATGACGGGAAAGACCGCGACATCGATGCGGTTGACCGGCGCACCCCCAGCCGCGACAGCGAGGCATGACCGATCTCGTTATCGTCCTTGGCGACCAGTTGAGCCCCGGCCTGAGTGCATTGGCAGCGGCTGACCGGGCCACGGCGGTGGTGCTGATGATGGAGGTCCATGCCGAAGCGACCTATGTGCGCCACCACCAGAAAAAGATCGCCTTTCTGTTTTCGGCAATGCGCCATTTCGCCGAAGCGCTGCGCGCCGACGGCTGGACGGTCGATTATGTCCGCCTCGATGATCCGGCGAACAGCCAGAGTTTCGATGGCGAAGTCGCCCGCGCCGCCGAGCGCCATGGCGCGACGCGCATCCTCACCACCGAAGGCGGCGAGTGGCGGGTGCTGGAAGCGCAGCAGGGCTGGGCGGCGCTGACCGGCACGCCATGCGAAGTCCTTCCCGACGATCGTTTCCTGAGCAGCCGCGACCAGTTTGCCGATTGGGCGGCACCGCGCAAGCGGCTGGTGATGGAGGATTTCTACCGCCTGATGCGGCGGCAGACGGGGTTGCTGATGAACGGTGCCGAGCCGGCCGGTGGCGCCTGGAACTTCGATGCCGAAAACCGCAAGACGCCGCCCAAGGGACTGCGCTACCCGCAGGTGCCGGGCTTTGCGCCCGATGCGATCACCGCCGAGGTGCTCGATCTCGTTGCCGGCCGCTTCGGCAATCATTTCGGCGATCTGCTGCCCTTCGGCCATGCCGTGACGCGCGAGCAGGCGCTCGAATGTCTGGCCGACTTCATCGAGAACCGGCTGGCGCAGTTCGGTGACTATCAGGATGCGATGGTGGCGGGGGAGGACCAGCTTTTCCACAGCCAGCTGTCGCCTTACATCAATTGCGGCCTGCTGCTGCCGATGGAAGTGTGTGCGGCGGCAGAAGCCGCGTACCGCGCTGGTGCCGTGCCGATCAACGCCGCCGAAGGCTTCATCCGCCAGATCCTTGGCTGGCGCGAATATGTCCGCGGCATCCATTGGGTGGCGGGGCCGGATTATACGGCGCGCAACCATCTGGGGGCGACGCGCGACCTGCCCGAATTCTACTGGACCGGCGAAACCGACATGCGCTGCCTGGCGCAATCGGTCGGCGCGACCAGGCGCCATGCCCATGCCCATCATATCCAGCGGCTGATGGTGCTCGGCAATTTCGCGATGCTGATCGGCGTCGATCCGCATCAGGTCCATAAATGGTTCCTGTGCGTTTATGACGATGCCTATGAATGGGTAGAAACCCCCAATGTCATCGGCATGAGCCAGTTCGCCGATGGCGGCTTGATGGGATCGAAGCCCTATGCCGCCGGCGGCGCCTATATCAACCGCATGTCGGATTACTGCAAAGGCTGCCGCTACAAGGTCAAGTTGCGCACCGGGCCCGATGCCTGCCCGTTCAACAGCCTCTACTGGGATTTTCTCGCCCGCCACCGCGACCTGCTCAAGGGCAACCAGCGGATGTGGCGGATGTACGATGGCTGGGACCGCTTCGACGCCGACGAACAGACGGCAATCCGCGCCCAGGTCGCAGGGTTTCTGGAGACACTATAGCGCCGGAGGCCCTTGTCTCAACCAGCGCCGGCGCGCGTCAGGGCTTGCCGGTCACTGGCCGGCCATCGCTGCCCTGGACGCGGTCGCCGGGTTGGAGCGCTTCGCCCTTATGCTCGATGTTGCCGACATTGCGGTCGATGGCGTCGTGGAAGCGGTCGCTGGCCTCGCCGCCCTTCTGGGTGGGGTGGTCGCGATAGGTGGCGTCCGATTCATCGGATTCATCGCCCCTTGAAGCGTCATAATGGTCATTGCCGCTGCTGTTCCTGTCACCGGCCTGGCCGCCGCCATAATAGCCCTGCACTGTCTGGCCGCCGTTGCTTTCCTTGGGGCCATCGCCTTCGGTGCCGTGCGGCGTGGCATAGGCACCACCGCCCGACTGGCCGCCGGCGAAGCTGCCGCCATATTGGTCGGCGCCCTTGCCTTTGCGGATTCCCATGATGTTGTCGCGCTTGCTTTTGCTGTCGTCGGTCATGGCTGGTTCCTCAACACCCCCGCACTGCCAACGGGCGGTGTCGGCGGGGCGTTCCCCATGGCGTTTCCAATGCCGGGCCAACGCCGGGCCAATGCACATCTTTCCTCGCGTGCACGCGCGCGCGGGTCTATAGGGTAAAAGTGTCGCGCGCGTGACGCGTGCCAATCCCCGAGGAATGAATTTTGAGCGACGAAACCAATCAGGCGCCGGCCGATTACGACGCCGATTCGATCAAGGTGCTGCGCGGGCTCGATGCAGTGCGAAAGCGCCCGGGAATGTACATCGGCGATACCGATGATGGCTCGGGCCTCCACCACATGGTCTTTGAAGTCAGCGACAATGCCATCGATGAATCGCTGGCCGGCTATTGCGATCTCATCCTGATCACCCTCAACCCCGATGGCTCGGTGAGTGTCACCGACAATGGCCGCGGTATCCCGACCGGCATCCATACCGAGGAAGGCGTTTCGGCCGCCGAAGTCATCATGACCCAGCTCCACGCCGGGGGGAAGTTCGAGAATTCGGATGCCAATGCCTATAAGGTGTCGGGCGGGCTGCACGGCGTCGGTGTGTCGGTCGTCAATGCGCTCAGCGAATGGCTCGAGCTGACCATCTGGCGCGATGGCCAGGAACATTGGATGCGTTTCCGCCATGGCGATGCCGAGGCGCCGCTGAAGATCGTCGGGCCGGCGCCAGAAGGCAAGCGCGGCACGCGAGTCACCTTCCTGCCAAGCCCGGCCACCTTCAAGATCATCGAGTTTGATTTCGGCAAGCTCGAGCACCGGTTCCGTGAACTCGCCTTCCTCAATTCGGGCGTGCGGCTGCATCTGACCGACGCGCGCCATGCCGAGGAAAAGACGGTCGAGCTGTTCTACGAAGGCGGCATCGCGGCGTTCGTCCAGTATCTCGACAAGTCCAAGACGCCGCTGATCGCAGCGCCGGTGGCGATCCACGGCCAGTCGAACGATATCGGCATCGATGTCGCGCTCGAATGGAACGACAGCTATTACGAACAGGTCCTCTGCTTCACCAACAACATCCCGCAGCGCGACGGCGGCACCCATCTGGCGGCGTTTCGTGCCGCGATGACCCGCACGCTCAACAATTATGCCGAAAGCAGTGGCGCGCTGAAGAAGGAAAAGGTCAGCCTGACCGGCGACGACATGCGCGAGGGGCTGACGGCGATCGTGTCGGTGAAATTGCCCGACCCGAAATTCTCGTCGCAGACCAAGGACAAGCTGGTGTCTTCCGAAGTGCGGCAGCCGCTCGAAGGGCTGATTGCCGACAAGCTGGCGATCTGGCTGGAGGAAAACCCGGCCCATGCCCGCACGATCATGGCCAAGATCATCGATGCCGCGGCGGCCCGCGAAGCCGCCAAGAAGGCACGCGACCTGACGCGGCGCAAGGGAGCGCTCGACATCGCCAGCCTGCCCGGCAAGCTGGCGGATTGCCAGGAGCGTGACCCGTCGAAATCCGAGCTGTTCCTCGTCGAAGGCGACAGCGCCGGTGGCAGCGCCAAGCAGGGCCGCAACCGGCAATATCAGGCGATCCTGCCGCTGCGCGGCAAGATCCTCAACGTCGAACGGGCGCGGTTCGACCGGATGCTGTCGAGCCGCGAGATCGGGACCATGATCCAGGCGCTCGGCACCGGCATCGGCCGCGACGAGTTCAAGCTGGAAAAACTGCGCTACCACAAGATCGTCATCATGACCGATGCCGATGTCGATGGCGCGCATATCCGCACCCTGTTGCTGACCTTCTTTTACCGGCAGATGCCCGAGCTCATCAAGAACGGGCATTTGTTCATTGCCCAGCCGCCGCTCTACAAGGTCGCGCGCGGGCGGTCGGAAGTCTATCTCAAGGACAATGCCGCGCTCGAGGATTATCTCATCGATGCCGGGCTTTCGGGGCTGGTCCTGCAGACGCCCGCCGGGCCCCGCACCGATGGCGATCTGCGCGCCGTTGTCGAGCATGCGCGGAAGCTCCGCGCGCTGATGGATTATGTGCCGCGGCGCTATCCGGCGCATGTCATCGAGGCGCTGGCGCTCAACGGCGGGCTGGCGCCGCTGCTTTCGGCCGATGGCGCCCGCGCGGCCGCCAGTGCGACGGCGGTGTGGCTGACCGCGGCCGATACTGACAAGGCGCGCTGGACCGCCGAGCCTGCCGAAGAAGGCGGCTATCATCTGCGCCGCGACTGGCGCGGGGTGGCGGACCATCATGTCGTCGATGCCGGGTTCCTTGGCTCCCCCGAAGCGCCGCGGCTTCATGCCCTGGCGATGCAGGAAGCCGGCAGCTACATCGGCTCGGCGATGCTCGGCGATCGCCGCATCACCCGGCCATCCGACCTTTTGCAGGCCATCCTCGATTCAGGCCGCAAGGGACTTTCGGTGCAGCGCTACAAGGGGCTGGGCGAAATGAATGCCGAGCAACTGTGGGAAACCACGCTCGATCCGGCAGCGCGGACCCTGCTTCGAGTCGACGCCGATGAAGCCGATCTGGCCGATGACATCTTCACCAAGCTGATGGGCGATGTCGTCGAGCCGCGCCGCGCCTTCATCCAGGACAATGCCCTAAACGTGGCCAATCTCGACGTCTGACCCGTGCTCTGGAATAAACCGATTGCGTGTCTAGGATATGCAATTGCGTGTCTAAAAAATCCAGTTGCGTGGATAGTTTCGGATTTAGCATAAGGCCTTTCTGCTAGATAATACTGAACCGAAAGATTAACGACGTCTTCTGAGTTCGTCTAATTTTATCCAGTCTTGCATTGTGAAGGTGATCCAAATGGATCAGCAAGGCTCCAGCTACGAACGTTTGACGGTCGACGAGTCTCTCGACGCTCACTTGCTGAAGGAACTTTTAAGGAGAATTGCAGGACCGATGACAGTCCGCTTCCGGCGTTGGGCAGAGCAAGGCGTCTGGGATGCCATGCTCGACACACTGGTCGAGCTCGGGCTCACTGACGACTGGCAACACATGATCGACAGCACCATCGTTCGCGGCCATTCTCAGGCAGCGGGCGCTAAAGGGGGACCTGCAAGGAAGGCTTTGGTCGAAGCCGCGGCGGCTTTACGAGCAAAATCCACGCCCGTTGTGACGGTCAAGGACGCCCTCCTGGCTTCATCCTGACTGGCAGCGAGGTCTCTGACTATCGCGCCGTGCCCCAGTTGCTCGATATGCCGGTGAAAGCGCCCAAGGCGATGCCTTCCGACGAGGGTTACGACAGCGACGCCGTTCGAAAACGCTGCTGTTGCACAACATCCTGCCCGTCATCCCGCCCAAGGCGAACCGCCGCGAGCCGGCGCCATGCGGTTATCGCCGCTACCGGGACCGCAACCAGTTCGAGCGGTTGTTCAATCGGCTGAAGCAGTTCCGCCGCATTGCCACCCGCTACGACAAGACCGCATCGTCGTTCCTCGGCTTCCTGTGCCTCGCCGCCGTCAGGTGTTGACCTGCTGCCCGATTCCTGGACCGTTTTGAGCTGGAAAATTCCAGGTTAGGATTGGAGGACCAGTGGACGGAGGAAGCGGTGAAGAGGTCGAAGTTCAGCGAGGCGCAGATCGCGTTCGTGCTCAAGCAGGCCGAGGAAGGCACGACGATCGGCGAGGTCTGCAGGAAGACCGGGATCAGCGAGGCGACATTTTATGCCCGGCGCAAAAAGTATGCCGGATTGATGCCGTCGGAGATGCGGCGCCTGCGCCAGCTTGAGGACGAGAATGCCAAGCTCAAGCGCTTGGTCGCTGACTTGTCGCTGGACAAGGCGATGCTGCAGGATGTTGTTTCCCGAAAGCTCTGAGGCCTGATCGGCGGCGGCAGCTCGTCGACGATGTTCGCAGGACTTGGCAGGTCAGCATCAGGCGGGCTTGCGGGGTGCTTCGGGCGGAGCGGTCGAGCTACCATTATCGTGGCAGCCGCGCCGATCAGGCCAACCTGAAGAACCGGATCCGGGAGATCGCCGAGACGCGTGTGCGTTACGGCTACCGACGGATTCATGTGTTGCTCCGTCGGGAGGGCTGGGATGTGAACGGCAAGCGTGTCTACAGGCTTTACAAAGAGTTGGGCCTGCAGTTGCGTCGGAAGCCGCCCAAGCGGCGGGTGAAGGCGAAGCTTCGTGATGGCCGCTGCGCGGCATCATGTTCGAATGAGGTATGGGCCATGGACTTCGTCCATGACCAGCTTGCTACCGGATCGAAGCTGCGCATTCTGACCGTCGTCGACACGTTTAGCCGGTTCTCACCGGCGGTCGTACCGCGGTTCGGTTTTAAGGCGCCGGATGTGATCGAAGTGCTCGAGCGCGTGTGCAGTAAGGTTGGCTATCCGGCATCAATCCGGGTCGATCAGGGCAGCGAGTTCATCTCGCGCGATCTCGATCTATGGGCCTACACACGGAACGTGACGCTCGACTTCAGCCGGCCGGGCAAGCCGACCGACAACGCGTTCATCGAAAGGTTGGCTTCGCCGGCCTGCGGCTCAACGGCAAGTTCCGGGCAGAGTGCTTGAACCAGCACTGGTTCATGAGCCTCGACGACGCGGTGCGAAAATGCGAGGCTTGGCGCAGAGACTACAACGAGGTTCGGCCGCATAGCGCGATCGGCAACAAGCCGCCGATATCGCTGGTAAACCGGTCTGCGGCACATGGCCCGCCGCTGCCGGCAAGGACTGGATGACGTCCAGCCAGGCGGTCCAGGAATGGGGAGCAGGTCACACATACGTAACGCACATACACAGCTGGTCGACGGGGATGGGCCATATGGCCAAAGTCCAAGCCTATGCGGGTCGGTTCGGGAAGGGTTTGCCTGAATGGGCTCGGCCGATGCCCCCCTTTGTGATTTGGCGGCTCTGCGATGCAGCGCTTCACGCGGAGCAACCGCTGCCTATAGCTTGCCCTGAACCAGAAGAAGCCGCGCCGACCTTTTCGCGAATTGCAGCTATTGCTGCTGGGGCCGTGGAGTTTACCGCAGTCTGACGTCGCTGGCTGGCGCTAACTTGTCGGCGCTTTTGCGTCCCACGCCGCCAGAAACTTGCCGAGATTGTCAGCAGTCCAGGGTTTTCCCGATGGACTGGAGATGTTTTCCGCGTTCAACAAATCCGCGATCGCAGGACGCTTTCGTCCTTCAGAGAGAAGGACCAGCGCTCGGGCATGTGCCTTTGCCGCACGCACAGCCTTGCCGGCCATCCAGTTGGCCTGCTTCTCGCGCCATGCGCCGAAGTGCCTGTGCGGGTCGAACATCTGGCCGTCCATGACCATTTCGTCCGGGAATACCGGTTCCGTCTGGATCGAAGAAGTCTGCGACCATTGCTGCATAGGCGCGTGGCTGCGCCATCCCTGAACCTGGGAAAATTCGACATACAGCAGGACTGCGTCTTTCTCGCGGCAGATTTTGGCAACCTTGGCGAGAGGTTCGCGGATGATGTCGCTGCCGCGGTCCGGTTCAATTTCGAGGAAGACTTCCTCGTGGACGAGCTCATAGCCCTCATTCTTTGCATGGCGGCGGATAGCGTCGCGCTGATAGCGGATTGTTGTGCTGACGGCGGCGGCCTCATCGATCTGGGCGGGGAGGGTGGTAAATCCCGCCCAGGGCACGGGCAGCGTCCAATAGAAGCCAACGGCATTTCGCGTCATTGCCACGCCCCCACTCATGTCGAGATCCGTAAAATCCCGAGCGATCCGCTGTGCCCTGTCACCAGGCGGTAGAGTTGCTGGATCAGCAACAGGAGACACCCATGATCAAGTCACATTCTGCCATCAACGACCGCCACGACAACAACGGCCCAATCGAAATTGCCCCCCTGGAGATCGCTCCGTCGAATGGATTGATCGGCCTGTGCTTCTGTCCCGGCAAGACGCAGGTCAGTGCGATGAGCGGGTTGTGGGATCGCGATCTCGATGCCGACCTCGATGTCATCGCCGCCTGGAACGGCAGCGCAGTTGTCACGCTCATCGAGGCCCATGAGTTCGCAGCGCTTCAGGTCGAAGGTCTCGGCGACGCTGTCCGGGCGCGGCACATGGACTGGTATCACCTTCCCATCCGCGATATGTCGGTGCCGGGACCGGCTTTCGAAAAGGTCTGGGCGACGATCGGTGCCCAACTTCGCCAACGCCTGCAGAACGGCTTCAATGTCGTCATCCACTGCAAGGGTGGCATCGGCCGCGCTGGCACCATCGCAGCCCGGCTACTCGTCGAGTTCGGCATGGAGCCGAAAGAAGCCATAGCTGCTGTTCGCGCCGTCCGTCCCGGCGCCATCGAAACCGCCGAGCAGGAACACTATGTGCTGCAGCAATCACCCGCGATGGCGGCAGTGCCCGACACGTCCGCCGCTGCCATTCGCGATCGCGCCGTTGGTGCTCTCCTCGGTCTCGCCATCGGTGATGCCGTCGGCACTACGCTCGAGTTCAAAACCCGCGACAGCTATCCCATACTGACCGATATGGTTGGGGGCGGACCCTTCCGGTTGAAGCCCGGGCAATGGACCGATGACACCGCGCTGGCTTTGGCTCTCGTCGACAGTTTGCTGACGGGAGAAGACCTGGATGAAGCGGACCTTCTGCGCCGCTTCGTCGAATGGCAAGAGCAGGGCACCTATTCCTGCACCGGGCACTGCTTCGATATCGGTACGACCACTTCGCAGGGCCTGCGGCGCTGGCGCCAGACCGGCACCGCTGTCGCCAGTGCAAACCACTCCAGCGCCGGCAATGGCAGCCTGATGCGTCTGGCACCCGTTGCGGTGCGGTTATGGCGTGACCGGGCCAAGTTGCGGGACATTGCGGCCCGGCAGAGCCGGACCACGCACGGCGCTCATGAGGCTGTCGATGCCTGTATCGCCTATGCCGAAGTCCTGGCAGATGCGATCGAGGGCCGGCCGATGAACGAGGTCCTTCGCTCCCGGACCGAACCCTTTGCTGGACGGATTGCCGGTATCATGGCCGGCTCCTGGCGCAGCATGCACCGGGCTCAGGTCAAGGCGTCCGGTTATGCGGCGCATAGCCTCGAAGCGTCGCTGTGGAGTGTCGGGCGGACCGGATCGTACAAGGATGCCGTGCTGCTCGCTGCCAATCTTGGCGACGATGCCGATACGACGGCGGCGATCGCCGGTCAGCTTGCCGGAGCCCTTTACGGCGCTGACGCGCTTCCGGAATCGTGGCGTGCCCGTGTGGCATGGGGCCCCCGCATCACGACGTTCGCGCATGCGCTATTCGATCCATGATGTGATGTTCAGCATCTGGCCGCCCGCGGCTTCGATCCATCAGCAATTACAGGATTTTGTTTATGACGATGCTCCACCCTCACAACGACGACCACGGTCAGCCGGTCAAACTGAATTCGCCAAATACGCCGTCGGACCTCAGCGCGTGGGCGGACGCATCACAACACGCTACTGCAATCCCCCAATATCCGATGCCGGGGATGCTGAATGGGATTGCAGTCACTAGCTGGCAGGATCCGCCCAACGACAATGCGGGTTGGGAACGTCTCGCGGCATCCAGCGATTTCAGCGAGCCCGCCTTTCAGGCCCTTCTTGGCAAGAATACCTCGTCCGGCGTCGTCGTGGTAGAGCCTGACAGCCGCGTTTGGGTCGTGTCGCCGAGCAACGGGTTTGGCGGATACGCGAACACCTTTCCCAAAGGCACGCTGTCCCCCGGCGAGAAGCTGTCGCTGCGCGCCAACGCGATCAAGGAAGCCTTTGAGGAAACCGGCCTCAAGATCGAACTGACGGGATTTCTTGCGGATTCCGATCGGTCGACCAGCACGACACGCTATTACCGCGGCCGCCGGGTTGGCGGTAATCCGGCCGACATGGGTTGGGAAACACAGGCCGTCCACCTTGTTCCTAGGGGCCTGCTGCCCGCCGTCGCCAACCATAAGAGTGGCCAAGTTATTCTGGCAGCGCTCGCCTGAGTTGGCTGGAGCGGGTTGCGAGCTTGCGCCTGATAAACGACCGGGCCAACCATCGAACCAAGGCCGGTCACGCCGAGCACTCATGCGAGTTGTGGCAATGCTTGCTGCCCCGCTTTAGGCGGGTCGTTGAAGCTCAGGCAATTCAGGCAGAAGCATGGCCCGCAGAAACTCGAGAAACGATCCTTATGGCGACGTGCGTCGCGAGGAGGAGGCGCCGGCACCGCCGGTGACTTGCTGGCTTTGCAGCCGACCTACCGGGAAGACGGTTATTTCGCATCATCCAGTGCCGAAGAGCCGGGGCGGGCGCGATACGGTGCCGATGCACCCCATTTGTAATTACCCACCCCCTGCCGTGAGCTATCCGGCGGAGACAGCCCCGAGGATTGTGTTGTAGGGATTGATGCCGGTCAGCCGCGCGGTATCGACGGTTGTGCGCAGATCGGCTTCGGCATCGGCGGC
>Ga0209906_100251_pt1 | contig 39450 bp, 40 predicted proteins | sample FECB24metaG_FD_188303 | JGI IMG/M metagenome (GOLD analysis project Ga0209906, IMG submission 188303) | Cyanobacterial communities from the Joint Genome Institute, California, USA from Joint Genome Institute, California, USA - FECB-24 metaG... ... | reverse complement strand
CGCCGCCGCCGCTGCCGTGATCGCCTCGGTCACGGAACGGTGCAGTTCGGGCAGCCGCGACCAGGGCACAACGGTCTCATACGTATCCACGCCAATGCCGCGAGCCATCAATGCCTCGCGCAGATGCGGCGTGTCGAATCGGCTGCGCCGCCAGGACGCGCCTGGTCTCGCGCCGAGGCCTACCGCGCCGTGCCGTCGCAGGACGCCGGCGGCAGAGCGATAGGCCGGGCCGGCGCCGGACGCAGAGCCTTCGTAGCCGGCGATCAACAGCGCGGGACGCTCCGGCGCGCGCTTGAGGGCGAGCACGGTCCGTTCGAGCAAAGACGCGCGTTCAAGGCCCGCCCGGGCAAGCCGAAACCCGCCCAGGAACCCGGTCTCGGCCTCGTCGGACACACGCAGCATGGCCAGGCCATGGCCGTCCTGCGCAAGCGTCCGAACGGCTTCTGACGCAGCGGCGAAGGACGGGAACATGAAGGCGCGGTCCTCGACATGGTCGGGAATCGGATGAAGGCGAACCGTCACGTCGGTCAGTATTCCGAACAGCCCCTCCGAGCCTGCCGCGAGCCCACCAAGCCACGGTCCGGCCGAGGCATGACGGTTGGCTTCGCTCGACCACAGACCCTGCGGCGTTGCGATGCGGGCCGAGACGAGATTGTCGCTGACTCGGCCGTAGAGATCGGAGCGCTGGCCGCTGCCTGACGCCGCGACCGCGCCGCCCAGCGTCACGCCGTGATAGCTCTGGGGAAAATGCCCGAGCGTGAAGCCTTGCGGGCGCAATGCTTCGTCGAGCGCCGGCAAGGTTATGCCTGCCTGAACGACGGCGGTGCGATCCACGAGAGAGACGGCCAGGATGCGGTTCAGCCGCGCCAGATCGGCGACGATCCAAGGCCGCTCATCGTCGGGCGCGCGGAGCCCGCCGACGACGCTGGTCCCGCCGCCACGCGGCGTCACCGTCAGGCCGTGCTGGGCAGCAAGCGCGAGCAGCGCGACCGCCTCGTCTGCGCTCGCCGGCAGCACCAGGGCGTCCGGCACTCGCCCGATACGGCCGGCACGGCGTTCGAGCTGGTCTGGATAGCTCTGGCCCAGAGCCGCCCGCACCCGCGTCGTGACGTCCGTCGAAGCATTGTCCGCGCCGATTGCCGCCTGCAGCAGCGCGCGCTGCGTCTCGGTCAGGCGCGAGGCAGCGACCGATGACGGGTCGAGCGGCATCGGCGGCGTTTCATCCAGCCGGGCCAGACCAAGGCACCGCGCGACATAGGCCTGCGCCAGCGGCGCACCGGCCAACGGGTCGGCATGATCGGGACCGAGCCAGCCCCAAAGCCGCACGTCACCGCTCATCAGCACCGCACCGTGATTGCGCCTGGAATGATCTGGAACGTCGCCGGAATGCGGCCGGGCGACTCGCCGTCAATGTCGAGCAGCGCGCCATTGGCGATCGGGTCGCCGATCGGCTCGACCGTGATGCGGCGGCCGCGCAGCATGGTGCAAAAAGCACTGCCCTTGTGCGCACCGGCATAGACCAGGCGCAGATCCATCAGCAGCGACAGTTTCGACCTGCCGTGCACGATGACGACTTCCAGTTCGCCATCGTCGGTGCTTGCCTCCGGCGCGATGTTCATCCCGCCGCCGAAGTAGCGGCCATTGGCGCAGGCGACCAGCGCTATGCGCGCCTCGATCGGCTCGCCGCCATCGACGGTGACGCGCACGTCCTGGAAGCGGTAGCGCAGCAGTTCGCGGACGGTGTGAAACAGGAACACCATCTTGCCCGACATCTTCCCGCCGCTCTTCGCCCCGTTGACGGCGCGGTCGGTCGATCCCGAAAGGCCAAGGCTGGCGATATTGATGAAGTGGCGGCTGCGCAACGCGCCGTGATCGTCGACATAGTTGACGCAGCCGGCATCGAGCAGCCGGCCGGGACTCTGCGCGATCCGCGCAGCGATTGAAGCGGCGTCGCCGGTGATGCCAAGCCCGCGGGCGAGATCCGAACCGGTGCCGATCGGAAATATTCCGAGGACGGGCGAAGCATGTCCCGAGCTACGCGCCATCAGCAAGCCGTCAACCGTCTCGCTGACCGTGCCGTCGCCGCCGGCGGCGATCACCAGATCCATGCCTTCGCCGGCGAGGCCGCAGGCGAGCGCCGCCGCTTCGCCCGGCGACCGCGTTTGCCGGACGGAGACTTCACCGAAATGGCTTTCCAGCGCCGCCTTCACCACCGGCCATTCCGAGCGCATGCGGCCGCTGCCGGCCACCGGGTTCATCACCACTCCGACCTTCATCTCCTCCCCCGCTCTTCCCGCTGCGCCGTCGGCGCGCTGCGATCGGTCATCCACTCCGCCGCGCGCTTTGCCACTCCCGGATGTCTTATCGCATGCCAGCGGGCAAGCCGGCGCTCGAAATCGGCGGGCGTCACCGCCATTTCCACTGCTGCCGCATGCGCGAACCGAGCCCGCTCCACCTCGCGCGCGTCGACCGGGCCAGGCGCCACATGTGAAACGACTTCGCCGATGCTCGAACCATAGGAGGACAACAGTGCCTCCGCTTCCGGCCAGTTGGCCAGCCGACCGCGCCACTTCTTGCCGAACGCCTCGAGATCGACTGGCGTCTCCCCGAGCGGAGCCTGCGCCGTGTCGCAGCCTCGCGCCTTGACGCCCAGCGCCGCGATCACGACGTCCACCGCTGTCTCGGCCATATGGCGCGCCGTGGTCCACTTGCCGCCAAACACCGAGTAAAGTCCTGCAGCGTCGTCGCGTGCGTGATCGACGACGGCCGTGTCGCGCGACATCCGGTAGGTGTCGCCCGCGCTGCCCGGAAGCGCCCGCAGCGCCGCGAACCGGCCAAGCGAAGCGCCGATGTTCACACCCGGCAGCAGCCGCGCGATTTTCGCCTTCAGCCGTTCGATGTCGTCGTCGGTCGCCGTCACCTTCGACGGATCGCCGTCGAACCGGTCGTCGGTGGTGCCGATCAGGCTCATGTCGCGCCAGGGCATGACGACGGCATGCTCGCCCTTGCCGGCCAGATTGAGCGCGTGGCTGACCGCGATCGGGCCGGTGACGAGATGGACGCCCTTCGACAGCGTCGTGCGCGCCGAAGTCGACCGTCCAAGAAGCCGCGCGGCCAGCGCATCGGCCCAGGATCCCGTGGCATTCACCACAGCTCTCGCATGCAGTTCCAATGCCGCGCCGCTCAGCCGGTCGATGAGACGGGCGCCCTGCACCGTTCCGGCGGAAACTCGCAGGGACGTGCATTCGACATGGTTGGCGATCGTTGCGCCGCCGGCCGCAGCGTCCTGTAGCAGCGCAAGCACGACGCGCTCCGGCTCGTTGACCCGGCAGTCGAGATAGGTCAGCGCGCCCTCGAGCCCCGGCTGCGCCACGGCCGGTTCCGCCGCGACCGCCTCCCGCGCGGAAATGAACGACGAACTGCGGTTGCCGCCGGTCGCGACATTGCGCCCGCCCAGCGCGTTGAATGTTGCAACCGCAGCGCGCATTGCCAGGCCCTTGGCGAAACCGGAGCCGACCACCGGCGTCAGGCAGTCGATGACCTCGATCTTGTGCGGCGCGATCTTTCGCCAGATCGCCCGCTCGCGCAGCGATTCCCTGACATTGCGGACGTCGCCGTTCGCCAGATAGCGGATGCCGCCATGCACCATGTGCGACATCGCCTCGCTGGTGGCGCAGGCGAAATCGTCGCGCTCGACCAGCGCAACGGTCAGCCCACGCCGTGTCGCGTCGCGCGCGATCGCGGCGCCGACAATGCCGCCGCCGATGACCAGCAGGTCGAATGCCTGTCCGTCTAAAGACGCCAGATCGCGTTTCATCGCACGCTCCGAAAATGCGCCAAGCTATCCTCACTCCGGCTCCAGCGAAACGCCTGCCGACGCGGCGAGCGAAAAATATCGTCGGGGTCGTCTCGGGAGGCCGGGCGGTTTCTATAGATGTTGAAGACGGCATAAGGCCGTTACGTTTCGCCGCGAAAAATCCTATCGTCGCGAGGTTTCGCAGAGGGGATTCGGAAACATGACGTTGATCCAGAAGCTCGGCATTGCCTATGCGGTTATGTTTTTCGGCGTGGTCGGCCTGAACTATCTGCCGTTCGTCCATGACGAGAACGGCATGATGTTCGGCCTGTTCTCGCTGCAATGGTGGGACGACCTGCTGCACGGCTTTTCCGGTCTCTGGGTGCTCGCCGCCGCGCTGATCTCGCATCGCGCCACCGTGCTGTTCTTCAAGATTTTCGGATCGATCTACCTGTTCGATGGCGTGCTTGGCCTCGTCACCGGCTCCGGTTGCCTCGACGGCGGCATCTTCATCGACGGCTTCCGGTCATTCACCGATGTCGAATTCCCCGGCCGCTTCTTCGCCAACCTGCCGCATCTGCTGATCGGCGGAGGAGCCGTCTACATCGGTTTCGTGCTGGCCAGGCGCGTCATGCCGAAGCTGATCCCGGCCTGACATGTTGCGCATCCTCTGGAAGATCGTCCGCGCGGTCCTGATCCTGGTCGCGGTCGTGGTGGCAATCCCGGTTCTCGGGCTCGCCTACGGCTTCCTGACGACGGATGCGCCGCCGCCAGCCGCCATCGTCAGCCGTTCGCCCGACGCGGCGGCGATCACCCAGCGGCTCAGCACCGAGATCGCGGGCTACAAGCGCCCGGAAGAATCGACCTACCTGACCTATCCTGAATGGGCGATCGTCTATGCCGCCCGGGAATATGCCGGCTTCGTCGAAAAAGACCTGCCCAGCGGCTTCCCCTATTTCGCCTATGTCGGCCGCTTCTGGCAGGACTACGCCGCGATGATCCGGGCAAGCTCGGACTATCCGTTCAACTTGCAGAACCATCTGATGCTGATGGTGATCGGCATCAGTCACACGGCTGAGCACATCATCCAGTCGGTCTACGAGAACACCATCGGCAGGCTGAGCGCGATCGCAGGCGCACCGGCGCCGGAGGACGATTACCAGGCGAAGGTCGCGGCCGAATATGCGGCGTTTCTCGACCAGGTGCCGTGGTATCAGTTTCCCTATGCGGAGAAGCGCGCCGGCCTGTGGGCGATCCCCGGTTCCGGCATCCGATCCTGGGAGCGCAAGCTCGGCTTCGGGCTTTCCTATACGATCAAGCAGACCTACGCGGACCTGATCAAGTCGGGCCTCGCTGCAACCTCGGACGCCGCGCTCCTCGACATCCATGTCTGGGCGGAGGGGCCGGTAGCCGAAGCCATCTCGGGCGAAGCCGACACGGTGCTGGAGAAGGACCTCGCCGCCGACGGCGCGGTGTTCGTCACCAGGCGTTACCAGGTCTTCACCGACATGATCCCGCGGCTGATCGACAAGGGCGTGACCTTCGTCGAGATCGGCGGCAATGACGAGATCATGATCACCGTCCTGTCGGACGAGGCGATCGCGCTGCCCGATGGGGCCAGGCTGCTTTTCTCCTACACGCTGCCAACCGACCCGGCGACGGTGCGCACCGGACTGTCGGCCTCGGTACCTGCCTTGCACGAAGTTCTGCCGGAACTGACCAATGCCGGCGCGCGGCTGGAACATGTCTACGACTACTGATCGGACCAACCACGGTCCGCGCCGGCCAATCGTCCGCAAGGCCGGCAAGTTCCTGCTAGGCACGGTCATCGTTCTTCTCGTGGCGTTGCTGGCCGGGCTCGCGACATTCCGGGTCATGGCAATGATGCGGGAGAGTGCACCGGCCGCCCCGCCTGCTGAAACGGCCCGTTTCACGACCGTCGATGGCCTGCGCGTGCACTACATGGAGTGGGGCGATCCCAACGGGCCCAAACTGCTGCTGGTGCACGGAACGCTGGCTTGGTCGCGCACATGGCGTGACATCGCGGGCCCGCTTGGCGAACGTGGGTTTCACGTCATTGCGCCCGACCTGCCGCCCTTCGGTTATTCCGAGCGGCCCCAGGACCACGACTATTCCCGCGCGGCGCAGTCCCGCCGCATCCTTGGCTTTGCCGACGCCATCGGCCTCGAGCGCTTCGCGCTGGGCGTCCACTCCTATGGTGGCGGCGCAGCGATCGAGGCCGCATTCTTGGCGCCGGAGCGGATCGAGGCGCTGATCCTGCTCGACGTTGCGATGGGCCTCGGCCGGCCGCCCTCCTCCGGGCCGCCGCTCGCCGGCCTGCTGTCGAAGGCGCCACTGCGCAATGTCATCGTTGCGGCGACCTTCACAAATCCGCTGATGATTGGGCCCGGGCTGCGCGATTTCATCCACGACGATTCCGTGGTGACCGACGAGCGCATCGCGCTTTACCGTGCGCCACTCAGCCAGCCCGGCACCACGGACGCCGTCGGCCGCTGGCTCTTCACCGGCCTGTTCAAGGATGAGACCGCGGCACGATCGGCCGATGTCGGCAACTACTACAGCTTCGACAAGCCGGTGCTGGTCATCTGGGGACGGCAGGACACGGTGACGCCGCTCGAGCAGGGCGAGTTCATCGCGGCGTCCTTCCGGAGAGGTCGGCTGGAAGTGCTGGACGGGGTAAACCACATCCCGCATGTCGAAGACCCGGGCCGCGTCGTCGCCCTGATCGAGCCGTTCCTGCGCCAGCAGGCGCCGGAACTCGGACCATTGCGCCTGGGCGAATAGCTCACCGCGCTTGGATGCGCCTGTCGATTTGTGCTAGGTTCATGTCATGAACAAACCGGAACGCGACTTCAGGAAAGCCATCCTCACCGCGCCGATGAGCGCCGAGGAAATCGACGCCATCCAGGCGGTCGAAGGCCTGCATCTGTCGCCACGCATGAAAGCGCTTTTCGAACAGGCGGAGCGTGAGAATTGGACTCATGAGCAACGACGCGCCCGCATCCTGGATACTTTGGGCGTGACGCTGGACTGACGTGCGCTACGCGGGTGGCACTGACCCCTATTGCTACCCAGGTACAACCGTTCTCAAGAACCGCGCGAACATTCGTGACTTTGACGCGCTCTCGGAGTTCGAGACCGTCATGGTTCGGGACCGAACCGAAACCGGCCTGCCCGACGGGCGCCTCGACAAGGCGCATTACTACGCCCTCCATCGCCACTTCTTCCAGGACGTCTACGACTGGGCCGGCAAGCCGCGCACGATCCGGACCGGCAAGGCAGGCCACTGGTTCTGCTATCCCGCCTTCATCGAGGGTCAACTGGACCGGCTCTTCGCCGACCTGAAGGCAAAGCGGCATCTCGATGGCCTCGACCTCGACGCGTTCGCCCATGAGGCGGCGCATTTCCTGGGCGAGGTCAACGCCATCCACCCGTTTCGCGAAGGCAATGGCCGGACGCAATTGGCTTTTCTGCGCCTGCTGTGTCTCAATGCCGGCTTCGGATTCGATGCTTCGGTCCTCGACCGCGACAGGGTCATCGGTGCGATGATCGCAAGCTTTGACGGCAAGCCGCAGGCGTTGACCGAACTGATCCGCGACATCGCGTCGCCAGGAAACTGACCGCCCAGGAGGCACCATGTTCGAGACCACCATTGCCGGCAGCCTGCCGAAACCATCCTGGCTGGCGGAGCCTGAAAAGCTGTGGGCCGCATGGAAGCTGGAAGGCGCCGAGCTCGACCAGGCGAAGCGCGACGCCGCCCTGATCTGGCTGAAGGAGCAGGAGGACGCCGGGATCGATATCGTCACCGAGGGCGAACAGTTCCGCATCCATTTCGTCCACGGCTTCGTCGAGCATGTCGAAGGCATCGACTGGCAGCAGAAGACGAAAATGGGCATCCGCAACAACCGCTACGTCGTCGATGTGCCGACCGTGACCGGACCGTTGGCGCGCAGGAAGTCAATCCACCGCGCCGAGGCCGAATTCGCCCGCGCCCACACGACGCGCAAGCTGAAATTCACCCTCCCCGGCCCGATGACGATCTGCGACACGGTGGCGGATGCCCACTACGGCCGCCGCGCCGACATGGCGATGGCCTTCGCCGACCTGCTCAATGCCGAGGCCAAGGAGCTCGAGGCGGCGGGCGCGGACGTGATCCAGTTCGACGAGCCGGCCTTCAATGCCTTTACGGAAGAGGCCGCAGACTGGGGCATCGTCGCGCTGGAACGCGCCGCCGCCGGCCTCAAATGCACCACCGCCGTCCACATCTGCTATGGCTACGGCATCAAGGCCAACACCGACTGGAAGGCGACGCTGGGCGGCGAGTGGCGGCAATACGAAGCCTTCTTCCCCGCGCTCAACCGGAGCCGCATCGACCAGGTATCGCTCGAATGCGCCAATTCCCGCGTCCCGCCGGACCTGATGGCGCTGTTGAAAGACAAGACGGTGCTGGTCGGCGTCATCGACGTCGCGACCAACGAGATCGAGACGCCCGAGCAGGTGGCCGCGACGATCAATACGGCGCTGAAATTCGTCGATGCCGAACGCCTCCAGACCTGCACCAATTGCGGCCTCGCGCCCCTTCCCCGCGACGTCGCGGTCGGCAAGCTCAGGGCGCTGGGCGCGGGAGCGGGATTGGCAAGAAAGGCACTGTAGTGGCTACATACCGAACAGGCGGCGATCCCAGAATACCGGCTCATGGAGGCTTGTCCTGATGTCGCCGAACTCCGGATGCGCCGGGTTGATCAAGACATTTCGGTCGACGCGCGCGACCACCGACGGGACGAGCAGGATTGCACTGCGGCGTTCGATGCACCAGGTCTCGCCGAACTGTTTGCTGACACTGGCGGGCATGTCGTCCCAGCCGGGCAGCGACGGTGGCGAGAATATCTCGTAGCTCGCTCCGCGCGGGATGACGATCTCGACATAGTGCTGGTTTGGTGGCAACCGCCCGCTGCCGTGCACCAGCTTTTCCAACAGCGCAGTCGAGTAATGTTCACTGGCATAGATCACCGGGCCGCCGCGCGTGTTCCAGCGGCCGGGCGCGATCGTCGAACCGGTGGGGTCGAAGATCGGATAGGCTCCCGCCGGATCCCCGATCCGAAACGCTGTCAGCGTCCGGTCGAGGCGCTGGGCTGTCACGCAGCGCTGCCGTATTTCAGGCCGCCGAGAACATCGAGGACAAGTTCGGCGCCGATTTCGCTCTGGATCACGAGATCGATCGGACGGCGGTCCTCCAGCATTGCATGTGGCCGGAACAGAAACTCGCGCGCATCAACATCCGTCTGCCAGACATCCAGCGCCAATCCCCAAACCCGCGCAATCCTCGCAAGTCGGACACCTTCATCCGACGACAGCCGGTGCGACGCCTTGCGGCGCTCGTAGGTGGCCTTCGGCACCAAACGGTACTTGAACTGGGCATCCCCGGGCGCAAGCAACCGCGCCACACGTTCGACCGAGTTGACCGGAAGCCCGTCCTCGATCTGCGACATCAGGAGATAGGGAGACGCAGAGGGGGCGTCCTTGCCGTGAAGCCCTAGAATTCCAACGACGTTTTCGATTGCCAGCATAGATGCAGCGCGCCCCATTTGGGACTGAACATAGTCTCAAATGGGATCGCCTTCAAGTGGCGAACCTCAGCAGCGCCTCCCTCACGCCACCAGCACGCCTTCGCGCAGCGCGATCGAGATCGCGTCGGTGCGGTTGCGGGCGCGGAGCTTGGCGGTGACCGAGGCGACGTGGAACTTGGCTGTGTGGACGGAGATGTAGAGCTTGCGCGCGATGACCTTGTTCGAGGCGCCGTCGGCCAGCAGCGCCAGCACCTGCATCTCGCGATGCGTCAGAGCGCTTTCGGGGACAAAATGCGCCTTCGCGTCATCGGCGTCGCCTGCTTCCGAGATCTCCTCGACCTTTCGCACCGTGTAGCCGGCGGCAGCCAGCCGCGCCGCGGCGGCCACCAGATCGGCCGGCGCGTTCTTCGGGAGGATGGCGCGGACATAGGGCTTCTGCTTGACGGCGGCCGGATCGTCCGTCAGCAGCACCAGCTGACCGCCGTCGGGCAAGCGACGCGGCGACGGCTGCATCGCTGCACGGCCAGGCATGGTGGACGGACGGAAATGATGCGAGCTCTCGATCGGCGTCGCGGTGTCTTCGGCAAAATCGGGTGGAGCGTAATCCAGAAGCACGGCTGATTCCTTGTGGGCGGTGGTCGGCCAGAGGTGACTATGTAGGGTCGAACGTGCGGCAGTGTAAGGCCAGCGGGTCCGACGAATGTACATGGAGTCTCGCCCAGCGGGAGCCGTGGCGATACTGCCCGTTCGGGCAGGTCAGACCGGCGCGCCCTCGAGCAGCGCCGGCACGCTGCGGCGGAGCAGGTCCATGCCTCCCGGCCGCCACCCCATCGCGCGCAGACGACCGGTCGTCATCTCGTTCAGCGGTTCGGAGGAAGCCTGCGGCAGTGGATGCGGACAGCCGGTGATCTCCTGGACAAGGGCGAGGAGATCGCGGCGGTCGACGACGATGTCGGAGACATTGAGCACCGGCGGGACAGCCGGCACGTCGAGCACGAGCAGCACGGCAGCGGCAACATCCCCGCCGTGAACTTCCGTGGCGCGGCGCGGCGCGATGGTGCGGCCTTCGAGATAGTCCCGGAACAACTCAGCCCATTTGTGCTGTTGCCCGCGGCCCGCCGGGCCGTAGACGCCCGTGCCGCGCAGGCTGACGCCGGAGAAGTGGTCGTCGGACAGCGCCGCCAGCGCGCGCTCGGCTTCCAGCTTCACGTCGCCATAGAGCGTGTCCGGATGCGGTTCGGTGTCTTCCGTCAGCATCGCGCCCGACGGCTGGACGCCATAGACCGCGCGGCTGGAGAGAAAGATCGCGCGCTTGACCCGCGCGCGCTTCGCCGCCTCGAACAGCGCGACGGAACCGTCAAAATTGCGGCGGCGGAAGGTCGCCGGATCGTCGCCCTCTCCGCCGCGGTATTGTCCGGGCGCGTGATCGAATGCGGCGTGGATGAAATGCCGGATGTCGGCGAAGGCTGCCGATCGGTCGCGCGCTGGATCGAGAGATCCCTCCACGAATTCCACCGGCGCGGAGAAAAACCCGCTAGCCGGCGGTGTGCGCCCCATGACGCGGACCTTGCGCGCAGAGATGAGCAGCGCCTCGACGATGAAGCGACCGACGTAACCCGTGCCGCCGGAGACGAGGACTGTCACGCTACTTTGCCCCTGGACCGGGCTTCGGCAGAGTCGCCAGATCGGGGATGTCCGACCCGTGGTGGAACGCCCGCCACAGGTCGATCAGCGTCTTCAGCTTTTCGGCCTTGGGATGGTTCGTTTCCCACGGCTTCTCGTACTGGAAATGGATCACGCGCACGCAGTTCCAGTCCCACAATTCCGGCAGGTTGAACCAGACATATTGCAGCAGGTTGTCGAAGACCGGCAGGCCGTGCCAGTCGGGAAAGAAGGCCTGCAGAAACGTCTGGTCGGTGCGCGGCCAGAAGGCGTCGGGCGCATCCAGCATGGCGAGCATCCGCTCGAACGTCGCCAGCGACGGCTGCGCGACAAAGACGCCGGAGTTCAGCCGCGAAAAATCGGCGAGGCTTTCATAGACGTTCGGTGCGGCGGAGAACTCCGGGTATCCGAACAGCCGGTCGATGTTGCGCACGACGATCGCATCGGCGTCGATGAAGACGATGCGGCCGTACTGTTCCATCTCCCACAGCCGCAGCTTGGCGAAATTGTCCAGCGGCGTGTGAAAGGCCGGCTTGGTGCCCTTGGTGAATGGCGCGTCGGCATGGATTCGCGCGCGCGCATGGCGGGCGTTGAACGCGTCGGAGGTCGGCAGTAGGTCGACGGGAACGAGCATCGCCCCCAGTTCGGTCAGGGGCCGCAACGCATCCGCGCTCACACCGCCGGTGTGGAGGACAAGAATATCCGCCTGCGTGCCGGTGAGTTTCAGCGAACGAACAAGCGCCGTCGCGCCCATCGCGTAGTCGGCATTGGTGACGAGCGTCGCGTAGGCGTTGCGTGCCATCGAGCGCAGGCTACCCCACGCTCTTCAGCCGCTTGCCTTCGGGGTCGCGCTCCAGCGTCGGCGCGATATCCTTGGTCCAGGCGGAGACGGCGGGGATGCGGCTGCGGTCGACGCGATAGGCGAACTTCTTCGCCACATCGACCACTTCGGACAGCAGCCCGTTTTCCAGCGTGATCGGGTCGAGCCCGAGTTCGCGGAACTGCCTGTTCTCCACGACGAGATCGTTCTCCGGCGCTTCCTTGCGCGGATTGGGCAGGAAGGCCACCTGCGCGCCGGTCAGCCTGCCAATCATGTTGGCGAGATCGCGCACCCGGTGCGTCTCGGTCATCTGGTTGAAGATCTTCACCTTGTCGCCGCGCTTCGGCGCGTTCTTCAGCGCCAGTTCGATGCAGCGCACCGAATCCTGGATGTGAATGAACGCCCGCGTCTGTCCGCCGGTGCCATGCACCGTCAGCGGATAGCCGATCGCCGCCTGGATCAGGAAGCGGTTCAGCACCGTGCCATAATCGCCGTCATAGTCGAACCGGTTGACCAGCTGCGCGTGGCGGCGCGTCTGGTCGGTATGCGTGCCCCAGACGATGCCCTGGTGCAGGTCGGTGATCCGCACGCCGTCATTCTTGGCGTAGAACTGGAACAGCAGCTGATCGAGGCATTTGGTCATGTGGTAGATCGAGCCCGGATTGGCCGGATAGAGGATGTCCTGCTTGACCGTCTCGCCTGAGATCGTGTCGATCCCAACCGGCAGATAGCCTTCCGGGATCGCCGCGCCGACCGTCGAATAGCCATAGACGCCCATCGTGCCGAGGTGGATCAGATGCGCATCGAGCCCGGTTTCCACCAGCGCGTTCAGCAGGTGGTGCGTGGCGCTGACATTGTTGTTGACGGTGTAGTTCTTGTGCCGGTCGCTCTTCATCGAATAGGGCGCGGCGCGCTGCTCGGCGAAGTGGATCACGGCATCCGGCCGGTTGTCCTGCAGCCAGCTCTTCAGCACCTCATAGTCGCGCGCGAGGTCGATCAGGTGAAAATGGATCCGCCGGCCGGTCTCCTGATGCCAGATGCGCGTGCGCTCCTGGATCGAGTCCATCGGCGTCAGCGACTGCACGCCAAGCTCGGTGTCGATCCAGCGCCGCGACAGATTGTCGATGATGTGAATCTCGTGGCCGAGATTGGACAAATGGAGCGACGTGGGCCAGCCGACGAAGCCGTCGCCGCCAAGGACTGCAATTTTCATCGAATCGTCCCTCTCCGTGATGCGATCACCGCCGCTTAGCAGCGAATTGTGACAACATGTATGACGGCCGTTGCAGGACGTCTCGACTATCCGAGCCTGAGCGCGACCACGCCCGCAACGATGCACAGCGCGGCGGCGACGCGCCACGGCGTCACGGCCTCTCGCAGGAAGACGACCGAAATCAGCATGGCGAACAGGATCGACGTCTCGCGCAGCGCCGCCACCGCCGCGATCGGCGCCTGGGTGAAGGCCCACATGGCGATCCAGTAGGAGCCGGCGGCGAGCACGCCGGTGATGACGCCCGTCTTCCATTCCGGGATCATCACTCCGACGATCGCCTTGCCCCGCAGCAGCACACCGAGGATCAGGCACCAGACCGCATCAACGGCGAACAGCCAGGCGGCATAGCTCGACGCGGTGGCGGCGCTCCGAGCCCCGGTGCCGTCGGTGAGCGTGTAGGACGCGACGAAGAGGGAGGTGATCAGCGCGTAGGTAACCGCGCGGCGGCTGAAACCGGCAGTCGGGTCGCCGCCGCGAAACGACATCAGAAGCGTGCCGAGCGACAGAAGCGCGATGCCGCCGATGGTCAGCGGCGCGGGAAACTCCGCCAGCAAGAAGATGCCGCCAATCGTGGTCAGCAGCGGCGCCGTGCCCCGCGCCAGGGGATAGGACTGCGCCAGGTCGCCCGTCTCGTAGGCCTTGACCAGGAACCAGCGATAGCCGGTGTGGAACACGACCGAAGCTGCGATCCACAACCAGGTGACACCTTGTGGCACGTCGACGAAGGGCAGCACCGGAAGCGCGAACACGCCCATGCCGATCGACATCAGCGTCACCGAAGCGAAACGGTCGAGCCGCACCTTCACCATCGCGTTCCACACCGCATGCGCGAGGGCTGCGGCGAGGACCGAGAAAAAGACGACAAGGCTCATGCGGAATTCCGGTGACGCGAAGGGGGCGCGCCGTGTCTATCAGCCGGCTACGGAATTGAATATGCACCAACGGTGTGAAGGACGAACCGGCTGTTGTGACAGCGGCGTTTGGCTATGCCGAAAGCGCGTCGGGCTGAATCAGGTTCAGGCGCTCGATGCTGCGGGTCAAGGCATCGAAACAGTCCGCGTCGATGGCGGTGCCGACGGAGGCGGACATGATGGAGAGAGCCTGGCCGGTCGACATCGCCGGCCGGTAGGGACGTTCCGCCGTCAGGGCGTCGAAAATGTCGGCGACCGTGACGATGCGCGTCTCAAGACCGATCTCGTCGCCGGAAAGGCCCCGCGGATAGCCGGTACCGTCGAGCTTTTCGTGATGCTCGTGGGCGATGGCGGCGAGGCTGCCAAAGGCTTGCATGCGCGACAGGATCTCGGCGCCCATCACCGGGTGGCGCTTGATCGCCGCCCATTCGTCGGCATCGAGCTTACCCGGCTTGTCGAGAATTTCGTTGGAGACTCCAAGCTTGCCGACATCGTGCAGCAAAGCAGCGCGCACGAGCCAGCGTCGGCGCGCTTTCGACACGCCGAGTTCCTCGGCGATCATGTCGGTCACCAGCGCGACGCGCTTGCTGTGGCCGCTGGTAAACGGGCTCTTTGTGTCGATCACCTGCGAGAACCCGTCCGCGATGTCGTCAAGAAGATCGTCGTCGATAGGCTGGACGCGGATGGGAGGTTCGAGGTCATAGACCATTTGGTCGAGATCCGGGTCGGTCAAGGCCGACCAGAAGGCAGGCTCCGCGGCCACGCGGTCGAAGATCGCAACCAGTTCCGGATCGAACCAGCCGCCGGCCCGGCGCGTCACCTCGGCGCGGGCGACCACCTGGCCCGAGGTGTGATGGAACACATCCGCCACCTGGGCCATCAGGGCGATGCGCGCATAGAGCGCGATCTCTCTGCCAATGCGGCCGGTCGGCTGGCCACCGCCGTCCCAATGCTCGTCGAGATCGAGGATGCCTTGCGCCACCGCTTCGGGAAAGCGCATGCGGCGAGCGATGTCGGCGCCGCGTTCGCAGCGCGTCTCGATCAGTTCGCGATCGATGGCGCCACCCCTCATGGCGACATCCAGGATGGTGCGCAGGCGCGCCGCGAGGCCGGACTTGACCGCCGTGTTGGCGGCGATGAAGCTCATCACGCGCGGCAGGCTGCCGTCGACCAGCTTGAAATTCCGCTTGAAGGCGTGATCGTTCGTGACGAAGAGCTTGCAGATGCGCGCGGCATTGCTGCTGCAACCCAGATCCTTGAGCAGGAGCGTGTAATAGAGGTCGGACATTTCAGCTTCGGACAGGGACAGGTCGCGTCCGATATGCATGCCGATCCAGCAGCAGCGCACACTGTGGCCGGCTGGCTGGCCATCGGTCATGTCGAGGGCATGGCTGAGCGCGCTGACGACTTCGGCCAGGCGAAGGCCGGTATTGCCATTTGCTAGTTCGACGTCTGCCATCATCGGGTTCATTCTGCTCGGCCTGCGCTCGACTAGCTGCCGAAAGCCTTAAGCTTCCGTTGCGGCTTGGGTTCCGGCGTCGGAGATGACATTGTCGAGAGCGCATGCCGCGCCATTTTACTTGAACAGTGGGGAACGAAAACGAACATGCGGTGTTTGCGCGCTGAACGCGGCAATGCAGACTGGCACGCCGGCCATTTCATGCCACCAAACGACCTCCCGCTTCGCAAGGATATGCCATGACCATTCGCTACACGCTCGGCTGCGACCTGTCTTACGAGGTGAAAAGCCCGACCGTGTTCATCTTCAACCTCGAGGTGGCCAGGCTCCTGCGCCACCACGATCTGGTCGAGCGGCTGACCATCACGCCCGACCTGCCGCGGCGGACCTATGTCGTGCCGGATATCCGCAACCGCTATTTCAGCGTCGACGCCGCGCCGGGGCCGCTGAACGTGCATTACGAGGCGGAGGTGACGCTTGACGTCTACCGCGCCGATCCGGAGACGATCGGCGAGACGCCGCTCAATGCCATCCCGCTCGACATCATGCCGTTCCTGCTGCCGTCACGATTCGTGCCGTCGGATCGGCTCTCGGCGTTTGCGCAGCGCGAATTCGGCGAGATGGAGAGGGGACATGGCCGCGTGACGGCGATCTGCAACTGGCTCTATGACAACATCGACTACCAGCGCGGCGCGTCGGATTCGCAGACGACGGCGGACGAAAGCCTGATCCTGCGCGCCGGCGTCTGCCGCGATTTCGCGCATCTCGGCATCGCGTTCTGCCGCGCGCTGAACATCCCCGCCCGCTTCGTCAGCTGCTACGCCTATGGGCTGGAGCCACGCGACTTCCATGCCGTGTTCGAGGCCTATCTCGACGGGCGCTGGTGGCTGTTCGATGGGACCCGGCAGGCCAATCTCGACGGGCTCGTGCGCATCGGCGTCGGCCGCGACGCAGCCGAGATCGCATTCGCCTCTCCCTTCGGCGAGTTCGAGCCGGGACCGGTCAAGATCACCATCGAACATGCAGACGGATCGCCCGAACTGCCCGGCCGCACCACCGATGCGATCTCGACCGAGGAACCGGCGCCAAACGCCGGGGCAGATTAAGGCTCCGGCGCTACAGGTCGATCTCGGTCCAGACAGGAAAATGATCGGAGGCCATGTTGTCCGCATTGACGCGGCTGTCGCGAACCAGTTCGGCCAGTCCTGCTGTGGCGAAACAGTAATCGAGACGCCGCCGCTGCAGCTTGCCTTCAAAAATCCGCTCATGCGTGTAGAACGCATCCGCAGCACGCCCCACCGCCACGGCCGCATCCGCAAAGCCACCGGCAATGATTCGCTGATACTCCGCGCTCTCCGGCAGCATGTTGAAATCCCCCATCCAAACCGCATCCTGCGGCGCCTCGGGTTCCGGCTCGCCATTCGACCAGTTGCGGTGCGGCTCGTCGTCGGGGCCGCTCCACGGGCCGCCCTCGTCGGCAACGCGACGATGCCGCCCCAGCAGGAAATCGATCTGCTCCAGCCGCTCGTCGGCGTCGATATGCGCGAGGTGCAGCGAAAGCACCCGCAACGGCCCTGCCGGTGAGCGGATCATACCCTCGAGCGCCGGGTTCTGCGTGTTCAGCCGGTGGGTCATCTTGCGCATCGGCAAGAGATGCAGCCGCGACCAGACGATCGGCCAGCGCGACAGCAACATCGTGCCGAATTGCCGGCGGCGGTTCACCAGCCGTCCGTCGGCGTCGCGAGAGCTTCCGTCCATATCGAAGGCCGGGCCATATACCCAGTGATGCTCCGGCAGCAGCCGCGCGATGATCTCGGGCTGGTCGTCGAAATTCGTCCGCGGCCAGTTCCGCTCGACCTCCTGCAAGGCGATCACATCGGCGTCCGCGATCGACTCGATCGCGCGGGCAAGGTCGTAGACCCCGTCGAGACCGAAGCCGTACTGGATGTTGTAGGTGACGAGTTTCATTACGTGCTTTCAGGCAGGCAGTGGCGCACCTTACCCCCACCCCTCCCCCTCCCCACAAGGGGGAGGGAGCGTCGACCGTCTTTGCGACGTTGAATTGTCACAACTTTCACCCGCCCCTTCAAACTGGGGTACGACCTTCGCGTCTCCCTCCTCCTTGTGGGGAGGGGGAGGGGTGGGGGTTGCTTCGCGCCAGTTTCCCTGGAAAGCGCGGCCCCCATTCCGCACACAACCCGTGGATCAATTTCACGCGTCGCCCGCAATAACCCCTTGCCCCCACTCGCTATTCGCTACGCAACTTACTCATTCAATCCACGCCCCCCTTCAGCCAGCTCATAATCCGTGCAGGCAATGACGGGGAAGCGGCGATGAATTGGAAGGAGGACACAGGGATTGACATGCTGAAGCGCATCGTTGCGCTGCTGTTCGTCCTCGCCGATCTCGCCGAACAGGCCGCCGGCCGGTCCCGTCCGGTTCGCTGGCTCGTGCTGTGGAGCCTTTGGCAGGCCGACGCAGTCGCGAGGGAATTCGTCATCGCTTTCGCACCAAACGCGGCAGGCAGGTGTTGGTCCACCGCTTCGAAGCCTGTCCACCAAGGCCATGACCCCGCCGATGCGATGAACCTTGCCGTGTCGCTTCGGTCTCTGGCGCTGATGGTCCGCAACATGGCCGCGCAATTCCACCGCCTGTCGCTCTTGGGTGCCGGTCATTGCCACGGCGCGCGATTGCTTCACGACTTGGTCCAGGATTTGTCGGAGGCATTCTCACCGCTCAAACGCCCCGACACCTCATGAAGGCGCTCCACGGCGCACAGGGGCCAGTCAGCCTCGTCCGCCTCCAGGCATCGTTTCCACCCATAAGATCAGCGCTCGCCAAACCCGGCGCGGCGTCTTCCCGGCCGCCGAAGGCGAGCCGGGCCCCATTGGCATCGACAATTGTCTGGTGACCAGAGGTGCGTCCGCGCAAACCTGCGTCGGCCAATAGGCCCCGGATGGCCTTCGGCCTCCGTGATGCCCGCAGATGGCAGCATCCCTACTGCCTGCTCCCATTTGCAACCCTGCCCTGCCCGCCCGCCGAATTGACCCAGCGGCTGCATCAATGTAGCAGTCCGCCGATATTTGCGGCGCGATGCCGCCACGCGCGTTCAGCGCTTATTCGAAAGTCACGACATGTCTGCCTTTGAAACCATCGTCCCGGCGCTCGGCGCTGCCATTGCCGCACGCGGCTACGAAACGCTCACCGCCGTCCAGTCGGCCATGCTGGAGGACCGCGCCCGCGATCGCGACCTGCTCGTCTCGGCCCAGACCGGCTCCGGCAAGACGGTCGCCTTCGGCATCGCAATCGCGCCGGCCCTCATGGGCGGCGAGGACAAGCTGCCATTCGCCGGCCGTCCGCTTGGCCTCGTCATCGCGCCGACGCGCGAACTGGCGATCCAGGTGCGCCGCGAACTGGAATGGCTCTATGCCGATGCAGGCGCGAAGATCGCCTCCTGCGTCGGCGGCATGGACATGCGCACCGAGCGCCGCGCGCTCGACCAGGGCGCGCATATCGTCGTCGGTACTCCCGGCCGGCTGCGCGACCACATCACCCGCGGCGGGCTCGACATGTCTGGCCTGAAGGCAGTGGTCCTCGACGAGGCCGACGAGATGCTCGACCTCGGCTTCCGCGAGGATCTCGAATTCATCCTGTCCGAAGCGCCGGCCGACCGTCGCACCCTGATGTTCTCGGCCACCGTGCCGCCGACGATCGAGCAGCTGGCCCGAAAATTCCAGCGCAAGGCCGAGCGCATCGAAGTGCTGAGCGACGGCGCGCAGCACGATGACATCGAATACCGCACCATCCTGGTTTCGCCGTCGGAGCGCGACGGCGCCGTGATCAACTCGCTGCTCTATTTCGACGCCACCAACACGCTGGTGTTCTGCGCCACGCGCGAAGCGGTGAAGCGGCTGACCAGTCGGCTGGCGAACCGCGGCTTCCGCGTCGTGTCGCTGTCGGGCGAGCTGTCCCAGGCCGAGCGCACCAATGCGCTGCAGGCAATGCGCGACGGCCGCGCCCGCGTCTGCGTCGCCACCGACGTCGCCGCGCGTGGCCTCGACCTGCCCAACCTCGACCTCGTCATCCACGCCGACCTGCCGTCGAACCCGGAAACCCTGCTGCATCGTTCCGGCCGCACCGGCCGCGCCGGGCGCAAGGGCGTCTGCGCGATCATCGTGCCGCATCACCGCCGCGGCAGCGCCACCCGGCTCTTGAAGCTTGCGAACCTCAAATCCGAGCAGATGAACGCGCCATCGGCCGCCGACATCGACCGCAAGGTGCGCGAGCGCATCGTCGCCGACCCGGCGCTCTTGGAGCCGCTGTCGGAAGACGAGGCGTCGTTCGCCGCCGAATTGCTGGCGAGCCACGGCCCGGAGAAGCTGGCCGCCGCCTATATCCGCCAGCAGCTGGCCATGCAGCCTGCGCCGGAGGACCTGTCCGACGGGCCGGTGTCGGCGCATGACCCGATGAAGGCGGAGCGCCCCGACACCCGCTTCCAGAATGGCGACTGGTTCGTCATTTCCGTCGGCCGCAAGCAGCGGGCCGAGCCGCGCTGGCTCCTGCCGCTGATCTGCAAGGCGGGCGGCGTGACCAAGTCGGCCATCGGCTCGATCCGCATCCTCGACACCGAAACCCGCTTCGAGGTTGCGCCCGACCAGGCCGACGCGTTCGCCGCGGCAATCGCAAAGCCGGGCGCAGTGGAAAAGGGCGTGTCGATCACGCGCCTGGCAGCCGATGCGCCGCCGGCAGTGACGACCCGCCCGCCGCGCCGGGAATTCACGCCCGACACGGACCAGCCCCGGCCCAAGAAGAAGCACTTCGACAAGAAGGGCCCGCCAGCCTCCGCGCCCGGCGCCGCCCGCGCCGAAAAGCGCAAGCTGAAGAAGGCGCGCAAGAAGCTCAAGGTCGACTGAGCCTGTTGCGGCGAGGCAACAGCAACATTGCTTTACAATCCGCCGCGATGTCGCCCTGATTGCATCGAATTGCCGCCGCCATCGCGCGTCATCCGTTGAGGCAACGATACGGGGACGACGACGATGATTAAGGAAAGCCTGGTGGCAATGGCGCTGATCGGCTGCGATTGCGACGCCAAGATGTGCGAATACATCCGCACCACGGACGCGTCTTGGTCGACGGTCGCCGAATGCGAGAGCGACATCCAGAAACGGGTGGTGACCCAGCAGGACAGCTACCCGCTGGTCATCGCCGTCTGCCGCGACGCATCCGAAGCGCCGGTCATGGCCTCGACCGGCGCGCCAGCCGGCCAATCGCCCAGCGATCAGGTCCAGCTCGTCGCCAACTCGATCGTCGCCGAAGGCAGGCAGGGCGAAGTCTCGACCGACCGCCTCGGCCGCATCACCACTGTGTTCAAGACGCTGAACGGCTACGTCTCCGTGCGCGACACCGTCGGCAGCACATGGAGCACGGCGTCGAAACAGGCGCTCGACACGATGTCCTGGCTGAAGTCGTCGGTGACGCCGGAGTGGTTCTAGGCCACCCCCGCGCTCGCCTTCAGCCCGCGATAGAATGTCGAGGTAAACAGCTCGCCCGGATCGAACTCGCGCTTCTTCGCCAGGAACGACGGCAGCTCGGGATATGACGCCAGCAGTTGCGCGCCGGTGTAGTGGAGTTGGTAGGGCAGGAAGAACCGCCCGCGGTGTTTCAGCGTCAGGTCGATCATTTCGCGGGTCAGCGCGCGCATCTTGGCGTTGCCGTCGGCGTCGGTCTTCTGGTTGATGTAGAGCACCAGCGAGAACGCGTCTTCTTTCGCGTAAGTCAGCGCCACGTCTTCCGCATGGACGACGCGGATCGAGGCGTTGAGCAGCGGCAGATCGCTCTTGCGTAGGACCTCGCGCGCGCCGGCGATGAAGGCGTTGTATTGGCTGCGCGGGAAGAAATACTCGTGCAGGATGTCCGTCTCTTCGGGCAGGTCGTTGAAGAGATAGGGCACCGAATCGTGCATCGGGTTGTTGCGCGAGACGAGGCACGCTTCGCCCTCCCCCATCGCCACCGTGCGCGGCACGGTGCAGCTCTCGAACTCGGGCTCGAGGTTCTTTTCCATATACCATTTGAACGACTGGAACAGTTCGCCCCGCTTGGCGAGGTTCATGATCAGGCGCTTGACGCCGACCATGCCCGGCTCGCCCAGCGCCTCCATGTCGGCGGGCGCCGTGTCAGCCACCATGTCGTAGCGATAGACGATCATGTCCTCGAGGAAGTTCGCCCGCGCGGTCGACAAGTGGCCGTAGAACAGCCCGAGATTCTTGTCCCCGACCATTTCGGAATCGAACAGCGCCGGAAAATCCTCCGAACGGAGGATGGCGCGGGAGGTGTGGTAGACCGCGTTCGGCACGATCTCCAGCGTCGCGCGCAACACGACGCCGAACAGGCCGTAGCCGCCGACGACATGGCGGAACAGGTCGGCGTTTTCGGTCGGCGAGCAGGAGACCTTCGTCCCGTCGGCCAGCATCACCTCCAGCGATTTCACCGAGCCGACGACCGAGCCCGCCTGATGGTCCATGCCATGCGCATTGACCGAGATCGAGCCGCCGACCGAGAAGATGTCGGTCGACTGCATCGCCTTCACGGCGAAGCGCGGATGCAGCATGTTCTGGATGTCGTGCCAGACCGCGCCGGTCTCAGCGGTGATGGTCATCGCGGCTTCGTCCAGCGTCACCTTGTTGAAGCGGCGCATGTCGAGCACCAGCGAATGGTCGTCGAAGGCGTGGCCGCCCATCGAATGGCGCACGGCGGCGATCGAGACTTTCAGGCCGTTGGCCCGGGCAAAGGCGAGCGCGTCGGCGACATGCTTTTCCTCGGTGACCTCGACCACGCCATAGACCGGGGTCTCGGAGAGCGCGCTGACATCGTTTATTGTTCCGCCTTTGGCGGTCCAGGGCAGCGCGGGATCGTGCGGCGGCGCGCTTGCCGGCGCGTCGACGGCCAGGGCTTTTCCATCCAGATCGCCGATGCGTCCTGCATTCTTCGGTGCGGACGGCGCGCGCATCAGCCGTGCGGCGCTGGTTCCAGCCCAGGCGGCGCCGCCGCCAACGATGGCAAGCCCCAGCAGCGCTCGCCGCGACATCCAGAAACGCTTGCGTGGTTCGGCCATGAAATCCCCCTGCAGAATCGGCAACGATTTCGCAGGCCCATGTAACCGGGAAATGCCGGCATGAAAAAGCCGGCGCAACCAGATTGCGCCGGCTTCACTGCCTGTCGGGGTGTGCCGACTACATCTTCTTGACTTCGGTGACCATCTTGTTGTCGTCGGTCATGATCATGACCTTGTCGCCGGCCATGACGCCATCGAGCACCATGGCGTCATTCGCCATCGCCGACATGCCGTCCTCCAGCGTGATCGACTTCATTTCCTTGTTCACTTCCTTGACGGTGCCCTGCATCTCGCCCGCAAAGGCGGAGAAGGAGAAGGCCATCGCAGCGAGGGTGAGAAGTGCGGTTTTCATGTTCGTGCTCCCATCTTGATCAAGTGCCATGGTCATGAGGTTCATCCTCCCCGGCACAAGATCGCTACGCCCGCCGACCGGACACGGTCCAAACACGTTCGTCTTGACCCAGCGTTACCGTGGAAGCCGAAAACTCACGCCCTGCTCGCGGTTTCGAGAGGCGCGGAGTGATCGCAGCCGGCATGTTGCGCGCAGCGATGCGGATCGGTAGGCATGTCGCGGACATTCAACTCGCGGAGGACACATTCATGAACCCATCAGGACAGGTCGCCATCGTCACGGGCGGAGGCTCGGGCCTCGGCGAAGCGACGGCGCGGGCGCTCGCAGCCAAGGGCGCCAAGGTGGCGATCTTCGACGTCGGCATGGAACGCGCGGAGAAGGTCGCAGCCGACATCGGCGGCATCGCGGTCAAGTGCGACGTGTCGAGCGGCGAAGGCGGCGAGAAGGCCTTCGCTGAAGTCGACGCGAAGCTCGGCAAGCCCCGCATCCTGGTCAACTGCGCCGGCATCGGCATCGCCGCGAAGACCACGAGCAAGGACGGCGCGCATTCGCTCGACCTCTACCGCAAGGTGATCGAGGTCAACCTGATCGGCTCGTTCAACATGATCCGGCTGCTGGCGGTGCGGGCCGAGACTCTGGAACCGCTGGAAGGCGGCGAGCGCGGCGTGATCATCAACACGGCGTCGGTCGCCGCCTATGACGGCCAGATCGGCCAGGCGGCCTATTCGTCGTCGAAGGGCGGCATCGTCGGCATGACCTTGCCGGTCGCGCGCGACCTCTCCCGCGCAGGCATCCGGGTGATGACGATCGCGCCCGGCATCTTCATGACCCCGATGCTGGCTGGCCTGCCGCAGGATGCGCAGGATTCGCTCGGCAAGCAGGTGCCCTTCCCGTCCCGCCTCGGCCAGCCGTCGGAGTATGCGTTCCTCGCCCTGCACATCGTCGAGAACCAGATGCTCAACGGCGAGGTCATCCGTCTCGACGGCGCGATCCGCATGGCGCCGAAGTAGTTCGCTTGCCAGCACCGCTGGATCGGCGATAAGAGGAGCGCTCGAGTCAAGTTATAAGCGAGGGCGGCGTGGACGAGAAACCGAAGGACGTGATCCGGGCAACGGACGCTGAAGGAATCCGCCTCGCCAAGACCCTGCTGCGCGCCTCCCGCTATGGGGCGCTGGCGGCGATCGACGCAAAGAGCGGCTCGCCGATCGCGAGCCGCGTCGGCGTGGCGACCGACACCGACGGTTGTCCGCTGATCCTGGTGTCAGGCCTGGCTGCGCACACGGCGGCGATCGTTGCCGACCCGCGCTGCTCGCTGCTGCTCGGCGAACCCGGCAAGGGCGACCCGCTGGCGCATCCGCGCATCACGCTCGCCTGCAAGGCCGTCCGCTATGCGCGCGATACGGACGACTGGGCGCGGGCAGAGCGGCGTTATCTCAACAGGAACCCGAAGGCCAAGCTCTATGTCGGCCTCGGCGACTTCGGCTTCTTCCGCTTGGAAATCGAGAAGGCGAGCCTCAACGGCGGCTTTGGCAAGGCCTATGCGCTGGCGCGCGAGGACATTCTCTCCGCCGGCCCGATCGACGAGTTCTCCCGTTCGGAGCAGTCCGCCGTCGACCACATGAACGAGGACCATTTCGACGCCATCGCCAATTATGCGCTGCACTATGCCAGCGAGGAGAATGGCGACTGGCGCATGACCGGCTACGACCCGGACGGTATCGACCTCTCGCTTGGCGACAAGGTTCTGCGGATCTTCTTTCCCGAGTCCCTGTCCGCGCCACGCGAGGCACACATGAAGCTGGTCGAGATGGCGAAGGAAGCCCGCGTCGCTCTCGGCGACAAGGCGGCGAAAGCAAAAGAAGCTCATTCGCACTCTTGACCTTCCAGCTACTGGAAGCCCTATCTCCTGGTCAACAGGAGAATCCAAGATGAAAACCGTGCTGAAAATTGAAGGCATGACCTGCGGCGGCTGTGTCCGTTCGGTCGAAAAGGCGCTTGGCCAGGTGGCCGGCGTCAAATCCACCCAGGTTGACCTGGCGCAAGGCCAGGCGACGGTGGAAGCTGACAATGGCGTCGATCCGGCCGCGTTCGTCGCGGCGGTCGAGGATGCAGGCTACGACGCCCGCCTCGCCGGCTGAGCCGAAAGACGCTGACATGACCAGAGTTGCACTCGACATCACCGGCATGACCTGCGCGGCCTGCGCGTCGCGCATCGAAAAGGTCGTGTCGCGCGTCGACGGCGTCACCCGCGCCGACGTCAACTTGCCGCTCGAACGCGCCAGCATCGAGATCAACGGGGAAATCGACGCGGCGAAGCTGATCGCCGCTGTCGAGCGCGCCGGCTATGGCGCGACGCTGCGTCCGGACGACCGCGCGGCCCAGCGCAAGGCCGACGAGGCGCGCGACGCCGCGCGGCGCGCCGAGGAGCGGCAGACGCTGCTGCGCTTCGGTGTCTCGGCGCTGCTGTCGATCCCACTGGTGATCGGCATGCTGCCGATGATGCTCGGCTCCGGCCATGCCTGGATCGGCCCATGGACCCAAGCCGCGCTGGCAACCGGCGTCATGGTCGTGTCCGGTTCGCGCTTCTATCGCGAGGCGTGGCAGGCGCTGCGCGGTGGCGGCGCGAACATGGCCGTGCTGGTGTCGCTCGGCACCTCGGCCGCCTATTTCTACTCGCTGTGGATGGTGATCGCCGGAAACGCCCACGGCCATCTCTATTTCGAGGCGGCGGCGGTCGTGCTGACGCTGATCATGCTCGGCAAGTATCTGGAAGCCCGCGCCAAGCGCGGCGCGTCGGCGGCGCTCGAGGCACTGGGCAAGCTGCAGCCCGCGCAGGCCGAGCGCAAGACGCCGCAAGGTGTCGAGACCGTCGCGACGACAAGCCTTGTCCCCGGCGACATCCTGATCGTGCGCCCCGGCGCGCGGCTGCCGGCCGACGGCGTGATCATCGCTGGCGCCTCCAGCATCGACGAATCGCTGGTCACCGGCGAAAGCCTGCCCGTCGACAAGGCCGAGGGCGCTGCCGTCGTCACGGGCACGGTCAATGGCGACGGCGCGCTGGAAGTGCGCGTCGTGGCCGTCGGCGCGGACACACGGCTGGCTCGCATGGCGCGCCTGGTCGAAGACGCGCAGCTTTCCGAAGCCCCTGTGCAGCGCCTGGTCGATCAAATCTCGGCGGTATTCGTGCCGGTCATCATCGCGGTTGCCATCCTCACCTTCGCCGGCTGGTGGCTGGCCGGAAACACAGCCGCCGGTTTCGACGCTGCGATCGCGGTGCTGGTGATTGCCTGTCCCTGTGCGCTCGGCCTTGCTACACCCACGGCGCTGGTGGCGGGCACGGGCGCGGCGGCAAAGGCCGGCATCCTGATCCGCGACGTGGCGACGCTGGAAAAGGCGCAGAACATTTCGACGGTCGCCTTCGACAAGACCGGCACGCTGACGCTCGGCCATCCGGAAGTGATCCACACCGAGGCCGTCAACGGCGACGCCACGGCGCTGATCCGCCTCGCAGTGGCGGTGGAATCGCGCAGCGAGCACCCGCTGGCCAAGGCGCTGGTTGCGCATGCAGAGGCACTCAAGGTCGTCGTCCCCGCGGCGTCCGCCATCGCGGCAATCCGCGGCAAGGGCCTGACCGGCTCGGTCGACGGCGCAACGATCGCGGTAGGCAATGAGCGGATGATGCATGATCTCGGCATCGCCGACGCCGACATCGTGGCGCTGAAGACCCGCATCGCGCGGCCGGGGACAATCGCCTTCGTCGCCAGCGGCAACATTCTTGCCGGCGCGATCCTGTTCGCCGACCAGCCGCGGCCGGAGGCTGCATCTGCGCTGCGCGCGCTGGCAGCGGAAGGCGTGCGCACGATCATGCTGACCGGCGACAACGAGGATGCGGCGCGCGCGATCGCCGGAGACATCGGGCTGACCGACTTCCGCGCCAGCCTTCTGCCCGAGGACAAGACCGACGCGTTGCGCGGACTCGCCGACGATCCGGCGACGATCGCCTTCGTCGGCGATGGGCTGAACGACGCGCCGGCGCTGGCTGCAGCCGGGCTCGGCATCGCGCTATCGTCCGGCACCGATGTGGCGCGCGAAGCAGCCGCCATCACGCTGATGCGGCCGGACCTGCGCCTCGTTCCCGCAGCCCTCGACATCGCGCGGCGCACGCGGCGCACGATCACGCAGAACCTGGTGTGGGCCTTCCTCTACAATGTCGTCGGCATTCCGCTGGCGGCCTTCGGCATGCTGTCGCCCGTGCTGGCAGGCGCGGCGATGGCGTTCTCGTCGGTCTCCGTGGTAACGAACTCAGCGCTCCTCGCGCGCTGGAAGCCACGCAAGACCGACTGACCCCTCCATTGCCCCGAATCATCCGCATCGCCGACCCCGAAGACCCGCGCATCGCAGCGTTTCGCGACATCCGCGAGCGCGATCTCGTTGGACGCGAGGGGCGCTTCGTCGCCGAAGGCCGCGTCGTGCTCAACGTGCTCCTGTCGTCGGGACGATTCGAGACCGAAGCGCTGCTGCTGCTGGAGAACCGCGTGGCGGGGCTGGACGAGCTGATGCAGTTCGTTCCGGAGTACGTGCCCGTTTACGCCGCACCGGCCGCAATCATGGACAGGATCGCCGGGTTCCACATCCATCGCGGCATCCTGGCGATCGGACGCCGTCGCCCGCCGGACGCGATCGGCACATTGCTGGCCGACCTGCCCGACAAGGCGCTGGTGGTGGCCCTAGCCGGCATCGCCAACCACGACAACATGGGCTCGATCTTCCGCAATGCGGCGGCGTTCGGCGCGGACGCGGTGGTGCTGGAGCCGACCTGCTGCGATCCGCTCTACCGCAAGGCGATCCGCGTCTCGGTCGGCGCGATCCTCAAGACGCCATTCGCCACCGCCGACAGCCTGGACGACATGATCGGGGCGCTCGACGGCGCTGGCTTCGACATCCTGGCGCTGTCGCCCAAGGGAAAGCTGTTGATCGGCGACCCGCCGCCAGCGCCGCGAACGGCGCTGCTGCTCGGAAGCGAAGGGCATGGCCTGCCGCCAACGATGCTGGAGCGGCTGAAATCGGTGCGCATCCCGATGGCGGAGGATTTTGACAGTTTGAACGTGGCGGCAGCATCCGCCGTCGCGCTGCACCGCCTCTGGCGCGGCTGAAGAGAAGCCCTCTAGCTCCCGGAAGCCGCCTTCTGGAGCGCGCGCACGCGGTCGGCGAGGCTGACGATGCGGTCCGCGCCCTCTGGCCGGACAGTATCATCGGCCTTGGACAGGATCTGCTTGATCGGCGAGTCGGGGCCGTCGAGCATGGCGGTGAGATTGACCACTTCGGCGGCGAGGTCGTTGATCTGCTCCCGCAGGATCGCGCTGTCGCGGCGTTCGTCGCTCCAGTCTTCCGACTTCGAGCGCTCGATCGCCGTGAGTTCGCTCTTGAGTTTCTTGTTCTCGCGCACCAGCGCCGTCATCCGCTCTTCGAGACGGGCGCGGTCCCGGTTGAGCGTGTCCACCGCTTTCTCGACATCGCCGCCGGTGGCACCGGACAGGAGCGTCGACATCTGCAACTGCAAATCGGCCAGTTCCGCCTCAAGCTTCATCCGGTCCGTCTGAGCCTCCAGCAGGCGCGTGTCGAGGTCGTTATTGCCCTGTGTTCCGGACCGGCCCTGTTCGCGCAGCCGGGCCATCTCCTTTTCACGACGGTCGAGCTTCTCCTCGCGATCGGCAACGGTCGCGCCCAGACGCTCGATCTTGCGCTCCAGTTCCGCCGCCCGCTTGCGTTCCGCTTTCAGTGCATCCTGGGCGGCCTTGCTCTCGGCCGCCACCTCGCGCAGGCGCTTCTCTGCGTCTTTGCGCTGGGTGCGAAACGCGCCGATATCGCCGGAAACACGGTCGTAGTCGGTCTCCCGGCTCACCAGTTCGATCTGCCGGTTGCTGGCGGTCAGGCTTGCCTCGTCATACATCTGACCGAGCCGGTCGATCTCCAGCGCGCGCTCCTCGAGCACGCGTTCCGTGTCGGCGAGGCGCGTCGACAGCCGCTTCATCTGCTCCTCGCGATGCCGCAACTCGGTACGCAGCTCGCTGCCGCGCGACTCCAGCTCGGTTATCGCACGGTCCTTTTCAGCCCGCTCTTCGGTCAGACGCTTCAGTTCCTCGCGGTTGCGGTTGATCTCGACGATCTGTGTTGACGCCTTGTCCCGGAAGGTCTTGATGCTCATTTCGAGCCGCCGCGTCGACATGGCGAATTCCGCCCGCAGACGGTCCTTGTCCGCCTGGATCTCGTTCATTGTCAGGGGAACGGAGGCTTCGATGCGCTTGCGGGTCAGGATGACCGCGCGGCGCCAGATCGCCGGAGCGACCATCAGCGCGAGGAACCCCGCGGTCAGAAAACCGAGCGTAAAGAACAGGATGGACTGAATCAACGGTGCGGTTCCGGGCGGTGGACGAGTGCGTCATACGCATGTTTCGGGCGCGCCCGCTCGTCACGCCGGCGCGCCCTCCAGATGTGCCACACCGGGACAGGAAAAATCCAGCCCCGGCGCGGTTTACTTCTCCTTAACCCTAATCCGCCCGCGCCCGGTCAGTCCGTTAGAACGGATTCCAGGTCGGGTTCTGCGTCACCTTGAGGTAGCCGACATTGACGCCGAGCCGAGCGCCGACGCCGGTGCGAACCGGCACCAGCAGCACATTGCCGTTCTTCATAACGTTGAAGCCGAGACCCGCTATGACATAGGCCGAGCCGGCGACGCCGCCGAACCGGGCATAAAGCGCGTCGATCGTATCGAGATTGTAGACGAGGATCATGGTGCGCGAGCCCTGCCCGCCGAAATCCCAGCCAATCGATGGTCCCTGCCAGAACACCTTGTGATCGCCGGCGTTCTTGGTGAAGAGCGTGCCCTCGCCATAGGTCAGGCCGCCGACAAGTGCGCCCGACCCTTCTTCGCCCAGCACGTAGCCGTTCGGCAGGCCGTAAGACGCGAACACCTTTTCAACCACCGTCGCAAGACCGCCGGAGGTGGCCCCGAAGAAGTTGTGTCCGGAATCGATCACTTCCTGCGCGGTGAACTGTTCGTTGGCCCGGGCGCCCGTCGTGCCGGCCGCAATCACCGCGACCAGGCCGATAGCAAGCGACAGTGTTCGAATGCCGCGTCCGAGAAAGTTCATCATCATCTTTTCATTCTCCCTTTTGGGAGCACCCATGTGAGACGCCTCGCTGGCGGCGGCTCGTCGCGGCCGCTTCGCCAACATTCGGTAACCCTAGGCGCTAATTCTTTTTCAACCATTAATCACTCAAATGAAGGTGGTTCATCGATGGCTTGCGAAGTCTGCACGCCCGGATTTGTTGCCCGGTCCGGCAAGCATGTGTATCCAGTAGATACGGTTTTTTCATCGAGTCGCGGCGTTTCCACGAGGTGCTTGGACCGACTCATCAGTTCGAAATAGGGGATTTTTCAGGCATGGCGGATTTGTTCTCGCTTTCAGCGCCGGAGCTGGCAGCGCTCCTTTGCAGCCGCGTCTGCCATGACATCATCTCGCCGGTCGGCGCCATCAACAATGGCCTCGAACTGCTGGACGAGGGCGGCGCGGACGAGGACGCGATGAACCTGATCCGCACCAGCGCCCGAAATGCGTCGGCTCGGTTGCAGTTTGCGCGAATCGCCTTTGGCGCGGCCGGTTCCGCAGGCATGCAGATCGACACCGGCGACGCGGAAGCCGTCGCGATCGCATATCTGAAGAACGAAAAGCCCAACCTCGAATGGATCGGCAAGCGCGCATTGCTGCCCAAGAACAAGGTCAAGCTGATCCTGAACATGATCCTGGTTTCGATCGGAGCGATCCCGCGCGGCGGCAAGCTCACAGTCGTGCTCGACAATCTGGACGTCTCGCCGGTCTTCACCCTGACCGCCGCCGGCCCGATGGTGCGTGTTCCGCCGAAATTCCTCGAACTGCACTCCGGCGAGCGGCCATCAGAACCGATCGACGCCCACTCGGTCCAGCCGTACTACACCCTCTTGCTGGCAAAAGAGGCCGGTATGGAAATTTCAATCCGGGCGAACGCCGAGGAAGTGGTGTTTTCCGCGCGCTGAGGCCGATTCTGCGATGCAGCGGCGCGTTTCCGTCGCCGCGCCGTCAGCCGCATCAGTAGAATTTTAAGCATCGCCTTTGACGGATTTTTACCGTCCATCCTGTAGCGTCACCTTCAGTCGATCCACCGCATTCATTCGTTCGGTGGACATTGAAGGACAGCACGATGAAACGCTGCATGATCGTTGACGACTCGAGCGTCATCCGCAAGGTCGCCAAGCGGATCCTGTCCGGTCCGGAAATGATTGTCATCGAGGCAGGGACAGGCATCCAGGCGCTGGACATGTGCGCGGCGGACATGCCCGACGTGATCGTGGTGGAAGGCATCCTCCCAGACATGGGCGCGGTGGATTTCATCCGCCAGGCGATGGCGATCCCCTCGCCGATCCGCCCGCGGATCATGATCTGCATTCCGCAATTCGACCTGGGCGCGATCATGCGCGCGAAACGCGCAGGCGCCGCCGGCTTTGTGATGAAGCCGTTCAACCGCCCGCAACTGCTGGAGCGCTTCCGCCAGATCCAGATGGCGGCCTAAAGGGTTCTAAACGCGAAAAAGGCCCGCGAAGATATCCGCGAGGCCCTTTTGCGCCATGTTTTCAACAAATCAGGCGCTGGCGCGCATTTCTTCCGGCTCGCGCAACACGTAGCCGCGGCCCCAGACCGTCTCGATGAAATTCTGTCCGCCAGACGCCGCGTCGAGCTTCTTGCGGAGCTTGCAAATGAAGACGTCGATGATTTTCAGCTCCGGCTCGTCCATGCCGCCATAGAGATGGTTCAGGAACATTTCCTTGGTGAGCGTCGTGCCCTTGCGCAGCGAGAGCAGCTCCAGCATCTGGTATTCCTTGCCGGTCAGGTGCACGCGCTGGCCACCGACCTCGACCGTCTTGGCGTCGAGATTGACGATCAGGTCGCCGGTCGTGATCACCGACTGGGCGTGGCCCTTCGAACGGCGGACGATGGCATGGATGCGCGCCACCAGTTCGTCCTTGTGGAATGGCTTGGTCATATAGTCGTCGGCGCCGAAGCCGAGGCCGCGAACCTTGTCCTCGATGCCGGCCATGCCGGAGAGGATCAGGATTGGCGTCTTTACCTTGGACAGGCGCAGCGTCCGCAGCACCTCGTAGCCGGACATGTCGGGGAGGTTGAGGTCCAGAAGGATGATGTCGTAGTCGTACAGCTTGCCGAGATCGACCCCTTCCTCGCCAAGATCCGTCGTGTAGACGTTGAAACTCTCGGATTTGAGCATCAATTCGATGCTCTGGGCCGTGGCACTGTCATCTTCAATCAGCAAGACGCGCATTTCATTCCCCTTCTCCGCCGCCGGACCGGAGCATCGACCGGACCCAGGACAGTGATTGCCTGAATCAGAAGCTGCCATCGAATGGTTAACAAAATCTGTTTCCGCCATGCAAGCGTATTCAGAAAGTTGGAACTTTTTGAGACACCCATTTGAATCCAATCATGAATCACAACCTGAATTTGTTAATCCTCCAGGTGAGGATACGCCTCTAAGTGATTCCTTGGACTCGGAACTCCGTAATTTCCAACCTGACCAGTCGATTTTTACCGGGCCTTAAGCCCTGACCCGTATGATTAACAATGCGCGTAAACGAAAGGTTACCAAGAGGGCCATCGCTTAGGATTTTGTTTTCCAAGTTGGCCCGGTTTCCCGAAAATGGCGCAGTCCGACCCGTTGGCGGATGTTGTTTCTGTTGAGTTGAGTTCGTGTTTCTGGAGTACCAAGTCATGAAATCACGCGAGAACCTCGTCCGGCTGAAGAAATTTCAGGTCAACGAGAAGCGCCGTCAGCTCACCCAGATCCAGATGATGGTGAGCGACTTCGAACGAATGGCGAACGAGCTCGAGGCGCAGATCGCTTCCGAGGAGCGCAAGTCGGGCATCACGGACATCAATCACTTCGCCTATCCGACCTTCGCAAAAGCCGCGCGGCTGCGGCGGGACAATCTGAAAACCTCGCAGTCCGATCTGTCGCAGCAGAAAGCCGGAGCGGAAGCGGCGCTTGCCGAAGCCGAATCCGAACTTGCCAAGGCTGAAGCACTGGAAAATCGCGATACACGCCAGCGCGAACTCGAAACCGACGCGCGCCGCGCCGTCGGCTGAAACCGACCGTTCGTCTAAATCCCGCAATCCGCTTGCGCGAACCTTACGCGGGAACCGGCACTTCGCTATAGGAGCCGGATGCGGTTCCTCCTGCCGGCCGTGCTTTGCGGCGCATCATTCTGCTTCGCCCTGGGCATCACGCTCCCGCTGGTGCGGATCGAGCGCTTTTTCGTCCTTACCGACGAACCTTCGTTGATCGCCATGATCGGCAGCCTCTACCGCAGCGGCGAATGGGCCATCGCGGGCCTCGTGCTGCTGTTTTCCGTGATCTTCCCGGCCATGAAGCTGCTTCTGCTGCACGCGGCGGCGTTTGCGCAGGCCGGCGAGAACACCCGGGTGCCGGCCTGGTTTCGTGCACTCTCGAACTGGTCGATGTTGGATGTGGTGCTTGTCGCCCTGGTGATCTTCGCAGCGAAGACAAGCGGGCTGGCCACCGCGTTTACTCAGGCGGGGCTGTGGTTCTTCGCAGCGTCAGTGGCGTGGACCGTAATCGCTGCGGCGATCGTGAAGAAGCGGGACGATCTCGACAGGTAGGGACTGTGCCTAGTGCCGGTATTGCTGGATGCGCGTCGTGCGCAGGCCGGCGAGGCCATATTCGTCGATCGAGGCCTGCCAGGAGAGGAATTCCTCGGTGGTGAGCTTGTAGCGCTGGCACGCCTCTTCGAGGCTCAGCAAACCGCCGCGCACGGCGGCGACGACCTCCGCCTTGCGGCGTATCACCCAGCGTCTCGTATTGGACGGGGGCAGGTCCGCAATGGTGAGCGGGCTGCCGTCTGGCCCGATGACATACTTGACGCGCGGTCTGATCAGATCGGTCATCATACTCTCTATACAACGCACTCAACACTCAATCAGGAACACAATAACGCCACAGGTTTAAAATTTGCCTAAGCGAATTGGTCGCATTGAATCGCTGGCAAACGTTGGAAATCCGCCATTCTGTCGCTCGGAGCTCGGATGTTGCGCCGCACCGGGTGGCGCCGGGGCCTGGCTTGTCCTATATGGACGCAACCGCATGCGCAGCCTTCGGACGCGACCCGGACGAACATTGCCCGTATCTGGATGACCATGAACAGCCTCGATCTGCCCCGACGCCCTGAAGACACCCGTGTTGTGGTGGCCATGTCGGGCGGCGTGGATTCGTCCGTCGTTGCCGGTCTGCTCAAGCGGCAGGGCTATGACGTCGTCGGCGTGACGCTGCAGCTCTATGACCATGGCGCGGCGACGCACCGCCCGGGCTCGTGCTGCGCCGGACGCGACATCGACGACGCTCGCCGCGTGTCGGAGACGATCGGCATTCCCCACTATGTGCTGAACTATGAGCAGCGCTTCCGCGAGGCGGTGATCGACCCGTTCACAGCGAGCTATGCCGCAGGCGAGACGCCGATCCCTTGCGTGGCGTGCAACCAGACGGTCAAGTTCGCCGATCTGCTGGCGACCGCGCGTGATCTCGGCGCCGATGCGCTGGCGACCGGCCACTACATCCGCTCGCGGCCGAACGGCGCACACCGGGCGCTGTATCGTCCCGTCGATGCCGACCGCGACCAGAGCTACTTCCTGTTCGCCACGACGCAGGAGCAGATCGACTATCTGCGCTTTCCGCTCGGCGACCTGCCGAAGCCGGAAGTCCGCGCCCTCGCCGCCGAAATGGGCCTGTCGGTGGCGCAGAAGCAGGACAGCCAGGACATCTGTTTCGTGCCGCAGGGCAAATATTCCGACATCATCGCCAAGCTTCGGCCGGAAGCGGCGACGCCGGGCGACATCGTTCATCTCGACGGCCGGGTGCTCGGCCGGCATGAGGGCATCGTGCACTATACGATCGGCCAGCGCCGTGGCATTGGCATCGCGACCGGCGATCCGCTTTATGTCGTGCATCTGGATGCGGCGCACGCACGCGTTATCGTCGGCCCGCGCGAGGCGCTTGAGACCAAGAAGGTCATCCTGCGCGACATGAACTGGCTGGGCGACGGCGCGATCGCCAACCTGCCGGCTGCCGGGCTCGAACTCTTTGCCAAGGTGCGCTCGACGCGCCAGCCGGCGCCGGCCGTGCTGCACTGGGTCGATGGACACGCCGAAGTGGAACTCTCGGCCGGCGAGCAGGGCGTCGCAGCAGGCCAGGCCTGCGTGCTCTACAGCGGTGAAGGCGACGGCGCGCGCGTCTTCGGCGGCGGCTTCATCGCCCGCTCGGAACGCGGCGTGGAAGCCGAAGCGATGCTGAGGCGGATGTCGGCGAACGACGTCCGGGTGAGCGCGTAGCCCCCTCACCCCGCCTCCGCTTCGCTCGGCGGACCTCTCCCCGAGGGGAGAGGAGGTTCTCACGCATGCGCCCTTCCTCTTCTCCCCTCGGGGAGAAGGTGGCCGCGAAGCGGCCGGATGAGGGGGCGACGCTTCGTACGCGGTTAGGGATCGATTACTCCGCCGCCATCGCGGCGTTATGCCCGACATAGGCGGCGATCGTTTCGATGATCCGGTCCTGGTCGGCTTCCGACAGATAGGGATGCATCGGCAGGCAGAGGATGCGCTCGGGCAGCGCCTCGGAAACGGCGAGGCCACCCGGCGTGCGCGGAAAATGCTTGTAGGCGTCCTGCAGGTGCAATGGCTTGACGTAGTAGATCACCGACGGGATGCCCTCGCCCTGCAGATGCGCCTTCAGCCCGTCGCGCACCGGCGTCTCGATCGCATATTGCGCCCAGGCCGAACGATTGCCGGCGGGTACGCGGGCGGTCTTGACGATTCCCGCCAGGCCGGTGGCGTAGCGCTCCGCCACCTTCTGCCGCGCGATCATCTCGTCCTCGAGGATGGCCAGCTTCTCGATCAGGATGGCGGCCTGGATCGTATCCAGCCGCGAATTGAGGCCGACATGGATGTTGTCGTACTGCGTCGCGCCCTTGCCGTGGAAGGCATAGGAGCGGAGCTTCTCGGCCATGGCGTCGTTATTGGTGAACATCGCGCCGCCGTCGCCGTAGCAGCCCAGCGGCTTGGCCGGATAGAAGCTGGTCGAACCGACATCGCCGAACGCGCCGCACTTGACGCCGTTGCGCACGCCGCCGACGGACTGCGCGGCGTCTTCGATCACCATCAGGCCTTCACGGGTGGCGATCCCCAAAATCGCGTCGTAGTCGGCGGCGAGGCCGAACAGGTCGACCGGGATGATCGCGCGCGGCTTCAGGCGGCCTTCCGCCTTCACCATTGCGATCGCCGCCTCGAGGCTGTCTATGTCGATATTGTAGCTGTCGGGATCGACATCGACGAAGATTGGCTCGGCCCTGGCGAGCGCCACGACTTCGGCGGTGGCGGCGAAGGTGAAGCTCGGCACGAACACCGCGTCGCCTGGGCCGATGCCCGAGGCCATCAGCGGCAGCAGCAACGCGTCGGTACCATTGGCGCAGGCGATGACATGCTTGACGCCGACATAGTCGGCGAGCTGTTTTTCAAACGCGCCGACTTCCGGCCCGAGAATGTAGCGGCCTTCTTCAACGACCTTGTCGATCGCCGCCTTGAGACGATCGCCGATGCGCGCGCGCTGGGCCGCGAGGTCGATGAACTGCATTGGACCGCCTTTGAATCGTGCCGATGAATCGCGGAGACGACGCCGTCCCGTGAGCGAGATGCCGTCATAATTCGATAAGGCAGGCCGCGCCAGCCTGTTTGGTTCACACACTGACCGCGCCTGTCATGCATGGTGATCAGGCGGCAGCGACGCGTGAGCCGAAACGGTTCAGTCGTGGATGACGGTGCCGGCGGTCAGGATGCGCAGCACGCCGATCGCCTCCTCGCCGCTGGTGCGCGGCTCGGAGCGGGTCTCGATGCAGGAGATGAAGTGCTGCAGCTCGCGCGTCAGCGGCATGCCTTCGGCGACATGGACATAGGTCGGCTCGTTGGCGGTGAAAGCCCATTGGCCGCTGTCCTGCCAGACCGCGTGGCGGTAGACCGCCAGCTTGCGCTCCCACGGCTCGACATCGTCGAACACGGCCATCGACTTGGTGCCGACGACCGTCAGGCGGCGCTCGCGGTAAGGATTGAGCCGCGACGTGAACAGATGGCTGCGCAGCCCGTTCGGGAAGCGCATGTGCAGATGCGCGAAGTCGGAGAGATGGTCGAGCAGAGCTGCGCCCTCGCCCCGCACCTCGACCGGGAACGCGCCGGTGATCGCCAGGATCATCGACAGATCGTGCGGCGCAAGGTCCCACAGCGCGTCGTTCTCTGTGTGGAACTTGCCGAGGCCCAGCCGATGCGAATGGATATATTTGATTTCGCCGAGATCGCCCCGGTCGATCAGTTCCTTCAGCGTCTCGAAGGCCGGATGGAAGCGCAGGACGTGACCGGTCATAAAGATCCGGCCGGCCTCTCTGGCCACCGCGACCGCACGTTCGGCGTCGGCCACGGTCAGCGCAATCGGCTTCTCGACCAGCACGTCCTTGCCGGCGCGCACGGCGCGGATCGCCGTTTCGGCGTGGAATTGCGGCGGCAGCGCGATGACGATGGCGTCGATGTCGGCGCGGTCGAACAGTTCGTCGGGCGGGATAGCCAGGCAGTCCTGCTCGACTGCGAAGCCTTCGGCACGCGCCAGATTGGCGTCGGATACCGCGTGCAGGGCGCCAAGCGCCTTGAGCGTACGGATGTGGTTGCTGCCCCAGTATCCGCAGCCGAGAACAGCGATGCGCGGCGTCATGAATTCATTCCAAGGGATAAGGTGGCAGACACATAGCCAGCGAATGGGGCGAACTCAACCCCGGCGCGGATACGCCGCAGGTCAACGGCTGTGCACAGCCGGAGTGAGGACGCATGCCGAAGTCGCGCACACGGGCTTGCAAATGCTTGACAGGCCGGACCGACGCACACTATATCGCGCCATCCTCATGGAGGTCGCGCCCAACCAGCGCGGCCGGGTGTCGGCATGACCGACGGCCCTGTGGCGGGGTAGCTCAGTTGGTTAGAGCACGGGAATCATAATCCTGGGGTCGGTGGTTCGAGTCCACTCCTCGCTACCAAATATCCTGTAATATCAATCAGTTATAGAATTATACCATCATTCGGTGCCATCATCCTCGCTTGAAACGGTCGGCAATCAGCGAGACTTTGCGCCAGTTGCCGCCCTCGACCGATATCTCGATATTCGCACCGACGCGTGTTCCCGACTTCTCAAGCGTTTCCCAGTCGAGATCGTAGATCGTAACGCCCGTTCCGACGCCGCGGACTACCCCGAGGATGACGTTCCGTCGAGCCGCTGCCGGAACTATGAACCTGGCGTCAGGTTCACCTGGAATGGCGAGGACAACCGTGAGATTGTGCTTCACTCCGTCGACGATAGCGTACAGGTCGATGCGATGCTCTTCGGCGGCGTCGTCACCTTCCTGCGGCAGCGCTGGCCGACCACCGCTCATCTGGATAAAGCCCGCCACGATGTTGACAGCGCCGCTCGACGCCATCACGGTTTCCTTCGACTTGTTCGGGACACCTACCGACAGCCACGCCGGATCGACCTTCAAGATCGACGCCATTTTGATAAGGTCGTCTTGTCTCGGCTTGGCGACCCCGGCAAACCAGCGTCGAATTGTCTCCTGCGGAACGGCACGCCCAAATCGTTCTTGATACTGCTCGGAAAACCATTTCAGGCGGCCGTGGTAGATTTGGGGAATGTTCACGTTACCATCGCACGCCTGATCCAACCGGCGGGCAAAGTCTTTGTGAATCACGCCGCGGACGGGCTTTACAGGTAAGTTCATGCGACGGCCTCCTATTTCACTATTATTGTGAAACAACTGGCCTTGACAATCCCGCTGACTCTTGAGGCGGTTGATCGGTGCGCAGAGGTTTTGCTGGACGCAGGGGCTTTGGGGGATGGAATTTCGGTAACGCCTTCGATCCGTCTGGCCGTGTTGTCGCTATTTGAAGAATATGTTCCTCAAAATGCTTCTGAGAAAATGCGTTCAAATCTGCAGCAAGTGCGCGCATCGATTCTGCGCAGCCGATAATGTGAGTGGCGGCCATCCCGTCTTTTAGGCCCTACTTGCCGCAGGTCAAAACCTGTGCTTGTTTCCGATTTTCTCCGAGGTCAATTCGATGCAAATAGCTCTTCTCATATCAGTTTACGGTGCCGCGTTCGTGTCGCTGGGATCGGTTGTCGGTCAAACTCAAACGCCAAGTGTTGCCCCGTCTAAGAGTCGGTTTCGAAACTCATGAGGCCCTTGCCATTCGCCTTACGAGGAGCATGACGGAGGCGGCGTAGAGGAATGCGGCGGCGGATTGGATTGTCGCCTCGAAATCCTTCGCGAGGCGCCTGTT
>Ga0209906_100248_pt1 | contig 39935 bp, 36 predicted proteins | sample FECB24metaG_FD_188303 | JGI IMG/M metagenome (GOLD analysis project Ga0209906, IMG submission 188303) | Cyanobacterial communities from the Joint Genome Institute, California, USA from Joint Genome Institute, California, USA - FECB-24 metaG... ... | reverse complement strand
ACTGCGGTCTTTGCATCCGGGGCAACTTGATTGCCGACCTCTTGGAGACGCTTTTCCGCACCGTAGATAGTGGCATCCGCCTGGTTGCGTGCCTCCACCAGCTCCTTGCGGCGCTTGTCTTCCTCGGCGTGCGCTTCGGCTTCCTTGACCATACGCTGGATGTCGGCTTCGGTCAGTCCGCCGGAAGCCTGGATGCGAATTGTCTGCTCCTTGCCGCTTGCCTTGTCCTTAGCGGACACGTTGACGATTCCATTGGCATCAATATCGAAAGTAACCTCGATCTGAGGTAATCCTCGTGGGGCAGGCGGAATCCCGACCAGGTCGAATTGTCCAAGCAGCTTGTTGTCAGCCGCCATCTCACGCTCGCCCTGAAAAACGCGAATCGTCACCGCAGTCTGGTTGTCCTCGGCGGTCGAGAATACCTGGCTGCGCTTGGTCGGAATGGTCGTGTTGCGCTCGATTAGCTTAGTCATCACACCGCCAAGCGTCTCAATGCCAAGCGAAAGCGGCGTCACGTCAAGCAGAAGGACATCCTTAACATCGCCTTGAAGAACGCCCGCCTGAATCGCCGCACCGACCGCCACGACCTCATCCGGATTGACGCCCTTGTGCGGTTCGCGCCCGAACAGCTTCTGCACCGTCTCCTGAACCTTAGGCATGCGTGTTTGGCCGCCAACCAAAACGACCTCGTCGATTTGAGAGGCTGCGATCCCGGCGTCCTTCAGTGCCGCTTGACATGGTGGCACCGTCTTCTGAATGAGATCGTCAACCAACGCTTCCAGTTTGGCGCGCGACAGCTTGATCGTGAGATGCTTCGGACCGTGCTGGTCGGCGGTGATGAACGGCAGATTGACCTCGGTCTGCGTCGCGCTTGATAGCTCGATTTTGGCTTTCTCGGCGGCATCCTTTAGGCGCTGGAGGGCGAGCCGGTCGCCGCGAAGATCGATCCCGTTCTCCTTTTTGAACTCATCCGCCAAGTAATCGATGATCCGCTTGTCGAAGTCTTCGCCTCCCAGAAACGTGTCACCGTTCGTCGATTTGACCTCGAATACTCCGTCGCCAACCTCGAGAACTGAAATATCAAAGGTTCCGCCACCGAGATCGTACACAGCGATCTTGCCGGTTCCCTTCTTTTCAAGACCATAGGCCAATGCTGCCGCGGTCGGCTCGTTGATAATGCGCAGCACGTCGAGTCCGGCGATACGCCCCGCGTCCTTGGTGGCTTGGCGCTGAGCATCGTTGAAATAGGCAGGAACCGTAATGACCGCCTCGGTTACTTTGGTGCCAAGGTAGGCCTCCGCGGTTTCCTTCATCTTCGTAAGAATGAATGCGCTGATCTGACTCGGGCTATATTTCTTGCCGCGGACCTCCACCCAGGCATCGCCATTGGGGCCTGGCACAATATTATAGGGCACCATGCCCTTGTCCTTCTGCGTCATCGGATCGTCGTACCGGCGACCGATCAGGCGCTTGATGGCGAAGATCGTATTTTCGGGATTCGTGATGCTTTGGCGCTTGGCGGGTTGCCCGACGAGAACCTCCCCCGTATCGGTGAAGGCCACCATGGAGGGAGTGGTGCGGGCGCCTTCTGCGTTCTCGATCACTTTCGCCTGGTTGCCTTCCATCACGGCAACGCAGGAATTGGTCGTTCCCAGATCGATCCCGATCGCCTTTGCCATCACGTTCTCCTCTCGTTCCGGGGACGAGTTAAATCAGCCCGACGCCTAGCCGGATCTCGGCGTTACTAGTATTTCAACCGACATGCTGCCCGATCACGTTGACGGATATCAACATTCCGATCTTTCGATCAGCATCCTGCGTCGGATTTCCCGAGACGGCAACCGGATTTCCGGACCGGGGCTCGGCAAAAACGCGAATTTCATCGTGCCACTAAGAAGGACTACCGGATGACAGCGCAAACGACCCCTATCGACAATAGAAAACAGCTTCAGTCTCGGACCTATCAGCTCGCCGCGCTCGACCAGGACTTCATTCTTGGAGAGTCGACACGCGGTATCCGGCTTCAACTTGAGTACGCCAAAGCGGAAGAGGCTCTGCGCGCGTGGGGCGTGCGCTCGACGGTCGTCGTGTTCGGCAGTGCACGCGTGCGTGAAAATGGGCCTCCCCGGCATGCGACCTGGTATCGGCAAGCTCGCGAATTCGCCCGCATCGTTTCGGAACGTGGCGGCGCAAAGAGATCAAATGGCCCGGTCCGCGATAACGTAATTGCGACCGGTGGAGGACCGGGCTTGATGGAGGCCGCCAACCGAGGCGCATGTGATGCCGATGCCCCTTCCATCGGCTACAACATCACGCTCGTTCACGAACAACAGCCCAATGCCTATTCGACACCCGAGCTGACATTTCGATTCCAGTATTTTGCTATACGCAAAATGCATCTCGCGATGCGAGCGAATGCGCTCGTAATCTTTCCCGGAGGATTTGGCACTCTGGATGAGATGTTTGAAATATTGACGTTGAAGCAAACCGCCAAAATTTCACAAATTCCAATTCTTCTTTTCGATCACTCTTACTGGCGCTCGCTTCTAAATCTTGATGTCTTGGTGTCGGAAGGCATGATCGCGCCTCAGGACACGAGCCTGTTTATGTTCGCCGACGATGCGGAAGAAGCGTGGGCGTTGCTCAAGGAGCATCTGTTATGCGCCTTTTCGCCACGTCAGGACTCTCCATGACAATTTCTTTGCGGCCTCTACACCCGGTCGCGAGGCACCCATTGGGATGAGCAACAAGTCCTATTCAGTTGCGCGATAACCCCGACTGATATTCATTCGGTGTGGAGCTCCCGGCGCATTTGCGAGAATAATACCTCAAGACGATCGCGGGGCAATCCTACTTCCTGCAAACATTGCCTCGCAAGCGCCAGCCCAGCGGCAATATGTTCATGAAACACGTTGACGTTCCCGATGAGCTGAAGCTCCTCCGCCGCTGCTTCGGTTCTCGCGCTGGCAATCAAAGCCAGGTTTGGAAAGCGATGCCGCAACGCACGAAGTATCCTGAATGCCGGTCGGTGCTGGTGGAAGGTGACGACAACCGCCCGGGCGCGCTCCACACCAGCCGCTTCCAGAGTCGCGAGCCGGCTCGCATCTCCGAGAATGACGGGCAATCCCAACTCTTTCGCTTGCACAAATGGCTCGTAGCGCGTTTCGAACAAAAGATGAGATATGCCGGCTTTCAAGAGCGCTCTCGATACGATCCGGCCAAGGGAGCCGGCACCGCAAACGAGCACGTGCTGTTGTAGGTCCTTCGACTGATCAAATCCTTCCAGCTCCTCGAGCTGAGGGTGGTGTGGTTGCCGGTGGGCGCGGAATATGTGTTGCACTAACCGATCATGTTCTCGAATCAAAAGCGGCGCCAGCGCCATGGATATTGCGATCGCGATCATCGCTGGCTGTCCGATGGTTGCGGGCAGAAAGTCTGCGCTGATTCCCAAGCTCACGAGCAGCAATCCGAATTCGCCCCCGTGGCCCAGGATGATTGCCCCTCGTCCGGCATCAAGCGAACCGAGCTTCGCGAGACGTAGTGCTATCGCGCTGATAACAATTTTGATTGGCACCAGCAGGAACAGCCAAAAAATCACGCTGAGCGGAGATTGCGTGACAAGAGCAAGATTGAGTTGCACTCCAGTCGTGATAAAAAACAATCCAACCATTAAATCCCGGAAGGGACGAATGTCGTCTTCGATGCGATGTCGGAAGTCGCTCTCCCCTAGAACAAGACCCGCAATGAATGCCCCCAGAGCAGGCTCAATTCCGAGATAATGGCTGATCCACGCTGTTATCAGAACGAGCAAGATTGAAGCGAGCAGAAAGGCTTCAGAATGACCGTGACGGGCAACCCATGCCAACGACCGATAAAGAATCGGTTTTCCCACCAGGACGATGATGCCGAGGATCGCCAGAATTCGAACCACTTCAATCGCAATTTGGGTGCCAGCCTCGGTCCTACTGGCTAGCAATGGAAGCGCCGCGAGAAGAGGAGCGGTTGCAATGTCCTGGAATAGCAGAACGGCCACGCTGGTTCGGCCATGGCGCGTGGTAAGCTCGCCCTGATCAGCCAATTGTTTGGCGCAGATCGCCGTCGATGACACCGCTGCGGCCGCCCCGACCATGACGGCCGCACTTGGAGAGGCGCCGAGCAAATACGCTACTCCTCCGAATGCGACGCTACCCAAAGCAAACTGTAGCCCGCCGGCCGAAAGAACACGCCAGCGTGTTGCCCATAGTTCGGCGACTGACAGTTCGAGACCGACCGTGAACATCAGCAAAATGACGCCGATTTCTGAGAGAAACGTCAATGCGTCGCCGGGCTGCACGAGCCTTCCGACCGATGGGCCAATTATGACCCCGGCTAGAATATAACCAAGGAGGGTTGGAATTCGCATTCGAGCGCATAGACCAGCCGCAATCGCAGCTGCGGCGATCAACACGACCGATATAGCGAGAAGGTCTTGCATACGTTTTATCGCACAAGCCGTGCTTCCACGACGAATTGTGAGCCTGCGATCGATCTGCAGACTGACCGCTGGCCGATAGGCTTCACGCGTCAAATGGTTTCAGAATTGCAATATAAGCGGCAAACCCGTCGAGCATATATTGAATGGCGAGTCCCGCAAGCACGATCCCAAAAACGCGCCCTATGACATTGACGCCCGTCAATCCGAGCACGGCCATCAGTCGCGATGCAAAAAGGAAGACCAATAGGCAAAGCAGCAACACAGAGAGGAGGGTAGACATTGCGATAAGCTGAATCAGGAAATCGCTGCCTGCCTTTCCCATAATAAGAATGACGGAGGTCATTGCGCCCGGACCGGCAGAGCGGTACTGCAAGTGGAAAAACCGCCACGTCCGTGCTTTGCTCTGCCTCGTCTTCTTCGGCCTCGGTTGCAGTCCGTAGTCCGCTGGGACGCCGGCAATTCGAAACGCCGGGAGCGATATGCCCAGAAAGCGAAAAACAGTATCGCCGGCGAACGCAAACACGATCAAAATCGGGCCAGCAAGAAGGACGGCGCGAACTGCAATTTGTTGTCGGATCGCGACACTCTTTTTTCCGGTCAAGGCCATGAAGATCGGGAGAATGCCAAGTGGGTCGATCACCACAAAAAATGTGACGAAGGTCGTAATGACGAATTCCAGCGTCGACGGCACGCGAGCTATTTCCCCTTAGGCGGTTCAAGCGCCGCCGCGATTGCGTCATCGACGGTCCGCATCCAAACGAATTTGATCCGTTGTCGCGCATCAGGAGGGATATCTTCGAGATCCTTTCTGTTTCGTTCGGGAAGCATGACCGTTTCAATGCCGCCCCGCACCGCAGCGAGGACCTTCTCCTTGACGCCGCCGATCGGCAGAACCAGTCCACGGAGCGAAATCTCGCCTGTCATCGCGGTGTCGCCTCGTGCCGTACGGGCGGTCAGAAGCGAGGTCAAGGCGATGAACATGGCAACGCCCGCGCTCGGGCCGTCCTTCGGAATCGCGCCTGCCGGCACATGAACGTGAATATCCGACTTTTCGAACTGGGCAGGATCGATGCCGAGGCTCTCGGCGCGCGATTTGACAAGACTGAGCGCGGCTTGCGCGCTCTCCTTCATCACGTCACCAAGTTGCCCCGTCAGAATGAGCTTGCCGCTTCCGGGCACGCGCGCTGCCTCAATGAACAGGATGTCGCCGCCGGTCGGCGTCCAGGCAAGTCCGGTGGCGACGCCCGGGACGCTGGTGCGCATCGCGACCTCGTCCTCGAAGCGATGGGGCCCGAGAATCGTTGGCAGGTCCGCCTCGCCGATCTTGACCGCGGTGTCTTTGCCCTCGGCAATACGCATCGCGGCGTGGCGGCAGAGCGCGCCGATTTCTCTCTCCAGGTTGCGGCAGCCGGCCTCGCGCGTGTAATACCGGATGATCCCCCGGAGCGCCTCGTCGGAAATGTCGCATTGCTCGGCCTTCAAGCCGGCAGCATCGAGCTGTCGCTTGATGAGGTAGCGCTTGGCGATCTGCAGTTTTTCATCTTCCGTATAACCGGGGACCGAGATCATCTCCATGCGATCGCGCAGGGGGCCGGGAATGCTGTCCGGAATATTGGCGGTTCCGATGAACAGCACTTTCGATAGGTCGAAGGGTAGGCCCAGATAGTTATCGCGGAAAGTGCGGTTCTGCTCGGGATCGAGCACTTCGAGCAGGGCCGACGAAGGGTCGCCGTGAAACCCGGCGCCAAGCTTGTCCATCTCATCGAGCATCAGGACCGGATTGCGCGCGCCCGCTTTGCGAATAGCCTGAATGATGTTCCCAGGAAGCGCACCGATATAGGTTCGGCGATGCCCGCGAATCTCCGCCTCGTCGTGAACGCCGCCGAGGCTCAGGCGCGCGAAGGGACGTCCGGTCGCCCGGGCGATGCTCTGACCTAGCGAGGTCTTGCCGACGCCCGGCGGGCCGACGAAACAGAGAATCGGCGCTTTGCCATCCGGATTAAGCTTGCGCACCGCAAGATATTCGAGAATGCGCTTCTTGACCTTGTCGAGATCGTAGTGGTCTTCGTCGAGGATGCGGCGCGCTTCTTGAATGTCGATCCTCTCGTCGGCCAGTTTTGACCAGGGCAATTCGATGAGCCAGTCGAGATAGGTGCGGATCATGGAATACTCGCCGGCGGCATCTGGCATCCGTTCGAGACGCCGCAGCTCCTTCTTGGCCTGATCCTCGACCTCCTTCGGCATGCCTGCCGATTCGATAGCGCGCTTCAGTTCTTCGAGCTCGGCGGAACGATCGTCGGACTCGCCGAGCTGGCGCTGGATCTGCCGCATCTGCTCGCGCAGGATGTGCTCGCGTTGCTGCGTACTGAGTGTCTCCTGCGTCTGCTCGCCAATCTCTTTGCTGATACGGAGCACCTGAATACGCTCGGTCAGGAACCGAATCGTTTTTTCAAGCCGCGTTTTGACGTCGAATGTTTCGAGAATGTCCTGCTTGTCAGACGGCTTGATGTCCATCAGGTTGGCGACGAAGTCGGCCAGCGCCGAGGCCGACTGAACCCCGTCAAGTCCTGCGACAAGCTCGGCCGGGACATTCGGCAAGAGCTGCATGGCCTCGTGCGCCCGCTGTCGCAGCAATTGCACCCGGCCCTCGATTTCCGGCGTCAGAACTTCGGATTCCCCGATTTCCTCCACCTGCGCGGTCAGAAAGGGATATCCTGGCAAGAAGCTTTGAATGCGAAACCGGCGAGTGCCGCGGACGATCAGATGATGGGTGCCGTCCGGCGCCGTCACGTAGCGCAGAATTTCCGCGACTGTGCCGATACGATGAAGCTGCTCATCGCCCGGTTCGTCGACTGTCGGATCGGTTTGCAACACGATGCCGATCGGCCGCTCACCGCGCAATGCTTCCTGGGCGGCAGCCTGGGAGCGTGGCCGCCCCACCGTCAGCGGCATCACGACGCCGGGAAACAACACCATATTGCGCACTGGCAGCAAGATCAGTGCGCCCGGCGGGAGCTTGGTGTTGCTCTGGCTTGATGGCGAGACTTGTTCGTTCATCTTTTTGCGCCTTGTGCCGATTTGGCGAGACGGAGAAGGAGACAGCCATCCTCAAAACCCTGCGCCGCGAGTGCTGCGCCCGCTTCGGGAAGCGTGAATCGAAGCAAAAAACGTCCCTGAGGAATCTCAAGCCGATGAATGGCCGCGCCTCTGACCAATGCCGGCATTCGGCGATGCCCGCGAACTTCAAGCGTCCGCCCGAAAAGCCCAATCTCGACGTCGCCCGGAGCCACCCCGGGCAACGCGATCAGTGCAATGAATTCGCTTTCCGTCTCATATAAGTCAACGGGCGGCGACCAACCGATTGTGCCTTCGACGGCAAGAGGCGTGAAAAATTGACGATGAAGCCGCTCCGCGCGAGCCAGGAGCTCACAAGCATCCGCCCACATCCACCGCTCGATTTCGCCAAATGCCATGGATCTGACCCCCTAACACCGCTTCGGTGCTGTCTTCCTATGTCTCAACCGGCTCCGAGCGCAGACTCCGACGAATTTGATTCTCGATGACATCAAGAGCATCCTTGACTTGTTTCTCTGGCTTTCGGGTGACCATCGCGATCTCGTCCGTCTCAAAGCCTTCGACGTAATGCAAATCGAACACTTCTTGCTCGAAAGGGGATAACGTAGCTAGCACCTGATCCATCGCCGACAACAAACCGGATTTCGGAGAGGCTTCTCCGGTAAGCGATGAGGGCGCGATCGGAGGATGCCCTTTTCGCGAGCCGCTGCCGCGCTGTGCGATGGCCTTGCGGACGAGGCGATAGAGCTGCGCGCGATCATTTGTCAGCTTTTGGCGCTTCGATAAAGCCGCAAGCTTGTCTTTTGCCTCCCCAACCAATTCCGCAAGCTCTCGATCGGTGACTGACTCATCTTGGCTAGGAGTGCGATTGACAGCTCTGCGCGCGAACCGTGTCAACCGGCTGCGGTGACCTTCAACGAAAGCTTCGCGGATTTCGGCGGCGCTTTGCGGTACCGCGCCACCTTCGCTTGGTCCGGACGCAAATGACAGCTTCTTGCGCCTCGCTTTGCGTTTCCATTGCGGCTCTTCCCGCATCTTCTCTTTGAGAGCCTTTAGTTCTTGCAGAAGCGCCTTTACCGCATGCGTCAATGCGGTGATAGCTGACTTTGCCGACTTGTCAGCATGCAAGATGTGCGACGGCAGCCGGAGCGTAAGAACGGCCCGATGCTCCTCCTTGCGCGCGTGCCGGTCGAGTTCAATAAGAAGATGCACAGCATCCGGGGGAAAACGTTGCAGATGCTGTTCGAGAGCGCGAATTTTGCTGTAAAGTTTCTCTCGCAAAAACGGGTGTCCGTGCAGGTTGCGCGTGACGATATTCCAGCTGAAGTGACTGGCGTTTTGACCTAAGTCTGCTGTCATGGACAGGGGCGTCTCCGCTGGCCGGTTGAACGAAAACAGTCATATCACCTGTTGGCGGCGCTGAGCCGCAAGGGGCAGGCGCACGGTGTCTCCTTCAGCGCCTGCAGTCTTTTCACGAAAGATCACGCCTTGGCCTGACCATGGGCCTCGACAAACCACAATGTTTTGTCGATACTTCTGGAGACCTCAGTGAATAAGTCGGCCGTCCCCTGGTCGCCCGCCTCAACCGCCTCGTCGATGTTGCGACGGACATTCGCGCCAAACGCAGCGAGTGCATCAGCAAGTGCGGAAACATGGGCGCGCCCATCGATAATCTCGAGTGGGTATTCCTTAAGCGTCGATTGTTTGGCGGCAACGCGCGCCGTGCCCTCTGCCGTGCCGCCGAGCGCTACGATTCGTTCGGCAATTATGTCTGCATGCTCACGCACGGTCGTTGCGACCTGATCGAACAGTTCGTGCAGCGCTATAAAGCTTGGTCCCCTGACGTTCCAATGAGCCTGTTTGGCCTGGCTTGCGAGGTCGACGGCGTCCGTCAATCGTGCCTGAAGCAATCCGATGGCGGTTCCACGAACGTTGGATGGCAAATCGATTCGGGTGTCATGCATGGTTACCTCCTGAAGTCGCTTGCTTGACAACTTTTCGGCCGGGATGGGCACCGCAGGACCGATTCGCGCCGGAATCCAGCCCGGCGGATCGCTGGCGGGAAACGACTCGATGTCCGCTTCAAGGACAGGATCGTCATCGGTTTCAGGAGGATCCGGTTCAGGTTTCCTTGCCATCTGCATACTCTCATTTTTAGCGCGTTAAGGCACTCAATGCGCGTGCGACACGATCCATTGCTGAAGGCGGCGTTCATCCATGGCGCCGCTCACGCGATCTACGATCTGGCCGTTACGAAACATAATCAGGGTGGGAATCGATCTTATGTCGTAACGCTCCGCAGCGCTTGGATCATTCTCGGTGTTCAACTTCAGCAACCGCGCGTTCGGCTCCAGTTGTCCCGCAGTGCGCTCGTAGGCCGGCGCCATCATGCGGCATGGTCCGCACCACGGCGCCCAGAAATCGACGACGACCGGTATCTCATTTGACTTGATATGCTTCTCCAGCCGTTCGCCGATGACCTCCGCCGGATGACCGTCGAAGAGCGCACGATGACAGCGGCCGCATTTGGCCTCTTTGGCCGGCTTGTCCGCAGGGATGCGGTTGACGGCATCGCAATGAGGACAAACGATATGCGTGACGTGTTGACTCATGTTGCCGGCCTCTCACGCTCTGCGATCTCGGCCTTTCGGTCCTGATCGCGCACGAGCCAATAGACGGCGCCAAGAGCGATGACGCCCGCCGCCAGCGCAAACATTTGATTGGCCGTAGCGGATGACAAATCGATGATGATGAATTTCCGGATCACCGCGAGCATGGCAATCAGGACGACCGTGCGCACCTGCACGACGCTTTGTTCCCGCTTCACCATGATTAGGATGGAATGTTTGAATTCCAAGGCGATGATGACGGTAAACATCATGCCAAACACTGTCTGAAAAACAGCAGGATCTGTCGGATCAAAACTGGCCAGGACGAGGCCGAATAGGATCTTAATTGCCAGATGCCAGACCGCGGAGGCGATAACGACGATGATCAAGCCGGTCAGAATGAGAACGACCACTTGCTCGAATTTCTCGTAGACGCTGGCGACCTCCCATTGCGTGGTCTTGATGTCCAAATGTTCGAGCAATTTCATAGTTGACTCCGTCCGCTGCGCCACCGGCTTTTCTCTGACCACGCCTGTTTAAGTTACTTTCGCAACGCTTCCTTCTGTCGCGGCACCGGAAGATATTCGACGCCGCCCCCTTGCGACCGTACCGGCTGGGGATAAAGCGTCATCAGTTCGAGCACTGCGTCCGGCATGTTCGTGCTGACAGGCAGGCCCAAGTCTTTGGCCTCCGTCGGCGAAATCGGATAGTCGTGCGTCCATTGTCCGGTCGATAATTTTTCAGCGAGCGCTTCGGCCTTATCCTCGGGCATTTTATCCGTCAGGAGTTCCTTGGCAGCAGCTTTAACCTGGGCAATCGCCTTGCGGCCGACATCGGCAAGAACCAGGGTCTGGTCGTCGATCTCCGCAATCGGCTTCTGCTCGATCACCTTAAGCAAAGAGGCCGCGGGCGATTGCCCGAGCTGCGGATCGATCGGGCCGAGCACAGAGTGCCGGCACATGACGATCTCATCGGCTGCGAGTGCAATGAGCGTACCGCCGGACATCGCGTAATGAGGCACGAAAACGGTCACTTTCGCCTTGTGCGCGCGGATGGCGCGCGCGATCTGCAACGCAGCCAGCACCAGTCCGCCCGGCGTGTGCAGCACGATGTCGAGCGGCACATCGTCATCGGTCATATGAATGGCGCGAAGCACATCCTCGGAGTCGTTCACGTCGATGTAACGCATCAGCGGGAAGCCGAGCAGCCGCATTGTTTCTTGCCGATGCACAAGCAGGATGACGCGCGAGTTCCGATCCCGCTCGATCTGCGCGATCTTTCGCGTTCGCATGGCCTCCAGCATGCGTTGCCGAAGCAACGGCTGCAGCATAGTGAACATGAAGAACAGCCAGAAGATGTCGTTGATGCTCATGAAGGCAGATCTCCGGATTGCTCAGCGTCGGCCATTGGGCGTGAAACCATAGATTCCCTCGTCAAGGTAGTATTTCCGATAAGTTCGCCGCGGCTGCGTCAAAACGGATGTCAGCAACACCCCCGCGATGAATCCGCCGATATGCGCCCACCACGCGATACCTCCGCCCGCCGAAGGACTGACAAGTTCGATCGTTCCTTGCACGAATTGCATCAAAAACCACAGTCCGGCGAACAAGAGTGCCGGAACTTCAAAAAAGAACGGAAAGAAGAAGATCGGAATGACGACGATCAAATTCGCCAGCGGAAAGAGACGGACGAAGGCGCCGATGACGCCGGCGATCGCACCGGAGGCGCCCAAAGCCGGAACAAACGATGTTGCATTAAAATACGCATGCGCTGTCGAGGCCGCGATCCCGCAAAACAAATAGAAAAGCAAATAACGGGCTCCTCCCATTCGATCTTCGACCGTCGGCCCGAACAGAAACAGGGTCCACATGTTCAAGATCAGATGCAGCCATCCGCCATGCAGGAACATATTGGTTGCAAACGGCAGATAATCCGAAAGCGTGGGTTCGGGCACGAAAGGCAGAGGAACGAAATAACGTCCCGGAATAAGCGCGTAGTCCACGAGAAATCGATCGAGTGCTGGCGGCGAGAGACTGACTTGGTAGAGGAACACGGCCACGTTTGTGGCGATCAGACTCCAGGTGACAAAAGGTGCGCTGCGGTGCGGAACGCCATTTTGGATCGGAAACATCGGTCATGCCCTCGCGGCTTGAGCGGCGGCCGTCATGGCCGGCGCGGCCATGGCCTGAGTGCCAGGCGAACGCAGATCGCGGGTAAGCTCGCGCAGTTCGTCTTCGTTCAACGTCTCTTTTTCGAGCAAGGATTTGACGCAGCGCTCCAGAACATCACGGTTGGCGGTAAGGATTACGGTTGTCCGATCGAACACGGCATGGACGATCGATTTCACGGCAGCGTCGATCGCTTCAGCCGTCGTTTCGCTGAATTGACGCTCGCTCGGCGCCTGTCCTGGCACATTGCCCAAGAAGGAAGGCCGTTCGGGTTCGTACACGACATAGCCGAGGGTTTCGTCCATGCCGTAGCGCACCACCATATTGCGGGCAATGTCGGTCACCTTGGCGAGATCGTCGGCGGCGCCGGTCGAAAGCTTTCCGAACACCAATTTCTCGGCAGCACGCCCGCCCAACAGAACAGCGATTTTGGCTTCGAGTTCGTCGCGGGTCATTAAATAGCGGTCCTCGGTCGGCCGCTGGATCGTATAGCCAAGCGCGCCTACCCCGCGTGGAATGATCGAGACCTTGTGAACGGCATCAGTTTTGGAAATCGCGAGTGCAACCAGCGCATGGCCCATCTCGTGATAGGCAACAACCTTTCGCTCGTTCGGGTTGAGCAGCCGATTCTTCTTTTCCAGACCGGCGACGATGCGCTCGATGCCGGCCGTAAAATCCTGCATGGCAACCGCCGACGCGCCCCGGCGGGTGGCCAGGAGGGCGGCCTCGTTAACCAGATTGGCGAGGTCGGCACCAGTGAATCCCGTGGTCAGAGCTGCGATCTTTTCTGGGTCGACATCCTCGGCCAAGGTCACTTTCCGCATGTGCACCTTCAGAATTTGGACGCGGCCGGTCTTGTCGGGACGGTCGATGAGAACCTGTCGATCGAAGCGGCCGGCGCGTAACAGAGCGGGATCGAGGATTTCCGGGCGGTTGGTGGCGGCCAGAAGTACGATGCCCTGCGCCGGATCGAAGCCGTCGAGCTCGACCAGAAGCTGATTGAGCGTCTGTTCGCGCTCGTCGTGACCGCCGACGGCCGGAAATGCGCCGCGCGCCTTGCCCAGCGCATCCAGCTCGTCGATGAAAATGATGCAGGGTGCCATGCTTCTTGCCTGCTCGAACAGGTCGCGCACGCGCGCCGCACCAACGCCGACGAACATTTCCACGAATTCGGAGCCGTTGATCGATAAAAACGGCACGCCGGCCTCGCCCGCGATCGCGCGTGCCAGCATCGTCTTGCCCGTACCCGGCGGTCCCACCAGAAGGACGCCCTTCGGGATACGCGCACCAAGCCGGCCGTATTCCTGCGGCGCCCGCAGGAAGGCGACGACCTCCTTCAGTTCTTCCTTGGCTTCATCGACGCCAGCGACGTCGTTGAACGTGACCTTGATATCTTTCTCGACATAGACCTTGGCCTTGCTCTTGCCGATCGGCAGAAAGTTGCCCAGCCCCTGCTTCTCCGCTACTCGCCGAAACACGAACATCCACAGGCCGAAGAAGAGCAGGATGGGCAGAACCCATGAGAGGATATCGCGAAGTAAGGTGCTTTCGACGGCCCCAGTAAAGCGCACGCCCTTTTCAGCAAGCTTCTGGGCCAAAGCCGGATCGACCCGCGTGGTCACAAATTGCGTGCGACCGTCGCGCGGCTCTTTGAAGTAACCGCGGATGAACTGATTGCCGACGACGATGTTGTTGATCTTTCCATCATCGAGATAACGCTCGAATTCGCTATAGGGGATCGGCTCGACGCGCTGGCTCTCGATCCAGAAATGCTGAATCAACAGAACGCCGAAAACGGCCGCAACCACATACCAGATGTTGAAAGTCGTTTCCTTACTGAACTGCATGGCGCGTCCCAAATGGTAACGGATCGAGCGTGCTCATGGGGTCTCCGGGCCTTTCATCGGTATCGGCCGCCGGCTGCGCATATCGGCAAGGATACGTTGTTGCAGCTCGGGCGACTGGACGCCGACGGCTTCGCACAATTCGCGCAGCGTCTTTCTGAGACCGTGCATCTGGTCGATCAGATCGAGAACGATGGCGATGCCTTCTTCGTTGACGCCCAGATCTTCGCGCAAATCGCGAATCATTTGCGCGCGGGACATGTCCATTTCCGTAAAGGCCAGTCCTTGGTCGGTTCTTTGCGGGCGTAGCCATCCTTCCTCAACCCAGGTCTCGACAACGTCCTGGCTCACCTTCAAGCGCAAAACAAATTCTGGGATATGGAGCATCTACGCCTCCATGCCGCGGCGGGGATCGTGGGCTTTGCCAGCGGTCCAACTTTGAACGAACTTCTCCAACTCGGGATCGGGCTTCTCCGGCAGGACCACCTTTAGTTTCACATACTCGTCCCCCCGCGTCCCGTTCGAACGCGCGACACCCTTGCCGCGCAGGCGCAGAACCGTGCCCGTGTTGGAGCCCTTTGGGACGTTCATCGACACGGCTCCCGTCGGTGTGGGAACGGAAATCTTACCGCCCAGCACGGCTTCGGTGAGCGAGACCGGCAATTCCAGATGGATATCGTCATCTTTGCGCGTGAACAGCGGATGTGGCTTCACAACAATTTCAACAAACGCGTCGCCCGGCGGACCGCCGCCGATCCCCGCGCCCCCCTTGCCGGCAAGCCGCAGAAGCTGGCCGTCACGCGCGCCGGGCGGGACGGTAACATCGACGGTGGAGCCGTCCGAGAGCGTGATGCGTCGCGTCGCACCATTGACCGCCTCCAGGAACTCGACGGGCAGGCGGTAATGCACATCCTGCCCGCGCATCTTCAGGTTCATCCGGCCGCCCCGGCCGAACAGGCTGGAAAAAAGATCACCCTCGTCGCTGAAATCGGAAAATCCTTCTGATGATGCATAAGGATGGTCACCGGCCGCCCCGCCGGCAAAATCCCGATAGTAGCGCTGCCGCGGCCGCTCCTGGCCCGAGGCGTCGATCTCGCCACGATCGAATCGCGCGCGCTTTTCCGGATCGCTCAGGAGATCGTAAGCCGCTGAAACGGCTTTGAATTGCTCCTCTGCCTGCTTGTTGCCGGGGTTGAGGTCGGGGTGCAGCTTCTTGGCAAGCTTGCGGTAGGCCTTCTGAATGTCGTCCTGACTAGCGTCCTTCTTGACGCCGAGGACGTTGTAGGGATCTGCGTTCAATCGGGGCCCCCGAACCAATATGTGGTTTTCCGTGACCGGCCCGGTCTGCAGAGCCGATGCGCACAAGCTAATTCTGCTACGGTCGGGGGCTCGACGCAAAGCCGCCAGACGAGCGGCGCACTCCGGGGATCCGCGGGCTCGACCTAATCCATCAGCGCAGTCGGCGCAGCCTCAGCCCCAGGATCGTGAGAATGATGCCAGAAAACAAAGCGTAGGTCGCCAGCAGCCAACCGGCGGCCACAAAAGTTTCAACAGGCTTGGTCAAGAAGAGCCAAACGACAATGCCTCCGAGGACAACCGAAATCGCTCCGCTAAGAATTAGCCAGATTTCGCCCCTGGCTTCATGACGAAGGCGTATAGCGGCGAAAATTTCAAAGGCTCCGGTGAAAATCGACCAGACCGCAATGCTCGCCCATAAAAACGACGCGAGCGCCAAGGTAGCCGTGAGCGGCCAGACGATCACCACAATGCCAGTTAGAACGCCCAGGATGCCGCTGAAGGCAAGCCATCCCCAGCGCTCGCCTTTGCGGACATTGTACACTGCCGCGATCAAGACCAACACACCGTCGGCAAACGAGAAAGCACCAAAAACGAGCGTAAACGCCAGCAACGCCTGTGTTGGCATCCAGAATGCCAGAGCAGAGAGAATCAACGCCAAAACGCCGCGAATTACAAATGCCCACCAATTGGTGCTCAACGAGCACAACAGCCGACGGCCGGAGTCGTCATAGTTGACGTCTTTTTCTGCGAAACTCTGGTAGCTCATGATTAGGCCCTTTCAAACCAACCTGCCGAATAGTCTCATCGAAGCTGCCAGACTTGACCGTTGCTAGAGTGATCGTGAGCCGGCTCACCCTCGGACTGGCGAAGTGCTACAATATGCAAGCCTGATGCGCTTGGCCATTGATCATTGATGGCATTCCGTTCGGTGCGCCACATTGACGACCGTCAATGCTGAGCCACGCAAATGCAGCCTTGATGTCAAGGCGCCGATGCGTGAGGGCGCTATCGGTTGATCTGAAGGGGATAAAGGGAGTTTTAGCCATGCTCACTGATCTAGCGCTCGGCGGCCGGTGGCCCGACGTGGCCCGCGATATGCGCCGACTTCAGGAAGAAATGAACCGCACCTTCGGCGGCTTCAGGTTTGCCGTCCCGGCCGAGTACCCGCCCGTCAACGTCTGGGCGGGGGCGGACGGCGCCATCATCACCGCGGAAATTCCGGGCGTCGCGCCCGACCAAATCGACATTACGGTGCACCAGGATACGGTGACGCTGCGCGGAAAGCGCGAGCCTGCGGCGCCTGGCAAGGACGCGACGGTTCACCGGGAAGAACGCACGGTGGGTGCATTCGCCCGAACACTGGTTCTTCCTTTCCGCGTCGACTCCGAAAAGGCCTCCGCACGCTTCGAGCGGGGAGTTCTCATTCTCGAACTGCCGCGGCCGCCTGCCGACAAGCCCCGCCAGATCAAGATCAACCCGGCGTGAACGAGGGAGGTTCTCCATGACCGACAACACATCAGGCGCTAAAGCGCAGACCGAGACTGTAAGCCAGGCTCCGACATTCCTCCCGGCTGCCGATATCTACGAGACCAACGATGCGGTGGTCATGCTGCTGGAAATGCCGGGTGCCGATCCGCAGAGCCTCAACGTCACGCTGGACAAGCGGACGTTGACCATCACCGCGAGTTCCAAGCCCTTCGCGCCTCAAGGGTATACGCTGGTCCATGCCGAGTACGAGGACGGTAACTACGAACGAGCATTCACGCTTTCGGAATTGGTCGACGGCGATCGGATCGACGCCGAATTCAAGGATGGCGTGCTGCGTTTGACGCTGCCGAAGGCTACGCCATCCCCGGCCAAAAAGATCAATGTCCGCGCGGCGTGACCGTTCAAGGAGGACTCCAATGAATATCCGCGATCTTATCCCCTGGAACTGGGGCAAACGGCAGGTGCCGGTTCGGCGCGAGCAAAGCCAGCCGCTCCAATCGTTGCAAAACGATATCAATCGGGCCTTCGACAGTTTCTGGCGGGGATTCGATCTGCCTTGGCCGTCCACGTCGTCCGCGTGGTCGATCTCAATGCCGAGCGTTGATGTTTCGGAGAGCGACAAGGAAATCGAGGTGACGGCGGAACTCCCCGGCATAGACGAAAAAGACATCGATATCAGCCTCGCTGAAGGCGTGCTGACGATTCGCGGCGAGAAAAAATCAGAGGTCGAGAAGAAGGAGAAAGACTATTATCTCCAGGAACGGACCTTTGGCTCGATCGAACGAGTCGTGCCGCTGCCCGATACCATCGATCTCGACTCCGCCAACGCCACGTTCAAGAATGGTGTCTTGACCGTCAAGCTTGCAAAAAAGCCGGAAGCTGCGGCCGCCACAAAGCGGATTACTGTGCGGCGCGCTTGATCCAGAAGCCCTCAATGAAGGTGGCTGCGATGAGAATGCACGTGCGAACTGTCCTTCTGACCCTGTGCTTTGCCGCCGTGATCGGGAGTGCTCCCGCAGTCGCGCAACAGGCAGCACTCGTTCCGTCGCAGCCAACCCTCGCTCCGCTGGTCGAAAAAGTGGCGCCCGCGGTAGTCAATATTTCCGTGCTGTCGCGGTCGCCGGTGCAGGATAATCCACTGCTCCGGGATCCGTTCTTCCGTCGCTTCTTTGAGTTGCCGGATCCCGACAAGATTCCTCCGCAGATGAGCGCGGGTTCAGGCGTCATCGTCGACGTCGGTAAGGGTTACGTGATCACTAATCATCACGTGGTCGACAAGGCGACCGAAATCGTCGTTACGTTGCGCGACCGCCGACAGTTCAAGGCAAAGCTCATCGGCAGCGATTCCGCAACCGACATTGCGCTGGTGCAAATCGAAGCTGATCGGCTGACCCAGCTCCCGCTTGCCGACTCCGACAAGGTCCGAGTCGGAGATTACGCCCTCGCCATCGGCAACCCCTTCGGCCTCGGGCAGACCGTTACTATGGGCATTGTGAGCGCGCTCGGGCGTAGCGGCATCAATGCCGAAGGCTATGAGGACTTCATTCAGACCGACGCCTCGATCAATCCGGGCAATTCCGGTGGGGCCCTGGTGTCCCTCAGTGGCGAACTGATCGGGATCAATACGGCCATCATTGCACCTTCCGGCGGAAATGTCGGAATCGGCTTTGCGGTATCGAGCAACATGGCTCGCTCCGTCATGGATCAGCTCATTCGCTACGGCGAAGTCCAACGCGGTAGGCTCGGATTCGTGGTGCAGGATATCACGCCGGATATTGCGAAGGCGATAGGCGTACCCGCGACGGCTGAAGGCGCGGTCGTCGTGCAGGTTGAGCCGGGTTCGGCGGCCGACAAAGCCGGCGTCAAGGCCGGAGATGTCGTGACCGCCCTCGGCGGGCGGCCGGTGCGCGGCGCATCCGACCTGCGTAACCGCATTGGACTGACCCGCGTCGGTGAGGACGTCGAGTTGAAAGTCCTCCGAAACGGCGCAGAGCGGCGGCTGCGAGCGCGCGTCGAGCGAAGCTCGGCCTCTCCTCAAACGGCCGCTTTACAGACCGACAAGGGCACAACGATCCCGCGTTTACGCGGCGCGGTTGTTCGCGACATCGGTCCGGGTATGCCTATGTACGGCAAGGTCCAGGGCGTCGTGGTCGCCGAGGTTGAGGACGGAAGCCCGGCAGCCGCGCGCGGCTTGCGCGCCGGCGATGTGATCGTCGCCGTCAACCGCAAACCCGTCCGCAATGTGGCTGAATTCCAGGCCGCCCTGCAGGAGGCAGGCCGTGTCGCCGCGCTCGATGTGCTGCGTGGAGACATGTCGCTCTTTATCTTGATCACGTAGGCAGAGCGCATCGGCTATGTCCTCTTGGAGGTTATCGGCGAGAGGCTGGCGCGCTATCGTTGCGCTTCGAAAATTGTCGCTTACGGCTGTCGTTTGTGTTTGGGCGCTTACAATTGGCGATGCGACCATGAGCAGCTTGCAGACAATCGCTCAGGCACAATCGCTAAATGCCCAGACCTTCGAACTGCCGAACGGGATGAAGGTCATCTATGTCCCCGATCGCCGTCTCCCGATCGTCACTCATATGCTTTGGTATCGCGTCGGCTCAGCCGACGAGGAGCCGGGCAAATCGGGTCTTGCTCACTTTTTCGAGCATCTGATGTTCAAGGGGACGCCAGCCAATCCGGGTGACTCCTATGCCCGTTTCATCGGTGAGGTTGGAGGCGAGCTGAACGCATTTACGTCTTATGACTTCACCGCCTACTACGCGACCGTAGGCTCTGCTCACCTTGAGAGAGTCATGGAGCTTGAGGCCGACCGCATGGTCAATCTCGCGCTCACTCCGCAACAAGTCGCTGTCGAACGGGAGGTGATCGTCGAAGAACGGCGCTTGCGTACAGATAACAAACCGGAAGCATTGCTTCTCGAACAAGCCCTTGCGTCGCTTTTTCTCAACCATCGTTATGGAATTCCTGTCATTGGCTGGATGCATGAAATTCGCTCTTGGACTCAAGAGGATGCACTTTCTTTTTATCGTCGGTGGTATGGGCCTAGTAATGCGTTGCTCGTCGTTTCCGGCGACATCGATTTTGAGCAGCTCAGGCGTCTCGCGACCAAGCACTATGGGAAGCTACCTGCTCACGCCGTAACGCGTAAGCGCGCCACCGAGCCGCCCTCGCTCGCGGAACGGCGCGTCATCATGAAGGACCAGCGAGCGGGCCGTCCCTTATGGCTTCGTCTGTATTTGGCTCCGTCCTATGGAACGGAAAATCGGTCCAAGACCGCTGCAATCGAAGTTCTGGCTGAACTCCTTGGCAGCGGAGCGACCGGTATTCTTCATCGTCGTCTGGTGATGGAGCGCGGATTGGCGACTGACGTGTCCGCGAGCTACGACCCCGCTGCGATCGACGAAACGATGTTCGCGATCAACGCGATTCCTAAGCCGGGTGTTACAATGGAACAGTTGGGGGGCGCAATCGACGAGGAGATCAATACTGTCGCAAAGACTCTTTCAACGGCCCCTGCCGATCTGACGCGCGCAAAACAGAAGCTCATCATGGCTGGCTTGCAAGCCCGCGATGGAACCTACAAAGCCGCACTTACAGTTGGATCTGCTCTCATGACTGGAGCGGCGCTAAATGACATCGAACAACGACAAGATTTGATTTCCTCCGTCACCGCCGAAGAGATCGCAGTTGTCGCTCACGATCTCTTCCAACCAACGCGCTCGGTAACATCGTTTTTGTTGACCGAAAGGTGAATGAAGCATGTCTGTGCGGCTAAAAAGCGCCTCGCATCTCCTATGGGTGACCACTTTTATGTTTTTGCAAACTCACCAGGCGTTTCCCTTGGACATACATACCGTCAACAGTTCCTCCGGAATCGTGGCTTGGCTGTCGGACTCTCGGCAGCTTCCCATCATTGTCGTCGACTTTGCCCTCATCGGAGCCGGCTCTGCGTCTGACCCTGATGACAAACGAGGACTCGCCAATTTCGGTGCTCAGATGCTTTCCGAGGGCGCCGGTGTATTTGATGCCAAGGCATTTCAGGAACAACTCGCGGATATCGGAGCTACGCTATCCTTTGCCGCAGACCGAGATGCGCTGGTCGGACACCTCGAGGTCGCACGCGAGCATCGAAATCGTGCATTCGATTTGCTCCGATTGGCTTTGTTGCAGCCGCGCTTCGATCTTGAAGCCATCGAGCGGGTCAGGATCAAACGGGACGTTGATCTCGCGCGCCTTGACAACGATCCAGCTTATGTCGCCTCACGCGCGTGGTGGGAGGCTGCTTTCCCGGAACATCCGTATAAGTATCCTCCGCTCGGCTCTCGTGAAGCAAATGGCCGCATCACGTCGGCTGATTTGCAAAACTTTCAGTCTCGATTAACGAACTCGAAACTCGTTGTGGCAGCAGCGGGCGACGTGAATGCCGCTGAATTATCGGATTTGCTTGATCGTGGTTTCCCAAATGGGTCGAAGGGTCGAGGAATCGACGCTCGTGCAAAGGCCGAGTATCGAACATTTGCGCCTGCCATTGTGCGTCTGCCCTTTCCCCAATCCGCATGTGTTTTCGGCCAACCGGGCATTTCTCCGACCTCGGCCGAATACCTTCCCCTGCTCGTGCTAAATCACATCCTGGGAGGCGGGACACTGACATCGCGATTGTTCGTTCAACTGCGAGAACGACGGGGACTCGTGTACTCAATTCGCACCGCCCCGGAGACACTTTCGCAAGCCGATCTTCTCATCGGTCGGTTCGCGACGGAAAACGTCAAGACACAGCCAGCGATCGAAACAATTCAGGCGGAGTGGCGCCGTATGGCCCAAGGAGAGATTTCAGACAAAGAAATCACAGCGGCGAAGTCCTATCTCAAGGACATGTTGCCCGTATCGATGGACGGCACGTCCGCTATTTCTTCAAGACTTCTTGCTGTCCAACGTATGATGCAAGGTATCGATTACATTCAGCAATGGCGCAATAGGATCGAGTCAATTGATCCGGAATTAGTGAGACGTACGGCCAGAAAGGTGTTTTCGACTGATGCCCTGACTTTCGCCGTTGCGGGCGAACCTAATGGCCTTTGATTTGATGTCGAAAATAAACGAGAGTGTCGCCGCTAGAGGAGCATGAAACAAATGCCTGTCCGTCAACTTCAAAAGAGCGAATGGAAATCTTACTGCGATCGAATCTCCAATGGCCTAGAGGGAAAGCGGGCAGAAATTGAGGTTGCGGGTCTTCCGATAGGGGACCAAATCGTCGCCAAGCAGATTCTCATCTTTGGCATTACTTATGATCCGAAGGACGATATCATTGAAGTGGCGCTCGAAGGCCTCGATCACATCATCCATAAGCCCCGGAGCTTAGCTGCGGACGAGGGAGCAGCCGGCCTTGCAAACTTGGAAATTGTCGATGGAGAAGGCCGAAAGCAAATCGTCAAACTGATGGATCCGCTGATGTTGCCTCCGCCGGAAAGATGACATGCCGGACAACACGATAGAGGTTCGTGTCGAGGATATCTCGCAGCTCTTTCACACCCTTGATCCCTTTCCATTTCGCGAGAGGGATCTTGATCGAGACGCCGAAGACTTTATCGTGAGTTGGGCGCGCGACCTGCCCCGGTCGGCGACCGTCCATATTTTGATCTATTTGTCCCAAGCCGGATTCAGTCAGCCACTTGCCCAAGAGATTCCGATTGGAATCAACCAGCATTTTGCCCATCGTGCCGAACAAGCTGCATTTGAGCTTCGTGAGACGTTTCGAATTGGGTGGCGATCGCTCGCAGTCGGACTAACCGTGCTCACGGCCGCGATCGTGGCAAGTCAGGCGATTCACGCCAACGCTCCGACACCATTCAACCGCGTGTTCGAGGAAAGTCTGATTATTTTCGGCTGGGTTGCCAACTGGAAGCCGATCGAGACCTTTTTATAGCATGGTGGCCAATCGTTCGTCGCCGCGATCTCTTTTTGAGACTTGCGCACGCGAAGGTAAAAATAATGGCACAACGGAGCAAGGATGGTGAACCGATAGCTGGCGGCGCGCACGAAAATTGCGGCCAGATACAAGGCTTAGCTTTCAACTAAGTACGCGATCGAATAAAAACGGTTTGCGCTAATTCTTCGCCTGCCTGCCGCCATCATCGCGACGGAGCCCCCCAGCGTGGAAGAGCGCGGAGCGAGATATGATCATGGGCACTCATGATTATTTCCTTATCTCCTTGGAGTTATACCAAGTCTCGTTGATCAGAACTCGTGTGCCCATTGGCGCAGTCCTATTGACATGATGCGCCAGGGCTGATCGACGAGCTTGTTCCAGGCCGCGCAACAATGGTCGACGAGATCGTCGTAGATTTGAAGACGCGGTTGGAGAGCCTAGTTGTCGCGCATGAACTGCCAGATGTTTTCGACCGGGTTGAGTTCAGGGCATTTTGGCGGCAGCGGAATGATGGTGATATTGGCCGGCACGACGAAGCGCTTCGACACATGCCAGCCAGCTTGGTCGACCAGAAGGATGGCATGGGCAGCAGGCGTAACGGTTTTGGCGATCTCCGCAAGATGCAGGTTCATCGCCTCGCTGTTGCAGGCCGGCAGGATCAAGGCCGCGCCCTTGCCCTCCTAGGGGCAGATCGCGCCGAAGATATAGGTGGAAGCAGTCCGCTGGTCGCGTGGCGCGCTGGGGCAGGTGCCACGCTTGGCTCAGCGACGCGTGATTTTGTTCTTCTGGCCGATGCGGGCCTCGTCGGCGAATCAGATTCCTATCGTGTCGCAGCCGACGCCCTTCTGGCGCGCGACCGTCTCCAGACGGGTGGGGAAGCTTTTTTAAAATCCTCGATGGCGCCCGCTGCTTGCGCTTGGTGGCGCGGTCGGGCGGAGAGTTTGCGGTAGCCCATAGCGCGCAGCTCCCGGCTGAGCGTCTGCTTGGCGATCGTGATGCGGAATTCCTCGAATATCCATTGCGCCAGATCGATCAGCCGCCAACGCACCACGCCATGGACCGCCGGGATCGGACCGCTTTCGATCATGCGGACCAGCGCCTGGCGTTGGCTGTCGTTGCTTGGATGGCTGCCCCAGCGACTTGCCGTCCCAGGAGACCGTCAGGCCCTCGCGCGTTGAAGCGCAACACCCAGTCCCGGACGATCTGAAGGCCGACCCCGCCGTCTTGGCCGCCTCGGTGCGTGTTGCGCCACCATAAATCGTGGCAAGCGCCAGAAGCCGCCGAGCTTCAGGCCCGTCCTTGGTCTTCCTAGCCAGAGCGCGAAGCTGTGAGCCATCGAAATCGCGGCGCAACGGTATCGGAGCCAACATGACGGACCTCCTTGGTTCACCCAGTGAATCTGACCCGCCTCAATCTGGGAATCGACCAAGAGTCATAATTTCAGGGACCCGGTATTAGGGTTCAGACTCATTAAATCCAGCATACAAGAGCTGCAGCGAGGCATACAGATGCCAGATAATTTCTGGCCAGCCTGTCGTAGCGGGTTGCGATGCGTCTGAAGTCCTTCAGCCTGTTGAAGGCGCTCTCGATGCGCCAGCGAAGCTTGTAGAGCCGTTTGCTGAAGCTGAATGGCTGCTTTCTGTTGCAGCGATTGGGGATGACCGGCCTGGTTCCGTGCTCGTCCAGCTCTTCGCGCAGCTCGGCACTGTCATAGGCCTTGTCGCCGAGCATCCGTTTGGGTGGCTTCACGCGGCGGATCAGGCGTTCCGCAACCGGACAATCGTGCGCTTCGCCTCCCGTCAGGAGGATGGCGAGAAGGCGTCCTTTAGTATCAGCGAGTGCATGAATCTTCGTGTTGCGCCCTCCGCGCGAGCGGCCAATAGCCTGCTTCTGCTCCCCCCTTTTCCGTCCACCGCCGAGCGATCCGCCTTGATGTGCGTGGAATCGATCATCTGCGTGTCGGCGGAACGTCCGCTCGCAGCAAGCTCCCGGAACATGTTTTCCCAGATGCCCCGCCGGGCCCAGCGCACAAAGCGATTATAGATCGTCGTCGAAGGGCCGTACTCGGGCGGGCAATCGCACCAGCGGCAGCCGCTTTTCAGCACATGCACAATACCGCTGATGACACGGAGATTATCTTCGCGTTCAACACCCCGCACATCTGTCGGCAGACAGGGGGCGATCCGCTTCCACTGCTCGTCGCTCAGCCAAAAAGGATTGCCGCGCATGATCCCGATCCCCTTTCAAATTCGAATCAGGCTCGTATTGTCAGCGCACAAGAATTAATGAGTTTTGACCCTAGTTATCATAAGCATACCGCCCCATGAGCAACATGACCACCAGAGGCGACAAACGGCAAAGGAGTGCGGCGCTCTTGACTTACCAATCCACTTTTTCAGAGGAGCGCGGATTTGATTTTGACCGGCCTCCAGTGGAGGGGTCCGGTTGGAATGTTAGTTCAGGGCTCGCATTTGCACTAGCAGGCTGCTGAAAAAACTGTCTCGACTGCGAGGGCTGATCCTGATTCCGTTGTTTGAAACGACGGGGTGATTTTCGATGCGGGGCGAGCAACGAAGGTCGGAGGGGCTTTTTTCGTATATTCGGCTGGAGGAGCGGTTCGCGCTGGATCACCCATTGAGGGCGATCCTGGTGCTGGTGAATAAGGTGCTCGGCACGTTGTCGGCTCGATTTAACGAGATCGATTCGCATCTTTATCTTCTCAATCCTTGCCTACAACCTCATCCGTATACCCAAGCTGCTGGCGGCCTAAGCATGAACCCTAGGCCCCCCCGCTCACCTCGCGCTTGAACCATATCGGGGTTAGGCAAAGTCACGCTCGCCGCTCACGGAGACGCCTGTCAGGGTACTTTCGATTACCCGGCAAAGGTGGATCCCGAACTGATAGCGTATGCCGACGTGCGGCAATGACTTTTGCCGCACGGCATTTTGTCCGCTGCTGGAAACTGATGCAGTGCTATTGAGAGCGGCAACGGCTCGCGGCTCTGGTCCAATTCGAGAAATGCGAGCGGCGACTAGCTAGACCGGCCCCACAAGCTCGCCATCATTCACCTTACGCCGCCAGGGGCGCTTCCTCATTCTTCATCCGACAATCGCCTACAGCCGCATGGAAGAAGCGCGCAAGCGACGCCTTCCGGGAATCACGATCGATTGCGTAAGCCGTCTGCTTGAAAGTCACCCCGTCCAGGAGGCCTTGGATATAGCCTGCGATGGTGTCCGCAGCCATGATCAGCGCCGTATCTAGTGTGTGAATGTACTTGCTCGTAACGGATCCTTTGGCGTGCCCTACGAGCGCGGCTATCGTCACTTCGGTGAAGCCCAGATCATTTGCGATGCTCGCGAAGCTATGGCGCAGAACGTGCGGCGTAATGTCGGCAAGCGGCGACTTCTTGAAGATTTGCTTCCAATGGTTCGGAAAGCTGCCGAATGCGTTGTCCTCGCCTTGCCCAGGGAAAACGTATGTGCCGACCGCGCATGCACGCCGACGTTCGAGATATTCCACGACGGGCAAGCCGATAGCCCGGATCGATTCGCCTTCCTTGCTGTCCTCGAGCCGCAAGCAGCTTGCCTCGGTATCGACCTCCGACCATCTCAGCTGAATGATCTCGCTGCGCCGGCATCCCGTCAGCGCGATTTGACGAACAATGTCCACGGTCGTCGTATACTTCTCTTGCTCGCCTTTCTCTCGCAAGAGCTGGCCAAGAGTCCGGTACTCCGCCTCCGACAAGCGGCGCGTTCGTACCCTGTCTTTAGGCTTGCGGATACCGTGAGCCGGGTTGGTCTCGATAATGCCGGCCTCGACGGCATACGTCAGGATGCCTCCGAGCAGACCGACAGTTCGAGTTGCCGTGCCGACCCCTCCGCGTACGATGGACTTACCCCGCAGCTTCTTTGTTTTGACTGTGGTGCGTGTCTTTCCAGCCATGATGTCCTTTAAGACCTTACCGACGTCAGCTTTGGTCAGGTCCTTGACTCGCCGCGTTCCGATGATCGGGACGATGTGCCGATGGATACGCCCTGTGTCAGTTACGATTGTCGTTGGCTTCTTCGGACGTCCTCGCTTACCCAAAATCAGGCCGGCGCTGAGGTCATTTAGATATAAATTGCACAGTTCTTTGACCGTGATGGCCCTGTGGTCAAGCTCGCGCTCCTCAGCGGGATTATCTCCCTTCGCCACGCGGCCGAGTTGGACCTTCGCCTCCTGCCTCGCTGTCTCGGGCGTCCAGACGCCATGGAGTCCAATCGTGTAGCGGCGCGAACGGCCTGCAGCGCGATACTGAATGACGTAGCTTCGCTTGCCGGTGGTGAACAATCGCAGCCCAAAGCCGGGCAGTTCGTCATCCCAGATGACGTAGTCCTTTTCGCGTACCTCTGCCGCGTCTACGACTCTCTTCGTGAGTTTAGGCAAGGCACTCCTCCCGGATGAGCGGTCGCTCCCGCGTAAGCATCACGTAAGCAGCAGGAGGAAAGCCAGGGCAAACATTCGGATACATGTGTCGTGCCGCCGTTTCAAAAAATCCAGCAGCTTCAAGTGTATGGCGTATCATGGCGTGCCCTATCGCGTTTTTCGGATAGGCAGCCTAAATTGCTCCGAAGGTGGAGGTCACACGTTCGAATCGTGTCGGGCGCGCCATTTCGGTACACAAAACTGGGCACTCCAAACGCAGCCGATTTCACGCTTGAGGCGGCGACGAGGGTGCGCAGGAGTGCGCTTTAGGCCAGTCCAGCAACGGGTCGCCGTGCGCTCATGATCAAACATCGTTCCAACAATCGGCGGGCTCGGAAAAAGCATGCATTGCGCCGACGCGAGGTGCGATCAGCGTCGCCCTCTCAGTCCTTTGTCGAACTTCGAAGGCTGCAGTGCGCAGCGCACATTGCATAAAGTGCCTGTCATCTTGCTGCTTCCGACCGGCCGAACCTCGCGGCTTTTATCCTGCCCTGTTCTCGGAGAGGTGATTCGTTGAGCCTTGTTGCACTATGCGTGCCGCGCAAAATTTGTATTCTGGCACTTTTGTGAATTGATCTCGCTTGTTTATCGTAAGCTCATTTGCGGGAGCCTGAGAGAACGACATGGCCATCCAAACAACGCCTATCTGAAGGCGCTTGTCCGAGACAGGGTAAGCGGAAACTGCGCCTCGGCGTGTTTCCAAGGTCACCATGCGGTCCCCTGATAGTCCAAGCCGGTCAAAGTCGATCGGACATATGTGGATCAAAGCTTCCGGACTCAGGGCGTCCAGCACCTCGGCACGGCGCGTCATCGATCCCGTGTGCCAATGCTCTCGCACGCGCCCAGTAATTAGCGTAAAAGGAAAATCATCGTCGGGCAATTCGGCGGGTCGTCTGTCATCCAAGGTCGCCAATTTTGCTCGAACGCCTCGTGGAAATACCGTAGCAAATAGACTGTCGTGCACCTGATTGGTCCGCGCGAAATGCTTCGCAAGTCCAAATTCGTTCGGGTTGAGGGGATATCGCGCGTGTCGTTCGTTCTTAAGCTTTGCCCAACTGAGGCCTTCAAGTACCGGAACGACCGCCGCCATCTCGTCGAAGATTTCCTCGGGTGATGTATTCGCCCAGGGAAGCCCCAGCCGCGCCGCAATGGCGCATGTAATGGTCCAATCCTCTTGCGCCAAACCGGGGGGAGAAATTGCAGGTTCGACAATCTGAACAATACGGTCGGTGTTCGTGACGGTACCCGATCGTTCCGCAAGCGCCGCCGCCGGAAGGATCACATCGGCAAACGCGGCGGTCTCGGTAGGAAATATGTCCTGAACCACCAGATGGCCCAGGCGGGAAAGCGATTCTCTCGTAGTCGCAAGATCAGGATTGGCCATTGCCGGATTGCCGCCGACAACATAGAGCCCCCTGATACGTCCGGTTCGGACCGCATCCAGTATTTCGACAACCGAAAGCCCCTGCCCAACCGGCAATTGTGTCTGCCACAGTTGCTTGAAAAGACTTCTTATGGCGGGATCATCAACCGAGTGATAGCCTGGAAAACAGTTGGGAAGCAGGCCTGCGTCACAGGAACCTTGCACGTTGTTCTGTCCCCGCAACGGATGAAGACCAGCGCCGGGGCGTCCGATCTGGCCGCAAACGAGCGCGAACGCAATAGCGGCGCGGATATTGTCAGCACCGTGCACATGTTGGGACGCGCCCATTCCCCAGAAGCACATGGCCGACGGTGCCATTGCGAAGAGACGGGCCGCCTCGACGATCGCTTCAGGCGCAACGCCGCAGATGCGACCTGCCATTTCTGGCGTGTAGGGATCGATCCGCTGGACCAACTCATCGAAGCCTTCTAGTCGGTCTTCAACGAACCGCCGATCGTGCAGCCCTTCAGTGACGACGATCCGCGTCATCGCTGAAAGTAGAGGGACGTCGGTGCTGGGAGAAATTCGGAGATGAATAGTGGCAAGGCGCGCCATCGATTGTTGATAGGGATCGACGAGGATGAGCTTGGTGCCGCGCCGAATGGCGTTCTTCATGAATGACGCGGCGACCGGATGATTGACATCTGGATTGGACCCGACCATGAGCACCACGTCCGCGTCGGCGATCTGTTCAATCGGAACAGTGACAGCGGAGAAGCCTGTGGCTTCCGCAAGAGGCGGCACCGAGGCGCAAAGGCGTGTACAATGATCGATATGCGCTGATCCGAATCCTGTTCGTGCCAGCTTTTGCAGGATGTATGCATCCTCATTGGTCGCCTTGGCGGATCCGAGCACACCCAAGGTATCGCCACCATAGATATCTCTGAGTCTCTTGAAGCCGTCAGCAGCGCGATCGAGAGCTTCCTCCCATGAAGCGGGACGAAACAATGCGAGGACCTCTGAACCCGTCAGATTATGAGAGCAGAGCTTTGGTGCATCGTCACGACGGATAAGCGGGGTCGTAAGACGATCAGGATGCCGGAGATAGCTGAATCCAAAGCGCCCCTTGACGCATAGACGCCCACGGTTTGCCGGGCCGTTAACGCCCTCAGCCCAGATAACACGATCTTCCGCTATATGAATATCCACGCGACAACCGACGCTGCAAAATGGACAGACGGTTTCTCCGCTCTGCTCGATTGCATCGCGCCCACCAATGTTGAGAAGCTCGGAGAATGCCAGCGCACCCGTTGGACACACCTGAACACACTCGCCACAAGATGCGCAGCTGCTATCACCCATGGGTGTGCCGGCGTCAAATGCCACATGGATGCCTTCACCTCTGCCGGCGAGTCCGATCACACCATTCACTTGGACATCCTGACAGGCTGATCGACAGAGTCCGCAGCGGATGCAGGCGTCTGGATCGACAGTCATCGCAGGATGGGACCGATCGGGTATCCCGCGGCTCGGACGATGACCAAAGCGGCTCCTGTCGGCTCCGACCCGCTCAGCAAGTTGCAGGAAGGGACTATCGAAATGTAAGACTTTTGCGCTTTCGCTCATTTCCGACAGAAGCAGCTCAACCACGAGGCGGCGCGTCTGGGCGCAAATAGCGGTGTCTGACCGGACGATCATGCCTTCCTTGACTGGTTCGCGGCAGGCAGGAGTGAGCCCCTCGCGGCCTTCAATGTCCACTAGGCATGTCCGACACGTAGCGATGGGCAAATAACCTTCGCGTTTGCAGGCGCACAGATGCGGAAGTTCGATTCCGGCGGATAAGGCTGCCTCAAGAACACTCTGGCCGGCGGTGCCGGACACAGTATGGCCGTCGATGCTTACGGTAACACTAGGCTTCATCTGTTGCCCTCTGTCAGCACCGATTGAACACGGCCAAGAAAGTACCCAGCGTCGCGGCCCAGCGCGCAGAGCGACGCTTCCCTCATGACGGCGGCCAGATCTTCAAGAAGGCGACCGTCGAGCGGTCCGGAAGAAAGCGCCTTTGCCGCCTTGGTTGTCCCGATGCGGCATGGGCTGCATTGGCCGCAACTTTCGCGCGCCAGGAATGCTGCCATTCTCGCTGCGATCCAGCGCTTATCGTCCTCTGTGCCGAAGACGATTACGCTTCCGGTGCCAAGGCGGAGACCGGACGCCAGAAGATCACCCAGGGGGACACGGCAGAGCTCAGCGGGAACGATGGTGCCCGCCGAACCGCCGATCACTACGCCTCCAAGCTCCGCGCCATCCGACATACCACCCGCTAGGCGGACGAGCTCTTCCAAGGTGGGCAGCTTACTAATGAGCTTCGGGCCAGGCTCGCGCACACGCCCCGAAACACTAAACAAGAGAACGTCGTGATCCTGCAGGAAGGATACGGGAATGTCCTTCTCCGGAACCGCTCCCCAGACCGCGCGAAGACGATAGAAAGTTTCGACGTTGTGAACCAGTGTTGGTTTGCCCAAATAGCCGCGTTCGGTCGGATATGGTGGGCGCTCATGCGGACGCGCCGGTCTGCCCTCTAGACTCGCAATGAGCGCGGTCTCTTCGCCGCAGATATAAGCACCACCACTTCTGCGGAGCTCAATCTCTATTTCGTCAGCCAATCCGGCTTTGGAGACGTCGTTGATGGCCTGCAGGATAATGGGATGAAGATGAGTATAGTCGTCACGCAGGTAGAAGAATATCCGCTTGGCGCCGATCACCTCAGAGGTCACGAGGGCAGCCTCCAGGACCCCATGCGGATCGCTTTCCATAATGAAACGATCCTTAAAGGTTGCAAGCTCGCCTTCATCTCCGTTGATAATGACAATTGGTTCTTCGCCCGACGCCATCACGCTCTGCCACTTCTGAGCAACGGGAAATCCGACACCTGCTCGGCCGATTTTGTGATTGGCTCCAACAAGCTCTAATACGCGCCTTCTCTCGCCAGGCTCGCGCCGAAGCGAGTCGAGCACGGTGTAGCCACCAGCTGAACAGAATGCTTCGAACGATCGTATTGCCGGCAATCTCTCTTGTCGGTCGCACCGACCGCGGCAAACATAATCGAGTTTCTCCGCGCCGGAATGTTCGGACCGCCGCAGCATGGCACAAACGAGATCACCACAATGCCCGGCGTGGCTTCCGCTCAGCACGGCGCTTCGGTAATTGACCGCTGGAAACGCGGTCGCGACTTCGTAAACTTCAGAGAGGTGCAAACGAAGGCGGTCGGCCAGATACACCAATCCCGCCTCGGAAATGCTGCCTCGGCTATCGCGGACATCAAGTAAAATTTCGAGTAAACGCTCGCGCGACACACCGCTTTTGAGCGCGGTCTCGATCGCGTCGACTTCGGCACAATCAGCTGTCACGCGCGAGGTCTGTGGTAGTTTAGGCTTTCGCCGCACGATAGAGTTCCTCGCGGAGTTCCGGCGTGAAATCGCTGGTAGGCCCATCGAAAAAGACACAGCCTTGCTTGAGAGCGACTATGCGATCGGCATAACGCACCGCTAGATCAACTTGGTGCAGGCTGCAAAGGACGGCGATCCCACGTTCCTTGGTACTGCGCGTGAGGATTTGGAGGACATTTTCTGCCGACTCAGGATCGAGGCTGGATATGGGTTCGTCTGCCAAGATGAGATCGCTCTGCTGAGCGAGCGCGCGGGCGATGGCAACGCGCTGTTGCTGGCCGCCCGACAACCGTTCGACACGCTGATAGGTTTGTTCCAGAAGTCGTACGCTGTCGAGGCAGGAAATGGCTAACTGGCGGTCGGCGTACTTGAATTGCCGGGTAAGCACCCGCCAAAGCGGAACGAAGCCGAGACGGGCTGCCAGAACGTTGTCTATCGCACGAAAGCGTTTGACCAGATTGAATTGCTGAAACACGAAGCCGATCTGCCTACGGAAATTAGCCAGCGCGGTTTGGCCCAGATCGGTGACGGAAACGCCATCAACTATGATACTCCCGCTGTCAGGCTCGACGAGACGCGTGAGACACCGAAACAGCGTTGACTTGCCGCATCCGCTCGGACCTAGCAGAACAACGAATTCTGCAGGTCGGACGGTGAAGCTGACATTGTTGAGGATCTGCCGTTCACCAAAGGCCTTACAGACGTTGTGAACACCGATACAGACGTCGCTTGCGCGGCTGCGCGTATTTTGGGCTGGGGAAGCAGCTGGTTCGATGCGCCTCGTGGCCACGTCTAGGCAAATATCATCCGTTGCATCAATGGTCCGCGCTTGGGCCATGCGTGACATATCGGAGGCTCTCCTTGCTGAAGGTGTCTTGTCCGCTGGATAGGCGGCCGGGTTATTCAGTCAGTTCTCGACGCGCTGTGGGAAGGACAGCTTCGGTGACTTTTTTCCGTCGGGGTTCAACACCATCGCGCGTAACCGCGAACTCAACGTGTCGATGCCGATGACCATAATCAGAATGACACCAAGGACGGTAAGCAACTTCGGAAAGTCGAGAAGGTCGATGGAGTCTTTCAGCACCTGACCGATACCGCCCGCGCCAACGATGCCGAGCACGGTCGAGGCGCGTACATTGAACTCCCAGATGTAAAGAATGCTTGCGACAATGTTTGGCCAAACATCCGGAACAAGAGCATAGCGGAACGTTTTGATCGGACCCGCGCCGGTCAAGGAAATGGCTTCGATCGGGTTTGGATCAGCTGGCTCGATCACCTCTGTCAAAAGCTTGCCAAGTGCGCCGGTCATGTTGAAGGCGATGGCAAGAACTCCGGTAAATGGTCCGAACCCTACGGCAGCCACAAATATCAGCGCGAACACGAGCATCTCAGTTGAGCGCAGCATTGAGAATATTCCCCGAGTCACCCGGTAGACGAACATATTGGGCGTCGTGTTTCGCGCCGCGAGGGGCACAAGTGGGATAGCAAAGCAAAGCGCCAGCAATGTCCCGACGGTCGCCATCGCCAACGTCTGGAAGGCGGCTGAGAGGATTTGGTTGATCTCCGAGAAGTCGGGCGGGAACATTTCGTAGAACCACCCGGCAACTTTGGGCAAGCCAGTTACAAGCTTGCCGATATCAATCTTGACGGCGGCGACAGCCGCAGTAAGGAAGACACAAACGATCACGATAATCAGGATGCGCAAAACGTTGGCCGAAGAAAGGAAAGGTCGGCGAGGCTCCACGTAGCGAATTGTCGGCCCTTGCGATTGCATCGCGCCTTCCTCCAGCCAGTAGTGAAGATCAAGTTATTAAGGGTGGCGGCATGACTCCGGTTGGAGCCATGCCGGGCCGCTCAGGTTAGACCTTAAGTTTACCTGTGATGCGGCCGGCGTCCTCGATCACTTTGTAGGCCTTGTGATCTGCGCGCACGAAACCGTTGTATCCGGAGCCCATCAACGATTGGGCTTTGTCCTCGGGCATGTCCGTGAGAATCTTGGCGATCTTCTCTTTGACTTCTGGATTAAAGCCCTTCGGGACGCAGATTGCATCATTAGGCAGCGGGTCGGAGGTCCAGTAAACATGAACCTTCTTTGGGTCCATTTCGCCGGCCTCGATCATACCGTACCGGCCGCGATCCATGTTAGAGCCGAGATCAATCAAGCCCTGCTGGATCATCATTACATTGCTGCCAAAGGTAGAGCCTTCGCGCAACTCGAAGAATGAGCGCGGATCGACGCCGCTCTGCAAGAGATGCGCATAGGGAATCAACCAGCCGGACGTGTTGCCTTGGTCGCTCAAGGAGAGCTTTAGTCCTTTGGCGTCTTTAGGAAAATCCTTGATTGGAAGGTCAGGGCGTCCCTCAATGATTGCGTGATAGATGGGCTTACCGCGATATTTGGCGGTCGCTATGACCTCGGCGCCCGACCGGTGATAGGCGAGGACATAGCCCCAGGGACCGAGCCAGCCGAGATCGACATGGCCATTTGCCATGGCGATGGAGATTGCCGCCCAGCTTTCGGGTGAGACCAATTCATAGGTCGCACCCAACTCGTCGGCCACGTGGCGAAAGAGAGGCTCGAACTCCTTGACGGTCGTGGCTGGCGTGGGGCGCAGAGGCGCAATCGCGCAACGCAGGTGTAGCTTGCCTCCTTTAGTTTGCTGAGCAAATCCGCTTGCAGGAATAAGAGCGCCTGCTGCGGCCACACCTGCGACTCGGCCGAATTGGCGACGTGTGAGCATGTTTTGCCTCCTACGAGTAATGATGTTTGGGGCGCAATCCGGTTGCGATATCAATTACATCATCTAATTGATACAGTCTAACGATAAGTGATCATTATGACATTAGCATGAAGTGAGAATGGCAGAATAACAATCCTGACAGAGTATTTATGGGTTTTGGTCATGGTCTCGGTCGAAACAATAGATTATACAATGTCATTAATATAACGAGACGATTCGTGCGTGAGCTGGCAGGCGCTCAAAGAGCGCCCTCATGCTTACGAATCGCTAAGGAGTTGAGGAAATGCTCAGCATTTCGCAGTTGGAGTCGTTCTTAGCCGTCGTTGATGCGGGCAGCTTTCAATTGGCTGCCGAGCGACTAGATTGTTCGCAGCCGTCGGTTTCTCAGCAATTGCGGCGGCTGGAAGAAGGACTTGGTGTCCGTCTCGTTGCGCGGAATAGATCGCGCTCCACATTGACGCGAGATGGCGCTGCTTTTCTGCCGCACGCCCGATCGCTCTTGTCGTCCGCCGCGCGTGCACACGAGCGTCTTAAAGCTAGACCACTGATAATTGCCGCAAGCAGCAATATAGGCGTCTACTTGGCACCTCGTCTCATCAAGTCATTTAAGGAGATTATCAGCGATCAGCCGGTGCGGCTTCAGATTGCTACCAATCGCTGCAGCATCGATGCGGTGCTCAGCGGAGAAGCCGATCTGGCGCTCACCGAAATATCGGAACATCATGCGGGGTACGAATGGCAACCTTGGCGCAGAGAGAAGCTTGTTGTCATTGTCTCTCCGGACAATCCGCTAGCGCGCATGCGTCGTGTCACCAAGCGGGAACTAGCTGAGCATCCCATGATAGGCGGGGAGCCTGGCACCGGAACGGGTCGTATCCTCAGAGAGTTTTTTGGTGCGGATTTCCAGCTGTTGCGAATTGAAATGGAGCTCGGTAGCACGGCCGCTGTGAAAGAAGCCGTCAAGGCCGGCCTCGGGATCTCTATCGTCCTTGCGTACAGCGTAGCGGAAGACCTCGCTTTCGGTTCGCTTGTCGCAATTGAGTTCGACGAAGCAGACCTCTTTAAGAGCCTTTACACGATCTATTCCCAGGAGCAGCCAAACTCTTCCGCCGCCCGCACCTTCAGCGCGCATATCTGTGACATTGGTGAAACAATTTTAAGCCAATAGAGATTGTGGCTGGTCTGGAGCACCGGGCGAATCCAAGGTTTCGCTTTTGAAAGTTTTTTGACGATGAAGCACAAGATCGTTGTTACTAACAGGGTATTTCCGGAGACGTTGCAGCTCCTGCAACAGTATGCCGAAGTCGATGTCAATGATGCCGTCGAGCCTTGGCCGCCAGCTGAAGTTCGTACTCGTTGCCGGAATGCCGATGGACTGCTCGCTTTCATGAGCGATCGGATTGATGAGGAATTCCTGACGTCGTGTCCTCGCCTGCGCGTCATCGGTGCCGCGCTCAAGGGGTACGACAACATTGACGTGGCGGCAGCCGAGAAAGCGGGAGTCTGGGTAACTGTTGTGCCCGACCTTTTGACTATCCCTACGGCTGAGTTGACCATTGGCCTAATGCTCTGTCTGGGCCGTCACATCCTGAAGGGAGACCGTAGCATCCGTGAGAATGGGTTTGGCGGTTGGCGTCCTTTATTTTATGGTGCAGGCATCGATGGTGCTACCGTCGGTATTGTCGGTTTCGGTCTCGTCGGTCAAGCTATCGCAGAGAGACTCGCCACCTTTCATTGCAAATTGATTGTCTCCGACGGGAGCAATATAACTCTCCCCAACAATTTGCGCAGAAGCGTGAGTATTCTTAGCTTCGATGCGCTCCTTTCCCAATCGGATTATCTGGTCCTAGCACTGCCGCTGCACGAGACGACGCAGCACATTATCAACCGTACGTCCATCACGGCCATGAAACATGGAGCTTTCCTGATAAACACCGCGCGTGGCTCTCTCGTCGACGAAAATGCGGTTGCCGACGCTTTGGAAACAGGACAACTTGCCGGGTATGCCGCCGATGTGTTCGAGTGCGAGGACTGGGCGCGGCCCGATCGCCCTGCTGAAGTGGAACGGCGGCTTACGGAACAGGCTGCGCGCACAGTGCTCACACCCCATCTGGGTTCAGCCGTGGGGCCTGTTCGGAAAGAAATCGAGCTTGCAGCCGCGCGCAGCATTATTGAGGCGCTTGGCGGAAGGCGGCCAGACGGGGCCGTCAATGACGTTTCCGATACCAGAACCCTTTGGCCAGTATAGAAGTAAGGGTCCGAGGATGATGATAATATATCGCAAGCAATCGTTCCTCGCTTTGCTGATCGAACGGTATCGCGGGCTGCGGTATCATAGGGGTACAGCGCAGCAATCGTGCCCATCCTCGTCGACCGTGGCGCGCCATTTTTGGCAAAGCTAGGCACTCCAAACGCAGTCGATTTTGCGCTTGCAGCGGCGATCGCGCTCGCCGTCTTTGGCGCCAATGGCGCGCAAGACCGAGCTGCTACACGCGCCGCTTTGTCGGCTGCAGGCGAGGTCATCACAAAACTAAGTGGACGTCGCGACAGCCTCCGCGCCGGCATCGGCCTGCACATTTGAATCGCCATGTACAGCAATGTCGGCTTCGCCGATCGACTTGACTTCACAGTCATCGGTCCAGCCGTCAATCTCGCCTTCCGCCTTGAAGCCCTAACCAAGGATCTCGGCTTCCCGGTTTTGGTCTCGCGCGCCTTCTCCAATGCCGCGGGCACTCATGTCACCAGGTTCGCATCCGACACGCGGGTTCCGCGAGGTAGAGGCGGCATTCCCGAATACCGAACCGCGATGCCAGCGTCCAAGCAACACACATCAATGACAGCGAAGGATTAATATTGTGATCCCTGTAGTTCTCGCGAGTATCGTTCTTGTCAGTGCGGTCGCCTTGGGTCCGGCGGCTTGAACCTGATCCGGCCACGCCACCTCGTGCAGCAGGCGAATGATGTATCGCGCTTCGGGTCGTCGCTGATGAGCGTTACAAGGATCACCAGCGGATATCGGCGATCTCATTATCGATTCCCTTCCCGTGTACGCCGACCGCATCTGTGCAATGTGATCGTTACTTCGGGGACGGCGCGGGCGCAGAGTTTTTCGCGGTAACCTATTTAAAGGCGCTGCCGGCTGCGTTGCATTAGTTGATAGAGACGTTGAGTAGCTGAGTCGCATACAAGCGGGCGGGAAGGTTGCCCGCAGACCATTCATCCGAAATGCTACAATGCACACAGACCTCTGGTAGAGGTCCTGGACACCGATACGCGCCCTTGGCTTTTCAGCAGGACATGACGCCTTTACGATCTTCGTATTTTTCGCGACGTCTTGATTGAACTACTTGGCACACTCTTCCGGTGAGCGGCCAACCGGTTCGGCTGCGAATTCGCAGCCGCTCACGCACATGCGGTGCTGAAAGCGCTAATCTTCGCTTCCCGATGTAACTGCTGCACGATCTAGTTCGGGTAATGCTTTCATGCGGCCTATCGCGAGGCACAAAATGACGGTTCGCCGCCCGGCAGTGCTAATGTGTCGATCCAAGATGAGGCTAATCCTTTCGTTAATGTGAGGCCCCGCCCGTACCGACTGACGCTCGTGATGTAGCAACTAACAGGAAGAATCGCACTCCTTCTGTATTTTTTCGCACCGCTACGATGACAGCCTGACTCTTGTTGCGCGGCTACCATTCCTGCTTCTTCTATTCGTCCCCAACGTCCGGCCGGACTCCACAGGCTGGCGCATCTCTGGGGGGCAACATGGGGAACGCAACTCCGAAGGCAGCAGCGGTCACGCGCGGTGCCCGCATGCTGCGCACGGCGCTCGGGCCGGACATCGCCGCTTTTTTGGAAGACCCGGCCGTTGTCGAGGTGATGCTCAATCCCGACGGGCGACTCTGGATCGACAGGCTGTCCGAAGGACTTTCCGAGACCGGCGCGACGCTCGTGCCCGCGGATGGAGAACGCATCATCCGGCTGGTGGCACATCACGTGGGCGCCGAAGTTCATTCTGGCGCACCGCGCGTCTCCGCCGAATTGCCCGAAACGGGGGAGCGGTTCGAAGGGCTTCTGCCGCCAGTCGTGTCTGCGGCGGCGTTCTCGATCCGCAAGCCCGCCGTCGCCGTTTTCACGTTGGACGACTATGCGGCAGCCGGAATCATGACGGCGGCGCAGGCGAATATCCTGCGCAAGGCGGTCGTCGAGCGTCGCAACATCCTGGTCGCCGGCGGCACCTCGACCGGGAAGACCACGCTCACCAATGCGCTGCTCGCGGAAGTCGCCAAATCGGACGATCGCGTGGTCCTGATTGAAGATACCCGCGAACTGCAATGCCAAGCCCGCAATCTCGTGGCGTTGCGCACGAAAGATGGCGTTGCGACGCTCTCCGATCTCGTGCGCTCGTCACTCCGGTTGCGTCCTGACCGCATCCCGATCGGCGAGGTCCGCGGTGCGGAAGCGCTCGATCTCCTCAAGGCCTGGGGGACAGGCCATCCCGGCGGGATCGGCACCATTCATGCCGGCACTGCCCTCGGCGCGTTGCGTCGTCTCGAACAGCTCATCCAGGAAGCCGTCATCACCGTGCCGCGCGCCCTGATCGCGGAGACGATCGACGTCATCGCCGTGCTCGCCGGCAGAGGAGCGCAGCGCCGACTTGCCGAACTTTCGTGCGTCGCCGGCCTTGATCGCGCGACCGGCGACTATCTCGTGCTTCCGCCCGAAACGCGCAGCGATCTTACAATCACTGGAGAGCATGTATGAAGCTTGCACTCTGCCTGCGCATGCAGGTCGCCACTCTCATCGCCGCAATCGCGGTTGCCGTGCTTTCGATATCCGCCGCGCATGCCGCCGGATCTTCGATGCCGTGGGAAGCACCGCTACAGCGAGTCCTGGAATCAATCGAAGGACCTGTCGCCAAGATCATCGCGGTGATCATCATCATCGTCACTGGCTTGACGCTCGCCTTTGGTGACACGTCGGGCGGTTTCCGGCGTCTGGTCCAGATCGTGTTCGGGCTGTCGATCGCGTTTG
>Ga0209906_100245_pt1 | contig 40632 bp, 40 predicted proteins | sample FECB24metaG_FD_188303 | JGI IMG/M metagenome (GOLD analysis project Ga0209906, IMG submission 188303) | Cyanobacterial communities from the Joint Genome Institute, California, USA from Joint Genome Institute, California, USA - FECB-24 metaG... ... | reverse complement strand
TGAAGGCGGTCAGGGCGCTGGATGGCGACACCGGCGGCGACAAGGTCGTTGCCAAGATGAAGGAGACAGAGACCGAGGATCCGCTGTTCGGCAAGGGCCGTATCCGGGTCGACGGCCGCAAGATCCACCCGATGTATCTATATGAAGTGAAGGCGCCTGGCGAGATGAAGGGTCCGTGGGACTACTACAAGCAGGTGCTGGAAATCCCTGGCGAGCAGGCCTTCCGGCCGCTCGACAAGGGCGGGTGCCCGCTGGTGAGGGCGAACTAGGCGCTGGGCATGGCACGATTCCTCTCCCCGCTGGCGGGGAGAGGGAGAGCCGGCGTGAACTGGCACAAGACCCGCGGATCGGTTATGCAGGGGCAGTACCTTAGCATCATCGGTGAACAACGTATGTCCGTCCGCGAGCCCGCCAAGAAGGCCAAAAAATCGGAACTCCGGCGCGAGGCGATTTTGCAGAACGCGCTGAAGATTTTTGATCGCCAGGGCTTCGCGAATACCTCGCTCGATGACATCGCGAAGGAGACGGGGGTCAAGCGCGAGGCGATTTACTACTATTTCAACAACCGCGCTGAAATTCTGTTGAACATCATCCGGCCGCAGAGCGAGTCGCTCGTCGCAGGCCTGCGCGATATCGTTAACTCCAAGGCTTCCTTCCAGGAAAGGCTTTACGGCGCCATCCGCAACCATCTCGAGCGCTTCGACCGGAACTGTCTCGAAATGACGGTCAGTCTGCGTGACGTCTATCTCGAGGACGCGCGCGAGGTGCGCCGCGAGATGGACAAGATCTGGCGTTCGTACGAGACGATGTGGACGGATCTGGTCGCCGACGGCCAGAAGAAGGGTGATTTCGCCAAATGCGGCGAGCCAAAGATGATAGCGTTCGGCATTCTCGGCATGTGCAACTGGCTGGCGCGCTGGTACGATCCGAAGAAGACGATTGCGATCGAGGAAGTCATCGAGACCTATTTCAGCATGATCGCGTTCGGCCTCGTGAAAGAGCGCGCACGGCGCCCAGTCGCCCCGTCCGAAAAGAAAAGTGCTCCGCGCCGCGGGGCACGGAGCTCGCCGGTCGGTATTGCGTTGAACGCCGAGAAATAGCTCACCACTTCATCGTGCATTTCTCGGCAAACTTATCCTGGGCGTCCTGAAGCACCGTTGCCGCTGTCTTGAGCGTCAAGACTCCGTCCGCGTCCTTGACCACTTCCTGCAGGTAAAAATTCTGGATCGGGAAGTGGTTTTTGTTGTAGCGGTAGGGTCCGCGCACCGAGCGGTAATCCGCCTTGCGCATAGCATCTCGCATTGTGTCCTTCTTTGATGTGTCGCCCTTCACGGCGTTGACCGCGCTGTCGATTAGATAGGCAGCATCGTAGGTCTGAGCGGCATAGAAGGACGGGTAGCTCTTGTGCCTGCTCTTGAAGTCGGCAACGAATTTTCGGTTCGCTTCGTTTGGAAGGTCGGCCACCCAATGCTGGGTTCCGGGAATGCCAAGGGCCAGCTCGCCCTGCCGCGGCAGCGAGAGAGCGTCAATCGTGAATGCGGTGTAGAGCGGGATCTGGCCGCGCAGCCCGGCCTGATTGAACTGATTCAGGAACTGCACGCCGGCCGCGCCCGGATAGAACACGAACAAGGCGTCGGGCTTCGCTGCTCGTATTTTCGAGAGGTCGGCTGAGAAATCGAGGTGATCCGGCCATTTGGTGTAGTCTTCGCCGGCTATACTGCCCTTGAACACACTTTTCACTCCGCCGAGGATATCCTTGCCGGCAGCGTAGTTCGGGCCGAGCAGGTAGAGCGACTTGATGCCCTTCTGATTCATATATTCTCCGATAGCCGCCGGGGTTTGGTCGTTCTGCCAGGAGGTGCTGAAGAAGAACGGCGAGCAAAGCTCACCCGCGATCTGGGACGGTCCGGCATTCGCGCTGATCAGGAACGTGCCAGATTCGACCACGGGCTTGAGGGAGGCCAGCAGTACGTTCGACCAGATATAGCCGACCACGAAATCGACCTTGTCCGACTGCACCAGCTTCTCGCTCTTCTGACGGCCGACATCAGGCTTCTGACCGTCATCCTCGTAGATCACCTCGACCGGGCGTCCGCCGATCTTTCGTCCCAGATGATCCAGCGCGAGCTCGAAGGCATTGCGCATGTCGTTGCCGATCACGGCCGTCGGGCCGCTGAAGGTGCTGACAAATCCGATCCTGACGGGCTGCTGCCCCTGCGCTGCCGCCGACGCGGCGGTCACGAGTGCTGCGGCCGATGCAAACAGAATTGTCCTCATATGCGTTCTCCCTGTGTGGTGATTTCTTCTTCCATTGCGGATTTGCGGCGCCGCGGCGCGCCGGTCCCGTTAGTGGCCCCCAGAAAGCTGCCGAAGACGGAAGCGCTGGATCTTGCCAGTGCTGGTCTTCGGCAACTCGTCGACGAACTCGAACCAGCGCGGGCACTTGATGTGCGCGATGCGGTCGCGCACGTGCGCGCGCAGCCTTTCGGTCAGTCCGGCGCGGTCGAAACCATCGGGTTCGCGCAGCACAACGAAGGCCTTCGGCTTGATCATGTCGTCGGCATCGGGATGCCCGACTACCGCGCATTCGAGCACCGCGTCGTGCTGCGCGATGACGCTTTCGACCTCGGCCGGCGAAACCCAGATACCGCCAACGCGCAGCATGTCATCGGAACGGCCGACAAGAAAGAAGTTGCCGTCCTCGTCCTGATACATCTTGTCGCCGGTCATGACGCCGCCGTGTCCCATGACCTCTTCGGTTTTTTCCGGCTTGTTCCAGTAGCGCTCGGCGGCGGATGGCCCGAACATGCGCAGATTGCCGATCTCGCCGCGCTTCACCGGTACGTTAGCGTCGTCGACGATCTCGGCACTAAACCCATTTACCAGCTGTCCGCAGCTCCCCGGCACCGATCGACCCGGCCGGTTGACGATGAACATATGCGTCATCTCGGTGGTGCCCACGCCGTCGAGGATTTCGACGCCCGCAAACTGCTTCCAGCGCGCCAGCAGCGCAGCCGGGAGAATTTCGCCGCCGCTCAGGCAGAAGCGCAACTTGCGGCATGCGTGGCGTACGCGGTCTTGCCCGATCTTCTCTTCGGCGAGTCGGAGCAGGCCCGCAAAAAGCGTCGGCACGCCCATGACCACCGTAGGTTCATGCGTCAGCCACTGTTCCCAGACGATTTCGGCGGAGATCGGCGCCGGATTGCCCACCACTCGCGCGCCGGTGCGGATCGGAAAATAGACCTGGTTGCCGAGCCCGAATGCGAAATACATCTTGGGCGGCGACAGCACGACGTCGTCTTCGCTCATCTCCAGAGCGCCGCGCCCGAACAGCTCGGTCGCCCAATAGATGTGATTGCCGGTATGCACGACGCCTTTCGGGCTGCCGGTCGAGCCGGAGGAGTAGAGCCAGAACGCCATATCATCGGGATCGACCGGTGTACTCTCGGCTTCTATCGGCTGCGTGGCTAGCAGGTCGTCTAGGTGGTCTAGACCGGTCACGCGCCGGCCCGCGACGAACAAGTGGCGGAGGCTCGGCAGACCCGCGCGAAGCGCGGCGATCGTGGGAGCGATGGTGTGATCGGCGATCATTGCCACCGCCTCGCTGTCGGCGATGTAGTAGCGGTAGTCGTCGGGCTTCAGGTAGGTGTTGATCGGGATCGCAATGGCTCCGATCTTCATCGTGCCGAGGAACAACGCCGGAAAGTCGATATCGTCGACGACACTGAACATTACGCGCTCGCCGGGAAGGACCCCGAGCCAGCGCAGTGAGTTCGCGACCTGCGCGACTCGTGCGGCAAGCTCGCCAAAGCTCCATGAACGATCCGGTCCGACCAGATAAGGGCGGGCCATCCGTGCTCCGGTGTGCCCGGCGAGAAGATAGTCGACGACATTGCCTTGCAGGCCGGCCCGAGTCCGTACCGCGCTTACCGCCTCCATTGGCTTCCCCATGCGCTAGTTTTTACTTATTCGTAAAATTTACGATTATGTAAAAATTAGTCAAGGTCCATGCCGGCGATCCTGAGAAGCGGTTGCGGGCGGACTTTCGTGTGGCGCCCCGAATGGATCCCGGCGCCGATAATGCGACCGACGCAGCACTGGCGCCTTCACCCGATCTCGCGGGACCGAACCACGGAGGTCAGCCGCATCCGCGAGATCGATTACGACAATCGCGTGGTCGTTGCCGAGGCGGGCGTCACTAATCTCGGAATAACGAAAGCTGCGCCGAGTTTTGTCGCGGCGGCGGCCACTAACATCGGACCCCAAACATTGGTGCCCGGTGCCGCGAGTATCGGGTGCCCGTGAGCAGATCGGGAAAATACACCGCCCTGATGAGGCCTCGGCGAAGTGTTTGATGGCAACAACGTTGTGGCATATCTACTAGGAAGCGTTGTGGTGCTACTGGGCGAGACTCGGCATTTTCACTGGGCGCGGTCGGGGAAATACGTCACGCAGGTAAGTGCGATAGGACCGCTCTGTCTCGAGTACCGGGAGGAGTCTGACGACCCCCGGCACATTCAAAAGCCCTAGACGCCATACCGTTCAGTTTTGATATGCGTGGGATCGATCCCAGCGGCGACGGCGCCCTCCGTGGCAGTCTCGACGAAGGGGTTGGAGCCGCAGATCAGCACCTGTTGTGTCGGCTGCTTCATAGCGTCAATAACCTGAGCGATCAAAGCTGCGTCGATGCGTCCAGTCCGGAAGCCAGGCGCGGAGGTTTCTCTGGTCAAGGTCGTAATAAAAGTTACGTCCTTGTCGCTCGAGGCGAAGGCTCGAAAGCTCGTCATAGAAAAGCAAATCTGCGCGTGTTCGTGCGGAGAACACCAGGGTGACCGGAACATTCGAACCAGTCGCCGCTCGTTGCCGCAGCATAGACATGAACGGGACAACACCGGTGCCGCCACCGATAAGCAGTGCGGGGTCGCCAATCTCTGGACTCCAGACGAAGTGGTCCCCGATCGGGCCGCCCAGTTCGATTTCATCGCCTGGTTCGACCACTTCATGCATGAAGGGCGAAACTTCTCCGTCCGCGAGCCTTTCGATCGTAAGCTCGAGTGTTTCGGACTGACTCGGCGCGGACGCGATCGAGTAGCTGCGCTGGGCTCTGTAGCCATCCGGTGCGGTTAGCCTTACCAAAACGTGTTGGCCAGGACGAAACGCGAGAGCCTTCGGCAGACGGAAGAAGAAGCTCTTTACACGCGGCGACAGGGTTTCAATGCGCGTGACGACAGCATTTTGCCAGTCCATGTGCTTGGTCAATCGTTTCGATAGCGCTGTTCGCGCCAGGGGTCGCCATAGTCATGATAGCCGCGTGTTTCCCAGAAGCCGGGTTCGTCGCGCTCAGTGAATTGCAATGCGGTCACCCACTTCGCCGACTTCCAAAAGTATAGGTGGGGCACTAGCAAGCGTGCTGGTCCACCATGCTCGGCGGCAAGAGACTGGCCATCGTATCTCGTTGCCACCATCGCCTTTCCGACAAGTAGGTCGGCCGACGGAACGTTTGTGGAATATCCCCCATAGGAGTGCGCAAGCGTGTAAGCGGTCGGAGCTTCGAGGTCGGCTGCTGCCAGAAGGTCGTCGATCAAAACACCCTCCCAGGGGGTATTGAATTTCGACCAGGTCGTTACGCAATGGATGTCCCGTGTCATCTTGGTTTGCGGCAAAGCATTGAACTCAGCCCAGTCCCATTGCGCCGCGGTTCGCGGTCCGACCTTGATAGAGAATCTCCAATCTTCGGTTTTGATCCGCGGCGTAGGTCCTGCGGAAAGTACAGGGAAACTGGTGACGAGGTGCTGACCCGGAGGAAGGCGATCAGCTTGGCCCGATGAATCGGAATTGCGAGACTTGCCGGTGAAACCGCGTGTGACCATTCTACGACCCTCCTATGCTGCTGGGGCGGCTGTCATGAAATCTCTTACGATTGCGGCGATCTGGTCCGGCCTCGTATCCAGCGCAAAGTGACCGGCATCGATTATGTGAACGTCTGCGCTCGGCACGTCTCCTCGATAACGTTCTGGCTCGCCAATATCGAAAGAGGGGTCGTATTTACCCCAGAGAACCAGGAGCCGCGGCTGCACCACCCTCAACCAGGTTTGCCATTGCGGATAAGCAGCGACATTGGTGCGATAGTCAAAAAACAGGTCGCTCTGAATCTGCATTTGGTTTGGGGCGTGCAGGTAGGTCAGTTCATCGGTCCACAAATCGGGGTCGTATCGCTCTAGATCCGGATCGTGGCCCACGTGGCGATGTTTCGTCGCGTCAGCGGACAAGAAGTTGTCTTGAAGAGCGCGCTCGTATGCGGCGCGGTCCTCCCAGAACGCCCGGCGTGTGGCCCAAAGTGGCCCAAGCCCTTCGTCGTGAGCGACGGCGTTCTGCACCATCATCGCTTCGACGCGCTCCGGATGCGCGATCGCCATCCTGAAGCCTACCGGACCGCCATAATCCTGCATGTAAAGTGTGTAGCGGGATAGTCCTATCGCCTCGACAAAGCCACCCATGAAAGATGCAAGGCGGTCGAATGTATAGCCAAATTGTTTCGGGTCGGGCCAGTCGCTGTGCCCGAATCCGGGATAGTCAGGAGCGATAACATGAAAGCGATCGCAAAGCCGTTCGAGCAGCGGTTTGTACATTCTGGACGAAGACGGGAACCCATGAAGGAGCAAAATCGCAGGGGCGGTTACTGGACCGGCCTCCCGATAAAAGATCGAAAGGTTTCCCACCCGCGCCTTGCGATGGGAGGTCTGAGTTTGTCGGCACGAGTGCTGGGTAGAACGCATTTGTATTTCAGTCTCAAATTGCCTGCCGTTCACCGAACGATATGGACTCTGCGCCGGTCGTCGTCGAATTGATCGCCCACACCGATATAGATGTCGCGGGCCGGATCGTCTGACGCGTCGGTGGTTGGCCCGCGCAGAAACGAAGGCCGAAGCGTTGTCAACCAGTTTGACAGTGGCACGACGCGCCCGCCGATGGCTCGCTTCGCCTCGGTGAAGAGACGTATCGATTGACTCTGCCGTGCGTCAACGAGGTTTACAGCACCGATCATGAATGCGAGCTTGCTCATGGCTTCCGCTCCGCGTCTGTTGTGCCAACTTGCCTAAGGGCGCCTCACGAAGGGTCCTTTAGTTTCGAAATATCGACTGGGAGCTGGCGCAGCCGCTTGCCGGTCGCCGCAAAGATCGCATTCGTGACTGCCGGGACGATCGCCGACGTTCCAGCCTCGCCCATGCCGCCCGGTGCTTCGTTGCTCGGCACGATATGCACTTCGATCCTCGGAGCCTCGTCGATCCGCAGCATCTGATACGTATCGAAATTCGCTTGTTCCACTCTGCCGCCTTTCAGCGTGATCTTACCATGCAGTGCGGCGGTGATGCCGAATACGACCGCGCTCTGCATCTGGGCGCGGATCGTGTCGGGATTCACGACGATCCCGCAATCGACGGCGCAGATCACGCGGCGGACGCGAACGTCGCCGCTCTTTGCGATCTCGATCTCGGCCACGAGCGCCATGTATGAGCCAAAGGCGTTCTGCAGCGAGACGCCCCGCCCCGCACGGGCAGGCAACTTTGCGCCCCAGCCGGATTTCTCCGCGGCGAGCGCGAGAACGCCCCTGGCGCGCGGCGACTTGTCGAGAAGGCCGAGCCGATACGCGACCGGATCCTGCCCCGCTGCCGCCGCTAGTTCGTCGATAAAACTTTCGGTGACGAACACGTTGTGAGAAGGACCAACGCTGCGCCAGAATGCGGTTCCGATGGCCGGCGGCTCGACCCGGGCATATTCGACCTGGAGATTTGGAAAGTTATATACGAGGTCGATAGCCCCTTCGGTTGTGTCGGGATCGAGGCCGTTGTTGAACGCGGCCGGCAGCCATCGCGCGATGATCGACGATCCGGCAAATCGGTTGCTCCATGCGACGGGCTTTCCTGAAGCGTCGAGCCCTGCGGATAGCCGGTCGAAGAACATCGGCCGGTACATGTCGTGCTGGATGTCTTCCTCGCGGGTCCAGACGACCTTCACCGGGCTATCGACCTGCATGGCGATCTGGACCGCGCGTTCGACGCCGTCGCTTTCCAGCCGCCGGCCGAAACCGCCGCCAATCAGGTGATTGTGCACGATAACCTTGTCGACCGGGAGGCCGGCGACCTTTGCGGCAGCGCGTTGCACGCGAGCGATCGCCTGGGTGCCGACCCAGATCTCGCATGCGTCCGGACGCATATGAACCGTACAGTTCATAGGCTCCATGGTTGCGTGTGCGAGGAAGGGCACATGGTAGGTCGCCTCGACCTTTGTTGTTGCACCCGAGATGGCTGAATTTGCATCGCCGATACGTTGCGCCACGACAGCTGGCTTCTGCGTCGCCTGCTCGAGTTCTGCGAGGATATCGCTGGTGTCGAGCTTCGCATGCGGCCCGTCGTCCCATTCGATCGCCAGCGCCGCTAGGCCCTTTTTCGCCGCACCCATGTGGTCAGCAACAACTGCGACCGCATCGTCGAGCCGCACGATCTGACGCACCCCCTTCACGGCCTTTGCCGCTGTGTCATCAATTCTCTTGAGGCGGCCGCCGAATGCCGGGGATTGCACTAGCGTTGCGAACTTAAGGCCGACCGGCCGTGCGTCGATGCCGAATGTCGCCGTGCCGTTGACCTTCGCCGGAAGGTCTAGCCGCTTCGCCGGCGTGCCGATCAGTTTGAATTCCTTCGGAGCCTTTAGTGCAACTTTCTCGGGAACCGGCATCGTAGCCGCGTCGGTGACAAGTTCGCCATAAGCGATGCGCCGGCTTGTCGAGGAATGCACAACTTCGCCGCGCTCTGTGCCGCAGGTGGATGGCTCAACGCCCCAGCGCTTGGCGGCGGCGGCAATCAATATCACCCGCGCCTTAGCTCCGGCCTCTCTCAGAGGCTGCCACGCGCCTCGGATCGCGTTGGAATTGCCCGTTGCCTGCACGCCAAGTAGCGGATTCGCATAAAGTGTTTCGTCCGGTGGCGCGTGTTCAAGGCGGACTTGGCTCAAGTCCAGGTCGAGCTCCTCCGCGATCAGCATCGGGATGGAGGTATACGTACCTTGACCCATTTCGACATAAGGCACGGTCAGGGTGACGGGTCCGCTCGGCGGAATCCGAATGAACGCGTTGGGCACAAAAGCGGCTTCAGGCTCGGTTGCAGCCTTGGTTTCGGCAGCGCCGCCCGGACCGGGTTGAAGGCGCTGAGCAAGCGTCGGCAATCCGAAGACAAAGAACAGAGCGCCGCCGGTGCCAAGGCCGACCTTCAATATGTCGCGCCGAGACGGTGAATACTTGGTGGAGGAATCGTTGAGGGGGCCGACCATGATCAACCTCCCTGGCGGCTCGAAGCCGCTGCTGATTTGATGGCTTCGCGGATGCGGACATAGGTTCCGCAGCGACATATATTCCCAGACATGGCGTCGTCGATCTGAGAGTCGCTCGGGTTAGCATTGCCCGCAAGCAAGGCTGCGGCGGACATAATCTGTCCGGATTGGCAGTAGCCGCATTGCGGCACTTGATGATCCAGCCACGCCCTCTGAATGCTAGCGCCGATGGGTGTTGAACCGATTGACTCGATCGTCGTGACCGCCGAATTGCCTACGCTGTCGACCGGCGTGATGCAGGATCGTACAGGGGTCCCGTCTATATGGACGGTACAGGCACCGCACAACGCCATACCGCATCCGAATTTGGTGCCGGTCATGCCAAGCACGTCCCGGAGAAGCCAAAGCAGCGGAGTGTCGTCGTCAACATCGACGCTATGCGGCTTTCCGTTGATCCGAAGGGTGATAGCCATGGCGCTTGTCTCCTGTGCTGCGGGTCGGGCGGGATCCGGTCACACAAGCCGGATCGACGCGTCGATATTGCCGCGCGTGGCTTTCGAGTACGGGCAAATTGTATCGGCTTCGTCGACGAGCGCTTGAGCGATATTGCGGTCAACGCCCGGGATCCCGACGTTGAGGCGCGCGTTCAGCGAGTAGCCACCATCGGAGAGGTTGAGGTCAACTTCGGCGTCGATCGTAACGCCTTCCGGGAGCGCGACATGTTTCTTCTTTGCGATGAGCGATATCGCGCTCTCGAAACAGGCTGACCAGCCCGCAGCGAAAAGCTGCTCAGGATTGGTTCCGATCCGGTTAGAGCCCGGTGTTGAAAGCCTGACGTCCAGCTGTCCGTCGGAGCTTCGCGAAACACCATTCTCGCGACCGCCTGTGGTATGGGTCTTTGCTGTATAGAGGACTTTTGAGCTCATCTTTTTCTCTCCGTAATCTAAACTATTCTCGCGACGTCCAATCACGCTTTGGACACGTCGACGATTGCCTCGGCGAAGGCCCTCGGTGCTTCCTGCGGGAGGTTGTGACCGACGCCTCCCTTGATCAGGCGATGCTGGTACTTGCCGGTGAACCGCTTCGCATAGGCGCTCGGATCCGGATGAGGTGCGCCATTTGCGTCGCCCTCCAGCGTGATGGTTGGCACAGCGATGGAGGGGAATTGCGCGAGTTTCTTCTCGAATGCCGCGTACTGCGCCTCGCCGTCGGCGAGGCCCATGCGCCAGCGATAGTTATGGATCACGATGGCGACGTGATCGGGATTGTCGAATGCTGCAGCGCTACGATCGAAGGTGGCGTCGTCGAACTTCCATTGCGGCGACGCAAGCTGCCAGATCAGCTTCGAGAATTCGCGCCGATACTTGTCGTAGCCCAGGCGTCCGCGCTCCGTTGCGAAATAGAACTGGTACCACCATTCCAGCTCCGCCTTGGGCGGCAGCGGAACCTTGCCGGCCTCCTGACTTCCGATCAGGTAGCCGCTGACCGAGACGGTGGCGCTGGTCCGCTCCGGCCAGAGCGCCGAGACGATATTGACCGTTCGTGCGCCCCAGTCGAAGCCGCCGAGCACGGCCTTCTCGATCTTGAGGACGTCCATGAGGGTGATGGTGTCCACCGCCAAGGCCGACGGCTGGCCGTTTCGGACCGTGCCGTTCGAAAGAAAGCGGGTCGCGCCATAGCCGCGCAGATAAGGCACGATCACACGGAAGCCCGCCGATGCGAGCAGGGGCGTGACCTCGGCAAAAGCGTAAATGTCGTAAGGCCAGCCATGGAGCAGCAAAACGGGCTGACCGTCCGAGGGACCAGCCTCAGCATATGTGACGTTCAGGGTTCCGGCTTCGATCTGCTTGAGCGGAGCGAACGAGGCGGTTGTCGCCGGTTTGATGCCGGCCTGCTTGGTGGGTTCAGATTGAGCCACTGCGGGAGCAATCAAGCCAAACTGCGCTGCTGCTGCGGTCATCGCGGCTGTGCTGAGAAAGTGGCGTCGGTCAATGCTGGATCGGAGGTCGGAGATGTCCATTGCGAAGCTCCTGGGTTCGAGAGGTGTGTCGTGATCAGCCGAAGGTGAATGCGAAGGCCTCGGCACCCGGATCGACGAATTCGATTTCGAATTGCCGGTCTCCAATTGCTCCAGGTTGTCGGATCAACTGGAACAGTCGTTGCTCGGAGAGTGTGCCGTTGCCTTGCCTGTCAACGTCGAGACCGTGAGCGTCGTGCGGCGGAAGCCCATCGATCAGCACACGAAATCTCACGGATGTGCCAGGCGCGACCGGTCCCATGACGAGATGGAGATCGCGGGCATGGAAGCGGTACGCGATCCGGCCGCCGGGCTTGTTCGCGACCGCCGCATTGCCCTTGACGGTCCAGTCACCGGCCAGCGCCCATTCGTTGCGACTCAGTTCAGTCGGGATGGCATAGGTGTGCGCACGGTTGCGGATCCTCTCGCCGGGCGACGAAAAGTTTTCCGCGCGATCATAGCCGAGGTAAGTTTCGGGTGACTTCAGGTTGCGCCAATCGGCAGCTTGTTCGATGCCGCGGGCCTGCACGGGAGCCGGCCCAGAAGCGATGTCTGTGGCGCCCGCCTCGGTCAACAATTGGCGGATGATCATCTCCGACTGTTCGTAGGAGCCTTCCCCGAACTGACGATGCCGAAGCCGGCCCTTGGCGTCGATGAAGTAAAGCGCTGGCCAATATTGATTCCGGAATGCGCGCCAGATGGTGTGGTAACTATCGACCGCGACCGGAAAGCTCACTCCCAGTTCCCCGGTCGCACGTCGGACATTGTTGAGGTTCTTTTCGAAGGCGAATTCCGGCGAGTGAGCACCGATCACCACCAGACCGTGCTTGCTGTATTTCTCGTGCCATGCACGCACATAAGGCAGCGTGCGCAGCCAGTTGATGCAGGTGTAGGTCCAGAAATCGACGATAACGACCTTGCCGCGCAGAGCTTCGGGTGAAAGCGGAGGCGAATTGAGCCATTCGGTTGCGCGTTCGAGCGAAGCGAGTTCCGATTGTGCCGAATCTCCGGCCGAATAGCCGTGAACAAACGGGAGCGGGGACGTGACGGACTGTTGCATCTGCGCTTCTCCCAGAAATCCGGCAACCGGGGCGGCCAAAGCCATCGTGAGGACGGCGGCGATGAGGAGTTTGTTCTTCATGGCAACACATCCCGTTCGAACTGCGCGAGTTACTGCGCGGCCATTGCTGCGGTGTCGAACGATTTGAGTGCGTCGACGATGTATTTCGTGTCCACGATGGCGCTGGCGTAATTCGGCATGTTGATGTCGAGCGCGGCGTGCATCATCTCGTCCGAATAATCGGCGACGGCATCCCGCACGACGGTCACGTCGTAGCCGAGTTCCGCTGCATAGCGCACGGTCGCCTCGATGCAGGTATGAGCAACGAGGCCAATGACGATCAATTGATGGATCCCGTGTCGCTTGATCTGCAGGTCGAGGTCGGTATTGGCGAAACCGCTCGAGCACCAGTGCTCTTGCGCGACGATGTCTCCGGGGGCGGGTACAAACTCGGCGCGAAACTCTCCGCCCCAAGTGCCGTATTCGAAGCTCTTGCGTTTCCATGCGGCACGCTGGATCGGAGCGATATATTTCCAGGAGGCGTAATCGCCCGGCCGATAGCGGTGATGCATGGCGTAGAAGACCTGCACCTTTGCCTCGCGCGCTGCATTCAGGATTCGCGACATGTTAGGAACGCAGTTGTTCGCTTCGGCCACGGCCTTGATGCGCGGCCAGATCTTGCCGCCCTCGGAAATGAAGTCGTTGTATGGATCGACCACCAGAAGTCCGGTGATTTCTCTGTCGAAAGAGGGACTATGAGTCATGGCACGCTCCATCGGTGCATCGGCCGCGCTTCTGTTCAGCTATTTCTTAGCGCGGCACGTTCGATGCTGGCGGCAAACAATGGCGTTTCGCCCTTGTTGTGCGCGATGGACGCCGGCTGGCGCTGCGCGCGGAACTGATCGAAGGGGATCCCCTGCCGGGCGAGAAAATTCATCATCTCCTCGGTCGCGTAGGACCTCACCCGATTGGTGAATTCGCATCGCCCCTTGTCCAGCTCCTTCACTCTCAATTCCCAGGTGACATGGATGCTTGTCCGGCCGGTCGGCGTGAACACGTCGGATTCGGAGTCGAGGACGAGATGGTCCTTGCGGCTGAGAGTCTCGACGTAGTGCTGCACCATCAAGCTTCCGCCGATGACCTCGACATTGATGGACATTCGCTGCCCGTCCTCGGCCGTCGTGACTCCGGCGGACACGTGCGCGGGCGAGCAGCTCTGATACTCACGCTCTGCCAGGTTGAAGCACCATTGCGGGATATCGATGCGATCAATCGGCACGTTGATGATGGCGGTGAAGGCGGAATCGACGATTTGGTTTTCGGTCACGGTCTTTCTCCTGAGGATGCAAGGTTTCGAGCTAGCTGCGCGCCAGCGCGCCGACGTAATGGCCGAGGCGTGTTTCGACGTCGCCGGGCTTGTGGAAGCCCTGGTCGAGAAGCTTCTTCAGCCGGATCTGCGCCGCAGGCCGCTGAACGGATGCGGCGAATGCATCCCATTCCGGGATCATCTCCGCGTCGGATGGCAGGCTCGCCAGGTTGACGAGATGCTTGATCTCGCCGATCGCCTGCTTGTCGAAAGATGCGATCCGGGTCGCCAGTGCCTCGACAAAGCCGTCGAGTTCACTGTCCGGCATCGACCGATTGACGTACCCGTAGAGCTCAGCGAGATCGCCGCCGATATCGTTCGCGCTCAGCAAAACCTCAAGAGCGCGTCCGCGGCCAATGAGACGCGGCAGGCGGGCCATCGGTCCGCCGCCAGGGACCAGGCCGGCACCGAGTTCCCACTGCGAGAGGATGGCCTTTTCGCGGCTCGCAAAACGCATGTCACAAGCCAGCGCAAGCTCGCTGCCGACACCGGTAGCCCGTCCCCGAATCGAGGCGATCGAGGCGACCGGGGCGCGGCTGATGCGCGCGAGCATGTCGGGCAGGGGTTGCAAGCCGGTTTTCCCGGCGGGGAAAGATTTCGGCTCGGCGAGAAAGTCGTAATGGGTGATGAAGAAACCGTCGACGGCGCTATCGAACACGACGACCTTCAGGTCTCGATCGCCTTCAATGGCTTCGACGATCGCTTCCAGTTCGGGAATCGTTTCGGGTCCGAAGATGTTGAGCGGCGGATGATCGAAGGTTACGCGCCAGTAGCTGGGAGACACCTGAGTGAGACGCACGCGTTGTGTCTTTGTTGAAAGGGTCATCGGATCGGTCTTTCGTAGTTCGTGTGTCGGGATGTTTTGGGTCGGCGCGCCGACCGGGCGCGCCGGCTTTGCTCGGTGTGGATCAAAGCGCCCGGCGGAGGGAGCGGAACGAGGCGCGCATTTCCTCAGTGAACAGCTCAGGCTGCTCCCAGGCGGCGAAGTGCCCGCCCTTTGCTGGCCGGTTGTAGTGGATAAGCTTGGGATAGGCCTTCTCGGCCCAGCTTTGCGGCGCCTGATAGATCTCGTCGGGGAAAGCGCTGACGGCGACCGGAATCTTCAATCCACGGACGTCGAAGAAGCCGCCCCCCGTCGAGGCTTGTGCTGTGTCCCAGTAGAGACGCGCGGAGGAGATCGCTGTGTTGGTCAGCCAGTAGAGCGTGACGTTGTCGAGCACGTCGTCCGGTGTCAGCCCTTCCGGCTTGCCGTCGAACGAGCGCGCAATCATCCGATAGCTGCGGATGTCGTGATCGAGCATCCAGGCCGCGAGACCGACGGGCGAGTCGACGAGTCCATAGAGCGTCTGCGGGCGGTTGTTCATCTCGATCGCGTAGCCCAGACCCTTCTTGTAGAAGTCGTCGAGCTGGTCCCAGGCGCGCTGCTCGTCCGGAGACAGGCCGGCCGGGGCGGGGCCTCCGGCCGAAAGCGCCTTCGAAATGTCGGCCGGCACGGTCGCGGCCATGTTGGTGTGGATCGCGAGCAGTCCGGCCGGCTGCTGCAGAGCCATGATCTCCGAGACCGCATTGCCCCAGTCGCCGCCCTGCGCGACGTAATGCGTGTATCCAAGGCGCTGCATCAGCGTCGCCCAGGCGCGCGCGATGCGGACCGGCGTCCATCCCGGCGCGTTCGGCTTGGCGGAAAAGCCGTATCCAGGCAGCGATGGGATCACGAGATGGAAGGCGTCCAAGGCGCTCCCGCCATGCGCGGTGGGATTGGTCAGCGGATCGATGATCTTCATCTGCTCGATGATCGAGCCGGGCCAGCCATGGGTCACGATCATCGGCAGCGCGTTGGCGTGCTTCGAGCGAACATGAATGAAGTGGATGTCGAGACCGTCGATCTCGGTGATGAGCTGCGGCAACGCATTGAGCCGGGCTTCCACCTTCCGCCAGTCGTGGCTGGTCTGCCAATGCTGCGCCAGCTTGCGCATCGTCGCGAGGCGCACTCCCTGAGAATCATCGGTCACGGTCTCCCGGTTGGGCCACCGGGTCGCGGCGACGCGGCGGCGCAGATCAGCCAGGTCGCTTTCCGGGAATTGAACCTTGAAGGGCCGGACGGCCTCTGCGGCGGTCGCTGCTCTGAGCTGAGTGGGCAGAAGCCCCGCGGTTCCCGCCACGGCGATGCCTAAAGATGCGGCACCCAGAAGCCGCCGCCGGTCCTGGTCGATCCCTTCGATGACATTCCTGTTATCCATGGTGCTCTCCTCGGTTGGGGCTGTGTCGTCAGCACTTGCGTGCCGAAAGACGTACGGCAGGGACCGGAGAAACACCCGTTATGCGTCGTTAGAATGCGTTAGGTTTTCGCCGCGTATAGCGCCCGCTGGGTCTCTGGCCTATTTTGCGGCGCTGAAAAAGGGTAGTTGCGGCAAGCACATGGCGGCTACGGGAAGCGAAACCAGGGATGCACTGACGTTCGGCCCCTTCACGCTGGCTATGAGCGAGAGGCTACTCGAGCGAGACGGTAATCCTGTCGAGCTTGGGGGCCGCGCTCTGGACATTCTCATCGCGTTGGTGACAACGCCGAACGAGGTGGTCACTAAGCAGAAGCTGATGTCAGAGGTCTGGCCTGACAGCATCGTCGAAGAGGGCAGCCTGCGTTTCCACATGAACAGCCTTCGCAAGGCTCTCGGCGACGGCAAGGATGGCGCCCGCTACATCACGACGGTCCCGGGACGCGGCTATTGTTTCGTGGCTCCGGTGGCGCGGGCAGGTTCTGAGCGCAGTGGTGCGCGGGTTCCGGCTCATTTCTCGCACGCCAATTTGCCCGCGCGCGTCAATCGCATGATCGGCCGCGATGACGATGTCCACGAATTGGCGGCTCGCCTCACTGACAAGCGTATCGTCACTATCGTCGGTCCGGGCGGCGTCGGCAAGACGACGGTTGCGCTCGCCGTCGCCCATCACATCGCGGAGGCATTTGGCGGCTCAGTGCTTTTTGTCGATTTCGGTATGATCGGCGACGCAAGACTCGCGGCGACTGCGGTGACCTCGATGCTGGGAGTGTCTGTCCAGTCGGAGAATCCGACGCCCGCACTCATTCAGTTTCTTAAAGACAAGCGCATTCTCCTGATCCTGGACACCTGCGAGCATCTCGTCGACGCAATTGCGCCGCTTGCGGCTACTATCGCCGAGACGGCTCCCGGAGTGCATATCCTCGCGACCAGCCGCGAAGCGCTCAGAATCGAGGGTGAGCATGTCTACCGGCTGGAGGCGTTGCCCTGTCCGCCTGATGCCCCAGGGCTTTCCGCGTCCGCTATCCAGCAATTCCCGGCGGCGCAACTATTCGTGGAACGTGCGTTAGCTGGTGGCGCGCGGCTTGAAATCAACGACACTGAGGCCGCGATCGTTTCGGAGATCTGTAGGAAGCTCGACGGGGTGGCACTGGCAATCGAACTTGCCGCGAGACGCGTCGAATCCCATGGTCTTGAACAGACAGCCGCGTTGCTTGACCAGCACCTGACTCTGCTGTGGCGCGGCTCCCGCACAGCGCCGCCGCGACAGAAGACATTGCAGGCGATGATGGACTGGAGCTACGAGCTCCTGTCCGACGTTGAACGCACGGTTTTGCATCGTCTGGCGGTGTTCGTCGGTTTGTTTACGCTCGAAGCGGCACTGGAGGTGATACCAAGCCCATCGCTCGACCGCACAGCGGTGTTTGAAGCGATCGATAATCTGGTCGAGAAGTCGATCGTTGCCGCGCGCCCGATCGGGGCGATGATGCGCTACCGGCTTCTCGACACAACCCGCGCCTACGCGCTTGAGCTTAGCGTGGACCGGGATGAACGAACCGATTTGTCTCGGCGTCATGCGGCCTATTACCGGCGCTGGCTGGAGCAGACTGGAAGCGAGTGGTCCTCGCTTTCGACCGGAGCGGAGCGCGCCCCGCACTTCGCAGCCGTAAATAACGTCCGCGCCGCCTTGGAATGGTGCTTTAGCGAAGGCGGTGACGCCTCCATCGGGATCGGGCTCGCGGCTGCGGCCGCTCCGGTGTTCCGGGCCATGGCGCTTTTTCCCGAATGCCATCGCTGGTCCGAGCGCGCGCTCGTGGCGCTGGACGAAGCAAGCCGCGGCGGTCCCGACGAAATGCATCTTCAAGCGTCGCTCGGCTTGTCCCTGATGCTGATGCACGGCCACGACGATATGGCTATCGCGGCACTGAACAGAAGTCTCGTTATCGCAAGATCAACTGGCGATCACCTCAACGAGGTACGCTTGCTGGGAACTTTGCATTTCTATCATTTGCGGGGTGGCGAGTTCAGAACCTGTCTCAGATATGCCGAGCGCGCCCGAGATATCGCGGGGACGGTCGCAGAGCCTTCAGTTATAGCGCTGGCACAGACGCTGATGGGGGTTACGCTCAATTTTATGGGCGACCTCGTCGGTGCCCGTACGCAACTCGAAGCCGCAATAGAAGCTGGGCGGGTATCGGCGGTCAACCGGAAGACCCATTTCGGATTTGACCACTACAGTTGGGCTGGAAGCGCTCTGATCCGTAATTTGTGGCTTCAGGGCTATCCAGAGCAAGCGAAAGCTTCCATCGACCGCGTGTTCGACGAAGCTGTCCGAACGAAACATCCGATGGCGCTGGCGATGGTCGTAAATTCGATCTCCGTGTTGCTTTGGCTTGGTGATCTTGATGCGGTCGAGGAGCAATTAAACTGGTTCGTCACGCGCGCCGAGGCGGACGATTACGGACCTTACCTTCATCTCGGTCATGCCTTCAGAGCGGAGCTCGCAATCCGCCGCGGAGACATCGATGCCGGCATTCAGGTGCTGCAAAGCCGTCTCGAGAAGCTCCATGCGATCGGATATGGGCTTATGACCGTCCGGTTCAACGTCGAGCTGGTGAGTGCATACGCGCTCACTGGCCGCCATCAGGACGCGTTAAAGCTGGCCGAGGAAACCGCTCAGCTGATCGAAATCCAAGGCTATCTATCGTACCTTCCAGAGCTTCTGCGCGTGAAGGGTGGCGTTCTCCTCATGATGCCCGAGCAGCCGGTCGAGAATGCCGAGGTCTGTTTCGCACGAGCTCTGGAATTAGGCGGCGCGCAGAAGGCTCTCGCCTGGCAGCTGCGGACGGCGACCGATCTCGCGTCTTTGTGGGTTCGCCAAGGCAGAACCAGCCAAGCGCACGAATTGCTGCAGCCAATTCTCGAACAGTATACTGAGGGCAGAGACACAGCCGACATCAGGGCGGCGAGACGCGCGCTTTCACAACTGGGGTAGTCACTGACCGAAGTTTAATCGATCGGCTCGATACCGGCCTTCTGCAGGATATCACTCCACACTAGCTTCTCTTCGGCAATCATGTTCCAGAAATCCGACTGACTGCCACCGATCGGTTCAAGTCCCAATTGAAGAAGCCAGTCGCGGATGTCGGGCGCCGTGATAATGGCCCGCATTTCGGTACCAAGCCGGTCGACAATGGACTGCGGTGTGCCGGCAGGCACGAACAGCCCGAACCAGACACTGACCTCAAAGCCCGGGTATCCTTGTTCCGCGATGGTGGGTAGGTCCAGCGCGAAAGGCACGCGTCTCAGTGACGTCGTAGCGAGTGCGCGTATCTTCCCCTGATTGGCGAGCGGCACTGCGGTGGATGGCGGTATAAATGCCATATCGATGCGCCCGGAAATCACATCGGAGACGAGAGCCGGGGCGCTGCGATAGGGTACACCGCGAAGGTCGATATTTGCCCTCAGCTTCAGCAGCTCGCCGGCCAGTTGAGTTACCGAGCCTTGCCCCAAATGACCGAACGTGAGCCCGTCAGGTGTATGCCTTGCGCGTTCAATTAAAGTCGGCAGGTCTCTTGCTTGCGTATCGGCTCCAACGACGAGCACGTTCGGAAAACGCCATGCGACGGTCACCGGCACAAGCGCTTTTGAAACATCGTATGGGATGGTCCGATAGAGCAGGGGCCGGAGCACGATGTTGGCGCCGGTCAGCATTCCGATTGTGTAGCCGTCCGGCGCCGCATGGGCCGTTTGATCCGCTGCCATATTGCCCGCAGCGCCAGCAACGTTTTCGAAAACGATGGGCTTTCCAAGTCGATCAGCGAGCTTCTCAGCGATATGCCGGGCGCCGACATCGGTTCCAGGCGGAAATCCGTAAAGCATCTTGATCGGCCGAGCTGGATACGCTTCCTGAGCGCGTCCAAGATCCGCCGGCGCAATGAACATAAGTGCAATTAGGATTGCTTTGAATTTGAACGGGTTCATCTTGGCACGATGGGTTGGAGGACCACCGGTTCGTCGAAAGATCCCGAATGATGCTACCACAGAAGCCTCGGCGCTACACCGATCAGATAAAATCGATATCAACGCGCTCTGTCGTTTGGCAGTCAGCTGAACGTACCACAAAATCTCATAATGCGACTTATGCGCGCCGTTCGACGTCAGGTCGCGCCTTAGTGTGAGGTTGCGGGTTGGTAGAAAGCCTCATGTCGCGGATCCCGGTTACGAAAATTTCACAATATTCATCGATAAGTTCGTCGATTGTGACGCCGTGCGGCATAGATCGCGCGCCGATGACCGAATTGCACAGTCCGAGAAGAGCTAGCATCGCGCGCTGAGGGTTGAGCGCCGGACGGAACTCGCCGTTAGCAACGCCTTCGGCAAATACGGTTTCCACCAGCGCCTGAAACTCCCGTGCCAACTCGACCATCTGCTTTCGCGGCGGCTCCGATAGCTCGTGGCGGTGCCGCAGAAAGACACGGACATAATCGCCGTCGGGATCTTTGCGGAGCGGCGATAGCTGGTTCGCGATGACCGCGCGGACCTTGTCGACGGCCGGCTGGTTGCTTTCGATGATATGCCGGAGGTTGTCGATGAAGCTCGTTATGCCATGCTCGCAAACAGCGGCAAGGGCGGCGTCTTTCGACGGCAAGTAGTAGTAAAGACTGGCAGCGCGGATACCCAGCCTGTCCGCAACATCCTTCAGACTGGCGCCGAGATAGCCCTTTTCCGCAAATGATCGCGCCGCCGCGTCGCGCACCTCGCGATAGCGGCTCTCCCATTTTGCTGTCGGCTCCCACCGGCTCAGGCTTGCTTCGGTCGCCACGGTCTGCCTATAATTCTAACAATCATTAGATAGAATAGATACCAGACCGGCCAACGGCGTCTAGGGGGAAGCGTGAGAGTTTCGGTCCACGAGGATTGGCTTGTCAGGAGTCGCACTGCGATCGCACTTGCCCCGCGGGACTGACCGTGGACACGACGATTGCATTGTTCCTGACGCAAGACGGCGTGATCAACGGCGCGGTTTATGCGCTGGCTGCAATCGCGCTGGTCATGGTTTTTGCGGTTACCCGCGTGATCCTCGTGCCGCAGGGCGAGTTCGTTGCCTTCACCGCGATGACGATCGCGGCGCTCGAAGCAGGGCGCGTTCCGTCGACCGGCTGGCTGCTTCTGGCGCTCGGCGTGCTATCGACAATTGCCACCGTGATCCAGCAATTCCGGGTGCTGACGGTATGGCGCGTCGTGGGCATTCTGCTTTTCAACATCGCCTTACCCGCGTTCCTGCAGATGGCGAGCAACCTGCTGGCGCCCCTCAAGCTTGGGCCTGCCACGAATATCGCGCTTGCCGTTGCGCTGACAATCCCGATGGGTCCAATGATCTATCAGATTGCCTTCGCGCCGCTGGCGAAAGCGAGCGTGCTGGTGCTTCTGATCGCCGCTTTCGGTGTGCATTTCGCATTGCTGGGGATGGGCCTCGCATTCTTCGGGCCGGAGGGGATCGGCACGACGCCGCTGATTTCGACATCATTCGAGCTCGGCGACCTGGTCGTCACCGGTCAAAGCGTTGCGGTTCTCATCACCACGCTAGTTATGCTTGTTCTGTTCGCGCTGTTCTTCGAGCGGACGTTGCTCGGCAAGGCCTTGCGCGCCTGCTCGTCCAACAGGCTCGGCGCAAGGCTGGTAGGCATCCCTACAGCGCTTGCAGGGCAAGTCGCGTTTGGATTGGCTGCTGCGCTCGGTGCCGTATCGGGGGTTCTGATCGGGCCGCTGCAAACGGTCTATTACGACAGCGGATTCTTGATCGGTCTCAAGGCCTTCGTTGCAGCCATTCTCGGCGGCCTTGTCAGTTTCCCGTTAACAGTCGCAGCCTCACTCTTTGTGGGCATCGCCGAGGCCTTCTTTTCTTTCTGGACCAGCAACTTCAAGGAGGTTTTGGTCTTCGCTTTGATCATTCCGGTGCTGGTCTGGCGCTCGCTTCACTCTCCTGCAAATGCGGAGGAGGACGAATGACGAGCGCCCTTCGCAGCGCGTTGCCGCCGGCGATGGCTATTGCAGTGTTGATCCTGCCATTCACCGGGATCGTACCGCTCTATTGGGTGACGCTCCTGAATTATATAGGCATCGCGAGCCTGGTCGCGCTGGGCCTCGTCCTGCTGACCGGTGTCGGCGGCATGACGTCGTTCGGGCAAGCGGCGTTCGTCGGTATCGGCGCCTATACCACTGCACTACTGACCATCGATCTTGGCATAAGCCCGTGGCTCTCGCTGTTCGGGTCGCTGGTTGCGACGATGATATCGGCGCTGTTCCTGGGCGCTATCACGGTGCGTCTATCGGGACACTTTCTTCCGCTGGGGACGCTCGCTTGGGGAATCGCGATCTTTTACCTGTTTGGCAATCTCTCGATTCTCGGTGCGCATGATGGCCTGCGCGGTATCCCGCCGCTTCAAGTGGGGTCGCACGCTCTGATAGACGCGCGCGAATTTTTTATCGTCGTTTGGGTGGCTGTGGTGCTGGCGGTGTTGGCCGTGCTCAATCTCCTCAGCGGCCGCATGGGGAGAGCCATTCGCGCTCTGCGGCGCGGTGCTGCGGCGGGGGAAGCGTTCGGTGTCGGTCTCGCTTCGGCAAAACTGAAGGTCTTCATTCTGTCTGCGATGCTGGCCGGCCTTGCGGGTTGGCTCTACGCGCATTTCCAGCGTTCGGTCGCGCCTGGGCCGTTCGGCGTGAACGCCGGCATTGAATATCTGCTGATGGCTGTGGTCGGGGGCGCGGGCCGCGTTTACGGCGCGATCCTCGGGTCGGCGGCCGTGATTTTTCTCAAGGATCAGCTACAGGATATCTTGCCGCTGATCGTCGGCACCGCCGGCAATTTCCAGACCGTTGTTTTCGGTGCGCTGCTTGTCCTAATCTTGCAGACAGCCCCGCACGGATTATGGCCGATTTTGTTTGGGCCTCCGCGGCCGGTCACGCCTCCGCGTCTGAAAGTAGACGCGCAATTGCCGCGACGCGCTGCAAGCGCGAAAGGGGAAGGACTTCTGGAGGTCTCGCAACTCAGCAAGCGCTTCGGCGGACTGCTGGCGGTTAATAATGTCGAGTTCACCGTAGGTAGCGGCGAGATCGTGGGTTTGATCGGACCAAATGGTGCTGGCAAGAGCACGACTTTCAATCTCATTTGCGGCACTCTGCCGCTGAGTTCCGGCGAAATCAGGTTTCGCGGCCGCTCGATTACGGGGGCAACGCCCCAACAGGTCGCGGCGCATGGCATCGCCAGAACCTTCCAGCACGCGCATCTCGTTGGTGACATGAGCGTGCGAGAGAATGCGGCCCTCGGCGCGCATCTTCGCGGCCACGCCGGAATGGTCCGCGCTATGTTTCGTCGCGAGCGCACGGAGGAGGCGCTGCTATTTGGTGAGGCCGAGCGGCAATTGCAACGAGTGGGGCTTGAGAAGGAGGCCGAACAACTCGCCGGCAACCTCGCCCTGGGCCAGCTTCGGCTGCTCGAAGTTGCCCGCGCACTTGCGCTCGATCCGGTTCTGCTGTTTCTCGACGAGCCTGCGGCCGGTTTGCGCTACGGCGAGAAGCGCGAGCTCGCGAAATTACTTCGTCAGTTGCGCAGCGATGGCGTCGGTATCCTGCTTGTCGAGCACGACATGGATTTCGTGATGAGCCTCGCGGATCGGCTGATCGTGCTCGACTTCGGGACCAAAATTGCCGAAGGGATGCCTGCCGAAATCCGCAGCAATCCAAAAGTCATCGAAGCCTATCTCGGAGGCGTCGCATGACCGGCATGAATCTTCAGGTCAGTGATATTTGTGCCGGCTACGGCCGCACGCAGGTGCTCAATTCGATTTCGCTGAAAGCAGATGCCGGCTCGCTAGTCACTATCATCGGGGCGAACGGTGCCGGCAAGAGCACGCTGCTGAACGCCATCATGGGCATCCTACCGTCGACCGGCCGGATTTCTCTTGATGATCGGGGGATCGAAATGCTGCCGCTCGAGCAGCGAGTCGTCAATGGCATGTGCCTTGTTCCGGAACGGCGAGAATTATTCGCCGATCTCACTGTCGAGGACAATCTCAGGCTCGGCGCATTTCGCAGACGTCGCGACGAGCGTCTGCCCGCGTTGGACGCGGTTTTCGCACAGTTTCCGCGGCTCAAGGAGCGTCGACGCCAGATCGCGGGCACGCTGTCAGGCGGCGAACGGCAGATGCTCGCCATGGGGCGGGCGCTGATGGCCAAGCCCCGGGTGTTGATGCTCGATGAACCCAGTCTCGGCTTGGCGCCGCTGATTGTACGCGAAATTTTCCAGACCCTTGCTGCATTGCGTCAGACCGGAGTGACCATTGTGCTTGTCGAACAGAATGCGCGCGCTGCACTGCAGGTCGCGGACTACGCCTACGTGATGGAGCTTGGTGCAATCACCGCGGAGGGCCTGCCCGCAGACATCGAGAAGAACAGCCGCCTGATCGAGAGCTATCTCGGTCTTGGAGGCAGGGACTATTGAGATAACGAAACAGCCGCCGGCGGAACAATCACGCCAAGCCTGCGGAGCAGTTAAATCCGGCGTGACAACGAAGGGAGGTTTGTGATGACAATGCTGAAATCACTTGCTGCAACCGCAATGCTCGCCGCTGCCGCCGTGACTGTAGCGGGCAGCGCATCTGCGCAGATCAAGGTCGGCATCACGGTGTCGGCAAGCGGCCCCGGCGCCGCACTTGGCCAGCCGCAGATGCGGACAGTACAGGCGTTGCCAAAGGAGATCGCCGGACAGAAGGTGACCTATATCGCGCTCGACGATGAGTCCGATCCTGCCAAGGCGGTCCAGAATGCTCGCAAGCTGATCACGGAAGAAAAAGTGGATGCTTTGGTCGGCTCGTCGCTGACACCGGTGAGCCTGCCTCTCATCGACATTGCGCACGAAACCAAGACGCCACTCCTCACGCTCGCCGCATCGCACGTGATGGTTCAGCCGCTCGATGACAAGAAAAAGTGGGTCTACAAGGTGGTGCCAAACGACGACCTGATGGCAAAGGTGATCCTCCAGCATATCGCAAAGTCGGGCGTGAAGAAGCTTGGCTATATCGGCGTCTCGGACGGCTATGGCGAAGGCTACTACAAGGAGCTGAGCCGGCTCGCGCCGACTATGGGTATCGAGCTGACCACGCACGAAGTTTACGCGCGTGGCGATGCGAGCGTAACCGGGCAGGCGCTCAAGGTGATCGCCACCAAGCCTGATGCGGTATTTATTGCCTCCGCCGGTACCCCCGCAGTATTGCCGCAACGCGCGCTGCGCGAGCGCGGCTACAAGGGGCCGATCTTCCAGACGCACGGAGTCGCGACTGAGGAGTTTATCAAGCTCGGTGGCAAGGATGTCGAAGGTGCCGTATTCGCGGGTGAGGCTTTCACCGTTGCGCATGACTTTGCGGCGAATGATCCCTTCAAGAAGCCAGCGGACGAGTATACCGCCGCTTACAAAACGGCCCACAACGGCCAGACGCCGAACCTGTTCGGCGCGCATGTCTGGGACGTGGTGCAACTGCTCGGCCGCGCCACGCTGGGCGCGCTGAAGGCGGGGAAGCCCGGCACGCTGGAGTTCCGCGCGGCACTGCGTGACGAACTGGAGAAGAGCAAGGACGTCTATCTGAACAATGGTCTCTCCAACATAACCGCAACCGACCATAACGGTTACGACGAACGCTCCGCCTTCCTGATCAAGGTCGACGGCGGACAGTTCCGGCTCGTCAGGTAACGGCGGAAAAGGGATGCGCGGCGCCGGGCAAGACCTGGCGCCGCTCGAAGATGGAGTCTTCGGTGTCCGCGATCGATATCCAGAATTTCCGCACCGGCGTATTCTCCACCAGCGGGTGGGGACGTGCCGAATATTCGGGCTGGATCGACGAGAGCCAGTCCTGGAAGACCAGTTGCTATGTCGGCGACTGGTCGTTCCTTGACGAATTTCAAGTGCGGGGGCCGGAAGCTCTCAAGCTGTTCTCCGACCTTTGCGTGAACAGCTTTACCAAGTTTGCGATCGGACAGGCCAAACATGTTATCTGCTGCAACAGCGGCGGGCACGTCATCGGCGAGGGCGTTCTTATGCGCCTTGCGGAGGATGAATTCGAGTTTCAGGCGCTCGGGCCGATCACCGCTTGGCTCGAATACAATCTGCAGCGTGGCGGATACCGGGCCGAGTCCGATACAAGGATAGGCAAGTTCAAATATCAGGTCTCCGGACCCACGGCGCTTTACGTGCTGGAGAGTCTGGTAGACGGCGATCTGCGTGATATCGCCTTTATGCACCAGCGTGGCCTGCGGGTCGGGTCGCGGGAACTGACGTTTCTACGCCAGGGGATGGCCGGCGAAATCGGCTTCGAGATTCAGGGGCCGAAATCGCAAGCGCGCGCCGTGATGAGCGAACTTCTCGCAGCAGGGCGCGAATACGGCATTCGGCGACTTGGTTCGCGCACCGCGATGACCAATCACCTTGAAGCGGCATTCCCGACGGTCACCCACGACTACATCCCCGCGGTATGCGAACCCGAGGAGGCTGATTTCCTTGCGTTTCAGCGGGCCCGCGAGGCAGACGGATCGCAGGCCGGCCGAAGCTGGACGCTCGATGGTTGCCTGAAGATCAAGGGCAGCTTCGAGGCGGATCGCATCGGTGCATGGTACCGGAGCCCCGTAGAACTCGGCTGGTCTCGCAACATCAAGTTCGATCATGACTTCTACGGCCGAACCGCGCTGGAGCGCGAGGTTACCAACCCGAAGCGAAAGCTGGTCACGCTCGAGTGGGACGCCGACGATTGCATCGATGTCCAGGCGTCGCTGTTCCGCGGCGACGAGCAGCCTTACGACTTCATGGATATGCCGCGTCAGCAACAGTTTTGCATGAATGCGCACAAGGTCATCGCCGGCGGGGGAGTGGTCGGCGTCGCGACCTCACGCGGCTTCAGCTACACTTTCCGCAGGATGCTGTCGCATTGCGTGATCGACATTGCACATGCAGCGCCGGCTACGGACGTCACCGTGATCTGGGGCGATCCCGGAACGCGTCAGAAGAATATACGGGCTACGGTCGCACCGTCGCCCTACAAGACCGACAATCGCCGCGCCGATCTGTCGGCTATGCCACTCCGGTTGGAGTCCATGGTCCGATGAAGGTTCTGCACGATAGACGACTTTCAGTTTCGTGGACCGATTACGCTCAGCGTAGAGGTGCCGGTTGCAACGACCGCATCGCCCTGGACAAGCTTCGCGCGAGTGAAGATCAGCGAGCGGCCGCGCCGCTCGATCTCGGCGACGGCGCTGAGCTTTCCTGCCTTCGCTGCGCGCAGATAGGCAATATTAAGGTTCACGGTCGTGACCGATTGCCCGTCCGGTACGACTGCAAGTGCAGCGAACGCCATCGCAAAATCGAGCATGGTCGCGGTAGCGCCGCCCTGAATGATCTGCTCGGCCTGGAAGAAGAAGGTGTCGGGCTCGTACGACAGTTCAATCCAGTTGTTGTCTGGGTCTATCGCGGAAATATGCCCCTTGAGCGCATCCGCGAGCCGGCTCGACCCGATCGGGGCATGCGCGATCCGCTTGCTTTGAAAATCACGGATCAGGATCTGGTCTTCGTTCATCGCAGGCGTTTGATCGGCGGACATGTGATGCACGTGCTCCCCATGGCTAGACGTCTTTCTATCTGCGCAACCGATCAAGTCAAAGGCTAACCGCACAGCAGCGAAACAAAGAAGCGATTGTCGTTGAGGCTACAATGTATCTGACTCAGGGCTTGCGCCGCGCCGCGCAAATTCGTCCGCGCGCGAAGGCGATCGTTGATGGCGACAGGCAGTGGACGTGGAACGAAGTGCTGGAACGCGTGTCGCGCACGGCCGGCATGCTGCGCAATCTTGGCTTGCAGGCTGGTGATCGCGCCGCGGTGCTTTCGCTTAACAACGCGCAATATTTCAAGCTGCTGTTCGCGGTGCCATGGGTCGGCGGGTCGGTCGTGCCGCTGAACACGCGCCTGATCGCGAGCGAAATCGACTACATCCTTGAGGATTCAGGCGCGAAAATCCTGTTCGTAGACAAGACATTCGCTCCGCTTCTGAAGTCATTGAGAGCGGCCGGGCAGATGCGGGCAGTGATCCAGTTCGACGCCGCACAGCAGGCGAACGATGTGCTGCCGTTCGAGCCATTGATGCTGTCGTCGTCTCCTATCGAAGACGAGTTGCGCGGCGGCGATGACCTCGCGGGCATCTATTATACCGGTGGCACAACCGGGCGCCCGAAAGGGGTGATGCTGTCGCACGGCAATCTGGTTGCGAATGCCATCAATGTGATGTTTGCTCTCGGTTACGACCGCGACACCAACTATCTGCATGCGCCGCCGATGTTTCACCTTGCGGACGGCTGCTCGACTTTCGGCGTTACCATGCAGGGCGGCTCGCATGTCTTCATGCCGCGGTTTGATCCCCTTCAGTTTCTCGAGACGGTGCAGCGCGAGCGGGTGAGCGACGTCACGCTGGTGCCGACCATGATCAACATGTTCCTCAGCCATCCGCGCTTCGCCGAGTTCGATCTGTCGAGCTTCAAGCGCATCTACTTCGGCGCTGCACCGATGCCGGACGGTCTTTTGCGCCGCGCGTTGACGACGATGCCAGATGTGAAATTCCAGCAGGCCTGGGGCATGACCGAGTTGTCGCCGATAGCCACCACGATGGATCCTCGATTCTCGGTGCTTGATGGCCCGAACGCCGGCCGTCTGCGCTCCTGCGGGCAAGCAGTTTCGACGGTCGAGGTGCGCATCGCCGATCCCGATGGCAATGAAATGCCGCGCGGGGAAGTCGGGGAGGTCATCGTCCGCGGTCCGACCGTCATGCAGGGCTACTGGAATCAGCCGGAAGCGACCGCTGCAGCACTGCGTGATGGCTGGATGCATTCCGGCGACGCCGGCGTGATGGACGAGGATGGCTTCCTCTACATCGTCGACCGGCTCAAGGACATGATCGTGACCGGCGCCGAAAACGTCTATTCGGCCGAAGTCGAGAACGCGATCTCACTGATGGCTGAGGTCGCCGAAGTCGCGGTCATCGGTATTCCCGACGAGACCTGGGGTGAAACCGTTCACGCCATTGTTGTTCCGCGCGCCGCTTGCGAGGTGACGGCTGACGATGTGATTGCGCATTGCCGCAATCACATCGCGGGATACAAGACGCCGCGCAGCGTAGAGATCCGCGCGACACCGCTTCCGCTCTCGGCGGCCGGCAAGATTCTCAAGACAGAATTGCGCGCGCCGTTCTGGCGCGACAAGGACCGGGGCGTCAATTGAGCTCTGTCACCGTCACCACAACAAAAAGGTGTGTAACATGTCGATCAATCCTCCCTTCCGCGCGGAGCATGTCGGAAGCTTGCTGCGTCCGCCCGCATTGAAGGACGCATTTACGAAGCGCGCCAAAGGGCAGATTGCGGCGGACGAATATGAACGGACGCTCACGGAGGCGATCACCCATGCGGTGAAGATGCAGGAGGAGGTCGGCCTGCATTCGATCACCGACGGTGAGTTCGGGCGCGGATCGTGGTTCGGCTTCTTCTTCGAACGCATGAGCGGGTTCCGGCTCCAGCCGTCCGCGTTCAAGTTCAAGGACGGACGCGGGCAAAGCTTCGAGTGGCCGACCTGTTATGCCTGCGAACGCATCAAGCGGCACGGTGGCATCACGACGGACGAGTATCTGCGCCTGCGCAAGCTGACGCGCGAGACGCCGAAGGTCACGATGCCTTCACCGAGCGCCTTTCATTTCTTCCGGCTCAACGCCGCGGTCGACCCCAAGGTCTATCCCGATGCCGAGCAATATTGGGAGGATCTGATCGAGGTGTATCGATCCGAGATCGCGGACCTTGCTGCGCTGGGATGCACCTATATCCAGCTCGACGAGGTGCCGCTGGCGATGCTCTGCGACCCGTCGATCCAGAATCAGGTTCGCGACATGGGAGCCGACCCGCAGGCGCTGATCACCCGTTATGTTGATGTGCTGGAGCGGATCCTGTCGGCTGCGCCCTCGTCGATGACGGTCGGCATCCATCTTTGCCGTGGCAACTTTCGCAGCCGTTGGATGGCTGAGGGAGGGTACGAGCCTATCGCTGAGCGGCTGTTTAACGCGCCAAAGATCGATGCATTCTTCCTCGAATATGATTCCGAGCGGGCGGGTGACTTCTCGCCGCTGCGCTTCGTGCCGAAGGGCAAGGTTGTGGTGCTCGGCCTGATCAGCAGCAAGACCGCCGCGCTGGAGCCCGTTGCCGCTATCAACGCGCGGATCGAGGAGGCGACAAAGTTCGTACCGCTCGATCAACTTTCGCTCAGCCCACAATGCGGATTCGCCTCTGTCGCGGGCGGCAACACGGTGACCGATGCGGATGAGCGCGCGAAGCTGCAGCTCGTCGTGGATATCGCTCGCGATGTCTGGAAGGAGTGAGCGGCCGGTTACGTCTTCGTAGTAAGGGTGTCACGGCGATGCTGCCTTATAAACGGCAGGGCGTGTACGCGAGCGCGGATCAACTGGACCGGCTCGTCGGAAAAGCCGCCCCAGACCACCAACAAATCGGTGTCAGACACCGCGAGATCTTTACGGAGGCGTACCAGTGAGATCATCCGCTTGAGGGTGGGGCTATACGTCACGCCTGTCGCCCATCCTACGTGCTCGTCGCCGTGCAGGACCTTGAGATAGAACATCCGGAATTGGCCGGTCGGCAAATCTGGGGGCGGGGCAGACGGGCCATCGCGGAACAGGCCCGCATAGAGCGCCGCCATGTCATCGCTGTTCCACATCAGGCCCATGAGTTTGCGCGACGGGCCGCCAGCATCTTTTTCGCGGACCAGGGCATCCCGTCCATAGAATTCGTGATTGTCGAGATTGATGGTGTATCCCCAGCCAAGTTCTGCCGGAGAGCAGAAATGTTCGCTGAGATCACCGTTGAGTGCATCGACTTCCTCAGCGCTGGCCCAGAGTTTGGCGAACTTTCGGATCGATGGGCCTTTCATGCGGGCGGGTAGGAAATCGCGGATCACGGTCGCAATACCGGTTTCAGTGTGGCCGATCAGCTGCGTCTTGAACCCGAGTTCGCGCAAGCCGAAGTCCTGGCCGACGCGGCGGATCTCACCCCACAATTCGTGCGTCTTTCCGGTATCGGTCCGCATCAGGAATTCGTAGCCAACCTCGCCGGTCACGCCCTGCCTGCCGACAAAGACGTCTTCGCCGATTGCACGAGTCTTGCGCCAGCGCGAGAATTTCATCTCCTTGAAGTCTTCGCCGGTGATCGCCTCCAGGATGTCGGTCGCGCGAGGGCCTTGGAGCGCGAAGCAGGTGTAGTCCGGCGTGACATCCTCGAGTGTGACGTCGAATTCGGTCAATTGCAGAATTTGCGGCAGCCAGCTCTGCGCGCCTGACTGGGTGAAGATGAAGTCATTGTCGCCGAATTTCCAGGTAAGGCCCTCGATCGCGACCTTGCCATCCTCATTGGTCATCGGCGTATACATGATCTGGCCGATCTGCTGTCGGCTGACGTCCTTTACTGTTGCAAAATTGAGGAAGCGGGCGGCATCCGGACCGGTGACGCGCACTTTGTTCAGCCAGCTCCAGTCGCCCAGGATCGCAGTCTGGCGTAGCGCGAGCGACTCCTTCCACCAGCGCGTATACTCATAGCCGATCAGGAAGCCGCCGTTGATATGGCCCCATATGTTGCTGATATTGGTCTCGGCCTGGGCTGGCGCGCCTGGTGAGCCGAAATACGGGCGCTCCAGAAACGGCCGCTTGCGATACCGATTGGCGCGCCGATAGATGTCCTTGTAACTCTCGTCACTCATTGTGTCCTTGCCACCCTTGATGGTTTCTTTGACTGTCGCGTTCCCGCAGACACGCTCATTTTCGTACTGAAGTCGAGTGGACCGTCTGATTTGCCGCCATACCGGCTTTTCGGGTCAAGAGCTTGTGAGACGCGTTAGGGGGGCCGAGGCTCATCTAATGTGCTTGAGAAACGCCCGGAGAAGCTTGACCGGGTCGGCGGCTAGTGCCTCCGCGACGGCAATAAACTCAATCAAATCAAGGCGGCGCTCGCCACCCTCATATTTGGCGACGAAGGACTGAGGCCGTTTCAGGCGCTTGGCGACGATTTGCTGGGTCAGGCCGGCCTTGCGCCGAGTTTTGGTCAACAGGTCGCATAATGCCCTATGTTCGGGCAGGTGCAGGGATTTAGTGAGACCGCGCGCCGTTCTGGCCATAACGCGCGGAAAAATGATCCCAGATTCGGATTATCCCATAACTGGATACTGACCCGAAAGGACGCTATTCAGGACCCCGGACAGTCGGAGGCTCGATAGATGACGATTAAGGCCAAGGCTATTCGCTATATTAAGCTTGGGAAAAGAAGCGGGGGCTGGGAAGACACCTCCCTCAACAGCGGAGAAATCCATTTCGGCTATGGCGGAGTGTCACACGAAATGGCGCTCACGGGCGACGTGGGGAAGATCAAGCAGCAAGAGATCGGAAAAGGTAAGCAACCACAGGTCGCCGCTTCAACCGCGCAGCAAGTGCACGATTTTTATCATCTCGACGCCGACTGCCTCTGGATCACCTTTGCGCGCGACCATCTGTGGTGGACCTTCGCGGAACCCGAGGTGGTATATTTTGGGCCGCCCACCTATGATCGGGGCGAGCGGATGCGCAAATCCATCGGCGGATGGCGCAATACTGATGTCAACGGCAAGCCGCTGCGCATCGACAGCCTGAGCACGAAACTGACTAAGGTTCAGTTCTATCAAAGGACCATTTGCGGGGTGGAAGCAGGTGACTATTTGTTGCGGCGAATCAATGGGGTGGAAGAACCGCTGATCGCCAAGAGCAACCAGGCCCGAGATGCGCTGCTTGACGTTCTGACGCAAGCCATAACGGCGCTGCACTGGAAGGATTTCGAGACGCTGACGGATGTAGTGTTCGCTCGGAGCGGCTGGCACCGGGCCTCTGCGATTGGCTGCCATCAGAAGCTGGTTGACGTGGTCCTGGAGCAGCCAACCACAGCAGAGTTGGCGGCGGTACAGGTCAAATCCTCGACCTCACAGACGACGTTCGACAGCTTCGTTGAGGGAGCCGATGCTACAGGCAGCTTCGATCGACTGTTTTTCGTATGCCATACACCCAAGGGCATGCTGGCAGCACCTGCCGACCGTAGCGACGTGCACCTATGGGTGGGGCGGGATTTCGCAAAGATTGTTCTCCGGTTGGGATTGAGCGACTGGGTCATGGAGAAGATCGCGTAAATGGGGAGGACCTAGGACCAATGGAAAAAACCAGATAGGGAGGGATGTGATGACCGCTGAACAAGAGGCTGCCGGCGCGGGAGCCGAAGCAAACGGGCGCTTACGACGGTTGGCCGCTTTGGGCCCGATCTTCCGCGACCCGGCCACGATATTTGGCACTTGGGAAGGCGTGACTGGCAAGGGCACAGATCTGGAACCGTTCACCTCGCCCTGGTTCAAAACCAGTGCGGCTGGCGATCGCTTTCTTGAGACATTGTATGACGCTGGCTGGATTCTGCCGGACTTCGACTGGCCGCAATGGATCGAAGGACCCGAAGGGCAAAGGCTTTGGGCGGACAGAGAAGCGATTGGATCAGCCGATGAGGAGCAACTGGCAAAACTTTTGACCGCGCTGGTACGAAGCGATCGGTTTTCGGAAGGTTCGCTCGCAAATGCATACGACGATAAAATTCTGCTATCGATCATAGAACGCACGGAGAATTTGCTATGCAACATGGACAAAAGTGCCTGACAATCACCAGCGATCCTAAGTTTCCGATCTTGGCGCGGGCACAATGAAAAAGCCGTCTACTAGGTCGGTAAGCTGGTTTTGACAGAGTAATCGGTTTTGTTGCTGACGCATGATGTGTCTACGAAGCGTTGGGGGTGCTCCAATTAATCGCGATCGCCTCCGCGGCAGTCGAATTCAACCATTCGTCATCTGTTCTACTGACGTTGCCTGGCCACTGTCGCAAAGGGTTCCCCTGTAGCCTCAAGTACGGCTTTTCCTCCGAAGGCCTCCCCATAACGTCGGATCGCGACATCTACGTAAAGCGGATCGAGCTCGATCGCGAAGCAACGACGGCCAGTGCGTTGAGCCGCTATGAGGTTTGAGCCGGATCCAAGAAAGGGATCGAGCAGCACATCTCCGCGGTTGGTCAGATCCAGAATGCAATCGGCGCACATAGCTGCCGGTTTTACTGTCGGGTGCAGTTGCAGGCCCTTACGACTGTCCGAGCCGACGCTCGACGCGCCCGGATAGGTCCAGAGATTGGAGCGCCAGCGTCCAGTTTTACCTAGCTGTATATTGTTGATGTGGGCTGCAGTACCTTTCTTGTAAAGCGCGAATAACTCATGCTGGCTCCTATACAAACTGCCTAACCCAGCATTTGTTTTGGCCCACACGATCAGGTTCATTGCCGTAAGCTCCGCCCCAATTGCTGCGGCGTGTACGGTCGGATAGCCGCGCCAATCAATGTAGGTGCCGAGCATCCCGCCATCGCGAAGGTGGGGAATGGCTGCCTGCATCCAGGATTGGTTGAATGCAAGAAATTGCTCATCGGTCATTTCGCCGCTGGCCATAGGAAACTCTCGGTGATCACCTTTTGTGACGTGACCGCCGATCTTTACGTTATAGGGGACGTCGGTCGGTATAAGAACGGCGCTGTTTCCTTGCATGAGACCGGCGTAGACCATCGGGTCGGTGGCATCGCCACATATTATGCGATGCTTGTCGTCAATAACGAAGACATCCCCGAGTCGGGACACTGGGTTCACACCGGCTGTTGGCGAGATATGGCCTTCTTCAATTGCATCAACTTCTTCGCCGAGAACAATTTCGTCAAATTCAGGAATGCTAAAGCCGGTGTCCGCGATCTCGATACCGGCCTCGATGAGTTCCAGAAGTTCGGTTTTCAACTCCGGAAGTGACCATACTCCCTTTTCGCCCAGCCGGTTCAACGCGAGCCGAAGCGCTCGCTTCTCCATGGCGCTAAGATGCCTTGTTACGATGCAGGGAATGGTCGGCAGGCTCAGTTTGCGGGCTGCAATCACGCGGATGGCTCCGTCGAGAACGGAGCCGGTTTCGTCGACGATTGGCGGGTCAACGAATCCAGAAACGCTGATGGAATGCATAACCCGCTGAAGTTGTGCTTCGTCGATGGTCCGAACGTTGCGAGATGGTATTGATATCTCGTTGGGGCTCCGCCGCACCAAGTCCAGGTGCGGGCAGAGGTCGTTTCGGGTGCGTCCCAACGGAACCGCCGCAGTCTCTGCCTGCTTCCTGCGTCGTCGTCTGCCTTGCTCTTTCAGTCCAGCGCTAAGGCTGTCCTTATCGGGAAGCCTCATTTGAACTCCTGTTTTACAAAAGTTTCTGTTGAACGTGGCCGTCACACCCCCCTCAAAACTTGCGTCAGGACCGACGCTCTGGATCCCCGATGGGGACCATGTCTCCCTCCATGCCATCACCTGGCTGATCAAAGATGAGCAACGTGACTCCACCGAAGTCTCCGACCGTCTCCGCATCCATACGAAAGCTTAAGAGGTCGTTTGCCGCGCCCACATCACCCTGCAAGGCTGCGGCGATTAGCTGTTCGACAATGACCTGCAGCCGAAACTCTTTGACGATCTTGCCCTTGCGCTTAATTGGCATCATTGAACCAAGCACCGCCCGGAAGTCCTGGCCGGGCGAGAATTTCTCTGCTTGCTTTTGATTTCTTTTTACTTCGCGCTTTCGCCATTCTTGATTGCCGGTCTTGAATTGAGTTGCCTTTGGCGGCTTACCCCGCCCAATTTTGTAATCCTTCATGTTTGGTGTTCCTTTGAAGGCTCCGTAAATATGAACTTCGTTCGACGGCGGCCGCCTCTCTTTGCGGCATAGTTGCGGTACCGACTTAGAACGCGCAATGCGCGCCTATCGGTGCCGGCCTTCTGGGTTAGTTGAAGAACAATGGCGGCGAAGGTGCTTATTGTGCCGGTCTTCCCACCCATTGAAATCTTCACTGGTTTAGCAAACGCCTCATCAATAATTCTGGCGGCATTGAGCGTAGCTCTCTGCGGATTGATTTTTCGTCGTGACACCGTGATGCTCCACCATCGACCTAATAAGTATATTATATACGTATTACGTCCGTACAAGGTGTGTGAGCAAAGGAAATTTGAAAGCGGTCGGCCTAGCGGCTCGAAGCGCCCTTTTTTCGGGGCTTAACGGCATTTAGTCGAAAGCGAAGCGCATGCGGGAACAGACTGAGCTCAGTTGTAGTGGCGGTTCTACCTTTGGCCTTCGAGAAATGTTCCCACAGGCTTGTGCCGTCCAACAGCACCTCCGCGGTCAAACCGCTTTTCGTCAAAAAGAGGTCTGATCTAGGCGCTTGATATACCACTAAAAACACCGGATGGGCGCTCATGATGGGTTCTCGATCGCGCTGCGCCTGCTTGATATCCGCGTAGAACTCCAGTGGCTTTTCCAGGATGTTGCGATGTAATTGCTGGAGTTGATTACGTAGAGCCCTGAAAATCTCAACTACATCGGTTTGTGGAATCCCTTGAGCAGCGATGTGGGTTGCAACTTCCAATGCAAATGCCTCGTATTCCTGAAAGGAAGCTTCCTGGCCGGTTCCGGGTCCGTCTTCCGAAAAAAATGCATACTGGGCTTGGCCTTTCTTACGCGTGAACGGAAGCTGTCGATCAATGTCGAGCAGACGCTTCAGCCGACTGAGCAGTTTGGCGCGTGCAGTACCTCGAACAGAATGGAGAAGACAGATCGCGTCTTCAATCTGACTTCGCTTGTAGGTCGTGGGCCTCAAATGTTGCGCTTTCTGCTTCGCACTTGATCCGGGCTGGCTTCCCGATTCACATGCTGAGATTTCCCGATTCAACGCAATACTTTCCCGATCGCGCTGAAATTGCCAAATCCTGATAAGGTCCTCAACCGATTGACAATTTTTCACCCCGGCGCCGTAAAGTGCCGATGAAGTCCGGACAAATCACAATTTTTCCCGGTTTTATCGGGGGTTTAGTGTAGAGACCGGTTCGCAAAGCGCTACATGCACCACCATTGCTTTCACAGCACTTTTCCGGGTTCTGCCCCAGAACATCCAAGACCAGTTGGGTGCTCAGTTGGGCGTTTTTGTTCCCTTTTCGAGCTTGCGGATTGCGCTCTCGGCCAGGGCCGGATCGCGGTGAAGGTAGTGCGCGTCCAAGATAGACCGCACGTCGCGGAGACTGTGACCGGTGATGGTCGCAATTTCGGCTTCGCTACAGTCGGCCAGGGCCAGCCGGGTGACCGCCGTGCCGCGCAAATCGTTGTAGGTCACGCCGACGATGCCAGCGCTCGCGCAGGCCTTGCGCCAGGACGCGCGAAAGCCGTCCGAGGTCCAGCCGGCGCCGTCGCTGTTGACCAAAATCGGGCCCTGTTTGCCACCCACCGCATCGAGCGCGACTTTCAGCGGTGCGCCCACCGGCACGACCACCCGTCGACCCGTTTTGGATTGTCGGAGACGAATGACCTTCCCGTCGTATTGGGTCCACGCGAGCCGTAATAGGTCGCCCTGCCTCTGCCCGGTCCAAAGCGCCAGCAGCAACGGCAGGTGAAGATGCGCCGGCGCGCTCTTGAGAAACGCCGCCTCGTCGTCGGCAGTCCAGACCTTATCGGCGCGCGAGCCGCGATAGACGCGCCCGCCCTTCTCGCAAGGATTGGTTACGACCAAGCCGCGGTTCAAACCCCAGGATAGGATGCGAGCCAAAACTGCCCAGGCATAGTCCGCCTGGCGCCGTCCCGACTTCGCGGCGATCGTGTCGCGCCATGCCAAAAATTCACCACGAGTTCGCCGATCGGAGAGAGCAGCAAGCGGAAAGGTACCGAACTTGACCTCAATGCGCTTGATCAGCGCGACATAGCTACGTCGCGTGCTGTCAGCCAATTGGAGAAAGTCCTCGCTCGCCTGATAAGCCTGCATGACAGCCAAGAGGCCGCCTGCCGGCGGCCGCACCTTTTGAGCAACAGCTTCGTTGTAGCTTGCGAGAAATTCGGGTGTACCTGGTTCACCGCGCAGCGACGGGCCGCCTTTCCAGGCATACCAATAGGTGACGACTCGACCAGTGGCTAACCGCTTGGTAACGCGGTTGATGCCCTTAAATCTTGTCGGAATGCGCATTGTTCGCTTTCCAGGCATCGAACGCGTCGCCAGTGTCATGCTTCGTCCCGGCTCCGTTGTAGACCTCGATGGAACCGTCAGGCGCAATGCGTACATGCCCAATGCTCACGCCGGCATCCCGCGCTGCCTTTATCGCTCGCGTAACCTCGATTTGTTTGAACCGTGGGCTAGACCGCGGCACTGCGATGCCTCTCATAGTCGCTCGGAGGCAAATGGAGCGGCGCGGGACAGCCGCGGCGGCAGGCGGGCAGGTCGTGTGCGGCATGGCGGGGCCATTTCCCAAGCTGGCTGCGATTGTCCGCTAGCTGTGCCATCTCAATCCCCAACTGCGCATCTCTGAAATCTCGCCGTAAGCGACAGAATTGTCTTGACTGTAAGCAGGCGAAGGCAAGCGGGCACCTCAGCCCACCGCCCTAACGCCTTCCGAGCCCGGTGCGGCTCCCGACTCCTTCGATAGGCAAGAGAACCGAGGTCAACTCGCGCGGTAAGGCCTCAACACCAATCTGCTCGCCTCTCTTGAATTGCAGCGGTGTCCGCGCCCGCACGACGAAAATGCCGTTCTGTCTCGTTAAGACGTCGACGTTGTGCGACCTCGCCTCGAATTGCTCGGCAGTCAGCCGCACCACCTGGTCGGCTTCGATGACAGCAAGTCTGCCATCCACCTGATACGTCTTCATATCGGTTATCCTCGTGCAAAATCTAAACCCCTGACGCTCAGCGACCTCAAGGCAAGCGCGCGATCAAAGCCTCCCATGCACATGGCGCATGTAGAGGTTTTCCATGTGCGCGGTGTAGACGGCGACGGAGAAAAACTCCCGCTCGATCGCACCAGAATTGTTAAAGCGGTTCTTCCAGATACTATACCGCTGCATCGTGGACAGGTCGGCTGTCGCCGCGATCCGAACCGCGTTTCGATCCCCATGAGGATCTGCGGGAGGTTTCGAATGGCTCATCGGTAAGTCTCTCCTGCTTCTGACGAAAAAGAAGGTGTGCGCGGCAGCTGCCCTATGGGCAGCGTTCAGAGATAGGGCTGACACCATCTCTTAGCCGCGCACGACGAGCCCGCCGGCAGCCAGCGCGACGGGCCGTCAACGAAATTGATCTCATTTGCCGAATTCGCGTGCGAGCGTTTCCAGGCCGAAGGCCGCGTTCACATCGCGAACAGCATCGCGATTGATGATCGCGTCCAGCCGGTAGTTATTCGCAATGCCGGTTTTACCGCGGAGGACAAGCGCTCCGGTTGGCGAGATTACCAATCAGCCGGATGTCCTTGATGGCGCGGTGGGGCTTTATCGAGCCCCGTCCAACGATCGATTTGATCGTCAAATTGAATGGAAGGTCCGAAACGACCGCAGTTGCGCGCTCGTGGCCAAACAATGTCTGCCAGCTCTGTGCGACGAGAGCGTCTCCGCAATAGAGACGATGGTTCTTTTCAAAGACCCATAGATCGCCCAAGCGGGTGATCGCGTGCTTATGCGGTTGGGGAGTATCATCTGACGGCTCTCTTTCACTATCAATATGATCACTGAGAAGCCTGTCGATCTCTGGCGGAGTAAATCCCACAAGGAGATCAATGCCTCCATCGGTTTGAAGGAGGTCATCGATCGCTGACGCCAGTAAAGGTCGGTCAAAGGTTGAAAGATCGGAAAGCTTATTGTCATCGATTGCATAGGCTCTCATCTCGGCGTCTGACATATGGTCGAGACGGATAATCGGCACCCGACTAATCCCGCGCATCAGCGCCGCCTTGAAGCGGCCGTTGCCGATATAGACGATGTTGTCTTTGACCCCGAGTGGACTGATGAACCCCCGTCGGTCGATCGACCTCGCAATCAATTCGATCTGGGATTTGCTATGTGCTCGGGTGTTGCGCGGTGCTGCACGGAGTGTACGCGTTAAAACCCATTCGATCTGGTGCTCTCGCGCTTTGATTGAATCGGATAGGTCCGATTCTGCTTTTTTTACAATCCGCGCTCGCATTCTTCGCCTCCGATCAAGTTGGCTGTTCGACCGAGGCGGTTTAAGTGAAGATAAGACGTCTGATTTTGCAAAGCGAAAATCACCAACCTTTAACCCGTTGAAATAACGTGGTAATCTGCCTTTAGGAGGTGCCATAATACAGCGGGACGAGGATCATGGCGCGTGTCGAAGTTGGGTGAAGCGGCGCCTCAACGCCGTGAGAGACGACGGCAGAGCGGCTTTTGTACGCGCCCTCAGCATTTCCGATCTTCACAGGTCGGGCTGGCGAGTGCCGTATCGTCGCCGGTCATGGTCGCGCCGGTGCCAACATTTGGGACGAGGTGGCGCTTCGCTAAGCGCGCACCGTGTTGCGGTTGTCCTTTCAGGACGACACAGTGTCGTCGGGCGTTTCAAGCGAGCGTTCGGTTCA
>Ga0209906_100244_pt1 | contig 40807 bp, 37 predicted proteins | sample FECB24metaG_FD_188303 | JGI IMG/M metagenome (GOLD analysis project Ga0209906, IMG submission 188303) | Cyanobacterial communities from the Joint Genome Institute, California, USA from Joint Genome Institute, California, USA - FECB-24 metaG... ... | reverse complement strand
GCCGTAGAGTTGCTGGAGCACGGCTCGAGTGCGCCTAAGCCAGGAGCCTGACCTTCGCTTCGCGCTCCCACTGGCCGCATTGGCGCTGGCTTGATGAGCTGAGCCGCATTCTTCGAGACATCCACAACCCCCCGCGCAACGCCCGCCTTCTTCAGAAGCGGTTCGGCTTTCGGGCTCGGCGGGCTGGCGCAGACCCAACAAAGCCATTTATAAAATGTCATCTCTAGGGCATACTTCCCCACCCATGCAGGGACCGATATGGTAGCGTGAAGAAACATCTTATTGATCCCACATGAATAATTCTCCTGTTAGTCGGCACCTTGTTTTTGCGACCTGGGCGCATTTCGTGTTTCTTGCGTTAGCAATCTTGGTCCCCATGCTTGTTTTTGCGAGCTTTATGCTAGTGCGGTTTGCGGAGACCGAGCAACGTCGGCTTGAGTTTAGTGCCCGAGACACCACTCGCGAAATCTCTCTTGCCGTCGAACGCGAACTGGTTGGATTACAGTCAACTCTGACCGCGTTGGCGCTGTCACCTTCGCTGAAAAATGATCAGCTCGAGCTTTTTCACGGCTACGCGACCGAGGTAGGTAGTCTTATTGGCGCGGTCATAACGGTAAGAAATATTGACAGTAGACAACTTCTTAACACCAACACTCCTTGGGGCAAGCCGCTACCTGTGGGGAGCGCATTGAAGTCGGCGGACGCGGAGGCGAAGCTGACCCGAAAGACCGTGATTAGCGACGTGTTTTTTGGAGTGGCTGACAGGCGGACTTGGATTGCGCTAGTTGCGCCTATCTTGCGCGGTGAAGAAGTCGTTTATTTTTTAAGCTTGAGCATACCGTTAAGCAGAGTTCAGGAAGTTCTGCGGCGTGTGCTCATCGAAGAGCAGTACATGGCTCTCGTGGCAGATCGTAATATCGTCGCGATCGCCACATCGAAACCGTCTGACGACACCTTGGGCAAGCCTATAAAAATGCTTTCAGCTAAGGATCTCTCCAGTCCTTCAGGAATAATTAGAGACAGGACTTTCGACGGCGTTTCGACCGCGGTGTTTTTTGAACAATCTGCTGTCACCGGTTGGGTTTCGATCCTAAGCGTTCCCACTGCAGATTTGAATGCGCCCCTTAGGCAGGCTGTGTCGGCATTGTCAGCTTTAGGATTAGGACTGACAACGCTATCAGTTTTGCTGGCTGTTGTGTTCAGCCGTCGACTTGTCGTGCCGCTGTTAGGTTTGACACGGAACGCGGAGGCTTTGGCCGCTGGCCAGCGAGTGGAGCCAGTTTACTCTACAATTAAAGAAATTAATGCCATCGGCAACGCGCTGACGCAAGCTGCAACTTCGCTTGACCGACGACGGTTGGAACGTGATGCCGCCGAGTCGGCTCTTCGGTCAGCCAATGAAAATCTGGAGCGATCTGTCGCAAGCCGCACTCAAGAATTGACGGACGAAATGCAGCGGCGCGAATCAGTTGAAGCTCAGTTTCGGCAGGCGCAAAAGATTGAAGCGGTGGGCCAATTGACTGGCGGAATTGCTCATGACTTCAACAATATGATGGCGATCATTATGGGCAATCTGCAATTGCTTCAAAAACGGTTAGGCGCCGAAGACACGAACTTAAAGCGTTTCGTCGAGCACGCAATGGAAGGCGCCAGACGTGCGACCTCGTTAACAAGGAGCCTTCTATCTTTTTCTCGACAGACACCGCTCGATCCAGTGATTTTTGATGCTAATAAGCTTGTCGCCGGAATGTCAGAAATGTTTCGCCGTACGATCCCGGAGAACATTGAGATCGAAACTGTTCTGGCGGGTGGCCTGTGGAAGATTTATGCAGATTACAACGCGCTCGAAAATGCATTATTGAACTTGGTCTTAAATGCAAGGGATGCCATGCCTTCGGGGGGCAAGGTCACCATTGAAACTGCTAATACAGCCCTTGATGACGCTTACGTTCAGGCACACCCAGACCTTTCTGCAGGGCAATATGTGTTGATCGCTGTCACAGACCAAGGCGAGGGAATCCCGTTGACGATCTTGAGCCGCGTATATGATCCTTTCTTTACCACCAAACCTCTCGGACAAGGCACCGGTCTCGGCCTAAGCCAAGTTTACGGTTATGCTAAACAGTCTGGTGGACACATAAAGATTTACAGCGAACCCAAACATGGCACTACGGTCAAACTATATCTTCCGCGCAACTTAACTGAGAGCACATCAGCCAAAGAGTTGTCGCTGGCGAAAACGAGTGAACCGACTATCGGCGCGTCCCCACGTGGGAGAGACCAGGATGTCGTCCTTGTAGTAGAGGATGAGGATGCCGTGCGTAGCGTGACTGTGGAAATGTTGAGCGGTCTTGGTTACTCAACACTCCAGGCGCAGAACGGGCACGTCGCACTTGAACTACTAGAAAAAAATCCCGCGGTATCGATGCTTTTTACTGATATCGTCATGCCGGGCATTAACGGTCGGCAGCTCGCTGACGAAGCTTTGCTTAGAAGGCCCGGTTTGAAAGTCTTATTTACCACTGGATACACGCGCAACGCGATTATTCATAACGGAGTTCTCGATAAAGACGTGCAACTGATCATGAAACCTTTTACAATTGACGCTTTAGCAGCAAAATTGCAGGCTGTTCTGCACTCTGCGTAAGCCGCCGCTGTCGGAGATACATGTTCTAGAGTCTACAATGTGGGCTTCGATCGTGCTAACCGAATACTCGCTCCATCGTGCTATATTGGACAAGCGCATTCTCGTATCGCGTCCAGCGACGCCTTATACTGCGCGATCCTGTCTGCAGCGGTTTCGTTGGATGGTGGCAACGTAATCGCCGGCGTTCAAACTCGTTGAAAAGTGACCTTTGGTGACTGGTGCGCCTGCGGATCACCGACCGAAAACGAGGCCGGCCACGTTGTGAACTCAAGCGGAAAACAGGTGTAATTGGCATCGGATCTCGGACGCTAACCGGTGAACGTCTAGAAGATTGGAGTCAGCGCCTGGGCGCTGCACTTCGTTACGAACATTATTTTTGTTTCGATTTGGATTTTCCTGCGTCCAGAAGACGCATAATAGGTGTAACAGTTATTCCGTGGATGAAGATCGATCCAACGATGACTAGTGATGCTGCGCTCCACAGCAGTCCCTCCGAATGGAAAGTTGCGTGTCCTAGGCCGTAAGCCAAATAATAAATGGATCCCAGCCCACGAATGCCGAAAAAGCTGATGATTAATCGCTCCCGTAATGATTCGGTCCTGCCCCACAGGCTCAAGTAAGCGACTGCCGGGCGGACAACGAGGAGCGCCAAGCCAGCGAAAAGCACCACCGGCCAAGTCACTTCTTTGAGCAAACCGCCTGCAGTTATCGCCCCTCCTAACAGAACCAACAAGACGGCCATCAACAAACGTTCCAACCGATCTGTAAACTCGTGCAGCTTGTCATGGAAATCATGAGCACGCTCAACGGCTCTAAATGACAATGCGGCAACAAATACGGCCAGAAATCCATAGCCGTGAGCTAGTTCAGTCACGCTATATGCGATAGCCGTGATCCCGAGCGCCACAAACCCGTCACCAGTCCGAGACAAGCGAGCACGCCTCGGCATTCGAAACGTAATCAGGGCGAGAACATAACCAACCAACACTCCAATCACCAAGCCGGCGCTCAGCTTCCAAATGACATCAAAGATGAACCAATGTGCCAACCAATCGCGCTGAGACGACGTAGCTAAAGCAATGGCGATGGCTAGATTTACGAACGGAAAGGCGAGACCGTCATTCAATCCGGCTTCTGAAGTAAGGGCGTACCGAACTTCATCTTCTTGACCCTCGTGCGGAGGTCCGACTTGAACGTCGCTTGCCAAGACCGGGTCCGTAGGAGCCAGCGCTGAAGCCAAAAAGAGTGCGGCGGCTGCACTTAGCCCCAAAAGGCTGTATCCAAGAAGCGCGAGCAGCAGGATCGTGACAGGCATTGCGAACGCCAGAAGTCGCCAAGTAACGCCGCCCGTGCTCCATGTGAGAGCCCGGTCGAGCTTCAGTCCCGCTCCCATAAGAGAGACGATGACGACCAACTCGGTTATACGCTCCGTGAGTTTCAGCACCTCTTGCGGATGCGGGATCACGCCCGGAATGTTTGGCATTGCGAAGACAGCTGACCCGATAACAAGACACGCGATCGGCAGCGATAGCGGCAGCTTTCGCAACAGTAGCGGTAACCAGGCGCACAGCATCACAAGTATGCCGAATGCTAAAAGAACTATTATGTAAGCGTCCATCTAGATTGCCCGAACTTGTCGGTGTTGCGCAGGGGCGTGAAACGAAGGGCCCAGCAACTTAGTGTTTGTCAAAAAATCAGAATGGCGAGCCCGTACCGATCCGGTTTTGCGGAAGTGCCCAAAGTTTCCCGGAGTGGGCGTTAGTGTGGGATTGCCGCAATTGCGAGGCGACCATGAGTGGTTTGGCTTATTACAATTCGCGCTTTACGTGGCAGCGCAGGTCTTGCGGGTCATCTTCATCAAGAGATGGCACCTGGCGGCGCAATCCGGGGCAAACAAATGGGTCTCGGCGGAACGATACCTTCTGCGCCGTTAGTGAGCTGAGCGCTAGGTTTTAGCCGGGAAGGTGGTTGAAAAAGAGCCCCGGAGCTCTGTGCATCCGAGGCCCAATGTGGTGCGCGTTTTCCGAGGCGATTTGGTGAGGGGCCGCGGAATAAATTACTACCTGCTACCCGGAACGTTCCCTTTACCCTTTGTAGTGCCTTGCGCTCCACCCGCCGTAGATGAGGGCGAGCTTTCGCCGGCAGCGCCTTTTTTGGCCTTTGCTTTTTTCGCCTTGACCGGACGCTCCAAGTCGCCTGTCTTCGACGTGCCCTGCGCACCGCCGGCAGTTGAGGAAGGACCACTAGACTGCGCGACAGCAATCGAAACGGAAAGTAGGCTCGCGGCGCCTATTAGAGCGATTTTACCTAGCATTTGTGCCTCCCTTGGCCTGGATTGTGGTTTTGAAAATGTCTGGTCCGTTTGGCGGGCCAGGTTCTATCGGAGCACCTTTCAACCCGGCAGCCCGGCAAGGGTTCCAGTCGCATGCGCGGTCCTTGCTTGCTGCTTAAGCCGGATCATCTCTGTGGGCGAGCCCCGCGCGCCGGTTGTCACAAGGCAGTAGGCTTTGATAAGGCTGAGCCTGCAGCGGCAACCCCGGCGGACTTTAAATGGGTCATGCATCAGAGAAGCGGCGGCAGTGGAAGCTTGCGACGCTAAAGACGTTTTGTATTGTTGAACCGGTTTCTATCATCCTTGTGTCTAAAAACATCGGTGAGGACGTTCTAGATGAACTGCTAAACCAATGTTTTCTGGTTCATCCGGGCGATCCGATTTTAGGCGCCAGGCACTTGCAAGAGACGCTATTGGAAAGATTCGGTGACAAATATAGAAGACCGATTCCGCGCAGGCGACGTGTGAAGCCAGCTTCGTCGAGAGCGAAGGTCAAACCTCAGACAATCTCCTCTTCCAAGGCGCATCCGGATTCTTGACCTGAGGTGCTTGCAAGGACGCAGACGCAGCCGACCGAGGCGGTCCTAAAGATTCTGATGGGCTACCAATACAATGGCCCGCTTAAGGTCCCTAAAGGCCGCTCCTGCAACCGGCCGCGCGTCGAGTTTGCCCAGGACATTGCAGTTCGACGGGGCGGGATAACCTGCGTTAGTACGTGGCTATGCTCCGGCCGAAACTCGATTGGAGGGCGCGCGGGTGACGGGCAGCGATAGCTTTTTACATCCCGCCGAGGAAGTCTGATCACGGCGCTGCTGATAGCAACGCCACGACATGTTTTGCTGCCAAATTTCTCAAGCCGGTTAAGTGGTCTTTCACGACGCAAAAGGTAATTTCGCATTCTGGGCTTATCGCAAAAGAAGTATGCCCATAGCGATGGCCAACATGCTTCCGCACGCGCCTAGGACAAGCCCTAGTATAAACGACCTTCGCATCGCTTTTTTGACGGCGCGGGTGATGTCATCGGGTTGGTGGTCAACAGGCATGCTACTGCCGTATCACGGCATTGGTTCTCTATGTCGAATTTACTAAAGCCGCCCTCAACATAATCGGAGAAAGCGGCGCGAGGGCGTACCCACCGCGCTTTTGCGTCCCGCCCCGACAGCTCCTGCCCCCGGCGGACGCAATCGGGGTGGGTTTTCGGGATTACTCCTCACTAAGACGACCGCGTGCGATGACCACACACGTGTGAGGAACTAAACGTTCCAACCGCCGTTTCCGATAGCTTCAACAACTTGGAGAAACGCCAATGCGAGCCTTCCTCGCTATCGCAGCATCGGTCGCGTTTATTACTGCGGCCGTCGCTCAACCTAAACCTGCCAGTCCAGATCCCGCAACGCCTGCGGTCACAACGCCTAACTCACCGAATAATGCCGGCGCCCCCGCGGCCGGTGCTAACAGCTTTACTGAGGGGCAAGCAAAATCGCGGCTCGAAGACAGCGGCTTTTCCAACGTCAGCGACCTTACGAAAGATCAGAACGGGGTCTGGCGCGGCAAGGGCAGCAAGGGCGGCAAATCTGTCGACGTGAGTGTCGACTATCAGGGCAATATCACGCCTCGTTAAAAAGGAATGCGAAATGACGACAACTATTTCCCGGCTTTATAACTCTCATCGTGAGGCTCGCGCAGCAGTGCGCGACCTCGAGGCTGCTGGAGTCGACCACGGGGACATCAGTATTCTGGTCAGCAACGCCGACAGCTCGTACGACGAGAAAACGGGAACTTTTCCCGATCGTGATTTGGACGGAACCGATGATCGAACTGAAGCAGCCGGAACTGGTGCTGGGATTGGCGCGGTCGCTGGCGGTACGGTGGGCGCATTAACCGGATTAGGTCTACTAGCGATTCCGGGAGTTGGACCTATCGTTGCGGCGGGTTGGTTAGTCGCCACACTGACAGGAGCGGCTGCCGGCGCTGCAACCGGCGGCTTGGTTGGGGCCTTGACGCAAGCTGGCGTCTCGAATGAGGACGCTGATGTTTACGCTGAGGCCCTTCGTCGGGGCGGCGCTCTGGTAAGCGCACGTGTCGAGGACAACGACGCGTCGCGTCTGCAATCCATCATGGACCGATCGTCTGTACGTGTGACGGATCGCGCGGCGGCCTACCGAGCTGGCGGATGGAAGTCTTTCGATCCGGCCGCAGCCCCTTACACCCCGGAACAGATTCGAAAAGAGCGCGAATTGTATCGGTAATCGCACGGTAACACTGCCCCCGATCTTAAGATCGGGGCAGTGTTGCGAATGATCAAAAACAAGCGGGACAGCACTCATGGGAATTCTCTGGACAATCATCATCGGGTTCATTGCTGGCATAATTGCGAAATTTTTGTACCCGGGCAGCAATGAACCATCCGGGTTCATCCTGACAACGATACTCGGCATCGTTGGAGCAGTTATCTCGACTTACTTGGGTCAAGCGCTTGGCTGGTATCGCGCAGGCGAGGGCGCAGGCATTATCGGGGCCATTGTGGGTGCGATACTGGTATTATTCATCTACGGATTGATCGCTCAGCGGCGAGCGACCTGAAAAGGAACCCATTCATGGTGTCAAAAACAGACTTTACTATTGAGGAATGGGCCGTCTCCTTTCCGGTCCTATGGTCGCGGGAATGGCTATCACCGCCGCAACGAGCGACGAGAGCGCGCCATGAACGAAGCCTGGTATCCACATGAGTGATGGTGGCAACTAAAGAGCAACTGAAGGCGCTCCCAGAGTCTAAGTGTAGCAACTACAACTAATCGCCACTTGCTGCCCGGCCTTGATAGAGGAGCCCGGTCCATTTAGTTCACACTAACCTTGGCAAATCATGCGCACCTGCAGGGGGATAAGTGGGCCGCGTGTTGTCCTAAGTTGCCGCGCCCCGTCGGAAACGCCGGGCGGCGCGATTCGCAGGGCGGCGCGTTAAGGACCATCGCGTGGTTTCATTCGCCTAAATCTGATGTCGCTCGTAATGACCTCTGCACTATTGAGCTTTTGCTGGTTGCAGTTGGGGCTGTAGTGTGCTCCCGCTCGCGAGCCCTCCGCTTAATGCGCGCAGCTCGAGTACGGCCGGCAAAACGATGCGCTTTCTTAACTGTGGGTGGCTGTTCACAACCGAAGCTGTATTACACTGACCCCCTCAATCTAAATCTATCGCTAGGTCGAAACGGCTCTGCAGTCCTAGCTTAGTCGCCAGCATCACTCGCTTGCATTCTGGGTCGATGGTCTCGCCATCGGGACCCGAGATCTCAGCGTCCCAGTTCGAGGGTCCGCTGTCAGATTCAAATACGCGTGTCGCCTGCATGCCGGTGCACCGTTCCCGACGGCGAAGTGCCTCGTTCAGGGCTTTAGTAATCTCATCGGCGGAAATACGTATCTTTGGGGCCATTTTACTTGTCCACTAAAGTGCGCCTATAACTCCATCGTACGCACTTCGTTCCCGTGTGATCGGCCATGACCGGTATCGGAGACGCACATGGGCGTCTGACGCTGCGGGATCCCAGCCGCGCCATCGAATATCAGTTCAGTCATTGGCCTCAAAACGGCATGACACGATATCGGGCTAGGACGCAAGCGATGAGGCGGCCCTCGGAAGACGTGTCGCCAGCCGCGTTTGATCGGTGTGGATGGGTTTGCGCGCAGCCGAGTTCAGCGGAGTGAAAAGCTAGCGCTCTATTTTCACGTTGAGAAGGACTGCCGTTAAACAGATCGGTCGTCTGCGCTACCGTCGTCGCGCGAGTTTCATTGCCTCCTTAGTCATGCGTATCATCATCTGCCGGAGGCGGTTGGGGTCAGCATGGTCGCCTTTGGCTGCTTCCCTTTTATGCTCGCGATAATAATACTCCATTCTGATTTCAGACAGTTCAACGGGCGACAGGTTCGGTACCTGTGCTCTTTTCTTGACCCCTATACTTGAGGGGCCGCGTGGCCGACCGGCACCTGGTCTGGCACCACCCCATTTGGATTTCTTTTTCATAGATTGGCAATCAGACCAGGCTCGTACTGACGGCTTGCGCCGTGCATGCTTTGGGTTCTGTTCTGCAAGTTATGTTGACTGTGTCAGGCTCGTCCTCACGGAGCGCTGCGAAAAGCTTGCGGTCGGAATCTCGATGAATAACCGCGCAGCAAACCGCCACGTCCGCAACTACTTTTATCAGCAACCAACTGAGTTATTTCCGACGTTTCGCTCCGCGCAGCCGTCTCCTAGAAGTGATGGTGATTTTGACCTCCTCCTCTGTTACGCCCATCGAGATTGCCAAGGCTCGTTTAGCCTCGTCAACTGAAAGAAGTTCGGTCGACATTAGATTGGGCGCAGATGTCTCTATATGATTACGAGACAAGAAGGCGTATCTACCCAAGTCCATTTTTGCTAGGCCTGCAGCGGGCCGCGCGAGATCGCTTACAGGCAGCCAAAAAGGCGACGCAGGTTTCGCGAGGACGCCACCGGCGCGCTTCCTTATCCGCAGTTCCTCATCGAAACGGGACTGTAATTCGTCAGCGTTGAAGAACCGCATTTCCGCAAAGCGGGGCTTATTAGCGTCATCGACAGATGCAATGAGAACGTAGTCAACGTTGTCTGGCATTATCCAGCCGGTATTCGAAGCGTTTCTCATAAGGTTAGTCGAACCAGTTCTCGATGTCCGAATAGCGACCCGAGACGTGGGGGCGGAGTATCCACCTTCCTCCATCCTCGAAATGCGACGCGTGTTGATGCCTCTAGCTGTTGGGTCCTTCTCAACCTCCAATCCAATCTTTCGTAGGGCGTCAATTGCAGCATTGAAAAGCGCGTCTTTAATTTGCCTCGGTGATAAACGCTCGCTCGTGCTTCGGCGGGGGCCGCGTCGGTTTCCAGGTACGATCTCAATATCGACGTCATCGATGCGAACATCAGCATAGGCCGCCAATCGCCGTTTGGCCTCGGGGATAGTGAGACGCGAGGCGATCTGTTTCTTAACTCTGGCATCATCATCGTCTGGTTTGACGTTTATGTACTCACTCAGTGAATGCTGCTGATCCGCCCTCGCTAAAATTCCGCTCTCGCCTCCGATGTGCTTGGTAACTCGACTCGAAATCAGCTGATGCAACGGGAGAAAATAAGGAGTACCAGGCCTCAATTTTCCATGGCTCTTTCGACGTTGCGCGTACGCCTTCGAAAAGCGAGCGTGAGCTGAATTGGCGTCGATCAGGTGGAGAATAGCGCGTTTCGGTATTTTCGGGTCGTCGACGCAGGATACAAGTACGAAGTCCACACCAGCGAGGCCCACCCACGAAGTATCTGCAGCATCCCTATATAGGCCAAGCGAGCCCGTTTGAGACGTGCGAATTGTAATGACATGCGATATGGTTTCGTCCCGGTAGGATCGTTCCATCGATCGCTTGCCTTCAGGCGAAACGAGTCGTTCGATATGCTTTACTCTGATGGTTTTTTCGAGTCGGCGCACACTGGAGCCACGAATACCGTTGACGCGAGTAATTGCCCAACCTTGCCGTTGCAATTCTCGCGCTGCGATCTTCAGTAGCGCTCGCTTCAGATTCCCAGAGTTGAGACTGTGTTGTCGGGGCGCGCGTTTCATCCGAGGACTAAGCTGGTACAATACACGGAGGACAGGCGAGTCCCCAACAAGGGGTCTAGGTCGCTAGCTGCTCCTAGGCGAAGTGAGTCAAGACACTTTATATCGGCTGGTGTAGTGAAATTGTATGCTTCAGACGAGCTGATTGAGCATTTTCAAGCGACGAGTCATGCCGGAACTAATAATATGCGGTGGTGCGCCTCGATTATATACGAAACTCCCCGGAGCGCGCCGTAGCATACGCACGCCGGGTCTCGTGAAGCTTATTATATGACGATGCATACAGCTAAAAGGTATGTTTTTGCACACATATTATAGCTCTGCCGCCTACCATATTACCATTGAGGGCGGCCGTGCTAGTCGGGAACACCGAATAATTCCGATAATTCAAGATAAGCCATTGGAGATAGGTGAGAATCCAACTGGTTCGCCAGCCAATTCTGACCGAAGATTTTATTCTTTAAAATCAATGGCTTGAATTATCCTCCGCCGACGGACGCGGCTCGATGCAGCGCCACCGTGCCGGCGGATCGGGCAACACCCGCATTGGTCGGCGTCACGACGACCGCGAGTGCACCTACGGCGCGGCTGCCAAGAGTATGGAGCTTGAGCATCCAGACAGCCGCGCGGACCATGCGGTCTCGTCCGTCGTCCAGTGATGTCATCGCGACCGATCGCCCGGTGGCGGCTTGAACCGGAGCGTCGTTGACAACATCCACATGAAGTGGCGTTGAGCGATGAAACCAGCAGCCTTCGTGCTGCCGTTTGGTCGTTGTTAACATTGAATGGCAAAAGGTCCGCAACCGGCCGCATCCGGTTCGGCCGCAGCCTACGCTAACGCGGCACGGAAATCGCATGTGCGTCGGTCGTCGTAACGTCGTCGTCACAGGAGCCCGATCCGAATGATCGCGCGCTGGTTCCACCTCTGCGGTCTGCTGATTGTTGGTTGCCTCATTTGCGGCACGGCATCCTCGCAGCCGCTGGTCGTCGCTTTGGGCGACAGCAACACCGCCGGCTACGGCGTCGGCCAAGGCAATGCATTCCCGGCCCAGCTCAGCACGATGCTGCAGCGTCGCGGCTACAACGCCCGGATCGCCAACGCCGGCATTTCCGGCGATACCTTTGGCGGCATGCTGAACAGGCTCGATACCAGCGTGCCGGCGGGCACGCGACTGGTGATCGTGCAGGGCGGCTATAACGATCTGATCCGCGGCACGCCCCGCGATGTCATCATTGCCCGGATGCAGGGCATCCTGCAGCAGCTCCGCGCGCGGCGGGTATCGGCGATCCTGTGCGGATTCTTCTTTCCGGAATGGGATGCCGTCGGCCGTAAGCTTGCGGCGCAATACGGCGCCCGCTTCGTGCCAGGAAGTACCTGTTATTCGCCGAGCCACACCGGGCCTGACCGGCTGCATATGTCGGCGCAGGGACATACGGTGGTGGCACAGCGGCTGGTGCCGGTGGTCGCGAGCGCGTTGAGCGCCTCCAGAACGCAACCCGCAAAGCGCGTTGCCGCGAAGAAACCGGCGGGCCGCTGATCGCGTGACCTGAGATGTGCGGACTAGGACCGCAGATTGAGCAGCTTGATCGCGTTTTCCTTCAGGATCAGCGGACGGACTTCCGGCTTGATGTCGATTTTTTCGAAATCCGCCAGCCAGCGGTCCGGCGTGATCGCCGGAAAATCCGAGCCGAACAGCACCTTGTATTTCAGCAGCGAGTTCGCGTAGCGCACCAGGATCGGCGGGAAATATTTCGGCGACCACCCGGACAGGTCGATATAGACATTCGGCTTGTGCTGCGCGACCGCCAGCGCTTCCTCCTGCCAGGGGAAGGACGGGTGCGCCATCACGATCTTCATGTCGGGGAAGTCGATCGCGACCTGATCGAGATGGATCGGGTTTGAATATTCGAGCTTGATCCCGTAGCCGCCGCGCATGCCGGAGCCGACGCCGGTCTGGCCGGTGTGAAACAGCGCCGGCTTGCCGCTGGCCTGAATCTCTTCATAGAGCGGATAAGCCATGCGGTCGTGCGGATAGAAGCCCTGCGAGGACGGGTGAAACTTGAATCCCTGTACGCCGAAATCCTCGACCAGCCGGCGTGCTTCGCGAACGCCGAGCTTGCCCTTGTGCGGATCGATCGAGGCGAACGGGATCATGACATCGGAATTTTCGTTGGCGAGCCGCGCCACCTCTTCGTTCGCGTAGCGCCGGATGCCGAGGTGGTGTTCGCAATCGACATGGAAGATCACGAGCGCCAGCTTTCGCTGACGATAATAGTCGGCGATCTCCGAAATGGTCGGCTCCCAGAGGTCCTGCTTGAAATAGGCCTTCATGCCCTCGCGAAGCTCTGCGCCGTCCTCGAAGGCGTGGGTGCCGCAGGGGCCCTCCGCATGGGTGTGGATGTCGATGGCAACGATGTTGTCGAGATCAATCATGGGAATAGCAGTTCGTCCGGTTGTCGGGTCAATCTGGCGTCGTGTTTCAGCGTCTGAACAGCATCACGGAATTATCCGGCGCTTCGCTATAAAGCGCGTCGACCAGGGCCGTCCTCCGCGCGATGATCCGGCGCTGGTTGAGATAGCCCTTGTCGGTGATTTCGCCGGCATCGATGTCCGGTGGTTCGGTCATGATAATGGCGCGCGCGATCCGTCGGCTGGAGCCGCTTTCGCCTGCATTATAGGCTTCGATCTTCTGCCGCAATGCGTCGCGGTACGCGCGGCTGTCCGGTGCCGCGGGTGCATTGGCACTCGGGATGACGAGAAGGCCGATGTCGCTGCGGTTCTCTCCGGCGACGACGACGTCCTGCACGTAAGGTTCGCAGGCTTTGATCAGGTCGAGCCGGAGCAGGCCGACGACCACGAAAATCCCGGTGGTGAGCTTGAAATTCTCGGACAGTCGTCCGTGATAGGCGAGACCCGCCGCAATGTTCTGCGGATCGGAGAAGCGCACGGCGTCGCCGATGCGCAGGAAGCCTTCTTCGTCGAAGGCCTCGCGCGTTGCCTCCGGCTGCCCCCAATAGCCGGGCGTGATGCCGATGCCGCGGAAGCGCACTTCCATGTCTTCGTCATTCACCTTGATCAGCTTGGCCTCGATGCCGGGGATCGGCAGACCGAGCGAGCCGGACACGCCGGTGCCCCACCATCCGAGTGTTGCGGGGGAGGCGGTTTCCGTCGAGCCGAGTGAAGAGACAATGGGAATGCGCGCGCCGCGTACCTTAATCGACAAGTGTTCGAGCCGGTCCCACAGGTTCTGCGGCAGGCCCGCCGCGGCATAGAGCAAAAGATCCATGTTCGAAAGGAGATGCCTTGCAAAGTCTGGATCCTGCTCCATCTGCGGGATCACGGCATCGTAGGCGCTCGGGACATTGAACATCAGCGTCGGCGCGACCGAACGAAGGTTCTCGACCGAGCGGCCGATGCCGCCAGGCGTCGGTTTGCCGTCGTCGATATAGAGCGCGCCGCCCGCGCGTAGCATCAGGTTGAAGGAGCCGTTGGCGCCTGCGGTGTGGTTCCAGGGCAGCCAGTCGACCATGACCGGCGGCCGGTCGAGCAGGAACGGCCAGACCGTAACGAAGCCTTCGGCGACCGCCAGCATCATCCGCTGCGTCACCATCACGCCCTTCGGATCGCCGGTCGATCCGGATGTCAGCATGATGCGGGCGACGCTGTCCGGCGACACCGCGGCAAAGCGCGCTTCGACCTCCGGACCGGGCACGGTGGATGTCAGGTCATCGAACGCGACGGCGTGTTTAAATGGCCCGGATGAGGCTCCCGCAATCAGCCGGCCGTCGAGGCCCGCGAGACGGTTTAGCGCCGCGGCAAACGGCTGCGTGTCTTCGACGAAGATATGGCTGGGAGCGAACCTTTCGATCAGGCCGATCAGCTTCTGGTGATCCTTCGAGACCAGAGAATAGGCGGGCGATAGCGCCAGCACCGGCACCCCGATCTGCATGGCGGCGAGTTGCAGGATAGCGTTCCGGATCGAGTTCTGGCTCAGGATCGCGACCGGCCGCGTGCCGTCGGCGCCGTGATCGATCAGCCATTGCGACGCCGCATCGACATCGCGGCGGATGCTGCCATAGGAGCGGCGGTCCCAGGCAACGCTGTCGCCGCCTTTTTGCCGCTCGGCAAGAAAGATCGCATCCGGAATCTGCTCGGCTTGTCGGCGCAGGAAAACGCCGGTCTGGGCCGCCCGCAGATCCGGGGCGATCGCGTTTCCGAGAATGATCGTGCCGTCGTCTCGATGAGTCACGAGCGGCGAACGATCGGCAAAACGGGTGGGAACGAACGGCGATTGCTTGGTATCGAGGGGCACGTCGAGCGAGCCCGGACTGTAGCGCATATGGCCCTGCATTCTGCTCCGCATCACACGGCAGCAAGCGAATATACGCAGCGCCGGCGCATTTCAAATGCCGGACGCGCGTATCAGGGTCTCAAATACGGCACCCCACCGGCGCAATCGACCTTACGCCGGATGCCCGTCATCCGGATCAACCGGCATGTTCTTTTTCTGCTGTGGAGTCATGCGCGCGGGATCGGGTTCGCCCGGCACGCCGCGGGGTCCGAGATGCTCGCGCTGCATCTCGTCCTCGGTCTTCAGGTGATCGCGGTTTTCGGAGAGGGGGCGAGGCTCTTTGGGCGGATCGGCGGTCATGACGATTCTCCTGCGAGAAGCGAAAACGTATCACGCCCCGGCTTCGTTCCAATAATGCCGGTCGCGCCGCCACCGCGACTTACCCCTTAGAGCGGCGGCAGCGCGTGCGCGAGCGGGGCGCTCGGGATCATGAGCAGTCCCGAAAAAGGACTTCCAAGCTCGAGGATGAGATAAATCGCGCCGGTCGCCGATAGAGCGAAAATCCCGAGTGTGCCGATCATCACCGGACCGGGCCGGGCGAACATGCTGAAGCTTGCGAAGAGCATGGTCAACCAGAACACCAGGATTGCGAGAAATGGCAGCGGGATCGGACTCTGCCCCTGGGTGAACATGAGAACGCGCGTCTGCGCCGTGTCGGAAATCAGTTGAAGCGCGCGGGCCTGCAAAAAGCGCTGCGCGTCAGTGGCCGGTTTCAGCCCCTGGGTCAGTTCGTAGAGTGCCAGACCTTCCGGACTGACTTCGAATCTCTCATGTGATCTGCGGTCGTCCGTCCATACCCGGTCGACCAGCGACGCCGTTTGTTTTCGCAATGCACGGCGGGCGTCCGTCGTCTCCGGCCCGTATTCCTTCAGGAACACGTCGAGCAGCATGATATTTGCTGTGATCTGGCGGATCTGTCCGGTCTGCGTATCGAACGAACTTTTGGCCGACGCGATCAGCAGGCCAAGAACCAGTGCGGCGATCGTGCCGATCAGGCCGGTGCCGAGCCTGATCGCTTCCTTGGTATCGGAATTGAGTTTGTCGCCCGGGAGCAGGCTGCCGAGCACGATGCCGGCGACGATGCAGCCGAACGTCAGGAGAGACAGCTCAACGGAATTCATCGTCGCCTCCGGCAAAGCGTAGCGGGTGAGGTCAAGCCTTTTCGAGCGCGAGCGACAGATCCTCGATGATGTCGTCGGGATGTTCCAGTCCGACCGACAATCGCAAGAACCCGTCGGTGATGCCGAGATCGGCGCGCGCCTGCTGCGTGATCCGCTGATGCGTGGTCGTCGCCGGATGCGTGATCAGGCTCTTGGCGTCGCCGAGATTGTTGGAGATGCGCACGACCTGCAGCGCGTCCTGCACCGCGAAGGCGGCTTTCTTGCCGCCCTTGACCTCGAACGCGACCAGGTTCGAGCCGCCCTTCATCTGGCGCTTGATCACGTCTGCCTGCGGATGGTCGGCACGGCCGGGATAGATCAGCCGCGTGACCTTGGGATGGTCGGCAAGAAAATCCGCGACCTTGGCAGCGGACTCGGTCTGCTGGCGCACGCGCAGCGGCAGCGTCTCCAGTCCTTTCAGCATCACCCAGGCATTGAAGGGCGACATCGACGGGCCGGTCTGCCGGTGCAGGTTGTGGATGTTGTCCTGGATGAATTTCGCCGATCCGAGCACGATGCCGCCAAGGCAGCGGCCCTGGCCGTCAATGTGCTTGGTGGTCGAATACACCACGCAATCGGCGCCGAGCGCGAGCGGGCTCTGCCACAGCGGCGTCGAGAACACGTTGTCGACGGTCACGGTGGCGCCGGCATCGTGCGCGATCTTCGAGACCGCTTCGATGTCGATCACCTCGAGCGTAGGATTGGATGGCGTCTCCATGAAGAAGGTCTTGGTGTTGGGACGCACCGCGTTCTTCCACTGAGCAAGATCGGTCCCATCGACCAGCGTGGAGGCGACGCCGAAGCGCGGCAGCAATTCCTCGACCACATAGAGACACGAGCCGAACAGCGCGCGCGACGACACGATGTGGTCGCCGGCCTTGACCTGACCCATCAGCGCCAGCGTCACCGCCGCCATGCCGGTCGCGGTCGCGCGCCCGTCCTCGGCGCCTTCGAAATCCGCCATCCGGGTCTCGAACATCCGCACCGTCGGATTGGCAAAGCGCGAATATTGAAAGCCGGGGCTCTCGCCCTTGAAGCGAGCTTCGGCCTGCGCCGCGCTCTCGTACACGTAGCCTTGCGTCAGAAACAGCGCTTCCGACGTTTCAGCGAATTGCGAGCGCAAAATCCCATGATGGACAAGGCGCGTCTCGGGCCGGAAATTGCGTTGCGGCGACTTTGAATCCGACGACTTTGAATCAGAAGACATGGGATACTTCCTTCGTGTATTTCTGCCCGAGCCTGCGCGGCATGCTCAAGGCACAAAAAATCCCGGCCGAAATTCGAGCCGGGCACACGTGTCCCCGGCCTTTTAGCGATTTGTTTTACGTGGCTGCAAGCCGGCCGGCTCAAATGACCACGGATCGGATTTGGTCTTACGATGCGGGGCGAGGGCGCGTCAAGGCGCTACGCCGCCCTCGCCTGCTTCGCCGCCTGGATCGCCGCCCACACCCGGGCAGGGGAGGCGGGCATGTCGATATGGCGGATGCCATAGACCGACAGCGCATCCACGATGGCATTCATCACGCAAACCAGCGCGCCGGCACAGCCGGCCTCGCCGCAGCCCTTGGTACCGAGCGGATTGGTGGTCGCGGGCGACGGATGGCTGACAAAGCCGATATCGGGGAAAGAGTGCGCGCGCGGCATCGCGTAATCCTGGAACGAGCCGGTCAGCAATTGCCCGTCCTCGTCATAGACCGCGTTCTCCATCAGCGCCTGGCCGATGCCTTGGGCCACGCCGCCATGCACTTGGCCCTGGACCAGCAGCGGATTGACGATGGTGCCGAAATCGTTGACCGAGGAATAGCGCACGACCTCGACCTCGCCGGTGTCGGGATCGATCTCGACCTCGGCAACGTGACAGCCATTCGGAAAGCTCGACGGCACGCCCTCGTTGACGATGCTGGCGTCGAGCTTGGCGGGTGTATCGCCGGGCAGCTTCAGGCCGGCGCGCAGCTTGTCGGCCAATTCCATGATGCCGATCGCGCGGTCGGTGCCGGCAATCGTGAAGCGCCCATTGGCGAATTCGATATCGGCGACGGCCGCCTCCAGCACATGCGAGGCGATCGCCTTGCCGTTCTCGATTACCTTGTCCGAGGCTTCGAGGATCGCCGCTCCACTTGCGGTAATCGAGCGCGAGCCGCCGGTCCCGCCGCCGGCGATCAGTTGATCGCTGTCACCTTGAACAAGGCGAATACGCTCGAATGGAATGCCGAGCGCGCGCGACAGCACCTGCGCGAACGGCGCCGCATGACCCTGTCCGTAATCGAGCGTGCCCGTGATGATGGTGACGTCGCCGTTCTCCTCGAAGCGGATGCCGCCCATTTCCTTGCCGGGAGGCGCGGTAACTTCCAGGAACGAGCCGATGCCGAGACCGCGCAACTTGCCGCGCGCTTCGCTCTCGCGCTTGCGGGCCGCGAAGCCTGCGAAGTCGGCGCCTGCGACGGCTTCCTCGAACAGGGCGGTGAAGTCGCCGGAATCGTATTTCATGCCCGACGAGGCCGCGAACGGGATCTGCGACGGCGCGATATGATTACGGCGCCGCAATTCAAGCCGGTCGATCCCCATCTCGGCTGCGGCATGGTCGATCAGCCGCTCCATGTAATAATTGCCCTCGGGGCGGCCGGCGCCGCGATAGGCCGAGACCTGCGTGGTGTTGGTGAACATGCATTTGACCGCGACTTCGAGCAGCGGCGTGCGGTACACGCTGGGGGTATTCTTCACCGCATTGAGCGTGCCGGGCAGCGGCGCCACCATTGCGAGGAAGGCGCCCATATTGGCGTAGCCGGTCAGCCGCACCGCGAGGAAGTGCTCATCCTTGTCGAGCGCAAGCTCGGCGGTGATCTCGTGGTCGCGCCCATGCGAGTCGGACACGAAGGCACCGGAGCGGTCGTCGGTCCATTTCACCGGACGTCCCAGCAGGCGCGCCGCGTGCAGGATGCAGACATATTCTGAATAGGCCTGCCCCTTCATGCCGAACGAGCCGCCGACATTGGGGGTCACGACGCGCACCTTGTCGGGTTTGACGCCCATCAGGTCGACGATCTGGCCCTTCATGCCAAACGCGCCCTGGCTCTGCGCATGCAGGGTGAAATGTTCGGCTTTCGGATCGTATTCGGCGACCGCCGCACGCGGCTCCATCGCTGCCACCACCAGGCGCGTATTGCGCAGCGACAGTTTGGTCACATGCGCGGCTTGTGCGAACGCGGCCGCCACCTTGTCGGCATCGCCGAAATGATAGTCGAGCGCGAGATTGCCCGGCGCGTCATCGTAGACTTGCGGCGCGTCCGGAGCGGCAGCCTCGCTCGCCAGAGTCACCGCCGGCAGCGCCTCGATATCGAGCACCACCGCCTCCGCCGCATCGCGCGCCTGCAATGCGGTCTCCGCCACCACGAAAGCGACCGGATCGCCGGCGAAGCGCACCTTGTCCTCGGCCAGCGCAAACCGCTGCGGCTTTCGCATCTCGGTGCCGTCGCTGTTCTTGAACGGCACGATGCATTTGAAGGTGCCGTAGCCCGCCAGATCCTTCGCGGTATAGACGCCGAGCACGCCCGGCATCGTCGACGCCTCGGTCGTGTCGATGCCGTTGATCACACCATGCGCGTAGGGCGAGCGCACCATTACCGCATAGGCCTGGCCGGGCAGGGCGATGTCGTCGGTATAATGGCCCATGCCCTGGATCAGGGTCGGATCCTCGGTCCGCGGGACCGGCTGACCGACACCGAATTTCGCAACGGCCCAGTCGTCGGTGTTGGAGACGTCTTCGCGGATATTCATGCGGGCCTTTGCGAGGTTAGCGCTGCGTCCGATCCGACATAGCGGCGGCAACCGGGCCCGGCAAGGTTGGGCAGCGGCATGCCAGTTTCCCTGCGGGAGCAGGGCGAGGTCCGCATTCGTGACGCGAAGCGGCCTGTGGGCAGACCCGGTTTCCCACGGACGGAAAACCACGCTAGACTTTGCCTGATCTTTGGACACAGGCGCCGCGGAACCCGCGAGGGTGCGGCAGGACAAGTTTGATGAGCGACGAGGTTCGGGCGACCGGCCTCGATCCCGCGCGTGACCGCGTTCAGGCCGAACCGCCCCGACAAGCGGGAGACGGAGCGGCAGGGGGGCTGCGGTCCGGATATGAGGGGGGTCGAGGCTCGCCCAGATATCCCTCGCAGGAGGGCAAGGCGCAGGATGAACCAGCGCCTCACGAGCATGCGCGCCGCGAGGTTCGCGTCGACTCCTCGGCATTGGGCACCGACCTTTACGGGCCGACCTATGCAGCGCTCGATCTCGGCACCAACAATTGCCGTCTGCTGGTGGCGCGCGCCACCCATGACGGGTTCCGCGTCATCGATGCGTTCTCCCGAATCATCCGGCTGGGAGAGGGCATCACCGCCTCGGGCCGGCTTGGGGAACCGGCGATCGGGCGCGCGATCGAGGTGCTTGGCATCTGTCGCGACAAGATGCGCAATCGCGGCGTCACACGTTCTCGCCTGATCGCCACCGAAGCCTGCCGGCTTGCGGAAAACGGTGACGAATTCCTCGACCGGGTCCGTGCCGAGGTCGGCATCTCCCTCGAAGTGGTCGATCGCGAGACCGAGGCGATGCTCGCGGCGACCGGCTGCACCCCGCTGGTCGATCCCGATGCCGAGGGGGCGATCCTGTTCGATATCGGCGGCGGCTCCTCGGAAATCGCAAGCCTGGGCCCTTCGAAGCCCAGCCGGCGCGGGCCGCCGGAGCCCGCGATGCAGGGCTGGACCTCGCTGCCGCTCGGGGTGGTGACGCTGGCGGAACGCCATGGCGGCATCACCGTGACGCGTGAGATATTCGAGGCGATGGTCGCGGAAGCGGCAGGGCATATCGCGCCGTTCGCGCGCGCGCACACGCCGCATGCGGCCACCATGCATCTGCTCGGCACATCGGGGACCGTGACCACCATTGCCGGCGTCCATCTCGGGCTGCGGCGCTACGACCGCAGGCGGGTCGACGGCTGCTGGATGATGGATGATGAGGTGACCGAGGTGATGCAGCGGCTGCTGGCGATGTCCTACGACGAGCGCGTCTGCAATGCCTGTATCGGCGCCGAACGCGCCGACCTCGTGCTCGCGGGCTGTGCGATCCTGGAAGCGATCCGCCGGGCGTTCCCGGCCGGACGGCTGCGCGTCGCCGACCGCGGCCTGCGCGAGGGCATGCTGGTGCAGATGATGCGTGCCGACGGCGTCTGGCGCGAGGCGGGCGTTTCGTGAAAACAACACGCGGTAGCGGCGGGCGCGAACTCAAGACTCGCGTCAAGACCGGCAAGAGCCGTTCGCTCTCGTCCAAGCTCTGGCTCGAACGTCAGCTGAACGATCCGTATGTGGCGCGTGCGAAGCGCGAGGGCTATCGCGCGCGCGCGGTCTACAAGCTGTCAGAGATCGACGACAAGGCCAAATTCCTCAAGCCCGGCGCGCGCGTGGTCGATCTTGGCGCGGCACCCGGAGGCTGGAGCCAGCTGGCGGCGCAGCGCGTGCGCGCTGCCGACGGCAAAGGGCGCGTGGTGGCGATTGACTTGCTCGACATGGACCCGGTAGCGGGCGTCGACTTCATGCAGATCGACTTTCTCGATCCGGCGGCGCCCGACATCCTGAAAGAGAAACTCGGCGGTCCGGCCGATGTGGTTCTGTCCGACATGGCCGCGAACGCCACCGGGCACCGCAAGACCGATCACCTCAAGATCGTTGCGCTCGTGGAAGCGGCGGCCGCCTTCGCCGCGGAGGTGCTGAAGCCCGGCGGCACGTTTCTCGCCAAGGTGATTCAGGGTGGCACCGAGGGCGACCTGCTCGCCATGCTCAAGCGCGACTTTGCCAGCGTGAAACACGTCAAGCCGGCCGCGAGCCGTCAGGATTCGGCAGAGCTTTACGTGCTGGCGACCGGCTTTCGCGGAGAGCGCGAAACCTGACCGCGCGCTACTTCTTCTTCGCCAGACATTGATCGAGCGCGTAGCTGGTGTTGCAGAGCCTGCCCGCGGTCTCTGCGCTGGCGCCCTTGACGGCTTCCCGCATCTTGCATTCGGCGACCGACACGTTGGTCTGCAGATAGCGCATCTGGCAGGAGTCGCGCCGGGTCTTCGCACGCATCCCCTTGCGCACGATCGCCTGATAGCGCTTGCGGTATTCGGGATCTTTCGTCGTGATCGCGGCCAGTGCAGTCTCGTAATCGCCCTGCGCGGAAAATGGCGCGGCATACAGGCCAAGCGCGACCAGCGCTTCGAACGCCTTGCGGCCCTGTTTCGGTGGCGGCGGGTTGTCGCGAAAGGCCGTGACGAGCGCTGCGCCGTCGCGGCTGAGAGCTTCGCCCTGCGCTTTCTGCTCGGCATTACCGATCTCGATCTTGCGCAGTTCGTCCCGCAATGTCATCGCCTTGTCGCAGACCGGGCAATCCGTCTGTGCGAACGCCGTGGCCGCTGCCATCAGCAGAAAAACAAGAGCGAGCTTTGTCATGCGACCTCTGTTCGCGGCTTTTCGACAGCCTTGATAAGGCTATCGCTATCAGGGTGAAAGGGCCTCGCGATCGTGCCGCCAGCATGCGCCGTTCGCAGAAATGCCTTGTTTACGGGCGCTTTTGGCCCCTCATTGTCCGGCAAGCCTGATTTATCGACGTTTTTTTCATGTCCGATGCGTGCTTTCGCTTCGCAAGACACCGCGAATCTCCTATGCGGGCTCTTGCGCACACCGCGCATCTTAGAGGGCATTCTCATGGCGGCAAAAGCCAAAGCAAAATCAAAGGCAAAACCGGCGGCAGCGAAGCCGGCAGCAAAGAAGTCGGCGGCGCCGAAGGCCGCCACTGCGAACCGGGTCACACTGAAGCATCTGGCTGCGGCGCTGGCCGAAGACCATCAGATGACCAAGAAGCAGGGCGAGGCGATGCTGAACGATCTCGTCGCGCTGATCACCAAGCATCTGAAGAAGGGCGAGCGCATCCGCATCGCGGGCCTCGGCATCCTTCAGGTGCGCAAGCGCGCAGCCCGCATGGGCCGCAATCCTGCGACCGGCGAGGCGATCAAGATCAAGGCGTCGAAGAAGGTCGCGTTCCGCCCGGCCAAGGAACTCAAAGAAGCCGTCTGAGGCGGCCGCCGTTCGCTCATTTCCGCGCAAGCGGAAATGCGGAGCATGTAGCCTCCAGAACTTCATTGCTCCGGGTCCCCGCCTGCATGGCGGGGACGAGCGGGGCATTGATTGTTTGAGAATCAGCCGAGGCGCCGGTCGGATGTTTCCGATGCGGCGATCGGTTCGGCGGTGGCTTCGACCGGTTCGGTCTTGACCGGGACGCGGCCGGACATTTCCGCACCGGCATCGGCCGGCAGTCTCCAGAACCAGATCGCCGACGACGCCGAGATGGCGGCGACCACCAGGAAGGCGGGCGTGAAGTCCGCCGCCGTGAATTCGCTCGCGCCACGCCAACTGAGCGACATCTCGACCATCAGCGCGCCGACCGCGACACCGGCCGAAATCGACAATTGCTGGCCGACCGAGGCGAGCGCGGTGGCGCGGCTCATCCGTCGTTCCTCGACGTCGGCATAGGCGATGGTGTTGACCGCGGTGAATTCCAGCGCGCGGAAAAATCCGCCGACCAGCAGGATCGTGATCAGGATCGAGACCGGCATGCCGGGGCGGAAGATCGCGACCGCGGCCAGCAGCACCGCACTGATCAGCGCATTCGCGATCAGAACGCGCCGGAAGCCGAAGCGATTGATGGTGCGCGCCGCCACCGTCTTCATGCCGATGGCGCCGAGCGCACCGGCGAACGTCACCATGCCGGACTGGAACGGCGTCATGCCAAAGCCGGTTTGCAGCATCAGCGGCAGCAGGAACGGAAGCGCGCCGATGCCGAGCCTGAACATGAAGCCGCCGACAACACTGGCGCGGAAGGTGGCGTAGCGGAGAAGCGAGAAATCGAGGATCGGCGCCGGCACCTTCCTCGCGTGGAACAGGTAGGCCGTCATCGACACCGCACCGCCCGCGACCAGCGCCACGATGACCTGCCACGGCAACATGTCGAGGCCCGCGACCGATAATCCGAAGGCAAGACCGGCGACGCCAAGTCCGGCGAGCAGCATGCCGATGCCGTCGAACGGCTCCTGATGCTCGGCCGGCACCGGATCGATATAGATCAGCACCAGCACGATGCCGACGATGCCGATCGGAATGTTGATCAGGAAGATCCAGTGCCACGATGCGTAGGTGGTGATGAAGCCGCCGACCGGCGGTCCGATCACCGGGCCGATCAGCGCCGGTATCGTGACCCAGGCCATGGCGCTGACGAGTTCGCGCTTCTCGATGGTGCGCACCAGCACCAGCCGTCCGACCGGCGTCATCATCGCGCCGCCCATACCCTGCACGATGCGCGCGGCGACGAAGCCTTCGAGCGAACTCGCCAGAGCGCAGCCGATCGAGCCCAGCATGAAGACGAAGATCGCTGCGGCGAACACGCGGCGCGCGCCGAAACGGTCGGCAGTCCAGCCGCTGGCCGGAATGAACACGGCGAGCGACAGCAGATACGAGGTAACCGCGAGTTTCAGCGCCAGCGGGTTGGCGCCGATATCGGCGGCGATCGCCGGCAGCGAGGTGGCGATCACGGTCGAGTCGAGATTTTCCATGAACAGCGCGCATGCCACGATCAGTGGCACGAGGCGCGGATGATGCTGCATCGGGATTCCGGCGGACGGACGATTTGGCGGGCGTTCTAGCATTTCGTTGTTGTGCCGGCGCGGGAAGTCTTGCGTGGGGGTCTGCCCTTCCTACATGGAATGGCTGCGAAGGCCGCGCTGTCTCGGCCGGGAGGGCTCTGGAAAATGATCTACGTTCTGGCGTTCTTTCTGCCGCCTCTGGCGCTGCTGATGAACGGGCAGATTTTCGCGGCGATCTTCAACGCCGTGCTATTTGTCCTGTTCCTTGTGGTCGGCTTGCTGACGCTGTCGCCCTATCTGTGGCTGATCGCGCCGGCGCACGCCATGATCGCGATCTATTCGCGGCGTGAGGATCGCAAGCATCGCGAACTGGTCGAGGCGATCGAGCGGCACGGTCCGCCCGCGAACTGGCGGCCGTAATTGCATTGTCATTCCGGTTCGCGGGCGAACGCCCGCGAACGCGGAAGCCGACGCGCCGCTACCGCGGCAATGCCCCTGTGCGTTCGCTGACGATGCAGCAGGCCGAGGTCCAGCCTGAATGGCCGCGCCACGTCACCTCGCACCAGGAATGCGAACTGCGGCGATCGAGCGGCGGACGACACTGTCCAACGGTCAGCCCGGTCGCGCCGGCCGGGATTGACACCACCAGCGGGAAATTGGTGCCCGGTCCTTTGCGCACATTATGGATGCCCTGCGAGACATTGCCGAGCACGCGATAGGTCTCTCGCGGCAGCGCTGCGACCTGCGGCGGAGGTGACGGGGCTGGCTGCGGCGCGGCAATCGCGGGCGGTGGTACGACCGCGGCCGGAGGCGCTGGGGGCGGCGGCGTGGGCTGCGCACGCGGTGGCTGCGGTGCGTCGGCATTGGTCCGCGCGAGAAAGATCCGGCCCGGGATCTGGTCGTAATAGGCCGGCAATTGCTCGTGCCCGACACTGGCCGCGAGCTTCGGCACTTCGATCTGCAATTCCTTGGCGACATCGATCAGGTCGAGGTCGGGCCGCTTCACCAGATCGATGAACAGCCGCGTGAACACCGAATTGGGATGGGTGTCGTTTTCTCCCAGCCGGTCGAGCGCTTCCTGCCCGGCGCCGGCAGAGAACATCACGAACATGCCGCGCCGGGTATCCATGCGCGACAGCCCGCGCGATTGACCGATCGAGCGGCCGGGTCCAGCCTTGAAAGGATTGTTGCGGCAGGCATCGAGGATCATCACCGTGGTGGCAGCGCCGCGATCGCGCAGCCGTTCGGAGATGTCGTCGGCGAGAAAGCCTTCGGTGCGCAGAAGGTTGCGCTGGCCTTCGGTGACATTCGGGACGTCGGTCGGCATCAGGTAATTGCCGCCGTCGAGCGCGACGCCATGCCCGGCAAAGAAAAACAGCGCCGTATCGCCCGGCGCGACCCGGGTCTCGAAATCGACCAGCGCGCGCGCCATGCGCTGGCGGTTGGCGTCGAGCAGGGTGATGACGCTGAAGCCGAGCCCTTGCAGTGTTGCGGAAATCGCCTGCGCGTCGCCGGTGGCCTTTTCGAGCTTCGACACTTCGCTATAGGCGTTGTTGCCGATCACCAGCGCGACGCGCTTGGCGGCGAAGGCCGGAGAGGCCGCGCAGAGGCACAAGCACAGGATTAACGTCAGCAAGGCCAGCGGCCGGTCGATCGATCCGGGTCTCGTCATGTCCGCGACCTTAGGTGATCCGGCCGCCTCAACCAAGCCGCCGCCGAATGACAGCGCCGTGACCCGGAGACCGCTTAAATATTGCGCGGGATGACGGCCGCGGCCCGGTGACGGCGCCGTCCGGCCATGCTATCCGCCCACGCCAACCGGATTTTCCGACCGCGTTTCGCCCGCCTTGCGGGAGCCCGAATCCGTCGCTAGGTATGGCAATGGCAAACCCCAATTCGCATAATTTGAACGGCGCCCCGCGTGAGGCGCTGACCTTCGACGACGTCCTGCTGCAGCCGGGCCTGTCGGACGTGCTGCCGTCCGAAGTCGACATCCGCTCGCGCATCACCCGCGACATCTCCCTGAACATCCCGATCGTGGCCTCGGCCATGGATACCGTCACCGAGGCGCGGATGGCGATCGCCATGGCGCAGGCCGGCGGCATCGGGGTGATCCACCGCAACCTCGATCCGGACGAGCAGGCCGCTCAGGTGCGCCAGGTCAAGAAGTTCGAATCCGGCATGGTGGTCAATCCTCTGACCATCGCACCCGACGCCACGCTCGCCGACGCCTTCGCGCTGATGAACGAGAACGGCATCTCCGGCATCCCGGTGGTGGAGGGTGGCGGACGCAACGGAAAGGCCGGCAAGCTGGTCGGCATCCTGACCAACCGCGACGTGCGCTTCGCCACCGATCCGTCGCAGAAAGTGTCGGAGCTGATGACCCATGAGGGGCTCATCACCGTGCGCGAGAATGTTGGCCAGGACGAGGCCAAGCGGCTGCTGCATCAGCACCGCATCGAGAAGCTGCTGGTGGTCGACACCGATTATCGCTGCGTCGGCCTTATCACCGTGAAGGATATCGAGAAGGCGGTCGCCAATCCGAATGCCTGCAAGGACGAGCAGGGGCGTCTGCGCGTCGCCGCCGCCACCACGGTTGGCGACAAGGGTTTCGACCGCACCGAACGGCTGATGGCGGCGGGCGTCGATCTGGTCGTGGTCGACACGGCGCACGGCCATTCGCGGCATGTGCTGGAGGCGGTGAACCGCATCAAGCGGCAATCCAACAAGGTGCAGGTGGTCGCCGGCAATGTCGCAACCTCTGACGGCGCCAAGGCGCTGATCGATTCCGGCGCGGATTCGATCAAGGTCGGCATCGGGCCGGGCTCGATCTGCACGACGCGGATCGTGGCCGGCGTCGGCGTGCCGCAGCTCACCGCGATCATGGATGCGGTTGAGGCGGCGCGAAAGACCGGCACGCCGGTGATCGCCGATGGCGGCATCAAATATTCGGGCGATCTTGCGAAGGCGATCGCGGCCGGAGCCGATTGCGCCATGGTCGGATCGCTGCTCGCCGGCACCGACGAGACCCCGGGCGAGGTGTTCCTGTATCAGGGCCGCTCCTACAAGACCTATCGCGGCATGGGCTCGGTCAGCGCGATGGCGCGCGGCTCCGCCGACCGCTATTTCCAGCAGGACATCAAGGATACGCTGAAGCTGGTGCCGGAAGGTGTCGAAGGGCAGGTGCCCTACAAGGGCGCGACCGCAACCGTACTGCATCAACTGGCGGGCGGACTTCGCGCGGCGATGGGCTATGTCGGCGCCGCAACCGTCGACGAACTCCACAACAAGGCGACATTCGTGAAGATCACCAGCGCGGGCCTGCGCGAGAGCCATGTCCACGACGTGACCATCACCCGCGAGAGCCCCAATTATCCGGGTCGGGCGTAGTCTGTCTTATGCCTCCCCTGAATGGGAGGGATGAACCTCACGCGCTGCGCGATCCAGGGGTCACATCCAGCCCGTCGGGTCGTCGATCGGCTCGCCGTTCAGCGCACGGACCAGGCCGCGCAGGCAGCGAAACAGCAGCCAGGCCGCGACCGCGACGACGATCGGAATGCCGATACTGAAAAAGCTGAGATAGAAACCGATCAGGCCAACCGACGCGCCGATCCAGAAGGTATAGATCGCCGACGTCATGTGCGAGGCGTAGGGCGAGCCGCCGCACTGGACGCGCTTCAGATAGGCGAGGCCGAGGCCGAGGAAAAACGTGAACAGCGTGAAGCAGCCGGCGAGATAGAGCAGCCATACGGCGATGGCCGCATTGCGCTCCTCACAGGGTTTGACCGGGTTCTGGGCCGTCATCGTGCCTCCGCGCGAGATCGCGTCGCAGCCCACGCGAACGCCCGCGCCAGCGGGCGGTCCATCGAAGGGCGAGCCTCATGTATCAGCATGTGGCAGAACCGCCAGTGCCCGAATGTGACATTTCCGCGAGCGCATGATCCCCGATCCGCTCACAACCACCCGGTCGGATTGTCGATCGGCTGACCGTTGATGGCCCGGACCAGCCCGCGCACGCATCGGAAAATTGTCCAGATGACGAGCCCGATCAGGATGAAAATGCCGACCCCGACAATAACGAGAAGGATCCCGACCAGCCCGACCACAAGGCTGATCCAGAACGTCCGGATCGCCGAGACCATGTGTGATTGATAGGGCGTGCCCGCAAAGGCGTCACGCTTCATGTAGGCGATGATCAGGCCCGCGATGACCGTCACCACGGTGATGTGGCCGCCGAGATAAAGCAGCCAGACCGCCATGGTCCAGTTGCGCTGTTCCGTAGACGGGACCGGCTCCGGAAACTGTTGTTGAGGCGGCTCCTGGACCGACATGTCATTTCCTCGCGGCAAGGCAGGTTCGAGGCTAACGGCCACGGAACGCAGTGTCTATCGGAGCGTCGCGACGTTCACATGTATCGGCGGACGCGATAGCGGATGAGGTATTCGCCCGCGGGTAGCGGCATGACACCCTCGCGCGGCGAGGGCAGGAATTCGATCCGTTGCCAGGGGCCGAATTGCGTCTCGAGCGCTGAATCGCCCGTATAGGGGATGCGCCAGCGGGATTCGACATTGGGTGCCCAACCAAGCGCCATGTCGGACCCCTCGCTCTTCCGGTCGATTGCGAAGCTGCCGGAAATCTGGGCGCGCCCGTCGACCATTGCGGTTCGGTCGATATAGATGCCGTGTCCTGATTGGCCTTGCCATTGGGCCAGCCGTATTTCCCCGACAGGCGGCAGCGCAACGCCGGGCGGCAGCCGCAGTTCATAGCGTACGACCGGGTGGCCTGTGCTTTTCGGCCAGTCATAAGCCGCAACCATCATGGCGCTTCCGCCCAGGACCGAGATCACGAGGACCGCGAGCGCGCTGCGCTGGACCCAGCGCTGGATCGGGGCGAGTGCCACGATGATCCAGAAACCTGTGGCCGCGCCGATGGCTAGACCGGCGATCGCGCTCGCGATCAGCATGTCTTTTAGTTCGGCAATGTCGTGGTCGGTCAGCCAGGCGATCGCGTAGCTTGCGACCTCTCCGAACTGCATCCCGGCAAAGCCGCCCGCCGCGCCGGCAGCCATTGCAAGAAGGAGGACGGTGGCAGGATTGAGTTTGGTCATGACGGCCCGGTTCCGCCGAAAGGCAGGCTTGGGCATATCAGTCGTCACGGCCCATGCGACGGTTCAATTTCCATTCGACGGCACATGGTCTAAAGGGTGTCCCTGCATTTTTTGGCGAATAGGACGACGCGGGTTTTCCCTCCCCTTCAGGGGAGGGTGGCCGCGGAGCGGCCGGGTGGGGTGCTATGGCGAACGAACGCGCCAGGCAGCTGAGAAAGTCGATGACGCGCCAGGAAATCACGCTCTGGATGCGGCTTCGGGCTTTTCGCCAACTTGGGTTTCACTTCCGCAGGCAATCTCCGGTTGGCGGCTACATCGTCGACTTCGAGTGCCGGAAGGCGCGTCTGGTCGTCGAATTGGATGGCGGTCAGCACAATCACGACGATCACGCGACGCGCGATCAACTTCGTGATGCCCGGCTGGGTGAGTTAGGGTATCTGACCTTGCGCTTCTGGAATCATGAGATCGATTCAGGCGTGGATGGTGTATTGCACGTCATTCACGCGAATCTTCTGGATCGCTCACCCCACCCGGCCGCTCCGCGGCCACCCTCCCCTGAAGGGGAGGGAGACTGGAGCAAGCCTTCATGCCCGATCAGGCCCGCCGATTCGTCCTTGCTTCCCGTCCCGTTGGCGAACCGAAGGAATCGGACCTGCGGCTGGAGACGTTTGTCGTTCCCGCGCCGGGGGCGGGCGAGGTGCTGCTGCGCACGCTCTATCTATCGCTCGACCCCTATATGCGCGGACGCATGAGTGAAGCGAAATCCTACGCCGCCCCGGTTCCCGTCGGCGGGGTCATGGAGGGTGGCACCGTCAGCGAGGTGGTCGCGTCGAACAACCCGGCGTTCGCCGTGGGCGACGTTGTGCTTGGCCGCACCGGCTGGCAGACCCATGCGGTGTCGGACGGCGCATCGCTGCGCAAGGTCGATCCGGATCCGGCGCCGATCTCGACGGCTGTGGGCGTCCTCGGCATGCCGGGCATGACCGCCTATGCGGGCCTGCTCGAAGTCGGCCAGCCGAAGGCGGGCGAAACGCTCGTGGTCGCGGCGGCATCCGGAGCGGTCGGCTCGGTGGTCGGACAGATTGCGAAGATCAAGGGCCTGCGCGCGGTCGGCATCGCCGGGGGCGCGGACAAATGCCGCTACGTGAAGGACGTGCTCGGCTTCGACGATTGCATCGACCATCGCGCGCCGGATCTGCCGGGCCGGCTTGCTGCGGCCTGTCCGAACGGCATCGATGTCTATTTCGAGAATGTTGCCGGTCCCGTGCTCGACGCCGTGCTGCCGCTGCTGAATACATTCGCCCGCATCCCGGTTTGCGGAACCATAGCGCATTACAACGACACCGCGCCGCCGCCGGGTCCCGACAAGCTGCCCGCGGTGTGGCGGATGATCCTGACCAAGCGGCTGACCGTGCGCGGTCTCCTGGTGACCGACTTCGCCGCATTGCATGGCGACTTCTTGCGCGACATGGGGCAATGGGTGAAAGAGGGCCGGGTGAAATATCGCGAGGACATCGTCGACGGCTTCGAGAATGCGCCGCGTGCGTTGATCGGGCTCCTGCGCGGTGAGAATTTTGGCAAGCTTGTCGTGCGTGTCGCGGAACGGAGCAAGTAGATGTCGGTTCAGATGATCCTGTTGCCGCTGTTCGTGCAGGTGCTGCTCACCATCGCGCTTGGCGTGCATCTCGCAGTGAGACGCCGGATCGCTTTCGCCGAGGGCACGCGCTGGCAGGACATCGCGGCGCGCGAGCCGAACTGGCCGAAGCACGCCATCGTCGCGCACAATGCCTATCTCAACCAGTTCGAGATCCCGGTGCTGTTCTATGTGCTGACGATCCTGGCGCTGATCACCAAGCAGGCCGACCTGCTGTTCGTGATGATGGCGTGGATCTTCGTCGTCATGCGCATTCTGCAGGCGGGTGTGTTCGTGACCTCCAACCACGTGCCGATCCGCGGCGCCTTTTTCGGTATCGGTGTCATCGTTCTCTTCATCATGTGGATCATCTACATCGTCCGCATACTTACGCTGTGATCGGCATGGTGCGGAGCGTAATGCGATGATCCCTGCCGCGCGCATTTCCGGCGCCATCGAGGTGCTGGCCGATATCGAGACCAAGCGCCGGCCCGCCAGCGATGCCCTCAAGGAATGGGGGCAGATGCACCGCTTCGCCGGCTCGGGCGACCGCGCCGCGATTGCCGGCCTCGTCTACGATGCGCTCCGGCGCAAGGCGTCGAGTGCATATGTGATGGGCGAACAGACGCCGCGTGCGGTGATGCTCGGCATGCTGCGGCTGGAGCGTGAACTCGGCGTGGATGCGATCGCGGCGTTGTTCAGCGGCGCACGCTTCGCGCCGGAACCGCTGAGCGATGGCGAACGGGAGAGGCTGTCTTCGGCGGGTCTCCAGGATGCGCCGCCGCATGTCGCCGGCGACTATCCGGACTGGCTGGATGCGAGCTTCGCCACCGTATTCGGCGAGGCGCGGGCCGATGAATTGTCGGCGCTGGCGGCGCGTGCGCCGCTCGACCTGCGGATCAACCCGATCAAGGCCGACCGCGACAGAGCGTCTGCAGAACTCGCCGAGTATAACCCAGAGGAAACCAGTTGGTCGCCGTGGGGCTTGCGCATTCCCGTTGCGCCGGACGCGAAAAGTCCGGCGATCCAGTCCGATCCGGCCTTCATCAAGGGCCATGTCGAAATCCAGGACGAAGGCTCTCAGCTTGCTGCGCTTTTGGCCGGCGCCCGGCCCGGCGAACAGGTTGTCGACCTGTGCGCGGGAGCAGGGGGAAAGACGCTGGCTCTGGCGGCGATGATGGAGAATTCCGGCCAGATCTACGCCACCGATACCGACAAGCGCCGCCTTGCCCCGATCCACGCCCGGCTGGAGCGCGCCGGCGTCCGCAATGTGCAGGTTCGCACCCCGCGCGGAGCCACTGAAATCCTTGATGATTTGGCGGGCAAGGTCGACCTCGTTCTGATTGATGCGCCGTGCACCGGCACCGGCTCGTGGCGGCGCAATCCGGATGCCAAATGGCGGCTGCGCCCCGGTGCGCTGGAGATCCGCCGCCGCGATCAGGTCGCCGCGCTCGACCGCGCCGTACCGCTGCTTAAAGCCAATGGCCGCATCGCCTACGTCACCTGTTCGGTGCTGGATGAGGAAAATGGCGCGCAGATTAGGGATTTTCTGGCGCGGCATCCGGATTTCGTCGTGGAGAAGCCCGAGCAGGTCGCGGCGGTACTCGGCGAGCGCAGCTTTCTGTTTCTCAAGGCGGCGCTGGTCTCTGAGACAGGAATTCTCATGACCCCCCGCCGCACCGGCACCGACGGCTTTTTCGTCTCGGTGCTGCGGCGAAGCTGAAGCGTTTTCAAGCGGGCGCCGGTTCGCGCGAAGAAAACGCGTCGACGCAAGAGACTTTAACCCACGTCGAATTTTACCCCCTGTGCCAGCGGCAATGTCCGGCCGTAATTGATGGTGTTGGTGGCGCGCCGCATATAGGCCTTCCAGGAATCCGAGCCGGATTCCCGGCCGCCGCCGGTCTCCTTCTCGCCGCCGAACGCGCCGCCGATCTCCGCGCCGGACGGGCCGATATTCACATTGGCGATCCCGCAATCCGACCCGCGCGCGGACAGGAACAGCTCCGCCTCGCGCAGATCGTTGGTGAAGATCGAGGAGGCAAGGCCCTGCGGCACCGCGTTGTGCAGATCGAGCGCGGATTCGAGATCGCTGTAGCGCATGACCCAGAGCAGCGGCGCAAACGTCTCGTGCTTCACAAGATCGGTTTGCTCTGTAGTTTCGGCAAGCGCGGGGCGCACGTAATAGGCATCCTTCCATCCACCGACATCGACGCGCTCCCCGCCGGTCACGACAGCGCCGCCAGCTTTCGCGTCCGCCAGCATGGTCTGCATGGCGTCGAATGCACCGCCGTCAATCAGCGGGCCGACGAGGGTGCCGGCCTCAAGCGGATTGCCGACAGCGACCGATTCATAGGCGCTTTTCAGCCGTGGCAGGAAGCGGTCATAGATTGAGTCATGCACGAACAGGCGTCGGAGCGTGGTGCAGCGCTGGCCCGCCGTGCCCATCGCCGCGAAAGCGACGCCGCGCAGCGTCAGGTCGAGATCGGCCGATGGGCAAATGATGGCGGCGTTGTTGCCGCCGAGTTCGAGGATCGCGCGCGCGAAGCGCTGCGCCAGACGCGGCGCGACCTGACGGCCCATCGCGGTCGAGCCGGTCGCCGACACCAGCGGCACCTTCGGATGGTCGGCGAGCATTTCGCCAAGTGCGCGTCCGCCGATCAGCACCGCGGACAACCCCTCCGGCGCGGTGCCGCCCTCGGCCTTGAAACGTCCGAGCGCGCGCTCGAACAGCGCCTGCGTCGCCAGCGCGGTCAGTGGCGTCTTCTCCGATGGCTTCCAGACGATGCTGTTGCCGCAGACCAATGCGAGCGCGGCATTCCACGACCACACTGCGACCGGGAAGTTGAACGCCGAAATGATGCCGGTGACGCCGAGCGGATGCCAGGTCTCCATCATGCGGTGCTCGGGGCGTTCGGTCGCAATAGTCAGGCCGTAGAGCTGGCGCGACAGGCCGACCGCGAAGTCGCAGATGTCGATCATCTCCTGCACTTCGCCGAGACCCTCCGACACGATCTTGCCGGCTTCGATCGACACCAGCCGGCCGAGCGCGGCCTTGTTCGCCCGCAATTCCTCGCCGAGCAGCCGCACCAGTTCGCCGCGCTTGGGTGCCGGAACGTTGCGCCAGACGAGGAAGGCCGCGTGCGCGCGTTCGATGGCGTCCCGGGCAGCGTTGGGGGAGGTCTCGGCAAGCTCGGCAATGGTTTCGCCCGTGATCGGCGAACGGGCCTTCAGCGTCCCATGGTGGCGGTCGAAAGGCCCGCCCAGCCTGGCCAGGAGGGCTGCGGCGTCGTCGGCAAGGCTTCGAGATTTTGCAGCGGTCATGGTCCCGGTCCCGGTGCGGTCGTGAGAGTGCGACTTGCAGCATAATGAGCCGCGAATGTCATGAGGGCCCTGTTCTGACGGGAGATGGCGGCAGGTGTCGCTGGCAAAGCCCCCGCCGATCCCATATTTGCGTGGATATCGTCCGGAAATGGCTCGTTTTGCGGGCGATTGGCGCTACCCCTTGAACGGCCGGACGCCACAAAGGCGGTCTCAAACCTTGATTTACGCGTCTCGACAGCACCCGAATCCGTCTCTAGAACCCGCCATGGCGCACGCACCCCAGCACGACAAGCTCCTCATCGTCGATTTCGGTTCGCAGGTCACCCAGCTCATCGCGAGGCGGGTGCGCGAGGAAGGCGTTTATTCCGAGATCGTCCCGTTCCAGAAAGCCGAAGAGGCCTTCCGCGCGATGAAGCCGAAGGCCGTGATCCTGTCCGGCGGACCCGCCTCGGTCCACGAGCAGGGCGCGCCACTCGCGCCGCCCGCAATCTACGAGGCCGGCGTACCGGTGCTCGGCATCTGCTATGGCGAGCAGGCGATGGCGCAGCAGCTCGGCGGCAAGGTCGAGGGCGGGCATCATCGCGAATTCGGCCGCGCCGAGGTCACCGTGACCGACGATACGCCGCTGTTCGAGGGTGTGTGGGAGAAGGGCCAGAGCTATCCGGTGTGGATGAGCCACGGCGACCGCGTGACCGTGCCGCCGGCAGGCTTCCGCACCGTTGCGACCTCGCCCAATGCGCCGATCGCCGCGATCGCCGACGACGCGCGGAAATTCTACGCCACCCAGTTTCACCTCGAAGTGATGCACACGCCGCACGGCGCGGCACTCATTCGCAATTTCGTGCGCAAGATCGCGGGCTTCACCGGTGACTGGACCATGCGCGCCTTCAAGGACGAGGCGATCGAGAAGATCCGCAAGCAGGTCGGCAACGGCAAGGTGATCTGCGGGCTGTCCGGCGGCGTCGATTCATCGGTCGCCGCGGTGCTGATCCATGAGGCGATCGGCGACCAGCTCACCTGCGTGTTCGTCGATCACGGGCTGCTGCGGCTCGGTGAGGCGGAGAAAGTCGTCGCGCTGTTTCGCGGCTCCTACAACATCCCGCTGATCCATGTCGAAGCCGAAGAGATGTTTCTGAAGGAGCTCGACGGCGTCGACGACCCCGAGACCAAGCGCAAGATCATCGGCCGGCTGTTCATCGATGTGTTCGATGCGGAGGCGAAGAAGCTCGGCGGCGCCGATTTTCTCGCGCAGGGCACGCTGTATCCGGACGTGATCGAGAGCGTGTCGTTCACCGGCGGACCCTCGGTCACGATCAAGTCGCACCACAATGTCGGCGGCCTGCCCGAGCGCATGAAGATGAAGCTTGTGGAGCCGCTGCGCGAATTGTTCAAGGACGAGGTGCGCGCACTCGGCCGTGAGCTTGGGCTGCCGGACGTGTTCGTCGGCCGCCATCCGTTTCCGGGACCGGGGCTTGCGATCCGCTGCCCCGGCGTCATCACGCGCGAGAAGCTCGATATCCTGCGCTACGCCGACGACATCTATATCGAGGAAATCCGCCGTCACGGGCTCTACGACGATATCTGGCAGGCCTTTGCGGTGATCCTGCCGGTGAAGACCGTCGGCGTGATGGGCGACGGCCGCACCTATGATTTCGTGGTCGGCCTGCGCGCCGTCACCTCGACCGACGGCATGACCGCGGATTTCTATCCGTTCGACATGAAGTTTCTCGGCCACGTCGCGACCCGGATCATCAACGAAGTGAAGGGCGTCAACCGCGTGGTGTATGATGTGACCAGCAAGCCGCCGGGTACGATCGAGTGGGAATGAGAACGGTGCCAACGGCTCGATCCTGAGCGCCGTATTGGCCGCTATCTGCGCGAACCGACCCTGCCTCGCCATTGCAGAAGCGTCGCAGCCAGCGTCAGTACGGCGCCAACGAGGCAGAGTGCGTTCCATCCGCCGAAGGACCAGGCCGCGCTTGCAGCCGCCGATCCTGCCGCACCGCCCACGAACATCGATCCCATGAACAGCGTGTTGATGCGCGCACGCGCTTCCGGCCGTAGCGCGAAGATGATGTGCTGATTGGATACGAGCGCGCCTTGTACGGCGAGATCGAGAACGATCACGCCGACGATCAGGCCTGCAATCGATGTCCACAGACCGAAGATCGCCCAGGACAGAAATGCCAGTGCGCCGCTCGTGACTACGACACGTCGTGGACCGTGCCGATCGGAGATCCGCCCGGCGATTGGCGCGGCCACAATGCCGACGGCGCCGACAATGCCAAACAGACCCGCGACTTCGGCGCCCAGCCCAAAATCGGGTTGTTCAAGTCGCAAGGCCAGAATAGTCCAGAAGGCCGTGAACGCTCCGAACAGCAGGGCCTGCGTCACGGCTGCAAGACGCAATGCGGAAAACTCGTGCCAAAGATGGCGTAGTGACGCGAGTAACGTGCGATAGCCGATGCGCGCCTCGGGTGCGATTGCCGGAAGACACAGCATTGCCCACGCGCCGGCCGCCAGCGCGAGCGGTGCGCTGAGCCAGAACATTTCGCGCCAGCCTGCGTGGACCGCTACGAATCCGGCCACCGCTCGACTCAGTAGGATTCCGCTCAGCAGCCCTGCCATGACGGTTCCGACGATAGCTCCGCGCCGCTCCGGCGGTGCGATATGTGCAGCGAAGGGAACGATCTGTTGAGCCGCTGTCGACAGAATGCCGACGAAGATCGAGGCGACGACGAGAAGCCACGCGCTGGGTGCAAACCCCGCGCCGACGAGCGCGAGCGCCAGGAGCGAAAACTGCATCGCTATCAACTTGCGCCGCGCGATGACGTCGCCGAGCGGCACCAGCAGGAACAGTCCGGCAGCGTAGCCGAGTTGTGTTGCGGTCGGGATCAGCCCGACGGTTGCGCCTGGAAAGTCACGCTCGATCACCCCTAGCATCGGTTGATTGTAATAGATGTTGGCGATGGCGAGCCCGGCCGCACAAGCCATTGCAAAGGTCAGAAGGCGCCCGGGACCAACACCGGGTCTGACGAACGAATGACTGCGATCGAAGAGCGTGGACATGCGACCCTCCTGAGACAGGAGCCATGTGCTCGCCAGCGCTGCAAACGGCAATCATATCATGGTGTTAGCCGCCAATACGTTATGGCTGTATGTCCGCGATGTGACGAGCCGCGCCCGGGACGATAGGGTGTCAGTGAGGTCAGCAACAATCCAGCCGCCATGAGCACCGCGCCGCATTTCGATATCGACATGGCCGCGTTCTGGCGCGATCCGTATCCGGCCTACGCAAAATTGCGCAAGGAAGCGCCGATCGCTTTCGTGCCGCAGCTCGGCGGCACGGTGTTCGCGGTCCGCGACGACATCTTCCTTTGCGAAAAGCAGATCGAGATTTTCAGCTCGCATCAGCCCGGCGGCCTTATGAATACGCTGATGGGCGTCAACCTGATGCGCAAGGATGGCGACGCGCATCTGGCGGAGCGCAAGGCGATCTTTCCCGCGGTCTCGCCGAAATCCGTCAAGGCGCACTGGACCGCGCAATTCCAGGCGCATGCGGACCGTATTCTGGACGCGCTCGAGCCGGGGCGCGAGACCGATTTCTGCGCCGGCTTCGCGCTGCCGTTCTCGGCCGAGTGTCTCAAATCGATCACCGGCCTGACCAACATGCGCTACCAGGACATGGATGCGTGGTCGCAGGCCATGATCGATGGCATCGCCAATTATACCGGCGTGCCCGAGATCGCGGCGCGCTGCCATGGCGCGACCGCCGGCATCGATGCGGCGATCGACGACATGCTTCCCGTCGTGAAGAGGGCGCCGAACCAGAGCCTACTCAGCGTGATGCTGCAATCCGGCATGCCGATGGACAGCGTGCGCGCCAACATCAAGCTTGCGATCAGCGGCGGGCAGAACGAACCGCGCGATGCGATCGCCGGGACGGTGTGGGCCCTGCTGACGCATCTTGACCAACTGGGGCTGGTGCGGTCGGGACAGGTCTCCTGGCTGCAGGCCTTCGGAATATGCGCGCTGGATTTCACCGATCGGCATGTCGCCGCGCCGGATCGCCAGGCAGCACCGCTTTCGCGAAATCGAATTTGAACCTGATGACCGGATTTTCTTTCTCTACGGATCGGCCAACCGCGACGAAGCGCATTTCGACAAGCCCGATCGGTTCGATGTCCGCCGCGATACCTCGAAAAGCATCGCCTTCGGCGCAGGCCCGCATTTCTGTGCCGGCGCCTTCGCCTCGCGCGCCATGATCGCCGATGTGGCGCTGCCGACGATTTTTTCCAGGCTGCCTCATCTGCGTCTTGCGGGTGACGCGGAGGTGCGCTTCGGGGGTTGGGCGTTCCGTGGGCTTGCCCGGCTGCCGGTGACATGGGAACGATCCGGTCATCACTGACGTCGCAATCGGACCTGTGGCATGCCCCGTTTTCTCAAGATCATTCTCGCCTTTCTCACCGGCTTGACCATCGGCTGGGCGATCCCGGTCGTCTGGTACATCGCAGCCACCAACTATTTCGGTCTTCACGATCGCGATGGCGGCGGCGCGATGGGGGCGATCTTCATCATGGGGCCGATCGCCGCGCTTCTGCTCGCAACCATCGCCGCGATCGTGACGATCAGACGAACCGCTTGAGGCTGCTCTCCGTCCGGATGAACACCCTTTCCTTTGGTATGATTGGCGGACCTTGCGCAGGGGCCTAACTGACTCATGTCAATTTTGCCAAGCGCAAGGGAAACAGAGCCATGCCGACGATCACCACCAAGGACGGAGTGCAGATCTTCTACAAGGACTGGGGCAAGGGTCAGCCGATCGTGTTCAGCCACGGCTGGCCGCTCTCAGCGGATGACTGGGACGCGCAGATGCTGTTTTTCATCGGCAAGGGCTATCGCGTCATCGCGCATGATCGCCGCGGACATGGCCGCTCCAGCCAGGTCGCGGATGGTCACGACATGGATCACTATGCCGACGACCTCGCGGCTGTGGTCGAGCATCTCGATCTCAAGGATGCCATTCATGTCGGACATTCGACCGGTGGCGGTGAGGTGGTCCATTATCTCGCGCGTCATGGCGAGAAGCGCGTGGCGAAAGCGGCGATCATCTCCGCCGTGCCGCCGCTGATGCTGAAAACGGCGGCCAATCCGAACGGACTGCCGAAGGAGGTGTTCGACGATCTGCAGGCGCAGCTCGCTGCGAGCCGCGCGAAATTCTACTACGATCTGCCGGCCGGGCCGTTCTACGGCTTCAACCGGCCGGGCGTCGAGAAACTGGAGCCGGTGATCCGGAACTGGTGGCGTCAGGGCATGATGGGTGGCGCGAAGGCGCATTACGACGGGATTGTCGCGTTCTCGCAGACCGATTTCACCGACGATCTGAAGAAGATCAACGCGCCGGTGCTGGTGATGCACAGCGAAGACGACCAGATCGTGCCGTATGTCGCCGCCGGGCCGCTCTCGGCCAAGCTGTTGAAGAACGGCACGCTGAAGACCTACAAGGATTATCCGCACGGCATGCCGACCACGCATGCGGATGTGATCAACGCCGACCTGCTGGCTTTCTTCAAGGCCTGACAATCTCGGCCAGCGCGTCGGGGTCTTCGCCCGGTGCGCTGGCCGCTCGTCTGCGCAATCGCTGTCACCCCATCGCCGCGAAATTCGCGGCGATTCGCTGCTGCAGGAAGTCATGCGCGGTCACCGGTGGATAGACTTTGCCGGGCCCCTGCACGATGGCGTCGCAATTTGCCTGGCAGAAGAACGGCAGCGAATAGCGCGAGCCGAGATATTCGTGCGCATGCGGCATGCGCACGCGGTGCAGCGTCGACTGAAGCTTGTCGTCGCTCCAGCGCTTCAGCATGTCGCCGATATTGCAAGTGACAACACCGTCCTCCGGCTCGACATCGGTCCACGCCAGTTCGCCGGCTTCCTTGCCGGGGCAAAGCTGCAGTCCGCCCTGGCCCTTGCGCTGATGCAGAAGCGTAAGACATGCATAG